>Ga0315276_10000018_pt1 | contig 108165 bp, 146 predicted proteins | sample YL17G05_0_MG_FD_204542 | JGI IMG/M metagenome (GOLD analysis project Ga0315276, IMG submission 204542) | Sediment microbial communities from Yellowstone Lake, YNP, Wyoming, USA - YL17G05_0 | ecosystem: Environmental > Aquatic > Freshwater > Lake > Sediment | place: USA: Wyoming | collected...
CTCCCTTGTATAAGATATACCTAATCGCCCTTTGATAAAAGAGCGTGGGGAGAAAGAACACCCCCAACTCTTTTCGTCCCATCTGGGACTCAAAGAGCGTCATAGGGGCGATCATTCAAAGAAAAGGCGGCCTCAATTAGTTTAGACGCACGTTGTCTTCTCCATCCACCGGACCACGTCGTCCGTCGCCTGCCTCACCACCCGCTCGTTGCGTCCGTTCCACACCTTCACCCAAATGCAGTTCCAAATAGTTCTTTCGTTGTTTAGCCGATGAACGGTCATACTCACCTCTTCGAAGTCATCATTGAACACGCTGACGAATACAAGCGTCTTGTCGGTGTGGACATTGATCGTGTACGTGATGTACTCAGTTGGTATGCGTCTCTTGATCAAGACCTGAAACAGGCTGTTTATGAAGTCGAGCGGTCTCATTCGCCAACCTTCTCTAGGTGGTATTCGTCGATCAGTCTCTTCAGCAGCTCCACGGCCTCGTCTTCACTCCGTATCTCTACGTCAACCACTGTCCACTCACTACTCAACGGTTCTACTCTGTCGATTCGCCATTCGTCAACGCGACAAGTATTCTCAGGTCCCAAGTTGAACCAGATACGATGACTGTATGAAAAGTTCATAGGTAGTCCGTCAGCCCGAACGTTGACTAGAGCGGAACTGTGTGTTTCAACCGGTATCCTCAAGGCGAGTAGTCTTCGAAACATAGAGAGCGCGTTCATGTTCTCATTCTCCCATCCACCAAGCGACAAGAGAGCAGACATCTTCATCGCGACACTCGTCTCGCTTCACCTCCAACGTTCTTATCTCCCGACCAGTAGCTGTTCGTATCCCGGTCTTCGTCATGTCAACGCGTATCTCGTGGTACCACTCAAGATCACCCATCAACGTAATACAAACACGTCTTTCATGGCCTCGTCTATATACCGTCAATGAAGTGCGGTAGACATTTGTGACAGGTAGTCGATGCTTAAGCAACATCAACCACAACGCCCTCACTCGTGGATGTGGATTCATGTAGGTCATCTACTCATCCCAAGGCTTTATCATGTGTCTCGCGCTTCCCCTCGCCCTGCGGCGTCGATCTTGACAACCCAATCATCGAATACGTCTGCGTCATGACGATCACCTACGGGGTCATGTGATAAGCTATAGTTCGGACGAATCGGCCTCGCCGCGCACAGCGCCCGCAGCCGCTTGTTGGCTTCCCTTAGGCTCTCATTTTCAGAGCCTAGCGCCCATGTCTCACGACACGCTACAGCGAGAGCTGTCTTCGCCTTTTCCAACTCGGCGCGTAACTTGTCGATCTCGGAATTGTACGGGTGCTTTCCGCATTCATCGCAAACTAACACCGGTCGTCCATAATCACCGATGTCAACGTATTTAGCTCGGCAACACGGTGTAAGATTCGGTTCTCTATCTTCACTCATGGTCGTTCTCCTCTTTGTCTAAGAAGAGCGTCACGCCCGTTGTCTTTAAAAGATTCGCCCTTGTATTAGTTTAGAAATCGCTTCCGGGTAGATGTCAACCAGATCCCGCAGGTTCTCAACAACGCGGTCTTCACTCGTCAACACCCGGCTTTGCACCCACTTCCCATAGATTGATGGTACCTCCTTGTCCGGTTTCCACGTATCGATCCTCACCGTCCCGTTCTTGGTGTCAACGCGAAGCCTGTGACTGTACATCAAGCGAACAGGAAGCGCCCTGTCAGCCAAGATAACAATCTCGTCAAATTCGACGTGGTGATCAGCCGGCAGCCTCTCCTTCAACAGTCTTTTAAAGAGCGAGTCAGCGTTCATGACCGCATCCTATGCACAGGTTCGCATGGTCGACATCGCCGGCTCTTCTTCCGGCAAACATGATGAGCGGCGTGACAACAGGTCGAGTAGGTAGAACACTCAAAGCTTCGACATGACTTGACGCGCCGGTCTCTCTTCATCTTCTACTCCTTCATCACCCACCGTCTCGTCACCTCAACCTTCTTCTTGTTGTGGTAGACACCAAGAATACAAGCATGAAGTTCGTCAGTCAACTCATTCAGCGTGCCTTCAACCTCGTCGGCTGTGTTAAAGGACGCCACACCGGCGTAGTCATCCTCTTGGCTGTACCCGAAGAACACCACCCACGGTCCACAAAGACTAAGGGGTCCACGCGCCGATCTGATCACCAAAGAGGCGTCCTCTTTCTTCAAGCCAGGAAACATCTCCATCATCTTCTCGTACTCGACAGGTTTGCTCATTCGTCATCCTCCTCATGAAATGGGTCAACCTCAAAGACCTTCAAGCCAAAGGCCTTAAGCCGCTGCTCCGTCTCCTTCAAGCGGGTCAGTCTACCCGTAAGAGACTCGATCTCGTCCTTCAGGCTGGTCCTGGCGTGCTCTAGGACAAGCGCAACGGCCTCTTCTTCAGTGTCAACGTACCCGTGCTGTATCACACAACCAAAGTGGTTGCCATCAGCAAGGAACTTTCCACTTTCCGGATAGACAACGTACGTGTAGCTGCTCCCGAACGTCTCCTCAAGGACAAGAAACAGGTAGTGCTTCGTCATGGGACTCCACTCCTGTCAATTAGATTAGAAGCGACGCTCTCCCATTGATAAGATAGAGTCACCCTGGTGTTCATTCAAAGAAGCCGAGACTTTCTTACCAAGGTTCCTCGGCATCCTTCGGTCTGCCTGGATGCTGTTTCATCCACCGGTTGTGTTCCCTGCAGAGCTCAAGAACAGTCAAAGCAACGAAGCAGATGATCGCCGCAATCACTCCAACGCCGAGTCCCTTGATCCAGTCAAGAGATAGGATCATGATGGCGGCTACGCTGCCTGACAAGACTCCGGCACACATTGCGTACTTGTTGATCTTCATGTCGTCCTACTCCTCTAGATTTTTCACCCACTCAAGAACGGACGCGATCATCTTCTCTTCTTCACCGTCAACAAACGTAGTGCGTCCGGCGTTTGACCACACGCCAGATATGTTATCTTTTGTATACATGTAACAGTAAACGTCATCAGAGCTGAACGTCAGGATCATCGACGCGTCTTTTGTCGCAAGCCTAACGGTTTCCTGATCGTAGATATCGTCAACCGGCAGCCTCAAACTTAGTAGCTGCCTGAAGAAGCGCCGCGTTTTCTCGTCGATCGTCATGATCCGTACCTCTCCGACAACCTGACAACGTCCTCAACAACGCGCCTCATCGTCTTCTCTCCGTTGTTTCCAAATTTCTTCCAGAACACGTTGAACCACAACGTCCTCGCTTTGTTAAGTTGGATAACAACAAGTCTGACGTTGTCGCAATCGCTGAACACACCAATCTCGATCACAAACGTGTCAAACCAGACTCACGTGTTCCAAATACCACAGCTTGCCGGCAGTCTTCTTCCAATCAGCTCCCGAAACAACCTCTGGCTGAAGTCCTTAGCATCAACGCTGTTCATCTTGTTGTCTCCATCCACTCAGTCGCAAAAGTCACCACTTCCTCAACCGTCGGATCGCTCCACTCCTTGATCCACATTGCCCGACCAGACTGATTACAATGAAGATGAAGGCTGTCTCCAATCATGTGGTATCCTACAAAGGCAATGTAAACGCCCTTCTTGTTGTCAACATAAATATCCCCTAAGGACCCGATCGACGCCGGTATCCTGTTCTTTAGCAACTCCCGAAACAACGCATGCTCAAACACCGTCTTCTTGTCAGCTGTCATGGCCGCTCTCCTTGTTATATAGAGCGTGGGGAGAAAGAACACCCAACTCTTTTCGTCGGGTTTCACCCTCCTCAAAGAGCGTCACACCTGACGTCTTTTCAAGAAACACCTTGGTTTAAAAGCTATAAGAGATCACCCTCGAGTATCTCGATGATCTCAAGATAATGATCCAGTGATCTCTCAATCGCTCTTCTGGCGTGCAGCCGGCCGTACCGAACGCCGGTCCTCTTCAGCTTATACTCGATCGGGATCAGTCTCGGCGCAAACTTCTTCCTCATGAGATCGGCCACGCTCTGCTGACTCCAACAAACATGAAAGTAGAAGCAACCACGTGTATTTAGTAACACCTGGACATCAGCCAGTCTCTCACCGTTTGCTAACTTAACAACATAACTGATCCGGTGTTGATCAAACATCGGCTCCATCGGCAACCGTCGCCGTATCGCTTCTTTGAACAACTCATTCCAGGCTTCATCGGGATTCATCTACTTCTCCCTCTTCCATCCACTCAGTCACGCCCTTCTTTTCTATCATCTTGACCCGTCGTCCAGACGCGGACGCCACTTCGTTCTTAGACTCATTCACGAAGTGGAGAGTATTCATCTTGACCCGTTTCCCCTCAAGCAACTCCAAAGCCTCTCCCTCATCTCTAGCAACCACACGAACAACACGTCTCTCAGTCTTCACCACTTGCCTAGATAAGATATACTCGTACTCAACTTTATACCGTCTCTTCTCAATGATCTCCGTCAACTTCTCAACAAGTGTCAGGTAGCGATCTAAGGCAGGCTTAACCGCCAGCTCAACGATGGATTCAACAGGATCAGTCAACTTGAACGATTTACCCATCTTATTACTCGACATGCTTATCTTCAACGACTCGTCAATCTTTATCCGGCTAGCGATGTAGTATCCAGTATAGAAGCTGTATCTGTTCTGTAGTCTGGATCCATCACTGTCACTTAGTTGCATGGATACATCAACGACACCGAATCTCTTGTCTCCGGCCATGATCTGATAGGCGATCAAGTTCTTGTTTGGTGTGGGGCTCATCGGTAACCGGCGGCGAACCGCCTCTTTGAACAGCAGATTCCAGGCGTCCTCAATCGAGATCTCGCTGGCTTCACTCATGATCCAGTCTCCGTCAACTCTATCCACGCCCTGAGAAGACTTTAGTCTGAGCAGGGTTGGAGCTCTATCCATTTACCATAGACGAACTCGGCAACTTCTTTGTCGTCGGTTAACACCTTCTCGCCTAGCAGTCCACCCAGTAGTCCACCCATGGTTTCATACCACTTGATCTCGATACCTTTGTTATAGCGGTTGTGTATCCTGATGATCCCGTCAACCCATATCAGGTTATCACGGAACGTTTCAACAGGTACTCGTAACTGGAGCATCCTGTTGAAGATTTTTGTTATTAGGCAATCGGTCTCAATCATGACCCGATCTCCCGGCCGTATCAACTTCTCAATTATGATACAGAACCTTGACACAGATACACTTGTATGAAAAGGTGATCTTTTTTCATGAGGTGTCGTTCCATGCATGCCTACGTGTAGACACCAGACGCTATTCGTCAACTCATTGAAATGATGCCCTATTAGAGCGTCCACGCTCTGGCAGGCGATATACCATTCTCTCTGGTGCATACCAAGCGATACACTCCCCGTTTCACTCGTCTCTCGCTTCTCCCCGGAACGCGTCACCTGTTTCACTCGTCTCCAGTCGTACCCCGGTCTCTATCGGAACGCAGTAAGAAACACTCCCGTTTCATCGGGTGGTGCTCAACCCCACTCGGACTGAAGTCCTCGTAGGGCGTCTCCCGTCATCAACCGGGTCTCCTGCTACCGGAACGCAGTAAGAAACACTCCCGTTTCATCGGGTCTCCATGTCTCCCCGGTCTCTACCGGAACGCAGTAAGAAACACTCCCGTTTCATCGGGTCTCCATGTCTCCCCGGTCTCTACCGGAACGCAGCACCAGCATCATCGGGTCTCCGCGTCTCCCCGGTCTCTACCGGAACGCAGGCGCGTCCTCCCGATTTTCTTAGTCTCTAAACCAATCGTACTCATCGTGTGCAAGTACGAAAGCTCATCGGCTCTCTTCAGTAATGAATCGGGAGTGCAGGAGACGCGCGAGACGCCGCGCTCCTTGTTTCTAGAGTGTCACGCCGGTAATCTCGCCAGGAACATCAACTCTTCTACCGGCCACACGAAAAACTTGGCCCCTGACTCGTCAATTCTTTTACTGATGCACACGAAAAAAGAGTACGGGTCAGGCGTCAACCTTTTCATGATGCACGCGAAACTCTAGTGGCTACTCTAAACCAATCGGGCCAAGTTACAGACACTGGCCAGCACGGCGTTGACGACTGACGAGACGCTCGAGCGCTCGGTTGGCGTTGTTGTCGTCTTCGGTGAGGCCGAGTCGCTCGTCGACCTCAGCTCGAGAAAGCGAGAAGTCTGTCATTGTCTCCGATAGGACATCCCAGCCTTTTGACGTCAGCTTGACGGTGTAGCTGACGGGTCGTCCGTCCTTCAAACCCACCAGATCGACTTGTTCCTTGCCCTCGGCTTGTACTCGTAACATGTCGGGTCTCCTGATGTATCCAGATGCGGATAGCATGACATTAGAGTGATCCTGACAGAAATCGGGATCACGAGGGCCTGACGTTGACGATATCAGGCGCTCATGACTACGACTTCAAACGGAGAGAAGGAGAGACCGGGATGATGTCCGGCCTCCCCTTCAGGTTGACTCCTTCCTGATTCAGGCCGTGGCGAGCTCGAGGGCCTGTTCCACGGAGGCGACAGCGGCGGCCTCCTGTTCCACAACCTCCTTGCTGGCCTTGACGCCCTCGGTGGTCTCGAGGGTTGGCTGATCTTTCTTGGCCACCTTGGGCGTGGTGCCGGCCGTGGTGGTCGGGACGATGACCTCACCCGTGGCCTTGGTGGCGGTGATGACGCCGCGGCAGCGGTTGATCAGGTACTGCACGTGCGCGGCCTTGCTGTACTTCTTCCAGATGCGGGCCTGTTCCTCGGTGTACTCGGCCGAATCGAGCGCCTCGACGAGCTGCGTGCAGGTGATCGGGCCTTCCGGGCTGGCCTCGATGGCGATGGCGAGCAGGTCCTTGTGATGCACGGCCTTCAGCTTGTTGACGAGAAGCGCACCCGCGGCCAAATCGGTGACCTGAATCAGCGTGTTCATGTCAAACGAGTTCTTGCGAGCCATGTTCGTACCTCCTCTTTGTGTTTCCCAAACGACAGAGGGTATTGAGAACACATGTTCTCACAAATCCCTGTCGTTTCAGCAACTTTGACTTAGATAGAGTCATACAAGTGGTGTTTCTAGGAAACTTGGTAAATGCTTTTGGGCCCCTAGAGAAACACCCGCCTCGTCTCTCTTCGTCCCCTTCCTTGATGAGAGAGCGTCATGGATGGTTACTTGAGAAGAAATTCCCAGCGAGTCGGCTCATATGACGCTCCCCGGGGATGAGTTATATTGTTGAAGAGGCTTAAAAATGAGACGGTCCCCTTGCAGGTGCGGGCGTGCACGTAAGGGGACCGTCTCAAGAAGTTGACGGGATCGCTATTTCTTGTGTTCGCAACCGCATTCCTTGCAGCGATCACCCAGTGCTTCTTTGGCGAATTTCTCGCAATCTTCCTCCTCTTCTGCGTTGTCAGCACAATTGTAACAGAGAGCGCCGCTTTCTGTCTCCGTCCACCCATCACCATCATCGCTCGTGTTTCCACAGACAATACAGAACATGTTGTCTCCTTGTAAGAGGGGCGTGTCCTTCCTTGATGAGAGAGCGTCATGAGTTGTCGCTCTCTAGGATTTTCCTGGCCGGTTGACTCATATGACGCTCCCCGGGGAGAGATTATGTTGTTGAGGTTTGTTGATCGATTGTTGACATAACTGATCAACAAGAGTTCTTGTGTTCAACGGATGATCCACAAAAAGAAGAGGCGACCCTCGATGAATGGGTCGCCTCATGACTTTGAAAAATCGGGATTTGGCGAGTTGTTCCCGTTCTCGGCGGCATCAACTGTCTCGGGATGATCCGGAAGCCGCGCCACCGGGTCCCCTCATCTGACGTCGCATGGTCTCTATTCTCCTTTTAGTCTTCGCTGATGACCACGGCGTTCTCGTCCTCAGCGGGTCTCGGCTTCACCCTCGGTGCATCCTGCTTCTTCGTCTCACTCTTGCCCCTCAACAGGACAAGCAGCAGGAACGGGTACCAATGTCCTGACAGCGCCGACCAGGACACAGCCGTGACCGCGATAACGAGTCGCCACATGTTCTTCACCCCACGAGGGCATAGATCCGACGCACGTAGACGTACTGGTTGCTCCACTTGCTGAACGTCATGAAGTCCTGATACGTCTTGACCGGTTGCTTCGGCACCACGATTTCCTTCTTCATCAGCGTCTCCTCCTTTTCTGATTAGAGCGTCACCCAGGTCAACTCTTGGAGAACGACTAGCAGGCGTAAGCCGCGAGCGCCCGCTTCTTCTCCATCAAGCTGATCACATATTCCAGCGTCACGCCGCACCTGTCGCTCATGACCGGCTCCAACTCACGCTCCGGCGCCTGGCTCTCTTCCCGCTTATCAACCGCTTCAACCTCCGTCTCCCACCACGAACCCTCTTTGTAGTCATCCATGGTCAGCTCCTCCTTTTCTAAGAATAGCGTCATAAACGGTGTCCAGCCAGGAAACTCTAAACCAATCGGGCGCTACTTGACCACAAGATGTCGCCTGATTCACCCGGACTTCGCTCCACCTTGCTTCTTCTCCCAACAGGTGACACAATAAATGCCTGACTCGTTCTCGAAGTGCCCGTCTGTGACGCATCTGTCTCCGTGGCACTCGCATAGCTCGAGTCCGCAGGCTGAGCACACCGTATACGTCTCGCACTCTCCTGTCGCCTGTTGCTTACACCGGATAAGCCTGACCACTGGTGCGCCCTCCCTTGACCTTCTTCCTTGGGTGAGCCTACTAGACCTCACCATCACTCATCTGGCGGCATCCCGTGCCTTCTCCACGTGGTGCCCAACTCTTTTTGGTCGAGCCATCGCTCTCCCTCAAAGAGCGTCACCCAAAGAAGGCGAGACACCCTCTTAGAGCGTCTCGCCTGTTGACTCCCCAAGAAAGAGGCCTCCACCCCGAAGGGCGGAGGCCGTTGTTACTTCTTTCCCTTCAACTTCACTCCGCGGTGGCCAGGGCGGCCTCATCCGCGGTGACCGGGGCGGCTTCCTCGGCGACCGGGGCCTCTTCCGTCTTCACCTTCTTGACCTTCGTGGCGGTCTGGACCAGCTGGGTGCCCGTTGTGGTCCAGGCGGTGAGTGCCCCGCGGCTGCGATTCACGAAGTAGGACATGTGGGCCGGAGCGCTGTACTTGTCCCACGGAGCGCGGTGGGCCTCGTCCATCAGGGACAGCTTGTTGGCCTCCAGGTACGCTTCCAGCTCCTTGCAGGTGCACTCACCGACCTCGACCAGCCGCGCGAGCATCAAGTTGTGATGGAACTGCTTGTCTTTGGCCTTCTCGAGCATGCCCTTGGCGACCGCGATGTCCGAGATCTTGACGATGGTGTCCATGTTGAAGCCGGTGCGAGCCATGTGATTCTCCTCTTGGTGAATCCCTAGTGCGGATGGCCAGCCCTTGTGGGCGTGTAACCGGCCGCACTCAGCGTTTCCTTCCCTTGATACTTAGAGCGTCACGAGTGTCACTCATCCAGGAAAACTCGCGTAACTTTCTTCGTCTCACTTCCTTGATGCGTAGAGTGTCACGTGTGTCTCGGCCCGGGGAAAGCGGCCTTCACTCACGCCCTCGGAGGTTACGAGGGTTGGGCACCACTCTTTCAGCTACTTTGACTTAGAGAGAGTCATATGAGGCATTCCGCTGGGATTTTCCCCGGGAGTGAGGGCGTGTGACGCTCCCCGGGGAGTGATAGGGAGTTTGACTCACTTTCCCAGGGGCGGGACGCCCGTGACTCTCTGGTTACGCCAGCCGTGCCAGCCCGTGGCCCGGGGAGATCTCCCGTCGGGCCGGAGAGGCCAAAAACGGCCTAAAATGCCCATAAAAGGCCTCTGGAGGGCTTAGAAGGCCGCAAACTCGCGCCTGCGCTCCTGTCATTTTTCCTTGAAATCAGAAAAGATTGAAATGGAAGGTTGACAAGGGACGAAACTTGTGATAAACAGGCGAAGTGCTCCTGTCATTTTTCCTTGAAATCAGAAAGAGTTGACACGGGAGACGACGGAGACGCGATGCTGCTTGAAATCAGAAAGAATCGATGAGATGGACGACGGCGTGGAAAACGCGAGATAACAGGTGAGCATGATGAGATATGATCTCCTTTTACACCACACAGAGGAGATCAGCGATCATGAAGCACGCATCCGACTACCTGTACATCGAGCCGATCCTAGACTGCAACCTGCGATGCCGCTACTGCTACCTGAACAACGACCAGAGAGGCGAGTTGACCGAGGACGACGTTCGGCAGTTTATCAGGCGAGTTCAAACCGTCGCAGACATCAGCACCTTCTCCTGGATCGGACACGGCGAGATCTGCTTGTGGAAACCGTGGACGACCTTGGTCAACGAGCTGACCGCGACACATATCGTCCAGACAAACGGGATCGGGCTGGTCGAGCGATTGCTCGAGGTTGATTGGCTAGACAAGATGCGAGTGCGACTCTCGGTTGACGGGCTGAAGAAACACCACGAGACCAACCGGGGAGCTGGTACATTTGCGGTGATGGAGCGGACGTTGCGGTGGCTGAGCGAGATGAGAGTGAAGACGCTGGTCAGGTCACTGTTGACTCCTAAGTCGGTTGGTGAGGCTGGTTTGTTTCGGGACTGGGTCAAGGGGATTGACGCGTCGTTTGACGTCCGGTTCACGATTCCCTTCACGAAGAAGCAGGTTGACAAGTACCGAGGCTACGGCTGCGAGTTCGTGGGTCCTGACTTCGGCACGTACGATGAGAAGGCGTTTGAGAAGGCATGTGAGACTGCCGAGGGGTTAAATGATGACGATGACACTCCTGACACCTACCTGGCGCTGACTGTGAACGGTGTCTACTCCTGTTGTGAGGCGCAGCACAAGATCGGAAAGATTGATGATGACCCGAGATTGCTGGTTGAGAGGAGTCGTGAGTGTGGCGGTTGCCTGTTCTTGAAGGAGAACGAGTGTAGGTTAGAGTAAGACACGCTCCTGACGTTTTTCCTTGAAATTAGAAAGAATTGATGAGAAGAGAGACGCGAGACGACGATACTGCTTGAAATCAGAAAGAATTGAAATGGGAGGTTGGCAAGCTAGAAACAAGCCAGGATATCATCCAGAGTAGGAGACAACGATGAGACGTGTTACTCTACCCGAGGTCATGGACCAGATATTGGACAGGTCTCGAGTGGTACCGGATCAACAAACCCGATTGGGAGGTGACAAAGGTGCTGATCCCGCGTCGGTTCTACAGGGAGATCAAGAAAAAGAACGGTGAGGCTATCGTGTTTGGTGTTGAGATAGGAATCGTGATCGGACGACGGCTGCCCCAGCACATTCCGGCGTTTCGTTCTCAAGAAACTGACATGTGGTTATGAAACACTTCTGACGTTTTAAGATGGCAGATCACTCTTCTCTTTGTTTGATAGACCCGCCTATCAATCAAGGAGAGACTGTGTCCTCATGAATGAGACGAGCGATCAGGCGTTTAAGCGACAGATGCGAAACAGGGAACTCGTTCCTGACGAGGGCGAGGTGAAACGTCGGCTTGACGCCTTTGAGTCTTGGGCGAAAAGCACCCTCAAGGAGTGGGGCGCAAAAAATATCATTACCAAACTGAAGACAAAAATGCTTGTTCTTGTCGTTGACGATGATATAAAGGGCAAGCGAAACCGCTCGCTGGCGATGCGGGTTTTTCCGAGCCATGGTACGTCGCCAACCTTTACTCGTGTGACCGCTCATGACGACAGCGTCTTCCCGATCATCGAGTACGAAGTCTACTGGCCTGATGAACCTGACCTCAAGGTCATAACAAGAGCGTATGACAGAAACAAGGCGAACACAACGAGGAACAACATGCCGCTGACAGCAAGACTCCAGAAGATCGCGATGAAACTGGCGAGCGGTATCTAGAAAAAACAAAAACAAGCGTTTAACATGAGGAGAGACTTTTAAAAGTCTCTCCTCGTTTCTTTTTCCTGGCGTTGATACAATCATGACACTCTCTGAGTCCCAGGAGGGACGAAGAAAGTTGGCTGTTCTTTCTCGCCACACTAGATGTAGAAAAAGGAGAACAATCATGCCGTACATAGCAAAGGAAAAACAGAGGCTTAACCAGAAGAAGAGATACGACGCGCTCAAGACCGCAGGACTCTGCACGGCGTGCGGCAAGGAGAAGGCGAAGTTCGGTGTCAACTGCCGGAGATGCAACTCGAGAAAGGCAAAGCACAAGTACGCCGCGGGTCCCTGCGTGATCGATGGCTGCGTGATAACGCATGTTCACCATGTCAACGGCAACCACAAGGACAACAGGCCGGAAAATTTAGTCCCGCTGAACCCCGTGTACCACGAGCTGATCAGGATGGGAAAGGTGAAGCTGGAAGAGAAGTTTGACGGCTGTTGGGTCTTGACTGACGCCGTTCACGGCGGACCCTACGACCTGAGAAAAATTTACGATATGCGCCGGTTCAAGGAGGCGATCGAAAGAAACAAAAAACATTTAGTCAATGAGGAGTAAAACATCATGGTCAAATTGTTCAAGATGGCCCATCGGTTTTTTCTTAAAACAGAAGAGAGAACATTCACGGATCAAGACGCTCCTGACTGGTTGACGAGTAAAAATTCGATCAGAGGGTCAACGATGGACAACCGCTGGTTTTGGAATGAACACGTGATGACCCTAAATGTCGGGCAGTCAGTTGAAACCGATTTTCATGTTATAACGCGAGTGGAGTGAAATCTTGTAAGACGAAAAAGGAGAATAGACCCATGACTGGAATTTTGCTTGGGACACTTACGACCGTTGTTGTTTTAGGTGTGGCGTTGATTGTCCGTCGATTGAGCGTGCCAAGTCTTCAAGATATGATCAAAAGCTTTAATCCTCGTAAGAAATAAAAGGAGAACAGACCCATGAAAGTTCTCATCACATCAGGCGGTACACGTATCCCGATTGACCGTGTTCGGCACATTGCCAACATGAGTCGTGGAACGTTCGGCTCTGAAATCGCCACGCGGTTCATGTTCATGGTCAACCCGATTCAATTGACCTTCCTGCGGGCCGAAGGCTCCCGGTCGCCGCTCTCTATGAACATTGACCTGCACAAGAACTCGGTTGCATCCGTGCTTGAAGACTTCGCCGCGCTGGCCCAAATGAAAGAGGGACACGGACACAGGTACGAGGAGATTCCGTACAAAACCTTCGACGATTATGAAGAGGCACTGGAAGTTGAGTGCCGTCAGCCGCCCAAGGCGAAACCTGACATCATCGTACTTGCGGCGGCAGTCTCGGACTACGGCACGAAGCCTCTGAAGGGCAAGGTGCGGTCGAAGGCCAGCGACATGAGCATCAAGCTGCACAAACTGCCGAAACTCATCAGCAGGGTGCGCGGCTGGTGCCCGAACGCTTTCATCGTGGGGTTCAAGCTGCTCGTGGACTCGAAGCCGGAAGAACTCGTCAAGGCGGCGCAGGAGAGTTGCAAGAAGAACCACCTGGATTTGGTCGTGGCGAACGACCTGCGCGACATCCAGAAGGACAACCACACGCTGCGTCTCGTGACGGCGAGCGGAGTATGGGACACGATGGAGAAGAACGACCTGAAGTCCTGTTCATATTCGAACCTGGCCGATTGGTTGGTGCGGCAAATTTGTCTCTGCGCAGGACCAAAAAGAAAGGCGCGCAAATGATTATCGACACTGAGAGGCTGAGAAACGAACTGCGAAAGCACATGAAGAAAGAATACAAAATCAATGCGCCGAGGGTCGAACCAATCGTCGCGGAGCGTCTGCTTGATGGTTTGGAATACGAACTGGCAAAAGACCTGCAAACGCTTAAGGCTGCAGAACGGCTCGGGCGCGATTTGAGGGCCGCCCAGAAGAACCTGCGCAAGTTTGAGCGCGAAATCAAGGAGGGTAAGCGATGAAGACATATCTTGGTGATGGCGTCTACGCCGATGTGGAACGCGGCATGATAAAACTCACCACAGAGGGCGGCATGGATACGGATAATACAATCTATCTGGAACCGGAGGTTTGCGAGAAACTGGTCGAGTTCTACGCGAAGTTTCAAGAGGCGGAGTGGCAGGAGTCTGACAGAATCTTGGACGCGAGGAAGGGGAGTGCCGAATGAACATCCTGCTCGGCGTCACTGGTTCTGTGGCTGCGACCCTGACCAAGAAGATGGTCACGGCGTTGCAGTCACTTGGCACCGTCGAGGTCGTGTCGACTCGCTGGGGAAATTATTTCACCGACTATCCGGGCGTCAAGATGTGGCATGATGAAGACGAATGGCATATCCGCGACGGCTGCGGCAACATCACTCGAAACAAGGTTTGGGAAAAGAAGAACGACCCCGTCCGCCATATCGACCTGCGCAAGTGGGCTGGCGCTCTGGTCATTGCCCCGTTGTCTGCGAACACGATGGCGAAGATGGCGAACGGCATCTGCGACAACCTGCTGACCAGCATCTACCGTGCTTGGGACCGCACGAGGCCGGTCATCGTAGCGCCCGGCATGAACACGCTGATGTGGGAGCATCCCATCACGCTTCAGCACGTTTTAACCCTCAAGGATTGGGATGTGCAATTCGTCGGCCCTGTGTCCAAGATGCTCGCCTGCAACGACGAGGGCATGGGAGCGATGGCGCAAATCGACGACATCGCCAAGGCGCTGAAAGATACGCTGCGGTGGCAGTTCCCGCTCATCGACTGCTCCGGCATCCCTATTGGAACGCATCCTGGCGCGTTCGGCACCAAGCGTCGGCTGTCGCATCACACCGGCATCGACCTGTATTGCGAAGAAGGCGCGGTCGTCAAAGCCGTCGAGGGAGGCCGGATACTGGGCTGGGAGAAATTCACGGGTCCGCAGGACAAGTCGCCGTGGTGGCTCAACACCGACTGCGTCCTTGTAGAAGGCGCGTCCGGCATCGTGTGCTACGGCGAGATTAGGGTGGCACAAAGCATCAAGGACGCCATGGAAATGAACAATCCGGAGGCACGATGCGTTCGACGTGGCGACATTGTCGGCTGGGTCATGCCTGTTGTGCCGAAAGGTCGTGAGCGTCATGACATTCCCGGTCATTCGCGTTCGATGCTGCATATCGAACTTTATGAGCGCGGCCAGACGAAGGCGTCGGAGCGTTGGGAGTTGGACAAGCTGAAGCCGAGTTATATGCTGGACCCGACGCCGTGGCTGCTGGATACGAACGGTTGTCCCGAAGAGCGGTTGGATATGCCGTCGTGGCCTGAGCTGATGAAAAGGTGTTAAAAAGGAGACAGACTCATGTCCTGGACATTTACGTTTAACAGAAAAGAATGTGAGGTTGAGGTCAGAGAAGATGCCGTCTTCGTTGACGTACCTGACGCCGGGGAAAAGGCGTTGCCCTACTTCATCCAGGCCGCGGAGAAGATTGGTCTTGTCAAGGCAGCGAAGATTCTGCTTGAGCGGGCGGTCGCGGAAGAAGAGTACGAAGACCCGTTCTGTGGTGACAGGTCGGACTTAGGAACTTCCAGAGTTGAAAAAGGAGAATAAACCATGAGAGGCAGATCCGACGGGAAAGACGAGATGTACTGTGAGTGGTTCGTGTGCACCAAGTGTGGTAGCAACAAGATCGCGGAGTTTTACAAGTTCTGCCCGAGCTGCGGTGCTGACGCAACACCGGCTCCTCCCGTTGCTGATGAGGCCGAGAGGATGAAGCGCAACGCGATGATCAACGACCGGGTCAAGGAGGTGCTGCCTGATTTGTACAGCGTTGCGAAGCGACTGAACTCGCTTTATCACGAACTTGTTCCGGCAGCGGTTGATACCGGACACTCAGGAATGGTCACCGATGAGATTGACAAAGTCTATTACGCTACCAACAACATCATGGACAACCTGAGATTGATTCGCGATGTTCGGAATGAACACGAGCTATGAGGAGAAGAGACATGTGATTCTTCAGTTCGTTGAAGAGAAACAATCTATCGTTTGACACAAGGAGAATACGACGTGGATAAATGTCGTGGAATTTGGGGTAGGATCTTTGGTCATAAGTTTGTCGCGAGATATGATCGTGTTGAAAATGGGCCAGATACTAAGACGGTCATCGAACTTCTTCACCGTGGAAACATGACCATTGTCTTGGAGAATGATCTCGAGTTGGTCAATCTTCTTCGTTCGTACAAAGACACCTACGTTCACGATATCTGTGTTCGATGTGGCGTCGTCGTGGAGAAGAAAACATGAAGAAGACCCGCAAGAAGATCGAGTTCAAGAGTGTTGATGATCAAGAGACTGTTCGTGGCCATCTGGTTCACGCGCTCATATTTGATGACGCGGCGTATCTAAGCGTTCCTGAAAAGAGGAAAAACAAACATGAGCTACGAGTCCTGGCGGATCTCCTACCAGTCAAGCGAGCAGGCGGCGCGAGCTGCGTATAACGACGCCGAAACACAGCGAGCTGAGGTGGTGAGATTGCAAGGCATCATCTCTCGTGCCGTTATGATGTACGATCGATGTGCGCCAGGATATGAACTGATCGCGCCGCTGCGCGCAGAAAGCGAGAAGACAACATGAGAGACGGATTTATCATGATCACGATTGGCCTCGGTTTGATTGTGGGACTCATCTACGCTCTCCATGCAAAAACTGATCATCACGTTAACGAAGTAAAAGCGGCGTGCGAGAATAGTTTGACGGTTTCGTCACCGAACGCCGCGGGTCAGTTCATTGAATCAGGAGACGAGGGTTACCTGATGTCCTGGCTCGTGGGTCACAAGAACGACCGACGTATCGTCGCGATTGCCGGCATCGGCACCGGCAACTACGGACGGGACGACGTGTTCATCATCGTGTCTGAGCCGGTTAAAGCGGAGAAGCCATGAGCCTGTCACCCTGCTGCAATGCCGAATACGGAGAGTACGGATCGATGTCACATTCATTTACTGCCTGTTCAAAATGCGGTAAGAGCGAGTTCTCGATTGAGATCGACAAACTGAAGGCTGAACTGATTGCGGCGAAGGCCGAGGTCAAGAACATCATCGGTGAGAGAGACGGCGCGATGAAACTGTATTCAGAAGAATGTGATACGACAATGCAACTAGAAGCGGAGATCGAGCAACTGCGCGAACTGATTGCCAACGATTCATGGGCGATCTCATTTCAAACAATGGGGCAGTATAGGACAGCGTTGCTCAAGACTATAGAACAAGGGGAGGTCGAGAGATGATTCCGAACCAAGAAGAAGCAGCTTTATACGCCGCTTTGCATCCTGAATCTAACCTAGCATGTGCGTACACTCAACTACGTTCCGAACTCGCTGCGGCGAAGACAGAGGCGGAGAAGTGGCGCGAGAACTACCACGCGCTGTCTGCGAGCTGTGGCAGAGCGATGGATGACCGCAGGATGCTGCGGGCGCTGTGCGCGACCGAAGAAAAACAACTACGGGGGATTGCGGTCATGACCGATAACGCAACGGCAACGCATTTGATGCTGGTCGCGGATCGGCTTGCCGCAGGGCGCGGGGCGCAGGGAGAAGACATGAATGGCGAATGTACAGGAGATGACTGCGCTTTCGTTAGGGCGCATAACGAGAACTACGATGGAACAATTGATAACGCGAAGGCTTTGATCAAGAAACTCAGAGAAGAGAATGCAATGCTTCTGGCGAGGCTTGACGCCGATGCGTTTCTACTAGAGCAAGCTGGACGTGATCAAACCAAGTTGCGGGAGGAGGTCGAACGAATCAAAGATGGTATTTACGCGATGAGTGTCGGACCCGAAGAGCAGGCGCGAACGATTGATCCAACTCAGTGGATCAAGACTCGGCTGGTTCACGTTGAGCATTTCAACGAGGCGCTGACCCAGGAGAAGATCAAGACTGAGAAACTACGAGATGAATTCGATAAGACCATTCGTGATTGGTCAAGTGCTGCGCAGAATCACGTAATGCAAGAAAAAGAGCGACTACGAGAGATATGCATTGCCGAAGAAAAACAACTCCGCGGAATCGCGGTTGTAACGGACAGCGCAACAGCAACGCATTTGCTGTTGATTGCTGACAGACTTGGGAGGGATGGGGAATGATTCCTGACAAACGAAAAGAGGTTGATAAGGCCTTGCGGCTCGACGAACGGCAACAAGCGGGTGAATCACCGCGCTATCCAAAGAAGGGTGACAAAACAGACTCCATTAAACATCGACTAGACGAAGCGGAGTCTGTGATTCTCAAAATGGCTCAAACCATGGCCAGTATGCTACGGGATATTCCCGAATTCCGTGATGATGAGTACGTCCGCAAGCATTGGTTCCTCAAGTGGAGCATCAAAGACGCAGAGAAGATGATAAAGAAAGCTGAGGCATTGTTAGTCAAGCGAAACGGGAAGGCACAAACATGACGCTCGATGATCTTCATGAGGCGCAGCGAAATTCGTCGATCATTGAGACGCTTTGTGTTGCGACGAAGCAACCGCAAGGCAAACTGCTTGACTTCGTTCGAAACCTGAGGTCAGAGATCGAGGCGATGCGGGAGGAGGTTGCGAGACTAAAGGAGAGGTAGAAACACCGTTTTCTCTTTGTTTGATAGCTGACGCCACATGTATCGTGTGGTTTCAGTCTGTTTCAAATGAGGAGAAGAGAACATGCCGATCGCCGTTCCGACCAGCCCCGCCAAGATGCGGGACGCACTCAGTGGTCTCTGCAAGACATACCGCTCACGTCCACCCACCGGTGACGAGCTGACGGCCATCAACGCCCTTATCAGCGCCTTCTTTACCGCCAACCCGTCGTATAGCCAGCGTAAGAACCTGAAACGCGACTCGATCAGGAAACTTGCTTTGGTTGCACAGCTGATCGACGATGGCGCCTGGCCGATGCACACCAACACGGCGTTGACCAACGCGATCACCAGCTACTTCGGCAGCGTTCCGCTCGGTCGCCTGACAGGCAGCAACACCGCGGCTGGGTTCACGCCTGTGACACCTCCGGGTCCTGTGGTTTCTTACTGGAACGGAACAGATGCAACAATGTCACAGTTGTTCGCGACACAATGGGGTTGGACAGGCAGTGTTCCTTCATCGCAATCAGGAACTTTTTTGACGACGACTGGCAACGCTGGTTGTATCAATGGATTAGAAATTATCTTTGATAGAAGTGGTGGTACAAATATTCTTACACCATCTTCACCGCGGACACTCTATTTTGCGACTGATCAAAATTCAGGTTGGGTTACTTTCACAGTGTTGACTGATGGACTGGGCATCATACCGACGTTAGTTGGAACGCTCATGGGGCCCTGGTATGTCTATTCAGTTGTCGTGCCGTCTGGTCGTGTTGTAACGAATTTCTGGACGCAAAATCTAAGCAACCCGTTCTTTCGCATCTACAACGGCAGCCCGTTGTGAAACTGAATGAGCTAAAATGAGCGTGACTGACGAAACAGGCGAATCGAGCGAAGCGGCGTTCAAGCGTCAGTTACGCGAACGTCAACTTGTGCCCGAAGATGCTGAGGTGAAAAGCACGATTGATCGTTTGACACGAGAGGTCGTGGCTTGGTTCAATAAGAATGGAGAAGACGTACCTGAAGTCAAGCGTCTTCACTCCATCTTGCATCAGCTTGGATACTCCGTTGTTTACGGAACGATCAACGGCGCGAAGCTGAAGTTTGAGATCTCGGTGGCAAAAGGACTCGATAAGTCACCAGCCTATACCCACGTTCAACCACGGGTTCTCGAAGATGACACCGAGAAACTGATGCTGACGAAGGGTGTCAACAACAACCACTACTTCTCTTATTGGGGCAACAAAGTCGATATCACCCGGTTGTTGGGTGACATCGAACGAACTGTCAAAAAGACACCGAAGGCATCGAGAATCGCGACGGCCCTCGTTCTTACCGGCAACAAGTACGAAGAGGCCTTCAGGCGTCAAGTCAAGAATCGTGATCTAAAGATCGATCCCGAGGTCGCTCGGAAGATCGTCGATGAGATCACAGAGAAGATTCTGCCTGACGTAAAACGATTCATCAAGCCGTACATGCGAGACTCAGTTAAGGTGAAGAAACACGACATGCCTGGCCAGACTGAAAACTTGATCATGGCTGACTATGATATCGGCGATGAACTTTACGGTGTGATCGTGACGGTGAGTGCGACTGACAGCAAGTCAACGTCGCCAGCACGAGTCTATGTATCGGCTGGCTTATCAAATATGGACAACGAATTTTACGGCGGTAGTGCCTGTATCATGTGGGACAGTAACGAAAAGATCGTGTGGACAAGCGACCTGACAAAGCAGGTTATCGCTGAGTTAGACTCAGCGATTGATCAGGCGAAAAGCTACAGTGGACTTAGCGTTAGAAGAGAAGAGCGAAGAGCGATCTGGTAATTGAAGATCACAGTGCATAGTTACCTAACATTTTGTCAACAAGAGGGTCGCCTATAATCTAGACGATCCTCTTTCTTTGTGTAGATACCAGTGTGACTTCTTTGTTATGTGAGATAGATGATGAAGACATCCGCTGTTGTTGCACTTATCTTCCTTGCTTTTGCCTACCTCGTGGCGGAGGGCGGGTTTTTGCTTGGCTCGATATTGCGCGAGGCGATTCTCTGGGCCGCGACGTGGCTGTAGGAGAGTAAGTATGACGTCTGAAGATCTTGGGAAAGCGATGTTTCGTGCTGTTCTTAGGAGACGGCTTGCTGAGTGGTGGGGTTCTGAGCCGTTTCCCGAGAAAGGTACATTTGGCAACCTCGTTTACTCAGTCAAGAAGAATGAACTTCGAGTTGTTTGCGGACCGTGGGTAAATGAGGTTCTTATGCTAAAAGGCAAAGATCCAGACGTGCTCGCCGATGCGTTGCTTGGCTGGCTGATCAGTTGGTTTGGATGCGAGAAACCCGAGAAAAAAGAAGACTACTACGCAAAAAATGTCGTGTTGACTGATGAAAGAACGAGATACATCGAGAAGCGAGGCCGTAGAGATGAGCAAGATGAAAACTTCTCGTTTGACTTGCATCCACGAGAGGAGTATCCTGAGAATGGGACGTTATGGGAGGTTGAACAACGAGAACGTGCAAGTTGGTTGAGAGAATCAGAAGAGCCTAGGGCGGAACAATATGGAATCTAAAGAACTCGACGATGTCTTACTTCGCGTTCTGTTGCGACGTCGACTGCTCGAGTGGTTCGAGAAGAAGACACGAGAACGGGCGTTCATTGACGTTCACTTTACACCTGACTTCTCTGGTGGCGCGACGATCACGTTGTACGATATGTTCACACCTCGTCGTTACATCACGAGCGTGATCTCGCCGACACTCTACATCCGTGGCAACATGGAGGAGTTAGTTGATCAGTTCATCTCGTTTCTGATCTCGCGATTCGGTGATGGCGAGACACTGTCCCCACAACCGGTCTTAGGTGATTTGACGAACGTGGCGATTCTTAGACCACCGAGCGATGATTGAAAGATATTGTCTTTTGAGGAGAAATATATGGGCAAGAAGAAGGAGTGCCTGCACAAGGAGACATGTCGTGATTGGCCAGTGAGCGCGTTGCGCATCATCTGTGCGAACTGCGGGATGGACATATACGAGATGGTTGGTGACCTACGAGCGAAGCTGCTCGAGGAGAGGAAGAAGAAAAAGGAGAAATCATGCCACTAACAAGTCTCAAGAACGACGGACGACTCGAGCTGTTCTTCATCGGTGTCGGGTCGGCCTTCGCCACGAAGAACAATCAGACCAATTTGCTGATCATCAAGGGCGACCAACATGTGATGGTCGACTTCGGCCGGACGGCGCCTGAGGCGTTCAAGAACACGACGGGCCTGTCGCCGTACGAGATCGAGTACGTTTTGCCGACGCATAGCCACGGTGATCACATCGGCGGAATCGAGCAGCTCGCTCAGATGAACAAATACGTCGGAATTCCGTTCATGAAGAAGCCGAAGCTGAAGATGATCCTGTCACTCGAGTACCAACGTGTTCTCTGGGAGAACAGTCTTCGCGGTGGTCTCGAGTACAACGAGGAACTCGCCAACGGTCGTGTCATGAACTTCACCGACTACTTCGATGTGGTCAGGCCGACGTGGAAGTGTCAATCGCCGCGTGAGGTCTTCGAGGTTGACATCGGCGGCCTGCACCTCGAACTCTTCCGAACGAACCACATCCCTGAGCAGTCAACGACGTGGGCGGGCAGCTTCATCAGCTACGGCCTGTTCATTGACAACAAGGTTCTGTTCTCCGGTGACACGAAGTTTGACGCTGACTTGCTCTGGTCCTACGCGGAGAGAGCACAGACGATCTTTCATGATGTGCAGTTCTTCCCGGGCGCCGTTCACGCACCGTTGGCTGAACTGAGGGAGAAGATGCTGCCTCACTGGAAGCAGAAGACGTACCTCGTCCACTACGCCGACAACTTTGATCAACAAGACATCGCTGATTTCGGCGGTTGGGCGAAACAGGGTGAGGTCTATCAATTTTAACAGGAGGTGGACGATGGCGTATGTTGATTTCAGGCACTGCATTGCTTGCGGAAAAGGTACGAATCACACCAACGACAAGTGTAATGAGTGCTGGAAGAAAGCCGAAGACGAGCGTGTTAAGAATTGGGAGTCAATGTCCACCGAGGCGAAGTTGACGGATATACGTGAACGCATAGAATGTCTAGAACGTGGAGGTTGTTTTGACAGCTGAGAGTTGCAATAACAAGGAGATGTTCATGAAGGCCGATGTGGTGAAAAGTGTAGAAGAGATGAAGCTGTGCGTTGACTGCGAGCACTCCTGTGGCGAGAGCACGAGATGCAAGCTGATCTGGCGGCGTCCTGACAACGGCCAGAACTTGCAGCTTGGTTTGCCTAAGGCACGAAGCTACGAGTGGGCCTGCGGCGCTCAGGCGCGTAGTTTTAAGAAGAGAAGCCTGATCAAGGATTTTCGTATCACGAAGGGTATGACGGTTTACGCATCAAGTTTTACGCCCGTCGAACACACTTGCAAGGTCGGCGAGACAGTCTCGGAGCGGTGTCAACGAACGAGAGAACAAAACTGCGGTCGTTGCGATGACACGGGTTGTGGCGACAACATGAGTGGAACAAAGATGCTCTCGTACGTCGATCTTGACTCGCTGACCGCCGAATTTAGCGTTGATGAAGTGCGGACGTTTTTTAACAGTCGTTTTGGCGTTGATCGTCTTGATGTACAAAAGAGCGATTACGTTTCGTTTTTTGGTGATTTGTCAGGCGATCTGACGCAGTTTCGTGTCCCGGTTCTTCTTGCCGATGAGTTTCGAACACAAGCGAGAAAAGTGAAGAACAAGAAGATCATTGACGAGGTGATCAACAAAAGTATCAATCCAGCGTTGTATGACGTCAAAGAGAAGTTGGTTAAGACGATTGGTATTTTCTATCCCGCGATGGGTTGGGACGGTCACTCAGGAATATGTCGGGATTCATTTGACTTGACCGAAATGCTCGTTGAAGAGCTGAAGCAGAAACTGAAGACACTTCGTGAACTGCGCGGAGGTTAGTTCACGATTTCTTCCCTTTGTTTGATAGTTTCATCTAACCTCCTGATTAGTCAATCAGGAGGTTTTTCATTGGCGTTCAGTAGCAAGTTCTATAGCAAGTTCTATCAAGAAGCTGAGGTTGCCTTCAGGCGACAGCTGAAGGAGCGTCTGCTTGAGCCTGATCCTGCTGAAGCGGCTCGACGCGTTCACGCGATTCGCGCTGAGCTCGAGAAGCAGCTCGGACAACGTGGTTTTGACAGGTTTCGTGACACCTTCGTGACAGGATCCACCGACGGAACGATCCTCTGTCAGGACTGGCTGAACTTCGACGCCGGTGATGAGTGCGAGATCGAGCTGAACATCTCGGTGTATCGTGTTCACAAAACGACTCCGGCCTTCACGATGATCCGTGTCGCACATGTCTCGCGCGGTGGCTTGTCGGTGACCTCGGAGGTGATGAAGGAGGAGGTCGACGAGTACGCGTTCTGGGACGCCGAGGTTGATGTGACCGCGTTCGTCAACCGGTTCACTGCGCTGTTCTCGGAGGACATCCTGCCGTCAAACGACAAGAGATCGATGAAGAAGGCGGGTCTTGCTGAAAAGAACGACGCGGCTTTCAAGCGTCAGCTGAAGGAGCGCAAGCTCGTTCCCGCCGCAGATGAAGCCGAGGCGTACATTAAGAACATTTTTGACGAGCTGAAACGGCTCATGACTACCGACGGCTACACCGAGTTTAAGAGTGAGATCAGGAAGCTAGGCGGCAACGAGACGCTCTGCATCGTGGCCACGGGATACATCTCAGGACTTAGCAAGAACGGTCTTCGTGTCAACGTACGAAGCGACGTGAACAGAGGTTACAACGACGCACCGGCGTACAGCATAACTCGTCTCTACGGTGTGCGAGATGAGGTCAACAAGACAAGTCACGATCTGCTGCGGGCGGTTCACGCGGTCGCTGTGAGCAAGTTCTGGGACAACGAACTCGATGTTCCTGAGTTCTACGCCGCGGTGAGGTCGGTAATTAGGGAGCTGTCTGCGGAAGTAGAGAAGGACAACAAGAACAAAAAGACGGCGTCGTTGACCAATGAACAGGCTTTTAAGCGGCAGTTATCTGAGCGCAACTTGGTTCCCGAGAAAGACGAGGTTGTCGCGAGACTCGGGAAGATGACAGATGAACTGAAGCGGCTGATGACAACGAACGGTTACACGAACGTCAGAGGTGGCATCACATCAATACCAAACGCGCTTGTTGAGGTTGCTGGTGGGTGGGTCAACGGAATTGACTATGACGGCTTTGAAGTAAGATGCGCAACCCATGTTAACAAATACACTCATCAGCAACCGGCGTACACCGTGCTGTTTCTTGACGCCGTCTGGCCCAATCTTGATAACGTCCTCAGCAAGGAACAGCATAAGAAGTCGATTGTATCGAAGTGGTGGGACGATGAGATTGACGTGGCTGACTTTTTTAAGAAGGCACAGAACATCGTCGATGAGATCAAACGGGACAGAAAACGCGAGGCCTCCGTCGATGTCTTTGAAACACGCGATGACGCCTTCAAACGGCAACTGAAGGATCGTCTGCTCATGCCTGACAAGGATGAGGCCGAAAAGATGATTGATGATGTCATCGCGAAACTCTCTCATTGGTTGAAACAGCAAGAGAGATTTTCATTTGTCAAGATCGAGTCTGCTCCATCGGCGGTACCAGCGGTGATGATGAGGAAGCGAGTGGTGGCCTCAATCAGAACACTGCACATTTTGTTTGACGTGTCGGTGTTGAGGAGCATAGGTACGACGCAACCTGCGATGACACTCGTCAGGTTTGTCGGAGCTCGGCTCGATGGTCAGCTCATTCAGATCAACAGTGACTTTGCCTCGGAGCGCGCGTATTGGGACAAAGAGGTCGACATACATACATTCTACGCGAACGCGCAGACGAACATCGACGAGGCGAGGAGAAAGGCCGGAAAAGAATATGTGAAGTTCAGCGACCATGTGTTGAACGCGAGTCGTGTTGCGGCGTTGCTGGTGGCCGAGAAGGAGACAAAAGAAGAGGCCTTCAAGCGTCAGCTGAAGAATCGTCTCCTTGATCCTAGCAAAGAAGAAGCTGGGAAGCGCACAGATGAGATCGCTGAGGAGATTTCTGGTTGGCTTAAGAATAAGGGCTTTGACAGGGTAATGATTGATAAGATTGAGCCAGCACCGGCGTTTTCTGGCGTTTCGCGTCGTTGGATCCGTGGTTACAACAAAGACGGTTTGGGTGTGGCGTTTCATGCCACGGTGTACAAAGTCAAAGATAGAACACCCGCTCGAACAAATGTTTTTTGGCACTCTGCCAAGCTTTATGATAACGACATGAACATCATACGAAACCTTCAGGTGCGTTCATGTCCTGCTGAAGAGACAGCATATTGGGACGAAGAGATTGACATGCGCAAGTTCTTTTCTGACGTCGACAGAAACATACGTGAGGTTCGTGATGTTTTTGTCGACGTCAAAGTTGAAAAAGAAAAGAACGTTTGGGCGAGCAATCTTCTTACGGCCGCTGAGGGCAACGTCCTTGAAAAATGGGAAGAAGATCGCGTCATACGCGACGGCGGGATCACAGTGACGATCACCTTAGACGAAGAGATCGGTGACGATGTTGTTGTCTCAGGTTGTTTCTTTGGCAAAAGACCTGAACGAGGATATTCGCTGTTGCCGGCGCCTGAGAAGAACATCAAGGACTATGCCGAGCGATTGGCGAGAAATACTGACGACAGAGAGATGCCGCATAGTAGGGAGTACTTTGTTGATGTCACGGCCATGCGTTTCATGCCGTTCATTAAACAACGAGTGGCGCATGATAAAGAAGGTATTGGTCTTTTATTTGATGAGGCCGTGAAGAGACTTGACTCAGGTGATTTTGAGGTGAATGTTAGAACAAATGAGTTCAGGGGTCTTGAGTTCAAGATGAAGATCAAGGACTGGAAGCGGTTCTTTGACAGAGACGAGAAGACCAAGGTCGCCGGAGACGAGACGGGTTACTTCGAGGAGTCAGACTCAGACGCCTTCAAGCGTCAGATGAAGGAACGCATTCTAAAGCCTGACGAAAATGAAGTGAACAGAGAGATGAACAAGATCGATGCTGAGATTGAATCTTGGCTCAAGAAGCGCGGTTTCAGTGACGTTGACGTGAAACGCAGCAAGTTTGATACACATGAGCAGCAGTCGTTGCGGTTTGCGGATGAAATCACCGCGCGTCAAGATAAGAGCTGGATCACGGTCTTCGTGAACTTTTATGAGAATCAAAGAACTGACGCCGTAAGGATGGTGATCTTCTTGTTCACCGCAGGAGTAAGAGATAGCGTGGTTGCCTTAAAGAGAAACTCAGTCGTTGAAGACGCGTACTGGGACAAACTTCCTGATGTCAAGGAGTTCATTAGAAAGTCAGACATCGCAACGAGCGGTGTTTTTGGCAGCATTATAGAGGACGGGCGATTTAGCTTGTTTGAGAACAACAAGACAGCCGCGGTGAAGCGGGTCGCATTCGCTCTCTTCGCCTCAAGAAAAGAAGACGCGTTCAAGAAACAACTGACGGAGCGTAAGCTTAAGCCTGAGCTTGAGGAGGCGAAAGCCTACCTGAAGAACATCGAGACACAATGCGAGAGGTACCTGAGAAGTAAGGGTTTCACGGAGATTCAGACAATTCGTGACACGCCGCGATTGCCTGAAGATACGATGATTGCGTTTTCTGAAGTCAGCGTGAAGAATGACGATAGGACGTCACCTAGCTTCATGATATATGTTGATGGTGGTTTTGATACTAAACCAGCCTCAGCGAGAATTTATCTGAACAACTGGTCAGGCAAAAAAAGAATTCTTGTAGACGTTGACACCGAACCTTTTCAAAACGCTTGGTGGGACGACGAGATCAACATGAGTAACTTCTTCAAGAAAGTTGATAAGGCCTGGGAGAAGACGACCTGAGACTTCTGTTTCAAACAAAGAAAAAGAGACCTCGGCTCGCGTTGAGGCCTCTTTCTTTTTGTTTGAGGATAAAATCATTCCTAGACATATCAACAGGATGACATCTTCATCATGGAAGAGAACAACAAACGACTTGCCGATGCTGTCATCGACCTCGGGCTCACTCCGCAAGAGGAGGGCTTCATACGCCTTCAGTATGACAATCTGAAGGAGAACTACGCCGAGGTTCGTTTGTTCTGGGACACCGATGATATGTACGTTGAGTTCGAGGTGTCTGACGGCGTCGTGAGGCTGTATCCCGGGATAAGATTCACGAGTCATAAGATCGGAGAACCAAACTGAAACTCGTCATTCTTGTTCTTTTGCTGTTTCTCGCCGGGTGCCAGCCTGAGAAGGCGCCGATCATTCAGCTGAAGGACTTCAGTGATGATGGTAGCTCTCATGTTATTGGCGAACCGAAGCCTGCATACCGCGAGGTGACTGATGAGTTCGGGGTGGTGAAAGGCTGGATGTTCTAGGAGAAAAAACATGTTTGTTGAAAGAACTCTTTTGGCTGTGTTTTTGATTTTGGCGGGGATGGCTGGTATCTTTGTGGGCTCAAAGATCGTGATAAATCAAGCAGATGAAAACAGAGTGATTGTTAGTACACCCGAGAAGACGAACGAGGGTCGGTTCTCGTGCCGATATCTGAAAGATGTAAGCAACGACCTTCATCTGTACCTCGTGAAGGATAACGAGTCAGGGTGTCAGTATATGATTGCGCAGAGTGTTAATTGCGCGGCATTGACGTCATTTGAGATCAAGAAGAAGGAGCAGCAATGACGTCCGCAAAGTCATACTTCCGTGTCCTTCTGCACTGGTGGAAAGAGAACGGCGAGGTCACCGGTGTTGAGGTCATTGATCACACGTTGTTCGCGTGTGAGTGTCGTTACCCACGAGACGAGGAGGGTCTTTGTCCTTCGGACGAGGCAGTATATAGCGATTTCATGGCCGAGGTCTCGGTAGGAGACTTTGCCAACGACCTGCTCGCCAACGAGGTGGTGACTGATGAGGGCTATATCGAGGCGGCCGGTGAGGTCACAGTTATCTGGAAACGAGATATCGACGGAAACATTGACACCGACGACATCGAATTCGATGTTAAGGAGAAGTACATCGTCTCCGAGAAGATGATCAGGAGAGATCATCCGGAGCTATTCAAGAAGGAAAAGAAATGAGCGACTATCGTTGGTTTGTCATTAAGAGCTTTTTCTTCTATCTTCTGATCGGGTTTTCAGTTTGGTTGCTGAGAAGCGGTTGGCCGCTGTTCGCACTCTTGCTTCAGTCATCTTGGACAGACTCGGATGATGAAGAGGAGAAGAAACCATGATCGAGACGAGACGAAAAGACACCGGCGAAGTCATCGTCGTCAAGTACATTGAACGGTGCTGTCGCACCTGCGAGCACTACGGTTTCGCCCCTGACGGGTGCGGTGACTGCGATCTTCTCGTTGAATATGATGAAGAAGGAAAACTGATGATGCGAGATGAGTGGAACGGTGAAAAGTTAGGCAGTGTTCCGTCGCATCCGCTTGTTGGAGATTCTCAGGTTTGTGACTTGTGGACAGAAAAGAAGGAGACACAGAATGAAGACGGTGGAGCTACTGGCGAAACTCAAGAAACTTGTGGATGAGTGTGGAAAAGAAGAACCATCGTGCGATCCCATGGACATTATTGCTGAGATATGCAGCGATTCAAAAGAGATGTCAGACGCGCTTGCCAAGGCGATAAGGACACTCTCATGATCACAAAGACAGTCAAGACATACTGGGTCAAGATCTACGTGTCAGGGCCGATCGAGGTCGTCAAGCAGGCGTGTCGGCAGGAATGTTTAGAGAGAGGCCTCTGCGTCACCGTCGAGCCGACGACGTTCATTTACACAGGCGGCGAGGAACAAGGTGCCGTCATCGGTCTCGTCAACTACCCGCGGTTTCCGACATCCGCCGGTTCAATACGAGCGAGGGCGCAGCGGCTAGCGCTAGCCGTTCTTGAGACGACGTGCCAACACTCGGTCATGGTCATGACACCTGAGGACACCACCTGGTTCAGCAAGCGAGAGGAAGAAACCTGCCAGGTAAGATTTGTCGACGCAGGAAAGGACAGACCGCGCGAGAACCTAGATGAGGACGTAAAATGAGCAAGGCGACACCGTGGGCCGTCATCTGTCACCGGCACGGTAGACAATTTCTGACTCAGCAGCAGTACGACACACAGATGAACAAGCCTGACTCGTTTTGGCTGTGTCCTGTCTGTAGAGACGTGGCCGGTTGGGATGACGACAACTACGAGAAGTACAACCAGCTTCTCGAGAGCGAGGCTGAGGAGGCTCAAGCGTGAACGCGATTAAGCGCATTTGTCTGTTCGCCGGTCCGAACGTAGGTAAATCAGTCGCCGCGGCATGGCTGTTCGCGAAGCTGAAGATCGCGGGCCACAACGCCGACCTCGTTCAGGAGAAGGCGAAGGAACTCGCGTATGACGGAATCAAGATCAGGAAGTACGATCAGCTGCAGCTGTTTGCCGAGCAGATGCGGCGCGAGGAACTGTTGCTGCGCAACGGGGTGACGGTCGTCACCGACTCGCCTATCAGGCTCGGTCTCGCCTATGGACTCAAATACGGTTTCCCGTGTGTTGATGAGATGATGAAGGTGATCGATGCCTTCGACGCCGATCACCCACCACTGAACGTCTACCTGAGGCGCGACGAGAAGGACGAGTACCAGCAAGCCGGTCGGTACGAGAACCGCGAGCAGGCGCTCGAGATGGACAAGGTGATCCTCGAGCTGCTCGACAAAGCACCTGACGGCTACGTCATCTGCCCGGCTCATGATCTAGAGGAGCTGTTGCGCGCGGTGAAGATCGTTCTTAGCGGCGGTGATTTGGCCCGGTGGTCTGAGTTTTGTAAACAACACGGAGCGAAACCTGTTGATTTTTAGGAGAACAGACATGAAGAAGACTGAGAAGCTGGATCCAAACAAAGCACGACGCGAGGAGATCGCGAAGATCCCGATGGCAAAAAAGAAACCGAGGTTGGTCATCGGAAAGATTGGGGCTGAGGCCGCGGATGAACTCATTCAGACCGCCAAGACACCCGATGATCTGGTGGCCAAGATCATCAAGACAAACGACGCCGACGTTGTTCATGAGTTCAACAGACTGCGTATGAAGAAGACGGCTAAACGAGATCTCGGTCTGTTGGGTGCCTACAAGACGCTTGCGCGCGAGATCCTCGTTGACATCATCGACAAGAAGAGAGGTCGTTTTATTCTTTGTGACAGCGACCTGGCGAAGGAACTTCTCAAAAAGGAACTCGTTGAACTCGAGACGACGTTGTCGCGCGCCAGACAGTCAAAGAACCTACAGACGCTGAAGGAATGTTACAGCGTCGCGCTCGTCAAATATCGTGAGGGCTGCGGTCCAGGTGCACCTTCAGGTGATTACCCGTCGATCTCGGTGGAGATGGCGAAGGAGATCGAACGAGAATCAGAGATGATGGTCAAGAGAGTCAGCGATAAGGCGTTGGCCCCGGCGAGGATGTTCGAGACCACGTCGTCAGAAGAGAAGCGGTTGGTGGTTGAGGTACTTGTTCGCGCCGTTCGTGATGCACGTAACTGGCAGTCGATCGCTGAGGCGGCGCAGGCCATCATTCGCGTTGAGAACGAGGGTGAAACAAGCAACTCTGAGACAAAGGAGTCCAACTCCGATACAAAGACCGATCTGGTCAACTGCGATGTCGAGTTGTCGGACTAACCAAAAGCGTGAAAAAACTTGAATCGCTCGCTCCTCCTTAGTAGACAACCGCTAAGGAGGAGTTTGTCATGAGACAAGAACTCGTGTTCAGTTCAGAGGACGAGGCCCTTCTGTACCTCGCCAACACCCTTGGGTGTCCGGTTTCAGTGGGTCGTGGGTTTATCGCCAGCGAGGCCGCCAAGAACTCGCTCGTTGAGTCGGCGAAGGTTCTCGTTCGTGAAGACGTGCTTCCGAGGGTCAAACGAGCGCTACTTGAGTTTCTCGGTGAGGGGCTCGCGTATGAGAAGTACATCCAGCCGATCGAAGACACGATCACCGAGACACACGTTCGCGGGATCATCAACGACGTACTCGTTGGGCTGAATAAGGCCGGCATCAATCCTGACAAAGAAGAGAAAAAGGAGTTCATCTTCCCGTACTTCAAGTGGTTGGCTTTCGCAAACGGTGCGTATGACGGCTACATGCGCCGTAACCTCGAGAAGGCGGCAACGAAGACGGTGGAGAACCTTGAAAAATCAGGTCATTCGGTGTCACCTTCGGCTGTCGAAGATATGCTTGTTCAGTGGTTCTCGTCTCGTGCCCTTGTTGAACTGCCGAAGTGGAAGAAGCTCGATAAGCCCGGTTCATTTGACGAGATGTTGAATCGTGTCTTCCGTGATCTCGATGAGAACGATTTTTCAAAGATCATGCATGAAATCGCGGTTGACAACGTTGGATACGAAGACATCACCACGACAGGCCGTGGTCGTCGTCAGCCCAACCCCAAGCAACGTGAAGAGGTCCAACGTCGCTTGAACCTACCTGAGCTCAGAAACGAGTTCAAGAGCCTTTCAGCAACACTTCGTCACCTGCACAAAACTATGGACGGTCGGTTCTTGAGAGATGACGATAAGAAGAAGATTGCTCTCTGGTACAAGCGCGCGAAACAGAATCGAGATCAGGACCTGCGGGGCATGTTCGGTGACTTCATGAAGCGCGTCGAGGAGGCACAGCCGGCGGTTGCCAAGAACTACGAGCAAATTCTCATGGGACGATGAATCTTTGTCGTTCTTGGTGTCTTACCTCTCGTGACATCTTAATCACGAAAGGAGACACCAATGAACAAACAACCGACCACCGAGGAACTCGTCAAGCTTCGCGATCACCTGGAAGAGGCGCTGCATTTTAAACGCGAGACGCAACGGTTTCGACGAGCACATAACCTTCACAACGCATGGATCGATGAAAAGATCAGTGATTCAATAAAGATGGAGGGCTTGAGGTTGGCGTGTCTTGATCAGCTGATCGCGGAGGATCAGTCATGAACAAGAACGACGAACCCACGAAGGCCGAGTTGATCGAGTTGAAGAAGTACCTTGAGGAGTCGATCGCCTTTCAGCGTAAGACTCAACGAACACGAAAGAAGGCAGGTCTTCACAACGATTGGATCGACGGCAAGATTGACACCGGGATAAAGAAAGATTGTCATCGTCTCGCCTTTCTTGATCAGGTGTTGGAGTCAGGAGTCATCAAATGAAGACCGAGTTCTCCATGAGAGAAGACGCGAACGAGAGACAGTTGACGGCCGCCATGTATGTCGTGGAGAGGAACACCGAGGAGATCAGAGGTGATATCATGACTGAGCGGCAAGGCAGGCTTCGGTGCGTCGCGACGGTGTTGGTCGCGCAAATCGCGTCGGAGGAATTTTCACGTGTCGCTGGGCTGTTCACTTCAGCGGCTTTGTTGACTGAGGTCGACAAGACGGCGGCAAACGAGACGCTGCTGACTAACGCCCTTCATATCTCAGGCGCGATCAGCAACCTCAAGAATGTGGAGAGAAGAGTTGACATGACCAGGAAGGTTATTTCTTCTTTTATGGATGTGCACAACGCACTTCGCAATCTTTCTGACTCAAGCGCCAAGTACAATGCCGACGGTCGTGTTTGGAACCTTTTTTCAAACGACGATTTTAGAGGTGCTGTCAGTGTCGTTATTAATGCATCACGAAATCTTTTAGACAAGTCCTATGTTGACGAAGAGACGAAGAGACGGATTAAGTCAAATAACGCCGAGATCAAGCGAACGCTTGGCGCGACGGCAAGGGGAATCGACAGCGTAACTAAATGGAAGAATGTTGGGCGGATCTCTTCAGAGGATGTCGAATGAAGATTCAAGAACGACTACATCGAATCGCGCGGTTGCTTCAGGCGAAGGCCGAGTCGGTCTTTGAGGACTCCGTCGATCCTGAGGAGTTTGACCAGGTCTTTAAAGAACAGCTAAAAGAGCGATTTCTCGATAAGTTTGATGAGACGGAGACGACTCGTCTCGTTCGAGATGCAAGTAAGGCGATTCGTCGCGTTTTAACCAAGACGCTTGAAAAAGATTTTAATGTAGAAGACGTTCATGAACCTGAGGCTTCGGCCGAATCAGGCGGATATGCCTTTGAGGTATCAGTTGATGTTAAAGGAGAGAAGAACCTCAACAAGCACAATATTTGGGTCAGCGTCGGTCTTGGACCCATTGAGCAAGGAAAGACCAGGATCATTGTCTACACCGTCAACGCAGTGTATTCAGGAAAATACGAGACGATCGGCTTTGAGGTGCCGGCGAATCGGGCCACGTATGATTCATGGAACCGAGTCGCCAAGCTTATCGTTGATGATTTTAAGCGAGCGAAGTCGATCTACATCAAGCGACCACGTCAGGCGATGATGCCGATGACCGATGTCAACAGAAGCGCGCTCTTCAAGATGACACTACGCGACCGAAACGAGAAGAAGATCGAGGAGTGTCTCAAGATCGAGAAGGAGTTTGCACGCAAGCTGACGCTTGATCTTGATAGGCTGGGTTACGCTGTTAAGCAAGGAAGCAGCGCTACGTCGCCGTGGTTGGTGGCCAAGAAGAAGCAATCGTCTTCTGATGACAATTTCGAAAAAATCGACTTCGGCTGGGGACCACGCCTTGAGATCGAGATTTTCGCGGCGTGGGAGATGAACGTTCCGATTGGAATTCAAGTTCGAGCGAGAGCCGAGAGCGGTTCAATTCGTGCTGAGCATGAAGATTGGTTGGTGGCGTTTGAGAACGACGACATCGACGCGAAGCGACTAGTTGAGTTCTTCAACGAGTCTCTCGAAAAGATGAAGTGATGTTTCTTCGATGAGATACAAGTGTGATTCTCTCCTCAACTTTAAAAGAGTTGAGGAGTTTCACGAGATACAGTCTTTGAAGGAGAAACTGATGAGTAAATGTGATTGCGAGTGGTGTACGAAGACGTCTCCGGCGATCGCATGGATGAAGAACAACGCGCCGAGGGAGCACTACGAGGCGATCAGCGCCGCGTTGCAACACATTGAGTTTGTCGAAACCGACCGAGAGATGTACAACAAAGTTCGGAGAGAACGTGATCAGTTACAAAAAGAACTCGACGAGATCAAGAGACTCGAGATCGCCAGACAGGACGACCATAAATGAGTGACGAACCGCTCAAACTCAACATCGAGACGATTGAAGTGAAGGCTGATCCTGCATCTCAGCTTTGTTTTACTGTCAAGGAATATCTTGGCAGCGAGATATTTGATCACGATGAACATTACGCAGACGGTAAACTCATTCCGCTGACAAAAGAATCAGATGTCTACGAGGGTCGTCGGGTCCTCACTCAGTTCTTTGAGGGAATGATCCTCGCGAAGGTGAAGAAGGGCGAAGGTGGTTGGGTTCTTGATGCCGGCGGTTCGCGAAGCGGTATTTTGGCGTTTGCGAAGGATGATCGGAAATGTTGGACATGTGACGGTTGGGCAAATCTCGAGGCGTTGAAGAGAGTTAACTTCACAAGGTAGACATAACATGATGCTCGACCTAATTGATCTCTGTAAGACCCGTGATCGCCACGGTGTTCTCCGTGAGATGCTGACGAGGCGCGGGGTGAACTACAACGTGCTCCCCTACGCTCATGGTGTCAACTACGAGGTGGTCTTTGGTGAGCGCCCCAGACGTGTCATCGGTGCTCACCACGACATCGTGACGAGAGGCGATGGGGCCAACGACAACACAGCGAGTGTCGTGGAACTTGTTGAACTCGCCACAAAATTGACAAGAGAACGCTTTATCGGTGACTTACGGATCGTCTTCTTCGACAACGAAGAACTTCTCTGTCGCGGTGCCTTTGACGAGATGGGATCGGCTGAATACGCGAAGCACACGACCAACGAGACCGAGGAGGCGATCGTGCTCGACGTCTGCGGCGCCGGAGACGTGCTCGTGGTCAGCGGACTCTGGCACCGCGCGAAGCTGTCCGCACCGTTTGAGAACTGGCTGATGAAGAAAGAGAACACCGTCCGGATCACGACGCCGCCCTCAGATGACGTGTCGTTTCTTCGGTACGGTGTTCCTGTCACTCTGATGTGTACGTTGCCTGAGACGGAGTCAGCCCCAGGAGATCGTCGTCTTACATGGGAACGATTGCACACGGCAGGTGACTCGATCGAGACCGTCAACGAGGACACGATGGAGCTCGTCGTCTCGACGCTGTACGACTACGTGACAGGGCGTGCATGAAGACCAAGGTGATTACATGTGACGAGTTTCGGGCGGCGATATTCAAGCGATTGCTTCGTCGTCGCGAGATGGACCGGGTCTGGCGACTCAAGAATGGCGGTCCGGTCTGGTGGGTCATGACAGGCAAAAATGAGGTCTCGGTTTGCACTCACGCTGATTTCGCGTTTCAAGAGGAGATCGTGATTTTAAGAGGAACAGACGTCGAGTCGCTCGCTGACGCGGTCATCGGTTGGTTGGTGAGTCTCACGAAGGACAGGAGCGATATATGAAGAAGACGAAGAGGTTTCATAGTGTGAAACTTGAGTTAGACGATGAGACGTTGTTTCGTCTCATGCTTATGGCTCATGAGCGAGACATCACGCTCAACGCGTTGGTCAACCTGCTACTTGAGGGTGCGATGAAAAAGGGTGAATAAGATAAGCTAACCTCTTGAAGGCGTCCTCTTCAGGAGGTTCTTCAGTATGAAGTCAGTCAAGACAAAGATCAAGGGAAAAGACTGGCAGGCGAACATACCTGACGGCTTTCTCCCTGGTGGTAACCACGGCGAGTGTGACTACGAGAAGCGAACGATTAGTATCCTCTCGGGTCAGCTCGACGAGATGGACACCGCGATTCATGAGTTCCTGCATGCGTTTGACGAGAAGATGACACACCCGAAGATCAAGGCATTCTCACGACCGTTGGCGAAGTTTCTCTTCAACCTCGGTTGGAGGAGGGTGGAATAATGAAGAAGAAACCTGAGACGTTTAAGATCATCCACGAGGATCATCCGGTCGTCGAGATGCTCGTTGACGACATGATCGCTAGACAAGAACGTCTCGCCGCGGGCACCTTCACCGTTCGCGATGTTCAGCAAGACGACCGCGATCCGCCATTCGTGTTTCTGCTGAACACTCACGACATCGACAACCGGGCGCCGAGTCGAAGATGAACGAGAGATACCCAACATTCAGCTTGAGTAATGAAAGCGCTGAGATGTTGGGCAACATCATGACGATCAGGTGCCGGGCGAGTGTCATCCACAATAACACCGGTTCGGTTGACTTCACGTTGATCGGGTTGACTCAAAGTGAAGGCGGTGGCCACGATCGGATCCGTATAAACCGAGACAGCAAGAGTAGGATCGGAAACCTAGTGTTTCGTGAGATCTTGCGGAAGAGACTGTACGGTGAGATCTCACGAGGCTTTCAGATCTTGCACGACGACAGCAAGCCCTACCCAAGAATCTTCTGTTCGATCGCCAACGAGCTCAAGAAGTGGACACGGCGGCGCAAAGAGTTTGATGTCGTTGCGACTGTTGATTTCGGCAAGGCGATTCGTCTTGGCGAGAAAGACGCACGGTTCGCCAGTCATGAGGGCTGGGCGAGCGTGAAAGAGCGGTACGGTGGTGCCACGGCCTGAAAAGAGTTGAATGGGACGCACCAACTAGCAAGAGCAACGTTGAGGAGAAAAGAGTATGTCAGCTGAACCAGAAGGTGATATCAGATCGTTGATTAGCGAGTACGAGTCTCTTCCGCTCATGAAACAGGCGGGTGGTGAGGGCCTGACCAGGCTCGACAAGATCAAGCGCATCTACGATCGCGCCAACACGAGTGCGAAGCAGTCTCTGCTCGACACGTTGAATGACAGCAGTCTCTGGGACACAGCGCGCGACTTCATGCGCAAGATCATGAGCGACGGCGTACGTGACCGCGCGATCAAGCTCTTTCCCGGTAAGGGCGGTAAACTTCAGTTTATTAAGAATGAGCCGATGGTCGCGAATGACGAGACGTTCGCCTCCGAAGACGAAGCGATCAGCCGACTCGCTGAGGTGACAGGTGCTGAGGTCATCATCTCCGAAGAACTAGCCGAAGAACCTGAGGCGGAGACGGCGACCATGAACGACGTGATGTTCGCCTCTGAAGACGAGGCCATCAGTCATTTAGCGAGCATCTCAGGGATGAAGGTCGAGATCATCAGCTAGTTCATAATTGTACAAAATGAATCTCTCAAAACCTCGCTTCATGGCGGGGTTTTGTTTTTTAACAACGAAGAAAAAGTGACATCGTTGTAATAAACTATAATCACGAGTGCTAACTTATGTGAAGTTGTGTTAAACTGTGTGGTTGATGAAGCGAGTCAAAACTCAATCATGAAAGAAGACAAAATGAGCGAGGACCTGAGGGAAGTCAGTGCGGCACTCGAGACGCAGCGGCTTCGTGAACGGCTTCGTAACACCGAGAGTAGACTGAAGGACGCCGAGGAAAACGCCGCCGATCTTGAGTCACAACTTGAGCTCGCGATTGAGATCCAGAAGCGAAAGAGATCGCAACCGCTCAAGAGACAACCGCACGGTCGCGGAGACGTTACCGCCTGCATCATCGCTAGTGACTGGCACCTCGAGGAACGGGTCAAGGGAAACACGGTGAATGGGCTCAACGAGTATAGCCTGAGCATCGCCGCCAAGCGCGCTGAGAAGTTCTTTCAGAAGGCGCTCTTCCTCTCCGATATCCACAAGCAGAAACTCAACGTGCACAACTTGTGCATCGGTTTCCTCGGCGACATCATCAGCGGTCAGTTAAGAGAGGAGGCCATCGAGACCTCGCAGCTCTCACCCACCGAGGCCGTTCTCTTCGCCTTTGACCAGATCCACGCAGGCCTGAGACTTCTCATCAAAGAGGGAGGATATGATCAGATCGACGTGGTCTGCGCCTCCGGGAACCACGGACGAACTATCTTGAAACCGCGGTCAGCGACGCGAGTTTCGCATAGTTTTGAGTGGTTGCTGTACAAGATGCTCGAGCGCGAGTTCAGCGGAAATGACAGAGTTCGGTTCATCATTGAGACCGGTTATCATGTTTGGCACCAAGTCGCAGGACATAAAGTTCGTTTTCATCATGGAGACGCGATAAAATATCAAGGAGGGATCGGCGGCGTAACGATCCCCGTCAACAAGGCCATCGCGGCCTGGAACCGAGCGAGTGCGGCCTACCTTGACGTGTTCGGTCATTGGCACCAGTCACTTGACGGCGGGAGGTTCGTTTGCAACGGGAGCCTGATCGGTTACAACGCGTTCGCCGTCGAGATCAAGGCTGAGTACGAGGAACCGAAGCAGCAGTACTTCCTGATTGATAAGGAACGTGGTAAGATCCTGACTGCACCGATCTTTGTGGAGGGAAAATCTTGAATATCAACGTGCATGAAGTTGTCAAACAACTTGAGGGAATGAGAAAGAATGTTGAGGGTCAGTCAACGAAAGAGATCGCGAAGGAGATGGGTCGTAATATCGATCTCGTTCGTGAATTTATGAGAAACGCCGTTGCCGCGGGTATGTGTGAATATGTGGGGTGTAGGCGATCAACGACAATTGACGGCAAACCCTACAAGATTCCACTGTACCGGTTCAAGTTGAAGAAGACAAAGAAGAAGTAGTTTCGTAGCCTATTCGGACAACAAGCAAACAGGAGAACAAGAGCATGACAGCGACACAGACCCGTGTCATCGTGCCCATCTTTGACCAGCAGACACCCGCGGCTCCGAAACTTGGTGGCATGTCACTTGAGGTCGAGACACTCTGCCGAGAGCTGCTTGACTTCGCCCAAGACAACAGCAAGCACATCCCACTCGCGGGCATGGCGGCCAACCAGGTAAGCGTTGACGGCGAGCGCTGCTTGCTGAACGCCTGCTTCATTAGGCAACCTGATGGTTGGCTGACGGCCCTCAACCCCGAGATCGTCAAGACGAAGGGCGCCTCGTTCCTGCACCGCGAGCGCTGCATGACGTGGCGTGGTAACAAGGTGGTCTGGGCGCAGCGTTGGAGCGAGGTGACGATCAAGTACATGAAGCTCGACGGAACATGGCAAGAAAACGACGTCGCGGGTTGGGAGGCCATCGTGTGGCAGCATGAAGTCAACCACCTGGATGGCGTGCCTGAAGACATTCATGAACCGATCAAGGCGGGTGTGAAGATCGGCGCGAATGATCCTTGTCCGTGTAAGAGCGGCAAAAAGTTCAAGAAGTGCTGCGGGAGGCTGTGAATGATCAACTGGCTCTGGCTGCTGTTTAAGGACTGGCTCGACCGACGAGAAGTTTCTCATGAGCGCGGTCTCATGCGCTCTCGTGATTGGCCGAAGGTTAGACGCGAGCACCTCGAGAAGGAGCCGCTCTGTCGCTGGTGCGGACGTAAACATTTTCTCAACGTACATCACATCCAGCCCTTTCACCTGAACCCGACGCTTGAGCTTGACGAGAGCAACTTCATCACACTCTGTGAGGGCGGAATTGCAAGCGTCGTCGGTCTTCGCAAGTACGCCAACTGTCACTTTCGTAAGGGACATCTCGGAAACTGGAAGGGATACAACCCTCAGGTTAAAGAGGAGTGTGAACTGCACGATCAGAAGAAGGAGATATAGGAATGGCGGCCACGAACGTGATTGAAACATGTCCGACATGTGGTACCCCGGTCACAGTCATCGCCGGTGTTGAGGGAACGCATGCGTACACACAGGTTGACAAGAGTGATCTTCTTGAGCGCTTTAACGCGATGGTCAGCGTGGTCAGCGGTATCAGGGAGACGATCAACTCGACGGTGCTGTTGCCGAACCAGAAACTCGAGCTGATCTTGTCAGACGCGCAACGCGCGGTCATCGGGATCGCGTCAGTAAAGGACGGCATGTTCATCCAGTCAAAAGAGAAGAAGAAAGCGAGCACCAATATCTGCGAAGACTGCGGCAAGTCAGGAAAGACGAGATATCACAAAAAGAAGAAGATGGGTCTGTTCTGCGATCATTGTTGGGTGACGATGACGACTGACCCTAAATTTCGTTAATTTAGGAGAGAAGAGATGAAAGGCAAAGGGACGGTGAAGTGGTTTGACGCAAAGCGAGGTTTTGGTTTTATTACACCCGACGAAGAGCCTGAGGCAGGTGACGTGTTCGTGCACTACTCATCGATAATGGGTGACGGCTTCAAGGTACTGACTGAGGGGCAACGGGTTGAGTTTGACGAGGTCGAGAACGAGAAGGGATGTGAGGCGCTCGACGTTGTCATGTTGACACCGCCCAAGGTGACGGTCGAGACTGACAAGAAGGTGAACCCAAAGTCAAAGAAGATTGATACCTCAGGTGTTCGTCGAATAGTTGTTGAGGTACCGGTTGATGAGCTGAAGAACTCGGCAACAAAACTTGGTTTGCCGACTGAATATCTTGTTCACAGCATCTTCAAGACGGCGGCGCATGAGTTCATCAAGGGGATGAAGACGGCATGAACGATCTCTCGCTGACAGCCGCCAGCTACCCTGTTCAGCTAGATGACGGGTCAACTCTCGCCGAGAAGATGACGACGTGGCGATTTTGTCAAGCGAGTATTCCTGGACAACAAGATACAAACCTGGCGTTTTGTCTTGTCTTTCAAGCGTTTGGCGACGTCGCTGTCAGTTGTAACGATCAGGTGAAGGAGATCATCTCTGACGGTCTTCGTGTTTACAACGACAAATCGGCGATGCTGACTCAGATCAGAAGGGCGTTCAAGAACCGAAATGATATCGAGATGTTTCTCATCAAACATCGGCTTCTCGAGAAGAAAGGGCGTGTTGCTGAGGCACTGCTGACCTCCTTTGTCGATAAATCAACGGAGATCACGTCGTGGTGCGTTAGAAAAGCCGAAGCGGGTGTTCATCAGCTACCTACGAGGTTTTTGTACGTCACCATGAAGGTCGATGAAGACGCCCTCGCCGACTCGTTCGATGAGGTGAACAAGACACCCAAGCAATTTATGATCAGTGAAGTCAGAGATATGCGAGACGAAGATTTTCGTGAGGTTCAGGCACTTGTTATCAAAGACTGAAGAAGTTGAAGGAAATTGAATCGAGATGTCCACCTATTTGTTTGGTGGACATCTTTCTTAGGGGATCAACAATGAGTCGAAGAACACGAGTCGCGACGATTTTGTTGGCTGAGAAGCTGATCATCACTCCAGATGCGGGTGCTTTGCGCAAGATCGCGCTTGAACAGGTGAAGAACAGGATCGAGTTGCCTACACGCGAGTTCATGGAGGAGGTGTCACGAGACATCCTCAACGCGTTTGGCGAGATCGCGAAGAAAGACAACATCAAGAGCGATCTTAGTTACGATGATAATGCTGCCCTGCAGCTTTTATTTTCTGAAGATGGTAAAGGTGATTGGAATTGGTCATTTGACGCTGAGATCATGGATGACATAGGCAAAAAGCTCATGCCGGTTGGGATTAAATTTTATCTCGTAGATTATAGAGAGTGGGATTCAAAGACTGTTCGTTCATATTTTTTGCCATGGAACGACGACATCGACACCAACAAGGTCGGTCGCGATCTCTGGACCTATGTTCACATGAAGATCGCATGAGATTATTGGAGAATAGAAAATGAACAGATTGATTCGAGTAGCTAAGATTTTAGTTGCTGAACAATTAATTGTTAAGTCAGATGAAGGTGCACTACATAAGATCGCTCTTGAGCAAGTTAAGAATCGAATTGAACCACCAACACGAGATAAAATTGCTAACACAGCAAAAGATATATTGTCTTCTTTTGGAGAAATTGCGAATAGAAATAATATCGAGACATCTGGTTTAGACATTGTCGAAGAAAACTATGATGGATCGAGGATCTCATTTAAGAAAATTACAAACAACAAATGGAAAACATGGGCTTGGGTTTTGGATGCCTATCCTTGGGATAAGGATGGTGCATATACCAGTGGTGATGATGTTCTTAATCCTATTGGTGTAAGTTTTGAGTTGTTTGATGAAACGAAATCTAGTGCGCGTGGAGGTGTAATATCATATTTTCTACCGTGGAGTGATGACATCGATGTGAAGCGAGCCGCCCAGGACCTCTGGAATTATGTTCATCTGAAAGTGGCGAATGGTAGTAGGACCGCGTCTTCTACGGGGCAGGTTTTGTCTCAAAACAAGATCAACATGAATGAGATCTTCAAACAACAACTCAAGAATAGAATTGAACTACCAGGCAAAGAGAAGATGCTGAATTTTTTGAAAGAGACATTTAAGAAATTGGACGATCTGATGTCAAAAGACGGTTACAAGACGATTTTTCTTGAAGGAACGCAGCATCTTAACTTTAAAGAAAGTCACGATCCTCATGAATATAAGGCACTTGATTGCACGTTCGTGTCTAAGCTGATTGACTATCCTATTGGTTTTTACTTCGCGGTTAATGATTTCTCATATGGTAAAAAGATTGAGTTAAAGGTGTTTGTTCCGTGGGAGGACGACATCGATTCAGGCGTCATCGCACGCCTTCTGTTTCAGGCGATCAGGTACCAGCGGATGAATAAATGACAGTAGAGGTTTCTCATGAACGTCCGCTCGAGTCACGTGAGACTGTTGCTTGACATCGTGAGGACCGAACCGGCTTCAACGGTGTCTCTTCTCGCACTGAACCACACCTACAAGTCTCTCAGCGCTGTTTCAGCCCAGCAGATGGTTGAGCGGTGCAATAAGGGATGGGTCTTGTCAAAGATCGGCATGATCGTCGTCAAACAAGCGGGTATTCAACTTGAGGGAAACGATGACGAGACGAAGCGTTTTCCTGTTGTTCTTAAGGGATAGGATCCAATCTGTGGAGGTTGCCGCGCAAGTGCGAGGCGACAAAAGTAAGCAAAAAGGAGAAAAAGATGAAGCGGTTCGTTCCGGTCGTTGTTGTTCTGTTGCTGTGTGTCGGCGTTTGGGCGAGTGACAAGTGCATCATCAACGGGCAGAAGGGAAAGGTTGAAGCGGCGAAGGCCATCGACGTCGCGGTTAACGGCGCCAAGGCGACACCGCAGGACATGCTCTTCAAGAAGGACACGAGCTCATCAGTCGCAAAGATCTGTGACGCGATGCACGCGGGTGACTTCAAGATCGTTCGTGGGATCGCTTGTGGAGACGAGAAGGTCGGCTACGTCGAGAAGAACGTCAACGGGAACAAGTGGCAGGCGATCGAATACGGCAGCAACGTTTTCGAGAAGCGCTACGCCGCGAGCAAGGTAACGAAGGACGGAAAACAGATCGACCGACTTTCCGAGCTGAAGCTGATCCTCGCCGGTAGCATCCCGAACACCGAGTTTGGTGGTGGTTGGATGCCGACGCGAACCTACAACCACGAGGGAACCAACGTCGTTCCGGGCAACACCTGCTTCCTCTACGGTCTGATCGGCAAGAACGCGAAGGTCGAGAAGGTTCTTGACCTCGGCGAGAACAAGGTCGTCTACCACGTGACACAAGACAGTGTTCTTCCTTACTTCGCGGTCGAGACGAAGAAGTTCTTTAGCGTTGCGCGCATGGACGTTCGCACCTTCTACGCCGAGTGCAACGGCTGTGACAAGGCCTATACCTTCAAGACGGTCCAGGAACTTCGTGACATGGGCAGTATTCCCGAGAACGCGACGCTCGGTCGTACGATCGGTAAGACCAAAGAGACCGTCGGCGAGTTCATGTTGTTCGGGAGGTCAGTCGAGGTGAAGTGGACTGAACCGCACGTCGCGATCTCCGTCACTTGCTACCCGTACTTCGAGTAGGAGGGTCGAAGAAACATGGGCTGGTTCGCGCTCCTCGTTGACAGGCTGATGCGACGTGAGTGGCGCACTTGTCATGTTTGCCTCGGGAAGAAACGTTTCGCCATCGGCACGGGAAAGCACTCGACCGTGTACAAACTGTGTAAGGAGTGTGGAGGATCAGGAAAGATTCTTCTCATCGTCAACAAAGCTCGAAAAGGAGAATTAAGGTGAAGAAGCTACTCGCTGTTTTGGCGATCATGACGTTGGTCGCAGGTTGCGGTGAAAGCATGAGTCGCTCGGGCTGGAGTCAAGGTGATCTCGTTTCGTGTGGTGCAGTAGTGACGACAGGTGTTGTCATCGTGGCGATCGAGGACTTCAAGTACAGTGCCGGTGACGAGCGCGTCGTCAGCTACTCGTTTAATGTGGTGAACAAGACGAGCGGCCTCGCGACATACGACGGGTTGGTCACCATCAAGGGCGACAGCTTCACCAAGAAAATTCCACTCATGGGGGTGCTGACCTCAGGTGAGAAAAAGGTGGTGAAGAGTTCGTATGACATCGGGTACGTGGCGCATGATGTCGAGGTCGCCATTACTTGTGAAGGCACTCAAGTCAGGCAATGAAAAGGAGAAGTCGTGGGACTATTCGCCTGGATTGCAAGTCTGTTTAAGAAGAAGCCAACAACGATTGTTGTACCAAATATTCCGGCGGTAAATGTTATCACGACAGGAGGAAACAAGGTGAACAAGTACGCGTTGCTTGTCGGAATCAACAAATATCAGGAACCCGGCAACGATCTTCAGGGATGTGTCAACGACGTCATGGACATGGCGGAGTTGCTGACCAGCGAATACGGATTCAACAAAGACGACATTCGTATCCTCACTGACGCTCGCGCCACGCAACAGAACATCCTTGAGAGACTTGAATGGCTCGTCTCGGATACCAAGCCCGGTGATCTTCTCGTCTTTCACTATAGCGGTCATGGTGCTCAAATTCGAGATAGGAAGGGCGATGAGCTCGACGATCACATGACGGAGATCCTCTGTCCACATGATCTTGATTGGGACAACCCGTTTACTGATGATATGATGGCAGGCATCATCAAGAAAACACCGGAGGGATCTCTGTTTGAGTTCTTTTCTGATTCATGCCACAGTAAAACACAAGATCGCGGCATGTCACAGAACCCGCACTACAAGAAGGCGAAAAGAATCATCCCACCACCCGATATAGCCTGGCGCGGTCAGGGTCGTGGCTTGAAGGTGAAGAAGTTTGGAACAAAGGGATTTAATTCCACAGAGAGTGGAAATGTTCATATCACCGATCTCAAGGATGTTCTTCTCTCTGGGTGTCGAGACGAGCAAACAAGCGCCGATGCTTTTTTTGATGGTCGTTATAACGGGGCGCTAACGTATTACCTTTGCAAGTCTCTTCGGAAGCATCCTGCTTCACGTGTTGAGAATCACGCCAACGTACTGAAGGGGCTGATTAGTGGTCAGTATGATCAAGTCACTCAGCTGAGTGGATCGAGCGTCAACATCAACAAAGCACCGTTCACGCTGTAACTAAGGCATCTTCAGCGCGTCGAGCCACCAATCAGGGAAGAGTGAACGCCAACGTTTTAGGAACCAACCAAAGTCGGTGTCGAGGATGTAGGTCACCGCATGATCAGTCTCCGAACGAACGCTCCGCCCTGACGCCTGAACAAGTGTCAGGGCGGTCTTATAGGCGTACCACCGCGGGTCCTGCTCACTTCGCGTTCTCACTGACGTCGTTCCGAGCGACGGAAACGGCAGCTTCGCGATCACCTGAAAACGAGACAGGTCGTCCTTTAGATCAGTGCCGACGTGCATCGACGGCGAGACGATGACGGAGTTCTTTGAGTCGGCGTGTTTGTCCATCAGGTATTGCTTGCCGTCAGACGTCTTGTGTGTGAGAAGACGTCGGTCCTTCACTTGTTTGATGAGTTCCTGAGCCTGGGCGTATGAACTGACAAAGATGATCCCCTTGTCGTCAGGATGATGATCCAGGATGATCCGGACGCCCTTGGCGAGACTTCGTGTCGTTCCGGGTAGGTCGTCCCGCTTCAGCTTGCAAGAAGGGATAAAGAACACCTGACGACGTTTCGCCTCGAAGGGTGACGGCAACGAGATGTACAACGTCTTCCGCCCTTCGAGCTCAAGTTCGTGCTCGAAGGCATCTCGGTCAAGAACCGTCGCCGTCATGAACAGGTTCTTTTCATTTCGTCTGATAAGCGAATCATGGATGAAACCGCGAGCCGACAGCGGGGTGAGCGTGAAGTTCTCCTTCGCGGTGTCGACAACCCAACCGATGTCGTTGACATGACCCAAGGTCCGTCGAACATTGCAGGCGTGGCGATCAACAGCCTTGAAGTTTCGGCAAGTGTCAACGAAACCCGGCGTGTCAAACGTGGCGCCTGATTTGACCAGCTTCTCACACTCAGACCGCAGCAGCTCCTCAGCTTTCTGCAGCGGCGGAAGGTAATCAGTTTTGAGCCACGTCAGCACTTCTTTTGTGTCAAACGATGACGGTGGGTCGACGAGGAACTCGCTGAGGTTTTCTTCGGTGATCGTGAGGGCGACGAAGCTCATGATCGCGTCAGGAACAGCGTGGGCCTCGTCGCAGATCATCAGACCACGTCGCGGCAGCTCCCCGCCGTACGCCGTTTCGTTCAGGTAGTAGGCGAGGTTGAGGATCCCGACGTCGGAGCGGATGAAGCGCTCTTTTGCCTCACGATACGGGCACTTCCTCACGCCGCTGCAACTGTGTGAACCACCCGCCGCACGCGAGCCGTCGGCGCAGGTCAGTCCACCGCCACGATGACAGGAGAAGCGGTCGGCGGAGTAGAGCTTCGCCAGGCCTGTCTTGCCGTAGGAGTTCTCGTATTGCTCCTGCAGCGCGACGGTCAGCGTGGTGATGTAGGTTCGGGTGGCCTGTGCGTCGAGTGTTCGCTGAGACGCGAGCCAACGACCGAGACAGACAGCGACAGCCGATTTGCCTGTACCTGGCGGCCCTTGAAAAATGAACGTGTCGTGGTCTGCCCACTTCTCGGTTAACTCGTCAAGAACACGCTCTTGATCAGGACGAGGTGTCTTTTCAGGGAAGAAGTCGCGCCAGGGATTCATAGTTCTAGATCCTATCATCATAGGGAGATAGAATACTTCAGGTAACAAATAAGGAGACGACATGGACGGCAAGCCGTTGGCGAAGCTGACGATCACTGGGCAACCCGTGATCTTGAAGAACGGTAAGATGATCTGTTTCAACCGAAAAACGGGAAGCCGCTTCATTAAGAGCAACGACCGGGTCGAGCGCTACAACGAGTTGGCGTTGGTCCAGCTCAGATCACAGTGGAAGAACCAACCGCCGATCACCGTTCCTGTCGGGATCAAGATGCTTTTCTTCGGTCATTGGCACCGAGTCTCCGAAACGATCCCTGACCTGAGCAACCTCTACGAGGCGCCGCAAGACCTGTTGCAGAAGGCGGGTATCCTGCTCAACGATAGGCAGATCGAGCATCACGATGGCAGTCGTCGTGTCTGTCTTTGTGATCTTGACTGTCCTGACAAGCCTGAGATCAAGACTGGAACAAAGAAGGGGCAGAAGAAGGACAGCTGCGGTGAGATGAAGAAATGTCGGTTCGCACGTGTCGAGATCGAGTTGTTTCAGCTTGAGGGAAATGTGATCGTGGAGACCACTCCAAAGAAGGAGTGAACGGTGAGAACACTACGTCTTTTGTTCAAGTTGTTTTGCACACCGTTCGTCGCGTTCTTCGTCGGTCTCGTGATCGCTTGGGAGTTGTTTAAGTGCGCTGAGTACGACATTGGAGACGAAGCATGAGTCGCAAGGTCTTTCTCGATATGGATGGTGTGTGCGCGGACTTCGTCAGCGGGGCGTTCAATCTTTTTGGTAAAAGGCTGAATGAAGACGAGTGGCCGAAGGGTGAGTACAACATCGCGAAGGTCATCGGTGTCACCGAGGGTGAACTTTGGAAGAAGGTTGACGAGGCAAAGTGGGTGTTCTGGTTTAACCTACGAGAATATCCCTGGTTCAAGGCGCTCTATGATTCGTTGTTGAAGCAGTCTGACGGCGAACTCTACTTCTTAACGAGCCCAAGCAAACACGCGTCATCACTCGCCGGTAAGAGAGAGTGGCTCGCGAAGAGGTTCGGTGACATGTTTGACAAGGTGATCTACACGAAGCACAAGCATCTTCTCGCTGGTCCTGATACGTATTTGATCGATGATTCCGACAAGAACGTTGACGAATTCCACGCCGCAGGAGGCAACGCGTTGTTGTTTCCGATGCCGTGGAATCGAGCTGAAGAACCACTTGACCACGTGAAGTACGTCATGGACTGGCTCAGGGAGGAAATGATATGAACAAAATCGCCGTTGTTGCCTTGCTTTTGTCACTTCTTGTTTCTTCAGGTTGTTCTTGGTTCGTGCCGAGCACCGTCAAACGTCAAGTCGGACTGATGAGAACAGACGCCGAGACTTCGTTGGTCGAGGTCGAGAAGATGCAGGGTGAAGACGGCCGGCTGAAGGCGATGCAGACACTCAAGAGATACAAGGACGGCATCGTTGTCGTTGATGACTATGTCAATGGGCGAAAGGCGACACGGTAGTTTTCTTTCCAAAATTGAATACGACTCAGAACAGGCAGGAGGCCACGTGCTTCCTGCTTGTTTTATTTTTAGGAGACAACCCATGAGAGTTTGGCGGGTCACTAAACCCTTCAACTTTGCTGAGGTAATGCCGCAGCTCGCCTTCACCAAGGACAAGTCGTTCTCGAACATGCTCATCGGGGACAAGATCTACGAGTCCGAACAGTTCGAGGCGATGTGGGTGAAGGGATATCTCTTCTGGACCGAGACAGTTTCGGTTATCTATCAGAGGTTCTGCGAACTCGACAGCACGATCGCTGAGACGGGCATCGGAACTCCCGAGTCGTTCGCTGACTACGCCAGCTACGCTGAGAAACTCGCGATTGACGGTAATGACCTGTTCTTAATCAAGGATAGCATTGACGGTTTATACAAGAAGGTTAAAGCGTCAGCAATAGGCGGTGGTTCAGGCACCATAACGCTAAAAACAGGAGTCGTACCCACCGGAGATAAAGACGGCATTAACGCTTCGTTCGCTCTTCCAGGCGTTGACTCGTATAAACCAGGAACACTTGATGTTTACCTCAACGGGATGCAACTTGATTCAGGTAACATCGTGCAGGTAGGACCAGCGTATACCACCTTCATGATTGTTGATGACACACTTCCGATTTCCAGTGATAGTTTTACCATCAGTTATGTTAAGAGTTAGATTTAGCATGTCACAAATGGGATTTTAATTTTTTATGATTATCGTCGCTAAAGAATAGATTGTCAATATTGACACTCTTCTGAGGAGAAGGACAATGGCCGGTATTGATTCCAACGCTAAATTAATGCTCCATTTTGATAATAGCGCCGTAGACATTCAGGGGCACACGGTCACATTACAGGGCAGCACGTATTCTTTTAACACGACTGATAAGGTATTTGGATCAGCTTCTGTTAATTTTCCTGGCGGAGATTATAATTATTTCACAGTTCCCCAGAGCAGTGATTTTAGTTTTGGAATAGGTGACCTAACAATTGATTTTCGTTTGAAATTCATAAGCAGTCATCAGGTAAGTTTCTTCGACACACGTGACGCAGGGGTTACCGCGGGTTATTATGCCTATTGGGCTACTAATGTGGTTACTTTCGGTATTGCACAAGTTAGTCCTGCTACGTGGTCTTGGACACCGAATCTCGCTCAGTGGTATCATGTCGCATTTGTCCGTAGTTCGGGGATGATTAGGTTCTTCGTGGACGGTACCGAGGTATCCTCTGCCGCATCTCTTCCGCAGTCGTGTGCCTGTGCTAATACCTTTAAGGGCATGATGGCCTTAAATAATTCCGGGTGGAACGGTAATACGCGTGTGGATGAGTATCGTATTTCTAACATAGCCCGATGGGTAAGCGATTTTATCCCGCCAAATGCTGCGTACAGTATTGAGACAGCAGCTCCCGTGACACAGCTTCGCGGATTCCAGCTTCGTGATAGTCAGATTTCTACAGCTAAGCTGGCGAATTTCGGTGTTACTACGGATAAGTTGCAAGCCACCGCGGTGACGACAGCTAAGATTAATATCTCTGCGGTGACCACAGCTAAGTTGGCTAACAACGCAGTTATCACAACGAAGATTGCCGATTCCTCAGTAACGACATCCAAGCTGGTCAACAACGCAATCATTACCGGTAAGCTTCTTAGCTCTAACGTTACCTCGTCAAAGTTGGCCAATACCGCGGTGACAACAGCTAAGATTACAGATTCAAACGTTACTTCGTCAAAGTTAGCTAGCAGCGCTGTGACTAGTGTTAAGATCACCAATAGCTCGGTAACCACAGCTAAGCAGGCTGACAGTAGCACGACTACACGTAAGCTGGCTAATACCGCGGTGACAACAGCTAAGCTTGCTAATCAGGCGGTGACGACGATTAAGCTGGCTAACAGCGGTATCACAACCAATAAGCTAGCCAATACCGCTGTGACTAACGCTAAGATCGCTAACGGCGATATTACTGGTCAACAGATTGCGGACAGCACAATCACGTCGGTTGAATTGGCGGATAGCGCAGTTATCACGAGAAAGCTGGCTAACACCGCGGTGACGACAGCAAAGTTAGGTAACAGTTCGGTAGCGACGTCGAAGATTGCTGACGCTAATGTTATCAACGTTAAGCTTGCTGATAGTAATGTCACGACTTCAAAGCTCGCTAATAACGCGGTGACGACAGTCAAGATTACGGATAGTAATGTCACAACGGCAAAGCTGAATAATGGGTCAGTGACTATCGCGAAGATTACAGCATCAAACGTTACCGGTTCTAAGCTCGCGGATAGCAATGTGACTGCAGGTAAACTAGGTACTGATTCGGTAACCACTGGTAAGATTCTGGATAGCGCTGTCAGCACTGAGAAGATTGCTAACAACGCGGTGACGTCACCCAAGATTAATACGAGTGCGGTGACAACGAACAAGATTGCCAATAGCAATGTTACGACAGCTAAGCTGGCTAACTCCAATGTTACTACGGCTAAGTTGGCTAATGGTGCAGTGAGCTCCGCTAAGTTCGAAGCCACGACAATTACGCTTCAAGGTCTTCGTGTAACAGGTAATTCAATCTTCCAAGGAACAACAGTATTTGTGCAAGCCACTAATCTTGCCGTCCGAGATAATATCATTACGGTGGGCAGTGGCGCTACTGGTTCGTCGGCCGTATCCGTTCAAAGCGGTTTAGAAGTTGATCGCGGTTCAGGAACAAAAGCTAAGGTCTACTTTGACGAGAACTTGAATAAGTGGTACATCGATAAGGGCCAGGGTGTTGGTGGTGAAGAGCTGACAACGGGTACAGGTCTCGGAAGCATTATCACAGGTGAGACGATTAGTCGTTCCGCAGGAACTACGATCACCACGTTCCAACTCGCTAACACTCCGATGTCGAACACGACTCAGCTGCACTTTGGCGGCCAGCGTCTTCGCGGCGGTGCCGGTAACGACTACACGCTTACCAATAGTACTGTTACTTTGCTTGGTGCGTCTTTGATTGGTGGTCAGGACATTGTTATTGCAGATTATCGCTACTAAGGATTTTTATCATTACTAGTGCGGGTTTTACTTTTGTCCATTAGGGCCTTACAACTCAGGAGGATTAAGCATGGCAGTTACGCAACTCAGGTCTCCACAAATTCGTGATAGCCAGATCACGACCACGAAGCTCGCTTCGTTGGCGGTGACAGATGTAAAGCTGGCGGCGACGGCCGTAACAACGGCCAAGATCAAGGATTCAAATGTAACGACAGCTAAGTTGGCGAACAACGCGGTGATCACCGTCAAGATTCTCGATTCGAATGTCACCACCGCGAAGTTGGCAAACAATGCCGTAACAACGGTCAAGATCACCGACAGCAATGTCACTACCAGCAAGCTCGTTAACAACGCTGTCACGACCGCGAAGATCACTGATTCGAATGTAACAACCAGCAAGCTTGTCAACAATGCCGTGACAACCGCCAAGATTACAGATTCAAGCGTCACCACCTCGAAGCAAGCTGACAGCAGCACCACCACCAAGAAGATCGCTAACACGGCTGTGACCACGGCTAAGATTGCGAATTCAGCGGTGACGACAGCTAAGATCGAGACCAGCGGCGTGACCACGGCGAAGTTGGCGGATACAGCAGTAACAGCGGCCAAGATCGCGAATGGTACGATCACGGGCGCGAAGATTGCGGACAGCACGTTGACATCAGTTGAGTTAGCGGATAGTGCCGTCATTACACGTAAGCTTGCGAACACGGCGGTGACGACAGCCAAGATTGCTAACAGCAACGTGACGACCGCTAAGCTTGCGAACAATGCCGTTATTACTGTTAAGATCCTCGATTCGAATGTGACAACCGCTAAGCTTGCAAATAACGCAGTGACGACCGTTAAGATTACCGATTCAAACGTCACGACAGCTAAGCTCGCTAACAACGCGGTTATCACAGTCAAGATCGCGGATTCGAATGTCACTACCGCCAAGCTCGCTGACAGCGCCGTATCCACAGCTAAGCTCGCCAACAATGCGGTGACGACAACTAAGATTCTCGATTCGAATGTTACCACAAGCAAGATTAACAATAACGCGGTGACATCGGCCAAGATCAACACCAGCGCGGTGACGACTCAGAAGATCGCTAACAGCAATGTGACAACCGCCAAGCTCGCTAACAGCAGCGTAACGACAGCTAAGCTCGCTAACGGTTCGATCAGCTCCGCGAAGATCAAGGCTTCAACGATCACTCTGCAAGGGCTGTTGGTAACAGGTAACACGGTTCTGCAAGGGACCACGGTATTCATTCAGGCCACGACAGTCGCGGTCCGCGATAACATGATCACGGTCGGCAGTGGCGCTACCGGTGCGTCAGCGGTGTCACCTGAGAGTGGCCTTGAGGTTGATCGAGGTGGTTCAGCTAAGGCCAAGATCTACTTCAACGAGACAACGAACAAGTGGTACATCGACAAGGGTCAAGGTGCGGGCGGTGAGGAACTAACCACCGGGACGTCGCTCGGCTCGATTATCACTGGCGAAGCTATCACCCGCGGCGCAGGCACCACGATCACCAGCTTCCAGCTGGCTAACAACCCGATGTCTGGTTCAGTGGCTGTGTACTTCAACGGTCAGCGCGAGCGTTCAGGTGCGGGCAATGATTACACGATCACCAATAGCACGATCACGCTGTTGGGCGCGTCACTGATCGGTGGTCAGGATGTTGTTCTCGCGGATTACCGCTACTAAGGATTTTTGCCAATACTGATAAAGAGGGTAGGGGAGAAATCCTCTACCCTCTTTTAATTTTTTCTTGTAGCTGGATTGTGCTCATGATAATATCAATAAGGACTTGTAGTCCTTTAATATTTAAGTCATGACCGATTCTGATGTTTGGAGAACAGATTGATGAAAATTGCTCATACCTCAAACTACGCCCCTGGCTTATCGGGAATGTATAACTCAGTACGCGATCTAGTTTTAGAAGAACGTCGGTTAGGTAACGAGGCAGAGGTAATAGACGATTCAAATTCATTTATAACTCCGGGCACTGACGGCATATTTCCAGTATCTTCTGCTTATGGTGACAAGGCCGACATTATCTGTTGGCATCATGCCATTGCCGAATCCTGGCTTAATGAACCTCACCGCAATTTAATACTGTTTCTTCACGGCACTCCCGAATTCAACTTCTTCACAGAGATGCATGAGACTGACAAGGTATTCTCTTTGTTAGTCGGGGCCGCCAACGCGAAGATTCCTAAAGCTTTTGTGACAATGTGGAAGCGTCATGTTCCGTATTGGGAGAACTTCCTTAATACGAAGGTTCATTACGTCCCTGCCTGGGCGAATATGGATGAATGGAAAGTGTCAACATTGACACCGGATCCGAAGGTGCTCAGGATTGCTATGGTTGATTTCTGGCGGCTGACGCGGGAGCCGTTTGGTATTATCGCGGCGCTGGAACAACTCCGCAAGAATACCAAGAAGAAGATCCAGGTAAATGTCTGGGGGATTACCGACACGCCTAATGATCTTTATAAGGCTATCATTCAGTGGTTAGTCGAGAAGGATATAATGGTTCTCCGCGGGAATACGCGGGATCCGATGAATGACATTTATCATAAGAATGATCTGGTTGTGTCAATGTCAACGGAAGAGACTCGGGTAGTTCGGGAAGCTTACTCTTGCGGGGTTCCGGTAGTCTGCGCCCGCGGTCCGTTGCATTTTACTAAGTACTCAACAGATGGCATTGATTCAGAAGCTTTGGCTAAGATGATTGATAAGTGCCATAATGATCTCGTTAAGGGCAAGGACAAATTCCGTAAGCAGCTCCGCGATTACGCCGAGAATAACTTTGATGTCCGTAAGTCTGTAGCTGCGTTGATGCCGATTTTCAATGAGGTTATCGAGAAGCATGGATCGACTAATATCCCTAAGTTTAGCGGGAAGGTCAGGCCGGTCTGCGGGGTAGCGGAAACCTGTGATAAGCTTAAGGCGAGGTTCTCCAAGCGGGAGGCGACGTGTTTCTTACGGTTTGGTGACGGGGATCTTATCCTCATGAATGGGCAGGAGAATGAGAGCCTGCATGATAATAGTCCGGAGTTGCAGAAGGAGCTGACTGAAGCGTTTACGCATAATGAAGAAGGATATTTCGTATCGTCTGTGGCGGGGCAGATCAATGAGGGCCGTATGCAGAAGGGGTTGTTCGCGGCCCCGGAATATAGTGAACAATTGTTAGAGATTGTTAATCGATTCCGCCCAGACGAGACCTTAGATAACGCTAATGCTCTTGGGTATATGAGCGTATTCGAGCCGGATTGGTTTGTTGATTTTCTGCGGGCTAGCGTTCACGGCCGGAAGGTATTGTTTGTCGGCGGCAAGGATCTATGTACTTCGGGACTGGTCCGTCGAGTCTTTAATGTCCAGACATTCTTCCCGCTGCCGATGTCTAATGCTTATTACGAGATACAGAATCGGGTTGATGAAATCAAGGAATTGACGAAAACGCACGATATGATTATCTGTGCCGCCGGAATGGCTACGCGGGTATTGGCTAAGAGATTATGGACTCAGGGATTCCGGACTGACTTCATTGATATCGGCTCTATCGCGGATGCTCTTGCCGGGATAACGTCTAGGTCTTGGATGCGAATGATCAGCGGGGATTACATAAGTAATTACGCTAATGCCTTTATGCCGGCAAAGACGGATATCGTTGTTCTTTCTTACGGGCAGGAAGACAAGACTATTCGATGCTTTGAGTCTATCGCCAAGAACACTGAGAATTACCGGGTAATCTGGGTAGATAACGGGTCATCTAAAGAAAGCATAGAGAAGGTCAAGCCGGCGGCAGCTAAGCTTATGGAGTGCGATCTTATATCAGTCCCACAGAATGAAGGATTCTCTAAGGGTGTTAACCGGGCACTAAGAAAGATCATAGGTGAAGGTAATGCGCCTTATGTGGCGCTGCTTAATAATGATGTTGTCGTCTCCCCCGGCTGGCTCTATGGGCTCGTGTCCGCGCAGGTATCTGCCGGATTTGACGCTATCGGGCCGCTGACTTCTGAGAATAATCCGCAGGCGGTAGATGCTTTCCGGGAGGTAATCCCGACGCTGCCCAAGTTTACTGACGAGGATGATATCAATACCCGAGCAGATAAGCTGAGGAGTTTGTATGGATCACAGACTATGGCGGTAGGTGATATGCTGTCATTCTTCTGCTGCCTTCTCCGCCGGGAGACGATTGAACAGGTTGGCTTGCTAGATGAAGCTATGTTTGCTTACGGCGAAGATAATGATTATTTTAAGAGGCTAAAGGTCACAGGGAAGAAGTGCGGATTGGCGTTAGGCGTATACGTGCATCATGATCACAGTGTGACCTCTAATACTATGGGTGATGGCTGGAAGGAAAAGATGCAGCGAGATGCCCTGAAGTATTTAGAGAAGAAGTGGGGGAATGCCAGCAAGAAGTATATCATGCCTCAGCTGTCGGATAAGCGATAATAGGAGCGGCTATGCTTCCTGAAGTTGAGATAGTGGATTACTGGAAAAAGAGGGCCGCGGTTCAGGGAGAGAAAACCGTAGGGTTTGCTAATCAGGATATGGCGGAGCAGGATCTTCAGTATCAGCAGCGGCGGGAGCTGATTTTCGGGGTATGCCCGACTGATTTATCTGTACTTGACTATGGTTGCGGAATAGGTCGATACGCGCCTTATTTCCCGGAGTATACTGGGATAGATATAACGCTATCTTTGCTGGAGATTGCCAGTAAGAATAATCCAGGAAAGAGGTTTCTTCATCAGAAAGAGGCGGTCCCCGATTTTACAGGGATATCTTTCTCGTTGTTCTTTACAGCCACGGTATTGCAGCACTGCGCGGAGGAAGTTGTCTTTAAGATATTTAACGCACTTAGAAAGAGTAAGCAGGGAAACTTCGGTATTTTCCTATATGAAAATTCGGATCTAAGGGTTGATTCTTCACATGTCCGAGGGAGACCCATTGATTTTTACCGAAGCGTTATCGAGAAGAGATTTTTCATTAAGTCTGAAGTATCCGCGAGTCATCTGATTCATGGGGAAGAGCATAGCGCTTTATTTATAACTGTCTGAGAAAGGCTTTATATGGGAAGCGTTGCTGTATTCTGTTCCGCCGGATTAGGTAACTTTATTAACTTTACCCCGGTAGTCGCTTATCTTGATTCTCAGAATATAACGACTGATTTGTACATGGTGGATAGTCAAGTCCCAGACGCTTGCGATATATTCTCAGGATTTAAATGTATCCGGAATGCCTATCACTGCGGGGTTGATGCCGTAAAGAGTTTAGACCTGTCTGGGCATGACTTTATCGTCGCCTCGATATTCTATAAGAAGGATTTGTTTGGTGATGTTAATGTATTCTGTGCTGAGCTTAAAGAAGGGCAGCATGAGGTAGAGGCTAATTTTGAAGCTTTGAGAAACGCCATTAAAGAAACAGGAGGGACAGTCCCCGCCGAAATACCTGAGACGGCCGTTAGCTATAGTGTCAATACTGACAAAATCATTCCGGCGAAGTCTGTGGGTATTCATGCGGGCTGGGGCGGTGACCGGAAAAGCTGGGAACGTAAAGGTTATAAGTATTGGGGTGATGTAGCTAAATCATTGTGGAGGCAGGGATACAAGACGGTTACTTTCGGGACTGATCCTGATAGGCAGGGATGGGAAGGGCATAAGAATAACTTAGATCTTATTGGCAAGTTGCCGATTATCGAACTTGGTGCGGCGATGCGTCAGTTGGTTGGCTTTGCTTCCGCGGATTCGGGGTTAGCTCATTACGCTTCAGCTATTGGCATTAAATCTGTGGTATTATTCGGACCTACTCTCATAACAAAGAATAGACCGTGGGGTAAGACCGCCTTAGTTATTGCTCCGGGGCTTGAGTGCGCTCCCTGCCAAAAGACTGATCGGTGGGAACTGTGTACAAGGTTTCGGTGCATGGAGTACGATCCAAAAGATGTAGCCAAGCAAATTGTAAAACATATCGGGAGCAAGTAATGCACGTAAACTCTTACGAACTAATGGGTTACATGTTCACAAAGTATATTGTTCAGGGGCGAGCGTATCCAGATGACTATGCCATGCAGGTTTTAGATGTGGGGAGTATGGATGTCCGCGGGAACGGGTCATATAAGAATCTGTTTACATTTCAAGGGATCCAGCAGAATTGGGTATATAGGGGCTTGGATATCGCGGAGGGGTTGAATGTCGATATAGTATCGCCGGATCCGTACAAGTGGCCTATTCCGGACGAGAGCTATGATGTTGTTATTTCGGGGCAGTGTGCGGAGCATGTGGAAGCACCCTGGATTTGGGTTAAGGAGATTGAGCGGGTTTGTAAGAAAGGCGGGTATATCTTCATTATTGCGCCGTTCAAGATCAAGGTACATAGGTTCCCGGTAGATTGTTATAGGTATGTTCCGGATGGGTTTGCCTATCTTTTCGGGAAGCACTGTGATTTTGAAGTACTTGAGACGGAAGTGTCTAATGACATGGATACTTATATAGCTGCTAGGAAAAGATAGCGTGATGCGAAACATTCATCTTGTAAAAAAGATTGATATTTTTACTTACAAGGGTGGACTCATGATTGATAACGCGATTTGATGTTTTTGTGTTGGAGGAAATTCGTAAACAAAATGATTAAAATTTGAAGACGGGAGAACACGATGGCTTTGTCCCTTTTACGGCGAGTTCAGCTTCGTGAACTACGACCAAGGGCGCAGGCGACTCCGGACAACACGGTAGCGATTGAGCCCGGCATTTACTCGAAGAGTGACGGCACCGGCTTTGTTCGGAAGACCGCGGCATTTAATAGCCCCACATTTCCTGTAGTGACGAGTGGAAAAACTCGTTATGATATTCTTTGTTTAGATAACACGGGTACGGCTGTTATTGTTTCGGGCACGGAAGTAACTTCTCCAGGGGACCCGATAACTAATGCTCCTACAGCCCCAACGGATAAGTTGGCGTTGGGTATTATACGTATTAACGAGACTAGCTCTGTTGCTGTTGACGGATCAGATATTACCGATGTCCGTGAATTCCTTAATAAGGGAGGAAGCGGCGGCGGTTCTGGAACACAGAAATACACACATACACAAAGTTCCGGGAGCGTGACTTGGACAGTTGTTCATAATTTAGGAACTAATGATGTTATTGTTCAGATATTTGATGCCCCTCAGGGTAACGTAGTTATTCCGAATAATATAGATATTGTAGACACGAACACCGTGTCCGTGACATTCACCGCGGCGCAGACGGGTAAGGCTGTTGTCATTGGATAAGCTGTTATTTAGGTCGTCGTGTAGGAGTTAGCTATGGCGTTGTCTCTTTTATTGCGGGCTCAGCTGCGTGAACTACGTCCGCGGGCGCAAGAGACGCCTAATGATACGGTATTAATTGAGCCGGGGCTATTAACTAAGAGCTCAGGACTCGGATTCATTAATAAGACTCATACCTTATGACAACGGAACAAAGATGACGGAAATCTATCAGTATCTACAAGATCTGAGAGACATGCCGAATGACAACCCTGGAACAGACACGAGAGTCAAATATGATGCGTTGACTTGGCCTACGAAGCCTGCGTGAGCTTAACATGTGGAAATGCGCTAACTGTGCTTATGACGAAAATGAAGACGACGAACCGAAGTGTCGTCTATGTGATGCTCCACGAGGATTTGACCCAAATGCGGAGACGAAGATCCTGCCTGTCGTTAAATTGTTAGTAGATGAACGGTCCCAATGTGGGACGAGTAAGAAGTAAATTTTGCTTTATGGAGGTTACAACATGGCACTGAATCTTAAACCCGCCTGCCCGACTTGCGCTCAGCCCATGCTCAAGTCAAAGAGTTCAGGTTCATCTGGAAGTGAGTTGGATCTAGTCAAGTGGTTTTGCAGCAAGTGTAACGCGTGGAAGACGGCTTCGCCGACGCAGGTCGTGAAGCTCAAGAAGTCATAGTAGTATCAAAGATTGTTAGTTTATAATATCAACAACCAGCATATGTATAGCGCATGCATAGTATGAACATGTTCACGGACTGGCTGAGGGAGGAAAGATCATGAAGAAGTTTTTCGCCGCTGTTCTTTTTCTGTCGCTTGTTGTTTCGTCGGGTTGTTCGTAGTTCGTACCGAGCACCGTTAAACGTCAAGTGGGACTGATGCGAACTGATGCTGAGACTTCATTGGTCGAGGTTGAGAAGATGCAGGGTGAGGATGGACGACTGAAAGCGATGCAGACGCTCAAGAGATACAAGGACGGTATCGTTGTCGTTGATGACTACGTGAACGGACGAAAGGCAACTCGCTAAGACTTCGTTTTTGTATCGTTCTCATGTTCTTTTCTTTTATAAACCTCCTGACCACTCAGGAGGTTTGTTTATTTGGAGGCGAATCACGATGAGTAGCGGCTTCTTTGAAGACGATGGCTTCGGCAACCTCCAGCCGATAGCGTCCACTGCAGGAGTAACTGACATGTGGTGGGAAGATGACGGATTTGGAAACATCGTTCCACGTCTCGTTGAGGCGGACCCGCATTTTCCGCTGCAACCGCAGGTTCTGGCCACGGTTACATATGGCTACGCCTTCGAGTATACCGGCTCAGCATCAGGAGGTGGTGGAATGTCAACGACACCGTTCTGGATGTCAGTCATGCCAATTCCGGCGATGTCATCGTGGTTCTTATCAGTTGGAAACGTCGCGCAAGACGCGGTCGTCTATGTCTACGAACAGGGAACCAACGTTCTCCTGTATACGTTGACGCGGTCGTCAGGACAGATCCCGTTGTCATCGATTGACCTAGGCGGCAGATCGGTTTACTGCACCGTCCAGGAGGGATCGGCGGCGGTTTCTTCGCGTTTCCCGTCGGTGAACGGCGTTCTTGTTCAGTCCCTACCGACGGCGTCAACACAGCCAAATCAGGTTGACGGTTTAACGCAAGAAGATCTACAACCTGGCGGTGTCAACAACGCCGCTCTTCTCGGCTTCAACGACGCGAAACAGAAGACATTTGTCACCGACAACAATCAGATCACGGGAAACTTGACGGGTCAACCGCTTTAGGCGAGGATAGAGATATGGCGACCAAGCCACTTGCTCCACGTGCTGACAACGAAGGTAACGTAGGCGTCCCGGGTAAACGCTGGGGCGATTCACACCTCAAGTCAGTGACGACCGACGGAATCTCAGGATATGCTGGTCAGCCAATCGTTGTTGGTCCGGCAACCGACATGACGCAGATCGCTTCACCCGGTGCGCCGGCGACTGGTCTCACGCGCTTGTTTACGAAGAACGACGGTGAGCTGTATTATCATCCCTACGGCGGCGTTGAGACGAAGATCAGTGCCTCAGGTTTTTCTGGTTATTCAGGACAGAACGGTCAGATAACAGGTAAGCGCTACTACGCCGATTACACCGACACCGCTGACGTTCTGGCTTATAAAAAGATGTTGGCGAACCCATCACCGAACCCCGAGAGTAACTCAGGCGCGATCATTACGACAACTGACGGAGTTCTGATCGGGCAGTTTATCACCGATACTGGCGAGCCCGGTGTCACGGTTATACCGTCGGGTACAGCCTTGCGTGACATCTACGCCGCCGTTAGCGACGGATCGGCCAAGATTGACGTACACTTCATGAAGTACAGTTTGTTGGACGCCGCGAGCACGACAGCTCCCGATATCGCGTTTGTGAGCGGTCCAACGGCAACGATCACGCGATTGTTTGGTGATTGGATCGCTGAAGGGTTTACTGACGGCGCTCGAATAACCGTTTCAGGTTCAACAGGCGGTCTTAATGACGGCGATTACACGATCAACGGTTTGACGTCTTTGACGTTGACGTTGTACTCACCAAACGCCATCGTGACGCAGGGAGCGGGACCGCTCGTTACGGTTTCATCAAAAGAAACACTCGTACGACACGCGGCATCACCGGTGTTTAGTAGCACGATTCCGACGCTGCAGCATTTTGCCTTCAGCGACGCCGCATCATACTCGATGCTCGTCACTGATAGAATTGTGCTGAAGTGGGCGGCGATACAAGTCACTGGGTCACCTACGTCAACGATGACGGCATACGCTGAAGGCAACACGAACGCGTCGTTCATAACAACAACGATCAACGTCGGAGCCCTGGGAACATCGGGTTATTCTGGAACGTCAGGATACAGCGGTTCTGGAGTGTCAGGATACTCAGGAGTTTCTGGGTATTCGGGTGTTTCAGGCTATAGTGGTTCAAACGCAAACATCATGGTTCTTCGTGGCGCGATAACGGTAAGCGGAGATTTTCCAGAATTTCCCGCCAACGGCGATGTCTATCTTGTCAAAGGAAGCGTGACAGACCCTTATCATGTACCACCGCTTAGTTTCGTTGCGGGTGATGAAATTGTTTTCTACGCAGCCGATGATAATTGGGACCTACTTGGAAACAACGTAGTAGGAGTATCTGGTCTTAGTGGTTACTCGGGGTATTCAGGCTCCGGAGTGTCAGGTTATAGCGGTTCTGGAGTATCGGGGTATAGTGGAACATCGGGGTATAGTGGAACATCGGGAATTAGCGGATACTCAGGGACATCAGGAGTTTCGGGTTACTCTGGATATAGCGCTGCGTCTGGAATTTCTGGATACTCAGGTTACTCAGGTTCTGGAATTTCAGGTTACTCAGGTTCTGGAATCTCAGGTTACTCAGGTTCTGGTGTTTCTGGTTATTCAGGTTCTGGAATCTCAGGTTATTCGGGTTACAGTGGCTCGTCACTTATGGAGATCGGCGTTGCTTGCAGCGATGAGACCACCGATCTTACGGCGAGTAATTCCGTGCCTAAGACCACATTTAGAGTGCCTGCAGCGTTTACGCTTACGGCGGTTAGAGCATCTGTGACCACCGCACCCGTTGGTTCGGTTGTAACCGTTGACGTGCACAAGAATGGTACTACGGTGTTCAGTACAGCGGTAACGATTGCCGCAGGCTCTTATACCTCGGTAGGCGGCGCCTCTTATACCATCTCAGTACCCTCCTTCGCCTCCGATGACGAAGTCAAGATATACGCTGACACCGTAGGTAGCACGACTCCAGGCACCGGGCTGAAGGTCTGGCTCATTGGAACGAGGACATAAGATGGGCAGACACGACCTTACTTTCACCAATGGCGCCAGTATTATTGTAACCGACAAGAAGTTCGGCAACAGCTGTTGGCCATTCACCGGAGCGGCATCCCAGACGTCGGTGCAGGTCACAGGCAATATGTCCGACTTCAACTTTGGGTCTGCCGACTTTACCGTCGAATTCTGGTTTAAGGCTCCGTCGAATAGCCAGTACTGGCCCACGTTGATCTCCGGCAATCCCGAAGGCGGCTGGAGGGTTTGGATCAAGAACGGCACGAGCCACATGATGTTCTCTAGCTCCGGAAACAGCGATCTGGAGAGCAGCGCCGATTACGTGTTTAACGCCTGGAACCATCTTGCCGTCGTGCGGAACAGCTCGGCTATCAAGATGTACCTCAATGGGGCGCAGGTGGCGTCCGACACGGCAGCCAGCACGTACGACGGCGGATTCACCACCCTGATCATTGGTCGGCCGTGGACGACGGCACAGCATTCATTCTTGGGCTTCCTGGATGAAATCCGTATCTCCAAAGGTGTCGCCCGTTGGACAGCGGCCTTCACACCACCCACTCAGCCTTATGTGGCTGACGCCTACACCGTGCTTCTGTGCCACTGCGAAGCCGATATGTTGGGGACAGGTGCGCACACGGTTGTTGCGCCACGAAACGGGGTTATATTTAGCACAGATACACCTAATTCTAATTATAGCGGATCATTGAAGACTGGAAGCCCGACTGGGTTTCTTAAATTAGCAGCTTCATCTGATTGGGAATTTGGTCTGGGTGATTTTACAATAGATTGTTGGTTGCGCCAGACTACCGCAGATGATAATTATAATGGTATTATATCGACATATCCAACTCAAGGAACAGGGGTTAATCCGTATGGTTGGACATTGCGCACTGGTCCTAGTGACGCAATTGTAATGACCAGGACCATATTTAATGCGCCTATACTTACGGCTAGTGAGGGATTGGCTTTTAATACATGGACACATGTGGCTGTAGTTCGATACGGCGATACATTATCTGTTTATTATAATGGTGTAAATAAGGGATCTGCAAGTGTTACGGGGCTTACGTTTAATTCTAATCTTGGCTCCAATATCGTAGATCTTGTTATTGGTAAGCTATACGGTGATGGAGATGCTATCAATGACGATTATGAATTCAAAGGTAATATCGCCGGGCTCCGTATCTCCAAAGGGCTTGCTCGCTGGACCGCCAACTTCACCCCGCCGAACGCTCCGTACTCCAAGCCCATCGGCGGCGTAGACGGCTATACTAAGCTGATGCTGCACTTTGATAAGGGCAACAACTCACCGATCTTCGAGGATTCGAGCTTGGCGCCGAAGAACATCACGGTGAACGGGGCTATTCAGAAGTCTGACCAGATGATGTTTGGAAGGAGCTGTGGGTACTTTAATGGTAGCAGCAGTACCTTATCTTTAGCCGATTCAGACGATTTTAATTTCGGAACGGGAGATTTCACAATCGAAGGTTGGATAAGAATAGCCACAGCAGTAAATTCTGAAATACTATGCAGCGCTCCAGTGGGCCAGCTGGCGATTGGGCCTAGCGCTAATCCAGGCTATCTTCGCTGGGATATAGATCAACTGGGTGGTGCAGCTGGTGTAACAAGATCTGACTCCACAATACCGGTGGGCGCTTGGTGTCATTTTGCGCTAGTCCGGTCCAGCGGAGTTGTGGCGTTTTACAGAGATGGAGTTATGTTGGGCACGACTTGGTCCAATACTAACAATGTGGATTTGAACGGAATTATGCTCGGTGCGCATTATCCTGGTAGTACCTTTTTCGGGGGGCACATCGACGAACTACGTATCTCCAAGGGCATCGCCCGCTACACCACCAACTTCACCCCGCCTACGAAGCCTTATGATACCCCGGCGATCGATGGGTACACGAAGTTGTTACTGCCCCTTAATGGGCCCAATGGTTCGAAAGTGGTACTTGATTCTAGTCCAACTGGCGCTGTGCTGGCTGCTGGTTCTTCGATGCAAATTAGTACTACCACGAGTGTATTTAATGGATCCTCTTTGTACTTTGATGGCACGGCTGCTTCGCTTGATGTGATTCCGGGAACTCTTGGATATGGGAGTGGTGATTTTGCCGTTGAATTATTTGCTAATTTTAGCTCATTAGGAGTTAGAACTTTGGTTGCTGTGAGGAATGATCCCGTTGGTTGGACATTTCGGCATACAGGTTCAGCTCTTGAATTTAATGCCAACGGTGGAGTAAACACAGCTGCCAGTTGGGTTCCAGTGGTTGGTAAATGGTATCATTTAGCCGTAAATAGGTCGGGATCAACAATTAAATTGTTTGTTGATGGTGTGCCATTGAGTTTAAGTGGCGGAGGGACAGATTCATCCGATTTGTCTGGCGGGATAACAACTGTTGGGTATTCGACGTTGCTTGGTAATCCATTTTATGGTTATATGCAAGAATTACGCATTTCAAATGTTTCCCGTTGGGCAACCAACTTCGCGCCGCCTGCTAGACCGTACGGGAGCTGACCTATGTTCTTAATCAACTCCTATGCTTTCGTGGTTACAGCGCTGCCGCCCGTTGAACAACTGTTGTTTGATGTCAACGGTGATGACACATCAGCGGCGCTACTGCCCGACGGTGTCGGCGATAACATGACAAGTTTGCTTGGTGATTTTGAAGGTGATAGTTCAATTTTAGTGGGTACGGGATCAAGCATCTTTAACGGTGCTGTGATTAATGCGACATACAACACGCCGTATGTTCCCGGTAATCTAATTGATGGTGATACGAACACGCTATGGCAAGCCAGCGAGCTTGTTCCTCAGGCGATCTCGATTGATCTTGGCGCAGGCGTTACAAAGGTACCGGTTAAACTTAGCATTTACGGTTCGGCCACAGCAACCGATCCAAAGAATTTTACTTTTCGTGCCAGCCCCGACTTAATCACATGGACTACGATTTATACCGGGTTAAATGTATCATGGACACTCGCGGGTTGGAAAGATTTCACATTCGTCAATGCCACGGCATATCGTTATTTTATTTTAGCGATTAACGATGTTCAGACGAACAGCTTCAACCCACAGATATTTGAGATCGCGGCATACGAATAAAACAAGGAGATCAATCGAGTATGACATAAAATCAGAAGACCTTGTCAAAAGCAACCATAGGGAGACGACAAGATGAACAAGGTCTTGGTGGTAGACGATGACAAGTGCATCAACAAGATCTATTCAGAGGCGCTGAGAAAAAAAGGATACGAGGTCTTTTCAGCCTTTGATACAAAAGAAGCGAGAAAAATACTCGAAACGCAAGACATCTCAGTCGTGATCCTTGACCGACAGATGCCTGACGAGAACGGAGACGAGTTCGCTGAGCGTTTTGACTTCGGTGTCGCCGTTCCACTGATGATCACCGGCAGCGATTTTGACGATGAGTATGTCGCTGAGAAGATGAACAAGGGACTGATCTTCGTTCTTCAGAAGGGATGCTCAGTCAGCAAGATCTTCGCGTGCGTTGACCACGCTTGTAGGCTGAGCGAGATGAAGCGCATCAACAAGAACCTGATCGAGAAGACGGAAGAGATCATCAGGGGCCTGAGAGAGGCTGAGGATTTTCTAAAGCAGACGGTCCAAGGAGACTGAACCATGTGTCGAGTCTTTCTGATCGATGATGATCCGGATACGCGGCAGCTGATCGCGAAGATCCTACGAAATGAAGGGCACGCGTTATACGAGTATGATGACCCAGACGTAGCTGAGCGCAACATCGATGAGTTAAGACCGACAGTCGTGGTGCTTGACCTGATGACACCAAGAGGTGAGAGCGACGTCTACGTGAGCAACTTCGTGAACGCCGGTTGTGTGGTGATCGTGTATAGCGCGCATCTTGATGATGCTCGTCATGTTGAGCTTCTTCATCGTGGTGCGACGTGGGTGTTCAAGAAACCGCTTCCTGTCGGAGCCATCTCGGAATATGTTAGAAAAGCCGACAGAATCGCGGGGTCAATGAGAGTTATCAAGAGGATGGGCAAGCCGGCGAAGGCGCTTCGAGAGGAGCTCAAGCGTTCGACCGATGATCTTGCAAAACTCAACTGGAGGTTCTCCCTTGAGCCCGCCGCGTCGGCCGTTTCCTGATCGCCCTGCTGAAGAGGCAATCGAACCAGATGAGATCTTTACGTCCCTGGACCAGATCCTAGAGACGCAAACCGAGCAGTCAAAATCGTTGGCGAACGTCTTGAATCATCTCAACGAATGTCGCAAGGAACACATAATCATCATCGAGAAGGAGAACACCGCGCTTCAGAACCTCGCGGTGATCCTTGACCGGTTTGACGGAAAGAAATCGTCAGGCAGCTCTGTGACACCGTTACCGAGTGTCATCAACGTGAACACAGGCGGTGAAACTGAGAAACCATCAACGTGGTCCGACCCGAAGTTCCTGAGATCGTTGTCGATCTTGATCTTCAGTATCTGTCTTTTGATCTTCTTGCTCGTCATCTTTGGAATCAAGATGTTGACGTTCGGCTACGGTGAGAACAAGGGGTTCATCGGAACTGAGATGAACAAACCGGCGATCACGGCGCCTGTGGTGAAACCATGATGTCATCTCAAACGATCCTCAGAGGCGCGCTTCTCGGCATCACGTCGGCTATTGTCGGCTGGATCAAGAACAGCGAGCCAGGCAACTTTCAGCTCAGCGGCTTGCTGATCAAGTTACCTGCCGGTGTCGTCGTCGGTATCATCGCTGAGGCCTACGGCATGTCGCTCAACGACGCGACTGAACTTTTCGCGGGTCTCGGAATGATCGAGGGAGTGGACGGCCTGACGAAGACGGTGGTTCGTCGCTTCTACCCAGACTTCATGAAGCTGACAAAAAAGATCGACGCCCGTCTTGAGGAGAAGTCATGAGCGCGGATAACACGAAGTCCGACAAGGTCTTCGAGACGCTGTTCGCGGGTCTCGCCACGAACCCGCAGCTCGCGGCCGTGATCAGTTCGATCAAGCCTTATATCCCAGCGTTGAAGCGAGCCGGAACAGAGATGTTTGACGACGTCGTCAGTCTGGCCTCAAAAGGACTCTGGACCGAGGCCGACAGGATCATGTGGGTGAACATGACCGACGACGAGAGAAACGAGCTCTACAGTGACGTTCTTACGGCATCTCGAGACGCCGTCGACAGGATGTACGAGCGTCAGCAGCTGGTCAAAGAGACGGCGATGAAGGTCGCGATGTCGATCCTTATGACTCTCATCTGAAAAAAGTTGAATGGACTGAACAAACCTCTGTAGAATCAAAGGATCATGTCCATCTTTCAAGTTTAAGGAGACAACAATGGCCACAGTTCCGATTCCCGCTGACAACGCCTGCATGAGCTGGAAGTTTCTGCTCAAGCGTCTCGCGCGTAGCTTCCGCACACGTCCCGCGACAACCGCCGAGAACAACCTGATCGTGGCGGCCGTGAGTGCGTACGGTGCGGCTTACTCGTGGTACGCCTACGAGTTCTTCGGCAAGTGGAGTTCAGGTCGCAAGATGAGCACACTCGCGAAGCTCATGGACAACATTGACGTGACGAAGCCGCTCAACGCAGGACTTGAGACGGCGCTCGACAACCTGTGCAACGGCCTCGATATCAAGCGTTACACAGCCTAGACGATAGGACGCCAATGTCAACGAAGTCCCTGTCACGGGTCGCGAGCATGGCGCTTGTTTTGAGCGCTGAACCGGCCGTCGCCGAACCGCCCGCAAAGGCGGCACCGACGAAGCCGCTCGAGTTGGTCGATGAAGGCGAAGACGTCCTCAAGAAGACACCACCGAGCAAGGTATCAGGTAAGGCGGTGAACGAGGCGGTCGCGGCCTTCGGTAAGCAAGTCAGCAACGACCACATGTTCGCGACGAAGGTGTACAACTACCTCGTTAAGCGCGGCATCGTCAAGAACCTGAAGCCGAAGGGTGCGAAGGAGCAGCAGGGACTCTGGCCGACGTCAGGTGGCAAGTTCATTACGCAGGCCGTCTACACGTCGGAGAAGGACGCGGTCGAGGCGCTGGGCAACGTGCTTCGCAGTTCATGGGACGACGAGATGGCGACGGCGCTGCACGACCTCGGCCTGAAGTTCCAGTTCCAGGAACCGGTAACGAGGGTCAAGGGAGACGCAGGACGTCGCCAGACCGTCACTCATGAGCCCGGGCAGCGCATGGAGGTGAATGACGTCAAGGACCTGGCCAAGCAGCTCGTGCGGACACTCGGTGACAAGAACCAGATCCTACGCAACGCGAAGATCACGAAGGACAACATCGCACAGCTCGTCAAGGCGGTGAAGGAGGAGAAGCGCTTCGCGGTGGTCAACAAAAAGCGCGTCCTTGTTGACCGAGCTGACGCGGTACTGAACAGCCTTCGCGAGATGTACCCGGAACTTGTTATATGAGATGCATATTAAAACTTATTTTAAAAGAAAGATGTACCCTGAGGTCAATTACCTAGGGTATTTTTTTAGGCACAAAGAAAGGAGTCTTGCCAACCATACCAATCTTTGTGGGCAACTAATTGACTAGACAGTTTGTAACTGAACTCACTGGACGTGGCAGTCCAAAAGACGTAGAGGATGCTTCCCTAGTCTTCTTCCTCTCTGTGAGTCAGTGTCGAAGGGACGTACAAACGAGTTTTTCAAGGTTCTCGGCTTACTGCAACAAAAACCTTGAGTTGAGGAGTTCAATAAAGATGTTTGTTCCTGTTACTGACAAGAATCATAAACCCTTGATGTCGACTACTCCTTCAAGAGCGAGGAAGTGGATAAAGACAGGCAAAGCGACACCGTATTGGAGCAACCAAATTTTCTGTGTTCGGTTGAATCAAGAACCAAGTGACGACAAGAAGCAAAAGATTGTGATGGGTATCGACACGGGCAGCAAAAGAGAGGCATTCACGATCAAGTCACAGGGTCATACATATCTGAACATTCTTGCTGATGCGGTGACTTGGGTTAAAGATGCTATTAAAATAAGAAGAGGAGCAAGGCAGGTAAGACGTCAAAGAAAAACGCCATACCGTCAATGTAGATCTAACAGATCAAAGAGAGAAATTGCACCTTCAATAATATCAAGATGGCAACTGAAATTAAGAATCATCAACAGAATGATGCGTATCTTTCCAATCACAGATTTTGTTGTTGAAGACATCAAAGCTGAAACAAAGAAAGGAAAGAGACGTTGGAACAAATCTTTTTCGCCTCTTGAAATTGGAAAGAAGTGGTTCTATAATGAACTTAGGAAATTTGGTAATCTTGAGACACGACAGGGATATGAAACAAAGGAACTACGTGATACATGGTTATTGAATAAAACAGAGTCAAAGATGTCATTGTCATTTGATTCTCATAATGTTGATTCTTGGGTTCTTGCTAATTATCTTGTTGGAGGTCATATTAAACCAGATAACAAAGAAATCAAAAGGATGATACCAATTCAGTTTCATCGAAGACAATTACATCGATTTAAGATTGAAAAAGGAGGTGAAAGGAAACGATATGGCGGTACGATGAGTTTGGGATTTAAGAAAGGAAGTTTGGTTAAGAATAAGAAGCATGGTATTTGTTATATCGGTGGAAATTCATATGGTAAATTGAGTCTTCATTCTCTTAAAACAGGAAAGAGACTATGTCAAGGAGCTAAAATTGAAGAAATAAAATTTTTAACATATTGTAGTTTTAGATGACTGCTTAAAAAAGTTTCTTGAAGAATACTGCTTCGTCGCCTAGATTCGGCCGAATCTAGGCGATTTTCATTCCCAGTAACGGCCAAGCTTAAATGCATTGGCGCCTTTTGTTTCATATCCGGCAAGAGGTGCGCCGTCTCCGTTAACTGATCCAGAGAACCAGTCAAGATAGTCTGCGCCATTTTCTCCCCAAACGACACAATTTACATGGATCGGGTTTCCTCCCCCGACATGATTGCTCTCGTTGATCACCACGTCTCCGGGTTTGAAATACACAGGTAGATTTGGTGTATAGGTGTTCCATCGGTCGTAGTTGTTTCTATCATACCTGGTAAATGAAATAGGAGTTACGTTTGGGCTTGTTGCAGTTATGTTGCACTTTGATCCGTAAGACATGCTGTTTACTCTCATTACGGGATGTGAGCGTGCGGCTGTTTCAGTTTTAAGCACAGCGGTAAAATTTGATTTGTAAAGATAAACCGACGTTCCGATATCGGCGTATGATGGACCGCTGATTATGCTGATGCCAGCACCTCCAGTTCCAGTGTGAGCGCTGTATGTTATGTTAGAATTTTTTGCGTCTATGGTTGAATTTGTTATATATGATTGACTTAAACTGTTTCCAGTTCTAAGAGAGATGTTAGCTGTTGAATCTACAAAACTACCAATGCCAAAAGATATATTAGAACTACCGTTTGGAGAATCACCTACAATACAAGAAATATCTATAAAACATCTTTCTAGTACATAGCCTAAAGACATTGTTGCGGTATTTCCATTAGTTTTTATAATTGTAGATTTAATATCACAATCTACAATTTTATTGTTGTAATAATAACCACTACCAGCAATTGAAATATCAAAATTATCTGATGCGGTTGTTATATTAACGTCAATTGTACAATTAGATACAGTAGATGAAGTAGACGATCCAGATATCATAAATCCTTGATATGCTCTTATATTAAAATTTCTTGAAAAAACAATATGACAATTATTGATGCTACTAGACGAAAGACAAGAGATATACGTTAATCCATTCGCAACACTAACCCATACACCATCAATGGAGCCAATGTTATTGTCATCCCCCGACCATATTGTTAGCGCAGGTTGATTATCTATGGTTTGTTTGAATGTTGTTTTTCTAATTTTTACGTTTCTTTCAGTGAAGTTATTGTTGTATCCACCTTTGACAGAGATTCCACCAGATGAAAAACCAGGTGGATCATAGCTTCCTGAACCATACCATGAATTATAGAACCACTTACCTGCAGGCGCTGAGTATTCTCCTTCACTACACCATACGATATCGCTTCTTTGAGTGTATTTTTTTAATGTTACATCGGTTGTTGATGAGTTTGTAAACGTTACGAGGAAGTCGGTGTTAAAGCTAGGCGTTGCATCTGGATTTATCGTTGTGATCGTTACGTTATCAGTGATTGTTTTGAAGTCGTGAGGCTGTGACGTAGCGATATGTATAGAATTTACGGTATATGTCACTGAAGGAAGTCCATATTCAGTCGCCGTACCGTCTCCTATACCTTGTCCTGTTGAGGTGAACACAACACCAACAGTGTTTGATGAAGCACCGATGAGCGTGAAATCCGTTGATCCAATTGTTTTTATCTTGTATGTTTTACCGACGATAAAACTACCCGCTATGATTGTTTGTGCGAGTACGATGGGCTGACTATACAGAGACGGAGATGATGAACCGAGGGTATAAAGTATGAGTTCACGGCCGTCGCTGATATCGTTAAGTGTCGCGGTGCCGTCTCCTGATCCGACGCCGGTGGCTGTAAATACATTTCCAACGATGTTTGATGAGGCACCAATAAGAGTAAAATTGGTTGATCCAATTGTTCTGATCTTGTATGTTGTGCCGACAACAAATGAACCCGCGGTCTTTGGTAGAGAAACCAGCGACAACGTCAATGTTTTTGTTGTTTCATCCCATGAGGCATTTATGTTCATCTTTCCTAAAAAGACAGGCTGGCAGAAATTACGAGAAATAATTACGTTGCTCTCGTTAAGTGATCTGAAATAAACTCTGCAAGGTTCGTCAATCACGATTGGAGAGGTGCAATTAACAAAGGGACCAGACTGAATCTTTGAAAAAGAAATAATGCCGAATGACCTATAAACTCTACCAGTGCCTGTGCCTGCGCCCGTCGCGATAAAATAGGTTCCTACTTCATTTGCCACGGCGCCAACTGCCATAAAATTGGTGGTACCTAGTGAAATTATTTTGTACATTCTACCGGCTTGAAGACCTGTAGCTTCAATTTGACTACTGGTATAGACATATGGATCTAGGACTAACTTTTGAGATGTAAGTATCGAAGGAGTGATTACTCGCTGCCCGATAGCGAAACCATGAGTCGTGTTCGTGCCGATTATCGTTTCTGCGTTGCCTGGAGTTAGCGGTGTTTTTCCGTCACCCGTTCCGTTGGGTGAAACGTACCAATCGGGTTTTCCCTGAAACATGAGTATCGCGTTTGTTGTTGAGTTGTTAAAAGTAGGTAATGATGAAAAATATGTTGTTTCAAAGCTGTCTTGTCCTGTTGTTTCGTTGAAGCTGATGCTCGTTGTCCACTGATCTGAGTCTTCCATACAACCGCGCGTTGCGTACCAACGAACTGTCGCTGAACTTGTTAATGAGATCGGGGCTGTATATGTAGTTGTTGGTGAACTTCCATTAAGTGAATAGAAGAAGGTGCAGTTGGGCGTATCAGATGAAAGTGTTAATGTTTTTGCTCCCTGATTCCACGTCGCTTTTGCTTTACCGATCTTAAATCGAACAAATTCACCTCGCGTTCTTGATAACAATAATCCATAGCGATAGGCGCGACAGCGTAAGATACCATTAACAGGATTTGGTGGAATAAAAGCAGTTCCGTCGTAGTCGGTGCCTATTTTATCAACTGATTCAACTATACCAAGCGCGCCTTCGACGTAATTGTAGTAATAAGGTTGACCGGTGGCGATAAAGACAGTACCCTTGTTGTTGTTAGGTGCCCCACATGATGTATAATTCGTGCCGTTAGTAAATAGAATAACATACTTTGCTCCCACATCAACAGGAGTTTGATCACCGTAGTCACCACCTACACCAGTACTACCACTATAATAGCCGCTTAGAACTCCGCGACCGTAATCGTTGTAGATCGAGGTGTTGCCGTATTTAAGTTCAGGACGTGGCTGAGTGATGGCGGCTGTTCCCATACTCGTTGTTCCCGGCCCTGTGGCCTTAAATGATCCAAAGATGGCTAAGTTTGCGCCACCACATGATGCCCAATTGTTCGCCCCATGACCTGGATTGTTATAAAAATGTCCCGTTTTGAGTGATCCGCCGTTAACTAATAGTTCACTGTTGTATCCACTTATGTTGTTAACAGCGGCACCGATTGAAGCACTAGGATCGTATGTAAAGTATGTTGAGTAATGCGCGTCAAAACTGTCAGGTGAAAACACATAATTGGTGAAAATTATCGTTTTGTTGTTGATAGATGTTGTGCCAATCTTGTATACGATAATTGTTGATGTAATAACAGGATATCCTCCAACAACATACGGTGTGGTTGGAACGGTTGTTGCAAAATCAGGAGGTGCTTGGTAATAACCTGAGTCTATAGGTGGAGTGAAGTTAAGAATTGTTGTGTGTGTAACGGCTCCTGTGTAGTTTCCTTTCCATAATATCGTTATCGGTCCCTCAGTACTCCAAAAATTCATACTACCGCCATTTGCAATAGTTGTCCACGAAGAAGAACCAGATCTTTTCCAACTTAAATTGCTATTTTCAACAGACGTCTTGAATGTAAAATTTCCTGTTGTTGAGTTTGTTTTTTTCCATACTCCAAGATCGATACATGTAGAAAATAAAATAGGATCATTCCCGCTTGCTTGTCGGACCTCCCATTTTCCTAAAGTCTCTGACATTTTGGTGAAAACAAATTGGTTGTCAGTGGGTTCAAATGTCCAGATATACGCCACACCTGTGGTATCATCATATGTATATGTCAAATGAGTGGCCGTTCCTGTTCCTACTCCAACTCCAGTCGCGATAAATTTAACTCCAATGGTGTTACTTGTCGCACCGATGAGTTTGAAATCGGTGGTTCCGACTGTTTTGATGGTGTATTTGAAACCGATTGTGAATGAACCCGCGGTGACCGTTGATTCGGTGGCAAAATCATCGTGTGTTTTTGATATCATTGTTAACCCGGGGTTTGGTACATAGCCCGGAATTGTTTTTTCTGTAGGAGTCGCGTGAACGTCAGGCGTGGTGTCTAAAACAACCACACGACGATCATCTAAACCCGCGTTGCTTGACGCTTTCCAATTGTATGGCGAGACACACGGCGTTGACACGTGCATGTCAACTTGATCAATAAACGGCGGTTCGCGATCAATCGGAACAGCGGTGACGAGCTGAGGTGCGTCGTCTTGTTTTGGAAAAATGCGTACCTGTTCGGCTGGGATAAACACACCGTCTGATATGATACCGATTTCATTTTTGTTAGGTGTGTAAGCCAGAGGCTGAGACGATTGAACGTCTTTAAACCCCACAAGAGAACCGCAATCTCCGTTTGCGGGTTCGTATGGCGAAGTCATGACATGATCTCACAGTTTGAAGTAGCTTACGTTGTTTGGGTTGCCTGTGACTTGCGAGAAATTAGGAGAGGCTGATACATCGGCTTTAAGCACGATGCCCTTGACGGGGACAACGCCGTTAGCTCCGTCAGCAGTTGCTTGAACGACCGATACGCCGGCGCCACCTGCGTCTTCGTTTGTCACCGTCAGCGTGTTGATCACCGCGGGTTTGGTAAACACCGGGTAGAAAATGTTGTAGAAATCATACGCCTGTGTCTGTGTCGGCGGCTTGAGCTTGATGTTCGTCATCCGGAAGTCGATGAACGAGCTGAGCATGGCCTTCGTGTACTCGCCCACCGGGCGCGTCGTGTTTGACGTTCGAATCATCTTCGTCAGGTCATCGGTGTAGCCGTCCTTCTCGACGTCGTATTCCTTGTAGAAGTTTGACCACCACGTCATGAGAAAGCGGTTGTACGAGAGCTGACAGACACTCGGTTCGTTGACCTCGCGCATCGTGTGGAAGACGGTCTTCTTGTTATCTCCGATATCAGGCACAACGATCGTGTAGACACAGGGAAACCCGACGTGCTTCGAGAACCCCGGGTAGCCCGAGTAGCCTGAGTAACCGTTTGACATCTGATAGATCGCTGACGGGTCGCTGCCGTCGGAGATGATGTTGTAGTACAAGACGCGGTCGTTCTTCTTGACCTTCGTCTCGGTCGTGTCGAGTGTCAGTATGTTCAGCTGCGCCGAGTCAGGAGTGATGAGCTCGATCGTCCACGCCGCGGCGGTCGGGTCCCAGTCAGCGCTCGTCGGCCAACCCATGTTCCAGAACACCGAGTAGTTCGTGCCGAACGGGATCGCGATCGAGTTCGTGCGATCGGTTCGGTTCTGGTCAAAGTAGAGCGTGTCCAACTGTTACTCCACGGCGGGTTCTTCAGGTGCGGGCATCGCGATCTCTTCACCCGGCGCCAAACCTTCTTCAGGAGCGGCCTCAGGTGCGCCTTCTTCAGTCGGCGGTGTTTCTCCCTCAGGGGTCAACCCCGTCTCTTCTCCGGGCATCTCAGGAGAAACGGGACCCGCTCCAGGCGCTTCTCCCTCGGGCGGAAGCCCCATCTCCATCCCCTCTTCGGGCGCCGGCGCCATCCCGAGTCCCTCAGCCTCTTCCTCAGGTGGGGCGAACACGCCCGTCCCGACGTCCTGCAGGTTTCCGACCTCGGGTTTGCCCTTGTCGTCAACCTTCTGTAGGCCAAGCACCTTGACGATCTTATCCTTGACATCGGTCTCCTCAACGAGTTTCTCCGCGACCTTCGTGTGCACCTCGCGCAGCAGCTCGTTGAACGTGCTGTCGCGCGGCGTGAACAGGTCATCGGTCAGCAGGTCGTTCATCTCCTCAGGATCGAGGTTGAACATCTCGTAGATGACCTTGATCGGCAGGCTGCCCTTCTGGTAGAGCTGGAACAACGCGTCAAACACCTCGGCGTTGTCCTGGAGAGACAACCGGTTGAAGGTGATCTTCGGGTAGTAGTACTCCTTTTCACCCGTCTCTTCGTCGATCTCGTACCAGTCGTTGGCGATGGCCATGCCGAGGAGGAGCTTCTTCTCGATGAAGTTCTGGAACACCTCGCGGATCATGAGATAACGGGTGTTCAAGATGTCGAGGGTGATGCGCGTGCCGCCGTAGCTGGCCTCACCCGTCACGAGTTCTTTGGTCACCCCGAGCGCCGCCAGGATCTCGCCCTCGATCCGCTCGTACTCAGGTTGCAGCTGGATCAGGCGGTCCTGCGCACCGATCGTGTCCCAGGAGAAGTCGAAGTTGGTGACGATGTGGTAGTCCGGGTCCTCCATCGACATGTCAACTTCGGTTCTCAGGAAGTCGGTGACCTCAGGAGAGACACCCGGTGCGTTGATCTTGTTTCGTGGCGTCATTAGGCGAGACGCGAGTGACAGCTGCGTGTATTTGAAGTGTTCCTTCTGGAGAAGCGGAACGATCACGCGTTCAAGAACGCTAACGCCCTGCTCTTGGTAGCTCGAGCGACGTCTCGCGATGTGGTCAAGGAACGAACCGCAGGGCTCACCGGGGTTACCGGAGAACGGGTCGGTGTCCATCAGGATCGCACCAAAGCGCTGGATGCTGGCGATCATGTCCTTCGGCATACGCGCGTAGATCGCGCGGTCGATCGGCGGGATGTTGTGCTCACCGCCCGCCGAGACGTTGAAGACGAGACGAACGAGCGGCTCGGGCCTATAGACAGCAAAGGCGAACTCACTGAACGGGAAGTGAATCGAGCTCACTTCCTCAGGCGGCAGGATCGTGATGCGTTTCCACCACTTCTTTTCGTTGTCGAACTCGCAGAAGCTATAAACGTTCCCGATCACCCAAAATTCGTGGAAGGCCGAGAGCAGGTAGTCAAAGAGGTTGACCTTGTCGGCCCACTGCTTGACCTTTTTATATGCGGCCGTGGCCTTCTTGCGACCCGGGTCGTTCTTGAGCTTCGGCATGCTGAAACCGATACGAGACAGCGGCATATCGGTGTGCAGGTCAATCGCCGCACCTACGAAGGGATCTGTTCTGACAAAATATCTGAGCCAGTTGAGCTTTTCCCTATTATTTATCGGCCAGTAGAGAAGTCCACCGTTCTGCTCTTGCATCATCATGAAGTAGACAGGAATGTCACCGTACATGCCGGAGCCGTACTGCCGGTTCACCATGTATGGGTTGGCACGTGACATCGAGAAGCCGAGTGTCGACTGGTTGTTGTTGATGAAGGGATCGGAGAACGTGCTCATCATCGGGTCGTTGAAGATGCCCGTTAGGTCTGAACCGCCACCGCCGAAGGTGCTCGACGCGGCACCGAAGCCCGCGCCGTCGGAAGCGGCGACGCGTGATTTCTCTTGTTCAACCGGCCCGAAGGCCAGCTGAGCGAAGGCGTTCTGGTTGATCGGCATCGATCCGTCCAGCGGACGAAGTGAGTCTTGAGACAACGCTGAATCGAGGCTCGCTCCCGCGTCTTTGCTTCGTTTGCCGCTGTTGAAGCCCTGCGACACATGATGAGTGTGTTTGATTGCTTGCGTGGCGACTGGCTGACCGCTATCGTCAACGAGGTTCAACGAGCGCAGCACGTCAACGACGTTCTTCGTTATGTCCCCCGAGGGAGTAGTCTTATTGCGTTTGCGGGCCATCTCTCAGTCTCCCTTGATGTTTCGTTGTTCAACAAAAAGCGCGGTCGCGTACCCTGGCAACTGGTGCTCAACACAGCGGATGAAGCTAACACTCATGCGGCGCAAATGCTCCATCTTCTTTAACAGCTGCGGGTTGTCCGCGACCTCGTTTGCTGATTCACGAAGCTCTCGAATAAAGGTATCAACATTTATCGCAAGTTTTTTAGCGGATGAGTTGACACTCTCAACGTATCTCCTTGAAACACCGACTCGTTCCTCATGTAGCTCTTGGGGACTGGCCACCTTTTTCTTGGTTTGCTTGGGCACTTCAGCGGCCTGAACAGGCGCCTCAGGACGAGGCCGCTTCATCATGGTGCTGACGTCGGCGGTGAGAACGTCCTCCTCGCCGGGACTCATCTGCTTCTGGTTCCGGACGAGTTCGTTGAAGTGACGCGTTACGAAGTTAGCCATGTGAGGACTTCCTCTTTTTCGAAGAGAGATACGGTCGTGACGTCACCTCTCCGTGTGCGTTCGTCTTGGCTCGGGCGTATTCACGAAACGACCGGGCCGCCAAGAGCTGCTGACGAAACGAAGACGGGTTCGTCGCCGAGAAGGCCGTCCCGTTGCCGAACGATATGACAGATGGTATCTTCGACTTTGACGCAGGTCCGGTGTCGACGTTGTAGTGGTTCCACGCGAGCCACACCGCGCGAACGCAGGCGTCGCTGATGTCGTCTTGGAACGAGCCGTCCTTCGAGTCGCGCTTGCTCACGAAGATCTTGTTCTGTGACCTGAGCTCCGCCTCGAGGTTCATCAGTTCGGGAATCAAGACAGGATGATTCATCAGGTCGAGCATGCCTTCGGAGTAGACGTCCTTGAAGACTTGGTAGACCTGGCATTTGATCGCCTCGTTCATCGAGCTCAGCTCGACGGCGGACAGACCATGAGCGACCAGGATCTGGTAGAAGGCATGACCTGAGAACTGGTCGACCGTTCCCTTGTACATGGGGTAGATCTTCTCGAGTTTTGCGATGTACTGAGCGATCTCGATCAGCGGCAGCGCGATGTGATTCTTCCAGCGACCGCATTCTTGATGGTCCTTGTAGATCGTGCAGAGACTCGCCTCCCAGACCGGGCTCGAGCCGCTGAACCAGACCTCGCTGAAGTCGACCTTGTAGCGGGCGTTCTCGTCGATATGACAGATCGCGAGCGCGGTGCCGTTGTCGGTGACACCGAGGTCGAACGCCCAGAAGTACATCGTGTTCGGTCGTCCTTCCTCCATCCGGTAGTCGCGTCGGATGTTGGCCTTGAACTGCGGTTCGTTGTCGACCCAACAGGTGATGCGCTCGTCAAACTCGGCCTCAAACTCGCGCTTGAACTTGCCGCGGTCTTGTCTGTACTGATCACGCAGGAACGATTCGGACACACGAGACGGGTTGACGAGCGCCGTGTGGTAGCGGAACGCGAGACGATGCCCGTTTTCCTTCGCGTCCTCGGTGAAGGCGTCACGGTAGAGTTCGTAGAACTTGCCGTAGTGCGCGTAGGGAGACGAGACGTAGAGGGCCTTGCCGTCCTGCTCCCCTGTCTCGGGGTCCTTGAAGTTTGCGATTGACGGCAGAAGGGCGCCGTGCATCTCGTCGATCGAGAAACGACCGCTGTTCTCGATGAAGAACGCCATCTCGTCGATGATCACGATCGCGGCGTTGTGACCACGGATACTCGTCGAGCTCGAGCCGCCGGTGTAGAACGTCATCGAGCCCTTCTTGCCGAGACCGAACTGCTTCACGTCCTCGTCGGTCTGCACCTCGAAGTAGGTCATCGTCGGGTGAGCGACGCGCTCTCTCATGATCGGCGAGTTCAGTGAGAATGTCTGTGTGGCGTTGAAGACGAGACCGGCCTGATCGTCTGACGGCGCGGCTGAGATGATCGCCATCTCTTGACCCGGCGGCAGCCGGTAGTAGGCGTGCGGGTCCTTGAGCTTGATCAGGCGGTAGAACTCGTAGTCGATGATGATCGCGCAGAGCGTTGTCTTGCCGGATCTTCGGCCGAGAACGAGTTGTAGTTCGTAGAAGCGTCGACCCATGTTCTTGGGGTCGGTCAGGTCGATGTTGCAGCGGCCGGTGTCGTAGCTCCACTTCGCAAACTCGACCTCGGTGTACGGGCCCTCGATGATCTTCGCGTTGAACTTGTCGGGGATGTTGATCGTCTTTTCGATGTTGTCGAGCGGTAGGCCGTAGAAGGCCTTGAGCATGAACTTCTGGATCGGTTCGAGTGTGATCCCGAGTCCCCACTTCGCCTCGGCGAACTCGATGATCGTTGCGATCTCGCCGTCGGCCTCAAAGAAGGTGTTGATGACCTCCCGAAAGAGGTTATCGTTGACACCACCGCGATTTGTTTTGATTTTTGTCACGTTACCTCGGCCTCGCCCGATGAAGCGGCGGGTTTCTGCTGCTGTTCCTGCATCGCCTGCATCTCGCGTTTGACCTCTTTCTTCCAATCATCCGTGAGGAGCTGGAGCTTCCCGAAGAAGACCTCGACTGACTCCTTCGGGTACTTGAGATCGAGCATGCACTCGTTGATCCGGCGCAGGAACCAGGTGACCAGGAGGCGAACGTAGGGCGAGTCGAGGTTGATGACCTGCTCGCTCATCATGGTATGACGACGATGAAGCGTCTTCGCGATCTTCTCGAGTGCCTCAACTCGTTTGATGGCGACGGTGGTCGCGTCGCGTAAGTTGCCCTCATCAACGAAGAGAAGTTCGGAGCCCTTGAGTGAGTCGGTCTCGCCGATGAGCTCGGCGATGATGGTGCTCATCGCCTCCTCAGGGGAGATCTCGCCCTTCTTGACACGAGATGATAAGAGCTGGTTGCCGCCGTGGTGCTTCTTGAGCAGCTCTTCTTTGCGGCTCATCAGGTCATCGCCTTGGAGGGCGATGTAGCCGGGAGGTGTTCGTGGGTTTCCTGCGTTGGCGAGATCGTTTGGTGGCTCGGGTCTCTCTTCTCGCTTCTCTTTCTTCTTCTCAGGCTCAGGAAACGCGTCGATCATCTCAGCTTTGACGTGGATGACTTGTTCTTCTTCCTTCATATCATGTCCTCTTTAGAGGGTGACGTCGAGGTTGTCGTCGAGGACGACGCTGATGCCGTCGACCTTGTGCTTAGGTACGAGATCAACATCAACCTCTCCCTCGGAGCACTCATCGTCACCGGCGTCACCGAGGTTCGCGTCCATGTTGAGGATGTTGGGTGGGCAGCTGCTCATCACCGACTCATCAAGGGATGAAGCCGAGATGTCAACGAGACCGTCGCTGTCCTTGCTGCCGGTACGATCGATGCAGTCCACGACGAGGTCGCTCTCGCCTGTCATGCTGATTCCCGACGTCTCGATTCGGGTCGTTGTCGGAGACGCAACACGAGAGACGGCGAGGTCCTTGACGAGTAGTTCGAGGCTTTCGCGCTCGCTGAAGCCGTTCACGGCCTCGATGGAGGACGCGGCGACCCGAACGCGATCAGGGGTGAGTGACGCGGCCATGAGAACTTGGGTGGCGCGCTTGAACGTGCCCTTCGGCAGGTCCTGACCGGGCATGATCAGGTCCATGTGACAAGCCGCGCAGCGCGTTCCTTGTCTCTTACCGCAGCCCACGCATGCGTCGCTGGCCTTGACGAAGGCGATGAGAGACCTGAGTGGGTTGGCTGTGTTGAGGTCCTGAACGACGTCACCGCAGTTCGGCCAGCAGGCGAGCGGGTCAACCAGATAAACACCGGCCTTGCCCTCGTCCGCGTTGATCAGCCCCTCGATCAAGACGCGGTTCTTCGCGACGGAGCCCTGACCGAGTTCGTTCATCAAGCGGTTGCGAAGACCGATGCCCTGGAGACCCTCGTGAAGAGCACGAAGCACGGCGCGAGCGACTGACTGCTGCTCACGCGAGAGTGCCTGACGAAGGATCCGTGGGTCGGCGATCACGTTGGAGCGGTTGGCCGCGAACTGCTCGTTGATCTGCGGCAGGACGTTGTTCGGGTTGTTCTCGTCGGTCACCTGGTACCGCTGACCACCCGTGAGCCAGTCCATGTCAATCGGGGCGCGAGGTGTTCGACGAAGTGACTCGAGTTCGTTGTCAAGAGTGCTCATGAGTTTTCTTCTCCTATTCTTCGCCGATGGTTATAATATCGTCCTCAAACGCCGGCTCAATCTTCTTGCCGCAGTCGCTGATCTTCCAGAGGGCACGAGATGCCTTGTGGATCAGGAGTTCACCCGCCGCACCCTTTCCGGTGAGTGACGCGTAGCGCTCAGGCGAGGGAAGACCAGCCGCGATGAAGCTTCGGCGGTTCTCCTCGTTGTTGTCGAGGGCCGTCTTCTTTCGTTGGTGGGAGGCGACGACGGTGTCAAACCCGATCGAGCTGTGCCACTGATTGTCATTGAGCAGCTCACTGAGCCGCATGACCCGCGGTTTCTTTGACGCAACTCGTCTCTTCATGTTTCGTCTCCTCCAGACTCGCCTAGTTGGCCTTCAAGTTGTTTGTTCTACCTATTCAAGGATTTTCACCGCTTCTTTCGTCGTCGAAGTGCCCGGTAAGACCGACGGACGGCGTTGAGGTTCTTTCGGATGCAGACGAACAGCTCGACGAGCCTGTCTTCATTCAGCTCCTTGAGCTGCAGGATGAGCTTGTCAAAGATATACCGGATCCTCGTCGGTTTCAAACCAGTCACCCGAGATGACTGAGAGAAGGATGTCGTGAAGTACATGAGTGTCATGACCAACACTTGTTCAGCCGGCAGTTCCTTTGACCGCGGGTCGTTGAGGAACTTGATGACGTCGTCGAAGTAGCCCAGGAGCTTGCAGATGAACCCGACGCGTTCCTTTATACGCTTGATGTCATAGGAGAGCGACGGCTGACTCCGCTTCAGCAGCTTCATGATGTCGGTCTGGGCCTTCCCGTTGACGAAGGTCAAGAACAAGATATCGCGGTCCTTGTTGTTCAGGAAGCTGAGAACGTTGACCAGCGACGGGATGTCCTGTTCTTCGAGTGACGTGGGCATCGTGTCGTAGACGCTGATCTTCGAGTCGAGCTTCATCTCCTCGAGGAGGGTGCCGAACGAGTGAAACTTGACGGTCATGCTGACTCCTCTCGGTGGTTGATGAGCTGATGCCCAAGTTGCTGCTCGAGAAGTTCGCGATACAGGCTGACGATCTTCTGGATCGTCTTCTTGCTACCCTTTAGTCCAGAGCGGGTTGTAGGAAATTTATAGAACCTGAACAACGAGGTGACGAAGTCGAGGTCACTCGCGCTGATGACCTGAGTAAAGGAGCGCATGAAGAGACGAAAGAAGACACGGTATGAGTTCTTGTGGGCCTTGCTGATCACGATTCCCTGGATCCGACCCAACGCGCCTGACTTCGCCTGGACGATGTCACCCGGCATGAAGAAGCCCGTTCGGTTCACGACGTGCCCGCCGTCGTTCATGACGTTGCTCGGTACCTTGCGAACCGAGCGGACCTCCTCGACCGACATCTCGTGGACGTCCTTGTACGAGTTGAGCATTCCCCGCAGATAAGGACAGGTGGCGAACTTGTTGATGTGTGGTTCGTACTCGTGGCAACAGAGCAGGATGTAGCAGCTCGCCGTCTCATCAGCGGGTTCTTCGCCAGGATCAAGTGGGTGATGCGTGATGTAGTCGTCACCCATCATGCCACGAAAGAGGTCCTCAAGTTGGTCGAGGCCCTTCGTGATCAGGTAACGGTAGTCGACCAAGACGCAGATCCAACGACCGACGTCCTGGTCGTTATTTTGCCTGATCGGCCGTTCCTCGTCGCGCATCATGTTCATCGGCGCTCCTGAAACCAGACAACACAGCGCGCCAGACACGTGACAAGATCCCCTCATCTTGCCGATCCTGAGCGCGTTCGGTGCCGTCAGAGAGTACCCAGATCAACGCGGCGAGGTGGGGAAACACCTGACCGCATCGTGACGGTGACCTGATGATCGTGTTGAACGCTTCTTCAGCATCGGCAAGAGATTGGCGATTTTTGAACTCAGGGCAGTTCTTGACCCACCCGTCGTCCTCGCATAGAAAGAGCCGATCGATGGTCTTGGCCTTTGTTTCAGTCTTGAGAGAGCAGTAGTGAAAGTCGAGTCGGCGCTGCACGCACCGGCAGTTATGAACGCAGTTGGTGTGTTTCTTCTCGCCTCGCTCTTTGAGAAAGCGCTTCTTGAGCTCGGCCATGATCTCTTGAGCGCGAGTTGAGACTTGATCTTCACTTCTCATCGGTCTTTTCCTTTTCAGCATCCACCCGGCTCTTGATGTCGTTTTGGTACACCTCGAGCAGGTCACGACACATCGCCTCGAGCTCCACTCGTCCCCTGAACTTACGCTCGAGAAAACCACGGTCGACGCCGTTCATGCGGCAGAGCTCCTTCTTCGGCCAACGTCCTCCTAGGTTGTTCATCAGCTTGACGAGGGCCATGATCTGACCCTCACACGAATTCAAGCGGGCTAGGTAGCGAAGCGCGCGCATCCCGCCGACCTCATCATACAACGCCTTGATCGACGGCACGACCTCGGGGTATTTCCTTCTTGCCTCCTTGTAGAGCTTAAATGATTTCAGCCCGAACTTCCTAAACAGATCAAGAAAGTAGAGTGCGTCGTACTTGGGTCGTTTTCCGAGGATGTCCTCGATGTACGTCGTCTTGTACTCGACGAGGTTCTTCTTGACACCGGCAAGTTTCAACGCCTCGGTCCAGGCGTACTGCGGCCCGATACCGTCAAAGACGACCGTTAACGTCGCGGGCATCGGGAAGTTCTGCGGGTCTTTGTCATGAAACTCCTGGAGCCTGGTTCTCGTTATGTAACCGTTCTCATCCTGGGCCTTCTTGATCGCCTCAGCCGCCTCTTCCTTCGTCCAGACCCTGATCTCAGGCGCGTGCTTAAAGTGCTTATACCCGCCGTCCTTTCGTTGTTGGATCCAACGGGCGATGATGTTGCGCCTGTTTGACGGCTTCGCCTTGATGACGCGTTCCATGAAAGGCGAGATGATTTCTTCGCTGTCGCTCATGATCTTAGGCCTTTGTGACGCTGACCTCGCCGTCGTCTGACTTCGTCACGATGGTGCTGACCGCGGCCTGAAGCGCCTCGTCGAGGTTGAATCGCGCCGCCTCGTGAAGCAAGTTCATCACGTTTGCGCCGTGCCCCGGCTCCATCCAGAACGGGTCGCCCTTGGCGGCGGCGATGCACTCCAAGAAATCCTGGACGACGTGATCGATGACCTTGGCGAACGTCTTGTCGTCTTCTTCAGTGAAGCCGCCGTCAGGGATGTGCTTGAGCTCGTGGAGCACGACGATCGCCTTCTGCGCCTCAGTCAAATTCTTCCACTTTTCATCTGACGTTTCAATCACGTAAACAATGTGATCAGCGCCAGGAAGCGTGTTCCACGGATGACCGCAGGGCCGGACTCGCGAGATCCACTTGGTCTTCTTGTCCGGCGTTCGAATGAAGTGTACGCGGTCAAGGTTGATGTCATCACCGAACAAGTGTTTGTGCTTTGCCACAAGTTGCCTGGCGATGTCGGCAAACTCGGTGTCGTTGTAGCTCATGCTCATCTTACGTTCTCCTTTTTGAAGCCCACAGGTGGCTCGAGTGTCGGTGGAAGATCGTCGTTGAACAGCCGCCTGTCGTTGTCCGCGGGTTTCTTGAAATCGGGATCCTTGAACCGGGCACACGCCCGGGCCGCGGTGTCTTGATCAATTATAACACGCGGCGAGTCTTCATTTGTTGGCCTTGATCGCAGGATGACCCAACCGCCACCGAGTGGTGAGAGCTGGGTGTTGAGGACATGTTCAAGGACGTCCTGAAAGGCGGGCGGTCCGAGTGGGATGACACGCAGCTCAACCTTCTCGGCCTTTGACCGCGACAGCTCCTCGTGCATGAGCGTCGTCAGCTTTGTCGCGACGGCGTCGGCGAGCGAGCTGCTGATGTCATCGGGTATCTCGACCACCCGGTCAGCTGAGTCCCAGATCTTTTGGTCGATCAGCCGCTCCGACCGCCGCGACCAGAACAGCAGGACCCTCTCTGTTTTTTCGGACATTGATTTTTCCTTTATTCCGGTGACTTAACCTCTGGACAACGAGACAATGTTTCGTTTTTGCCTGTGTTGGTACCTACGCTGGATAATATCCTATACCTGTGTCAACGTGAAGGCAAAGTTAAGCAGAACGTGGAGATGCGATACAAATGATATCATCAGCTGAGCGCTTCGCCTACGTTAACCGAGACAAAGACATCGCGAAGGTGAAGTCTCGCCGCACGAAGGGCAACGCTCGTCCTGATCTCAAGAAACAAACGGGAATGAAGAAACGAGATAAACTCGACGACGACAAGTGCGAGGTCACGCGCGACAAGGATCTTAAGGTCGCCGACACACAAAGGAGCCAGATAATGGATCGCGAGAGAACCGCGTCGTTGACAGGTGAGGTCGCCGAGTTCGGCGTGGGACAACAGGTATTTCCTGTCTATCCCGTGGCGAGACCGATCATCGGCGTCGTCGTGGGCGCCAACAAGGTCGAGGGCAAGGTCTACGTGAGCTACAACGGACGTGTTGTGCAGCACGATCCTGAGGAGATCCAGCTCGCCGCCGGTTCTCCGTACTTCATGATGGCCGGTGGCAAGGTCGCTTCGACTGAGGGCGGCCGGGTCGCTCAGTTGTTCGCTGACGCCTCGAAGCTCGCTGGTCCTTGTGAGGCCACTGAAACATACAAAGCGCGCCTCGCTGTTGCCTTGCGTGAAAAAGGCCTTGACACCGATGAGTCGATGGAACTCGCCTCGATCCGCGTCGCCGCCCTGTCCGAGATTCGTACGCGCAAGGCCAACACCGCGGCACCCGGCAGCCCGATCGTCGTGATGAACGACCAGGGCCGCAAACCGGGCATCGTGGGGATCTTCGTGGGGATGAGGGGAAACAAGGCCCTCGTCAGCTGTCACACTGACTGGACAAGCACGCGGTCTGGGGCCGCGGTTCGCGAGTTCAGCCCCTGTGACATTGTTGCGATCGACACTCCGATGAACCGGCAGATGAAGCCGCAGGTGATGATCGCCTCCGAGAAGGCCAAGCGGATCGCCGCTCAGGTCGTCGCCGAGAACAAGGCCGCGAAGCGCTTCTGCTTCAAGAACGAACGCGGTGAGGCCGTCGTCGAGACGATCGCCGAGGACGGATCGATCCTTATTCTTGCGACGGGCAAGCTCAAGGGAGTGAAGCAGTGCCTGTATAAGGAAGAGATCAAGGCCTCCAGCATCTCCGTTCAGGCTGAGGTTGAGGCCTTCGAGCAGAACGCGATCAACGCGGCACAGAAGTTCGTGCGTGAGAAGCTGTTGCCTGATGTCGCTGAGCAGAACCAGATCGAGTTCATCAAGAAGAATCAGAACATTCCTGAGATGACCAAGAAGTAATGAGAATGTTCTTCATTACGCAGATAAATTAAGGAGAAACGATCATGGCAAGAGAACTCAAGTTCGCGTCAACTTCAGAAGCGCTTCAGCATCTCGCCAATGTGACTTGTAGGCAGGTGAAAATAGCCGCATATACAAAAGAACAACTGAAAAAAGACTTGCATGTTGAATTGGTTGACAAATATCTTGAGATGCTTCAAGATGAACTGTTTGAGACTTACGAAGATCTCGATCCAAAGATTGCAAAGGAAGCTGTTGTTGAGTTGGTTGAAGAGATTTTGACAAAGGTAAAAGCGATAGACTTTGAAACGCATCACGTTTAACAGGAGTCTACTATGAAGCGCGGCCAGGCCGATTTCAACGTCAGTCGCATCATCGCTCGTCCGACCGATTGGACGGAGCACGTGCGTGAGTCACTTGATTCCTGCGGCGTTCGGCTGCGTTCGGCGTCGATGAAGGCCCACATGGCCAACGTCGACTGGGCTACCTACAACCTCGACGACTACCTGTTCACCCACAACACCATCGTGACGTCCGTGGCACATGACTCTCGTGACAGCCACACGATTACCGCAGGCTCCGTGCCTGACGTCAACGCCAACGGCAACGGCTGGCTGAACGAGGTGCTCGGGCCGCCCACCGAGATCTACCGCACGTTTGCCGGTGCTGAGTCATATTACGAGCATGTGCAGCTACCTGCGTTGTCAAAAGGTAAGGTACTTGACACCGTTCTTCGTAAAACCAAAAATGCAGCAGATGAACCGGTGTATGTTGCTGACATCCTTGTTGCAAATCATCGTGGGCATTGCGATCTCGTCTCGCGAATCGCCTCCGGTCGTCTCAAGACACTCTCCATGGGCTGCATCGCTGACGTGACCCAATGCAGCAAGTGCGGTAAGCTGGTCAGGTCCGACAACGACAACTGCGAGCACCTGCTCAACGAGGTGCGCCAGCCGTACCGAACGAAGTACGGCTACGATTCAGTTGTTTCCGAACTCTGCGGTGAACCAGGAAATCCTCGCAGTACCCGCTTCATCGAGGCGTCCTGGGTCGAGTCGCCGGCCTACGCCGGGGCCGTCGTCAACCACATCATCGCCCCGACGATGCGAGAGGTGATCCAGACGGCCGGCATCCTCGACATGGGACCGAACAACGTGATCGACTTCGCCGCCCTCACCGCTCATGACGTCTACACTCTTAGCCGTGCTCGCGTTGCTGATCGTAAGGGCATGATCATGATGCGGTTGCTCGCGGAGAAGGCTAAGGACCTGTATAAGGAACAAAGAACAGCACGTTTGGCGAGTCAACTTTAGAAAGGAATGTCTTTTGCGTTTTCTCTTGTCATCCTTTCGGTGTTTTCTTTGGTGTTGCCGCCCTCAATCTTGATGCCGAGTTCGTTACATCCTTTGAGAAGATCTGCTGCAAACCTAGGAGAACGTAGATAACGTCGAAACTTTCTTACTTCGATCCAGGCTTCGGCTTGCCAATAAAACAACTTTGTCGTAGTGATCGGACCGAGAAGAACATAGAACAAGATCAGTAGTCGTTGGTTGATTTCGGGATACTTGTCAAGAAGTCCGCTATAAATGATACCGTTGTAGACGCATGACAAAGAGTACAGAACGATTATCGTGTTTGGCGTGATCATTGTTTTCTCCTTTTGTGAAACGAGTGTCACGACAAAATATACGCCAGGAAAGAAGAAATAGAAAAACTTTTCGTGATCTTAGAGTCATACGACTAACCCGATAGAGAAAAGGAAAGAAAACATGTCAAAGTATCTAACAGCAGCGGAGATCGAGACGTATGGTAAGGCAATTGTTGATATCCTCAAGAGTTGGCTTAAGATCAATAAGGGTAAAGACCTGACACAGTATGAGATCAAGAGGATGTCTCTTGATGAATCAAAGAAGAACGGTGATGACAAGAACCCGATTCTTGTTAAGAAGCTTGAACAGGCGTTTGCTGAGGCAGCCCAAGGCATGGGTATCAAGGTCACCAAGGGCATGCACGCCTCCAAAGACGCCCTCGTGTTTTCCTCAACCGAAGAGGCACTCCAGCACCTCAGCAACATTACCGGCGCGAAGGTGATGGTGGCTGAGAAAAAAAAGATTGAAAAAAGTGATCGAAAAATGATCACCTGTGATGAAGCTCATCGTAAGTTTCCAGGCGCTCTCGAAAAGTTTGAAGATTATCAATTTGAGCAAACAGGTGAAAAGAGAAAGATCGGCGACGACGTTAATGATGTTTGTTTTGTATCTGCTGATGGAACTCTGTTGGTGAATTTTGGTCGTGGAGATTCTGACAAAGTTTGGGATGCACAAAAGAAAAAATGGTTTGAGACAGATTGGGACGAAGACACCGACGAAGTGATTCTCACAGACGCCGTCAAGTTTGATTGAAGAGGTCGTCCACTCATTGATCAAAGTTGAATAATCGTCCTGAACCCTTCGACCACTGGGTTCAAAAGGCATCATAAACCCTGGTGACAAAAGAGAGGAAACCAACAATGGCCCGTGAAAGACTGACAGTCAAGGTTGCCGGAGACGCGAGTCTCGGTCAGAGCGCCAACGATTATTGGCGTCTTCGCGCTCTTAACGCCATCAAAGGCGCCATGAGCGACGTTGAGAAGCAGCTGATGGCCGAAGCACAGAAGATGACAAACGAAGAGGCGGCCCAGATCGGTGTCACCCCACCGCAGTACGCGCCGACCGCTGCGCCTGAGCCCGCGTTGGGCGAGGCGGTTGTCGGGGCCAAGGAAGAAGAGAAAAAGGAGACTGAGATGTCGGAAGACAAGGGCAAGCAGGCCAGCGAGATGGTGTTTGAACCCCGCGGTCGTAAGGCCTCAGGTCCGGTCAATCCCGCCGCGATCGGTGCTCAGAAGTGGCGTGAGATGGCGATCAAGTTCCCCCAATACATCAAGAACCCCGCCCTTCAGCCCTCAGGTGACCCCAAGAGCATGACGATGCTCGGCATCCCGGCTACCCGCTACAACCAGGCCGCGGTTCAGGCCATCGTCGCCACGCTCGGTGGAATCGCCGGCAAGATTGAATCAACCGATCAGGGAAGCGCTCTTCAGCTTGATATCGTGTCCGAGCTGCTTCTTGCTTCAGTCGAGGAATCAGAGCAGGTCGAGTTGCGCCTCGCCGCCGCCAGCGAAGAAGTCGCTGAGGAAAAGGCCGAAGAGAAGGCTGAAGAAAAGGTCGAAGACAAGAAATAACCCCCGGTGGGGTGCACCGGTTTGAACCTTCTGACAGAACAACGAAGTCAACTTTGGACCAAAAAGGAGAGTCAACGATGGCAAGAGAACGCCTCACCAGCCGCGGGCGCCAGTCAGCCGACGACAAGACGTCGTACCCGGGCAGCATCAACCAGGAAGGTCGCGCCGAGAACGAGCGTGGTTCGAACACCTATCGCACGTTTGAGCCCTCCGTCGAGAACCACGAGGGTGTGGACTACGGCGACGTGCACGGCAACGATGAACACCGCAACGAGATGAACATTGGCATTCCTGATCCCGCGAGCAAGACCCTGATCACCGCCAGCGGCGAAGATGAAGCCGATTACCAGCGCAAGTGTCTCAAGGCCGCTCAGGCCGCTGAGCTCATGCTCGGTGAACGTGTTGCCGATCGCGTTCTGCTCGCTCAGGCCCGCGATTTCCTGGCCTTGGACGAAGAGACCCTCGATCGTACGATCGAACGTTTCAACCGCACCGAACAGCTCTACGCTGCGGAAGGCAAGGAAGAGGACAAGGCACCGGCTCCTGTCGTTCCCGCTGAGCCCAGCGTTCCTGGTCCCGCCGCACCGGCCGCGCCCGTCGCCCCGGTCGTGACGCCCACCGTCGCCGCCAAGGAAGAGAAGGTCGAAGAAAAGAAGGAAACGCCGCCCGTTGACGCTGACGGCAAGTTCTGCAAGGCCTCCAAGGCCCGCACGCTGAACGTCGCTCGTCTCGCCGCCCGCACGCTGCCGATCAACGAATGCAACCGCGAGAACATCATCAAGCAGTCCGCGAAGTTCGCGTCGATGAGCGATGATCAGGTCGCCCTCGCGCTGATCGCCGCTGGCGAACAGCCGGTCGTCGAAGAAGGCAAGACCGAAGAAAAGGCCGCGGAGCCCGTCAAGGCCTCCAAGGAAGAGAAGGTCGAGGAGAAGGAAGAGGAAGTCGTCGAAGCGCCCAAGGCCTGCACCGCCTCAGTCAACGAGTCAGACTTCGATCTGTCCGGTGAGTGGAACGACGGTCCGGTCGCCGCTGACGCGAACGCCGATGCCGAGCTCGCCTCGCTCTTCGCTGACCCGATGATCGACTCGATGTACGCTTCACAGCCCCAGGAAGAGAACATGATCACCGCCGCCGCGAGTGAGATGAGCGGTGAGCGCAAGCGCGTCGCCTCGACCAAGGTCGGTGTGAAGTCGATCGGTGCCGCCATCTCCGCTCCGTCGAGCCAGGTCGCAGCGAGCAATGATCTCAACACCCTGTGGAAAGACGCCCCGGACGTGAACGACTTCTTCCGCGGGTAAAGGAAGTGGTCGTCTCACAAGAAACATACGACCCCAGTTGGTCGACATGAAGAAGCGTGTTCGTGAAGGATGAAAGACGAATCGGAACACGTCGTTCCAAACACACACTTTTGAAACACAAGGAGAATCGAACATGGCACTTTTCCTGCGCGACAAGAAGACCGCACCGAGCAGCCGTTACGCCGCGGCCACCTCCGTGTTCACCACGCTCGTTCCGTCTGGTTCCTGGACGAATGATCGTCTCGGCACCGACACCCCGCGTGGCGCCCTCGGCGGCATGTGTGCCCAGATCAGCGGTAGTGACTACGAAGTCGTGATCGCCGGTAACACAACCCCGGTTGACTTCCTGTTCTTGAACGACGCCGCCGGCGCCGCTTTCGAGAACGCCCCGAGCGTCGCGAGCGGCAAGATCGCGCTTCTGACTCTCGGCAACGGTGACTCGGTCGAGATCGATGTGTACGAGACGCACACCAGCGGCGGTGCTTCAATCCTGGCCAACTACACCATCGGTACCACGGTGTACTCGTCAGCTCGCGGCTTGGTGACCACCGTTTCGGGTGGTGGCAGCGTGGTGGGTAAGGTCGTGAAGGTCCCGACGACCGGCTCGCCCCGTCTCGGCCTCAAGCTGTAAGAAACACAAAAACCAACGTTGGATCGTGTCCAACGTGGCCGCTTGTACGATGAGCATGAGCGCGGCAGCCGGATGATGGCGGCGCTCGAGGTTCTCCGGGGAAAAGAGAGCTCGTAGGTACAGGACAAAAGAAGGTTTGGCCAGTAGCAAAAGGAGAAATGAACATGCAGTACCCGTCAATGGCTCAGTTCATGCAGATGCAAGGCCTGATGCAGGCTGCGAACGTTCGCACCGCAGGCACCTTGTTTCCGCAGCAGGTGGATCCGCAGCGCGCCCACGAGATCATCGCCAAGAACATCGTGACCGCTGAAGGTCGTCGTCGCATCGCGACCTCGATGATCCAGCCCCTGCGTCGTCGTCGTGACTACTCGTCAGTGGGCCGCAAGGCCTTCTACGTCGAGCAGCTCCCGGATGGCGCGCTGCCGATCTACGACAAGGACCCGGAAATCACGGCGTACACGGTCGCTGAGGAAGGTGAGAACCTCATCGCCACGATGAAGCCGAAGCGCGTGCTGTTCCCGCTCTTCGAGCTCGCCAGCAACCCCGAGATCGCGTTGACCGAGATCCGTCAGCGCCGCTTTGATCTGATCCAGCGTTCCGTGGATCTGGCCAAGGCTGAGATCCAGGCCGAAGAAGATCGCAAGGTCTTCGCGGTGATGGACGCTCTCGCAACAGATCCGACCACGCCGAACCCGGACATCCCGGTCACCGGCAACCTCACCGCGAACGTCCTCGCCGACGCCTTCGCGAACATCGAGCAGACCGATCTCCGCGTCGCGAACGTCTTCATGAACGCCAAGGACTTCGCTGATCTCCGCAAGTTCGATCGTGACACGCTCGACATCGAGACCCAGGCCATTCTCTTCAAGACCGGCTTGGTCGCCACGATCTGGGGTGCGCGCATCATCGTCTCCCGTATCGTCGCCCCTGGCACGGTGTACGTCTGCAGCGAGCCCGAGTTCTTCGGCCGCATGCCGGTCAGGACGGAACTCACGGTCATCTCCGCCGATGTTCCGCGTGAGCGCAAGATCGGATTCAGCGTCTTTGAGAACCTCGGTATCGGAGCTTTCAATAGCTACTCATTGCAGCGCTTGCTCATCACAAGGTCCTAGTATCAAAGGAACTTGTAGGTCAAAAAAGAATCATCTTTGAGAGCCAGGACGATGTCCTGGCTCTCATTTTTTCATTTCTACTCTTGATTCTCCGGACTCTACCATTGGTGACTCAATCAACACAAAGGAGAATGGCGATGAATCATGATTATGAAATATCCGATCAAGCTGACGACAAGCTCATGAGACTCGCGATGTTTGTCGCGGATCGCGGCTCTGAGCATATTTCTGCAGTTTGCGGAAATGGAGGACGAATCATGACGGCTCGAGATGAACGTTTGATGCTTGTGGCGTCAACGTTGATCGTCGACACGGGATCTGAAGAATTTGAGAGACTGAGCCGTATTTTTCTCGCTAAGTCGTTGACTCAGCCACAAATGAGCAAAACAGTTCGTGAACTTGACGCATTGATGTCTCTTGTTGCAAGTGCTGTCAAATATATGGGCAGGAGAGGTGTAAAGAATGTTGGTGACACCTTTATCAACAAGTTCTTTAATTCATACGCACGCATGCTTAAGGCAATTGATGATCTAAGCGAAAGTTATGCGGCGTATAATCCAGGAGCAAGTCACGAACTCATTTCTCTGCTCGGTAATCGAGGTTTTGAGATTGACTTTGATCGTATGACGACGGTGTTTGACGTTTTACGAGCGAGGTTCTATAAGATTGATCCAGTAAAAACTGACGAGATGGCGAGTACAATTGATAGGATTAACAGAAAGTTTTCACTTGCCAGAAAGCACAACGATAACACAGATTGGCGCGCAACAGATAACCAACACGGAATCTTGCCACCACCAAAAATCAAATAATTGTTTTCTTTGACGTCAATCTCGGTGTATAATATCTTTTAGATCAGCTGATAGAGAGGAGTCGCCGCTCTTAGATGAGAATGAGCATCTTATGCCAGTCTGTGCGCGAGGCCTTGTTTCGCGTTCCTACCTCTGTGGTAGCGGCCTTTTTTGGGGTGCGAGCCGGAATCAACCCCTGAAACATCAAATGATGAGGAGACGACTCGACAAAGAAACCCGAAGAAGGTCACTCGCTGCCAAGTGAATGCGAGGCCGAGATGTTGTTGGGATGGACATCCGGCGGGACTGCTTCTACATCCTAAAAGAAAAGTATCACCTAACAGCCCAGATGCTAACCATGCAAGGGCGAAAGGAAACCAAATGAAGGTGAAGGCCCCACACGCCGACGTGGGTGTTTTGGTGGGACGATTCCAAGTTCCCAACTTACACGACGGCCACAAACAACTCATCAAACATGTCACTGAAGCGCACGGGAAGGTCATCGTCTTCCTGGGTTTGTCGCCCTGCCGTGTCACGCGACAAAATCCGCTTGACTTTGAGAGCCGCAAGCAGATGTTGCTCGCGGAGTTCCCGACGTTGAATATCCTCTACATCAAAGATTCTCCTTCCGACAAGATCTGGAGCAAGAACCTCGACGACCAGATCGCGACACTCTCCGGCCCGACATCGTCCGTTCTTCTCTACGGAAGCCGAGAATGCTTCATCGCGCATTACTTGGGCAAGTACAAGACCTGCGAGCTCGAGCAGGAGATCTTCACCTCTGGTATCGAGGTACGAGACGCGATCAGCTCTCGTGCCAAGGCGAGTTCTGACTGGCGCGAAGGTGTTGTTTGGGCGGCGTACAACCAGTATCCACGAATCATGCCGACGGTTGACGTCGCCATCTGGGATGAGAACCACGAGAAACTTCTTCTCGCGAGGAAGCCTGACGAGACGCTCTATCGTTTCATCGGTGGCTTCGTTGACGCGAAGGAGGACCTCGAGGCGAACTGCCGACGAGAGGTTGAAGAAGAAGCACATATCAGCATCGATGACATCAGATACGTCGGCAGCTGCATCGTGGACGATTGGCGCTATCGTCGTGAGCTCGACAAGATCATGACGACGTTGTTCGAGGCGAAGCGCATCTTCGGTAACCCGACGCCTGACGATGACATCGCTGAGGTTCGTTGGTTTGAGTTCAATACCCTGAAGGAGACCGATCTCGTCGCTGAACACAGGCCCTTGTTGAAGATGCTGCAAGAAAAGAAGCGGTAGCCAACGTTGGCAAGCCGCAAAGACCAGATGCTAACCATGCAAGGTCAAAGGAGAAGAGAATGTTCAACATCGTCACCGGAACTGACAGCTACAAATTTGGACATTGGAACCAGTACCCAATTGGTACGACAAATGTCTATTCCTATTGGGAAGCGAGGACAGGCGCAACATATAGTTACACCGTCTTCGTCGGCCTTCAGTACCTTCTGAAGGAGTACTTGGTCGGAAACGTCGTGACACGCGAGAAGATCGAGACGGCTGCGTCTCTTGCCGCGAAACATTTCAGCAACGACAAGATCTTCAACCGCGCGATGTGGGAACACATTCTCAACGAGCATGGTGGAAGGTTGCCAGTGCGCATCAAGGCGGTACCTGAAGGAAGTGTGATTCCCGTTAGTAATGTGATGATGACAGTCGAGAACACTGACCCGCTTTGCTTTCCTCTCACGAACCACCTCGAGACGTTGCTGAGTCAGGTCTGGTATCCATGCACAGTGGCGACACTGAGTCGCAAAGTCAAGGAGATGATCAAAAAGTTTCTTGAACAGACCGCTGAGAGTGAGGCGGGTCTGCCATTCATGCTTCATGACTTCGGCTATCGTGGTGTTAGCTCCGTTGAGAGTGCGGGCATCGGTGGTATGGCAAACCTTGTGAACTTCATGGGTACTGATACAGTTCGCGCGATCGAATTCGCTATGCAGTACTACCACGCCGACGTCTGCGCCTACAGCGTTCCGGCTACTGAACATAGTGTCATGACGGCGCTCGGTCCCGACGGAGAAGCAAAGGTTTTTGAACAGTTGATTGACAACTACCCAAAGGGTATCTTGAGCGTCGTATCTGACAGCTACGACATCTTCCGGGCATGTAGCGACATCATCGGTACGAAGCTGAAGGACAAGATTCTAGCTCGTGACGGGGTGTTCGTTGTGCGTCCCGATTCCGGTGATCCGGTAAGCACTGTTCTGCGTATCCTTGACATCCTCGGCGAGAAGATGGGAAAGACCGTCAACTCCAAGGGCTTTAAGGTCCTAAACCCGAAGGTACGCGTTCTCTGGGGAGACGGCTTAGAGTATGACAAGATCTACGATATCTTCCACGCAATGAAGAACGCAGAGTGGAGTGCCGAGAACGTCGCAACTTGTGGGATGGGCGGAGGTTTGTTGCAGAAGGTCAATCGAGATACAAATCGCTTCGCATTTAAGTGTAGCGCGCAGAAGCAAAATGGAGTGTGGCATGATATCTACAAGGATCCGACTGACAAGAGCAAGGCATCCAAGAAGGGAAAACTCGCTCTCTACAAGACTGGAGAAACTTATCATACCGTCACGGCGAGTGAGTTCAACGATCAGGACGTGATGATGACGGTGTTTGAGGACGGCGAATTGAAGAAGGACTGGACGTTTGACGAGGTGAGGAAGAACGCGGCGTTGTAGATTAGCACTTTGATCTTGGTTGCCATATCAAGAAGATATGGCAACCAAGATCTTCTTTCTTCGGGTCTTACCATCGGTGACACTCTCCGTGAACAAAAGGAGAGACGATGAAGAACTCACTCCGCTTTTGGCTCCGCTGGCTCGCCTACACCTTCTTTTACGTCAAGTTCAACAAGACGTTTGACGAGAACGATCTTGTTGACCTGCGTTGGCGGACCTTCCTCGTCACCGGCATGATACCGGAGGTTGAGCACTGCGACATCTCCCATGGGCGTTTTGTGAGTTTCGAGAGCGGTTCTGTTCGGTGGTGGACGTGTAAGTGTCATGACAAAGATGCGTACTACGTTGGCTGGATCGACATCTCGGTCTTTTATCCTGACAGCCCATATGAAGAATATCGTATGAGAATCGTTGATCTTTTTGGTGCGGACACTGGCAACGTCTACTCGTTTGACGACGCGGTGACCTACTGCGCGAAGGCGATCAAGCTGATCACGTGGGAGGAGTGGTTTCACTTTCACTACACGAGGTTTTTCCTTTTGTTTAATCGTTAAGTCTACCTCCTGTTGAGATGTGTTTTGTACTCAAGAGGAGTTAACGATGAAGAGGCGCTGTCGCCGTTCAGCTGGCGTTGGAGACTGGGTCAAGAAGGGTCTGTCAACCGTCGGTCTGATGAGTAAAGAAAGCGTAGAAGCTGACAAATGCGGTGATTGGCTCAAATCACACGCTGATGCAATTGGCAAGATCGCCGTTGACTACGCCTCAATTCGTGACTTCGTCGTCGTTGCTAGATCACTCTCTGACATCACCCATCAGATGACCTTCTCAGGTGCGATCAAGTCACTCAAGACACTCTCAGCTCATCTTGGTTCCATCGGTGAGAGCAAGCAGAAAAGTCTCATAGATGAGGCCGTCAGCAACATGGAGTGGCTGTACCGAGAGATGCCAGGACTTCCTTCCGGCTACAACCGCGAGAAGAAGCTCGTCGAGACGTTTGGACCCGGCGTGCTGATGCCAATCTTCGCGGGTGTCGTTAACGCGAGAAAAGACGTTGGTGCGAAGCGGGCGTCGTTCACACCCCGTATCATCGCCCTCGCGATGGCATTGGAAAAACAGAGCTAAGAGAAGCTTTTCAGGGATAGGATCCTATATGAAGAAAGGATCATCCATGAAGAGTTCAGTCAAAAGAAACGACCTACTCCTCAAGCGAATCGAGAGACAACACGTCATGACGCTGGGGCTCCTCAAGGAGGGTCTCAGCGTCTTGTCGCTTGAGAGGGGCAACGAGATACTCGAACGACGAACAAAATTTGTCCTGAGCACCACACTCAGCCTCCTGACCTCACTGAAGCGTCGTTGTCGCGTCAAGAAGAAGATCGGCGGTCCTGACGCGAGGCTGTTTCTTCTCGGTCTCAAGTGGGCGGCGGTCGGTTTCATGTCAAGCATGGGCCACCGTTTCTACTCCGCCGCGCCTGAGTCGAATCACCGAGACGTGATCGTGTTCATCCGCCGGTCGCTTTCTCTGTTCAACGAGATCACGAGGTCGGTTAAGTTCGCGATTGGCGTTGTGACGCTGCCGATCATCTACGAAAAGGGCGTCTCGTCGGTCATGTTCCGTTTTCTGTACGAGATGCGGATCAACAGGGTCCTTCCACGTTTGTTGGCGCAGGCCAAGACCGAGTCGTTGCATGACGATGTCTTGAAGATGATCCCGTTGGTCGACAACCTCGAGGCGGTGATCGAGGACACCCACGACAGGACACTCGAGGTTGACAGCGACGTCCTTGCCTTCACCTCCAACGGCATCGCTTCAAAGAAGCGCGAGTCGACCAGGAGGAAGGCGACGGTTTCTTGAGAAAGGCGATTTCACTTTCTTTAATAACCTGGGCCTTCTTAGTGGAGGCCTAGTTTTCTATGTCAAAGCGGCTCACGTTCAACGCGGAACAGCTCGACAAACACTACCGCGTGAACGCGCCGGTGAATGATCATCATCAGGCCTTCAGGGTCAAGACCGTTGCCTTTGCCGGTGATAAATGCAGTGTGGTCCTCGAGCCTGATAACTCGCTGATCAAGGATTCAGTCTTTCTCAACCGAAGCGACATCGAGACGTTGTTGGCGGGGTACATCAAGAGAAAGTGCGGCTGGCCGACGATCGACATCACCTGGACGGACGCCGGAAGTGAGAACGATCAACGTCGCGGTGAGGATTACCGGTTGGTCCGAAACGCACGGATTTTGTCGATAAGTGAGCGGTTGATTCAGGAGAAGAAACATGCCCAAGCGTCGTAAGAACGTTGACTGGATCCACAAGCTCGACGTGCGCCGAAGGACCAACCTACCTGAAGGCTCCTTGGCCGCCGACAAGTCGGCGCAGGAGATGGCCTCAGCGCTTCGTCGCTCGTCTCCTGATTTTCAAGCCGCGATGGCCCTCCTCACCGTTCATGAGAACACGATGGGCAAACGTCTCACGCGCTCTCACGCTCGCGAGATGGAGAAGGCCAAGCACATCCTACGCGAGATGTTCAAGCGACAGGACCGGATCGAGGACTACGAGATCCCGAAGAAGAAGGGCAAGATCCAACACCGCAGCAAAGCCGCGGCTCTTCATGTGCAGTTCAAGGACGACAACAACCAACCGGGTTACGGCGACATGTTCGCCGAGCTCCTCGGCAAGACACCGCAGGAACTCGCTCATCTCACCGGTGTCTCGGCGTACCACAAGAACATGCTTCAGAACCTGCCCGTTTGGGAGGGTTTCTTGAAGGAGTACTACAAGACGAACGACTTCAACGAGATCAAGAAGAAGCTGTGGGCGCAGTGGCACAACAAAGAGAACAGCGAGATCCCGGTTTGGGACGTTAAGAACCGGAAACCGCGAGTCGTCAACAAGGAGGCGTCAGTCATGGAAGAGAAGCTCGTCTTCGCCTCGAAGGCTGAGGCCGTGCAGCACCTCGCGGAGGTCCTCGGTAAGAACGTCAGGATCGCCGTCAAGCAGACGACCGAGATCAAAGAGAAGCGCATGAAGCTCGACCAGATCGACATCGCCATGGCGCAGCGAATCGGCGAGACGGTCTCGAAGATCGAGAAGCTCAAGGCTCAGGCTGTCAAGGCCGAAGAGGTGCTTCAGGAGACCGCGGGTCGCGTCATCGAGCTCCAGGGCAAGATCGACAAGGGGATCAAGGAGCAGATGAAGAGCCTCGACATGCTGATGAACTCGCTTCGCGACAGCTCAGAGGAAGCGCAGAGTGTCATCCTCGACATGGGTGACACCGAGGTCGTTCTTAAGGAGTACGTTTCACAGCGCCCGTCTTTTCAAGCCGCGTTCAACCTGCTGATCAGTCAGGTCGAGGACCAGCTCAAGCAGGCCGCGACTCGCGCGCTTGAGGCGGCCTACGAGGTGAAGCAGAAAATGGACATCATCAAGAAAGAAAAGACCGCGTCAGTTTGGTCGGAGTGGTGGAATAAGATCCTAGGCTGGATAAAGGAGATCAGCCTGTGGCTCAACCGAACGAACGAGACGATTCAGAAGCTCAAGGACCTGAAGAACTCATTGGCGATGGGTCAGGTGGCCCTCGCTTAGTCGTGAGGAGACTTCGTGGTCGTCCTAAACACGAACGCTACGACCCGAACGATAAGCTCCTGAGTGAAGACGCACCGCGAGTCGGGTCAAGGGTGAGGATGTACGACGAGGAGTTTTTGATTCTTGAGGTGAAGGTGCTTTTCAACAAGTACGAGGTTCGACTTAAGCCGCTGACCGACGAGATCGTGATCTGGGACAACGAGAAGATCTCAATCGTTAAGGAAGCGGACCTCGTCAACAACTGCCTGTTTCGTGTTGATGACAAGACAGCGAGGATCGTGTGAACCGACTCGAGTTCATCACCGGTTTGCTGGTTGACCGCGTTCGCTGCGCGGCGACTGAGCCCAAGGACGTCTTTGACGCCGTGGTCAAGGCGGTGACGGCCTGCGAGGACAACGAACGAATCGTGGTCCTCAACACTCATGAACCGTACGTGATTCACGTGAGCGGTTACATCAAGAACATCAGGTCATGTGTGAGTCGCGCGATGAGGACGTTTAAGAACGACTTTGACTTCCATGTTCGTCCTGACCCTGTATCGAAGATGCTCGCCACGATCACCTTGACGCCGAAGCTCAACAAGTCCTACGATGTCAGCAACGACATGAACGGCAACGCGATTTTCGTGAACGGGCCGTACAAGAACAGGCAAGTCGCTTGGTCAAGACGCGTCAAGAATGATACGGCGAAAAATACCGGTCAATTCAGCGTAAAGCCGGATATCTGGAACGGTACATTCTACGGCTGGGTCGCAGCTTAAGGAGAGGTTCATCATGAGAGCAAAGTTCTTCATCGCCGCTGAGGGTGACGAGCAGTATGAACAGGAGGTTCATCCGGCCAATAAGGAGTTCTGGAAGAACCTGCCGAAGAACAAAGAACACACGCTCGGCAAGCATCCTGTCTTTACACTCGAGGGCGAGGGTCTCGACAAGGCCTCCTACAAGCACACCCGCGACAAGGCGGAGAAGGCGCAGGTCAACCATGCAGAACTCGGTCAGCTCTTCATGCAGGCGATGCAGCATGAGCAGGCTCACAAGGGCGCACTTGAGAAGCTCGCCGTCAGCGCCGTGGCGAAGATGATGCATGTTAAGGAAGATGAACTTGAAGCTCATCTCGGTCCCAACGTCGACGTCAACGAGACGATGGAGCTGAGTGAGGAAGAGAAGAAGGAGTTCCCGAAGCACTTGCTTGAGGAGGCCAACAAGCGCATCACGAGCAACGCGTTCGCGCAGGGCGCTTCAGTTCACGCCTATCTCACCGCCCACTTCTTCGACGAGATCGAGAAGAAGATCAAGGAGATCGACCCGGAGCTCGTCGCCATCTACGCGAAGCTTGCGTCAGGTTCACACCACATGTACTGGCTGATGAACATGGAGCAGATGAACCTCGGTGGCGCGGCGATCGGTTCAGTGAAGCCTGAGTACAAACCTGACGGTGACCTGAAGGCCGTGGCGAAGTCACCGCTGTTCATCGTCCTCGTCCAGGAACTCGTCAAGGGTGTGATGGAGCTACGCTACATCAAGAACCTGCAGAAGAGTGAACTGAGCGACGATGAGATCCGGAGTATCTACCAGTACGCCGACAAAATCGAGGACGAGCCGCGCCTCATCCAAGTCGGTCCTGAGCTCTGGCGCCGGTTCCTGAAGGTGGTCGCCGCGTCGAAGGTGAAGCAGAACTCGACTCAGGTCTACGAGCACCTGATCCACTTGAGTCCCAAGGACATCCACGACTTCGTTAGTCTCGTCGTGAGCAAACCTGCCGACGCCTCAGAGAAGCTGAAGTTGCTGCTCGAGGATAAAGCCGAAGAGGTGATTGAAGAAGCTGAGGAAGAAGACCACTCAGAAGACTGGAAACGGGGGAAATAAGTCATGCTTAACGACAAGATCATCGCTCTAATTCAGCACGCGCTTGAGTCTGAGGCCCAGGCTGCGTCACAGTATCAGATCCACGCTAAGCGTATCCAACCGCAGTGCGCGGTGCCGTTCAACGACGTCGCCGATCACCTTGAGGAACACGCTGACGCCGAGATGGAGCACTACAACCGGCTGTTTAACCACCTGAAGGCCAACGGTGTCGAGCCGAAGTTCGGTGTCGAGGCGCTCATCAACTACGGAGATACCGTCGCTGATGTAGTACAAGCGCATCAAGAGGCTGAGTTGTCCGCGATCAAGGAATATAAGGAACTCATGAAAGAGACTGAGGGAGATGAGTTTGTCGAGACCAACCAACTCGTTCAGGACATCTTGAACGACGAAATCGAGCACCACGACGATTTTACTCGGTACGAGAAGAAACCTTGCGGTTGCGGCAAGACCGCGTCAGAACAGGAGAATCAGATGAGTGACATCAGGTTCAACACCGTCAAGGAGGCGATGCAGCACCTCGCTGACACCACCGGCCAGAAGATCGTCGTCGCCGGTCCTGCGCCCATGGCGCCGACGAAGCCGTCAGCACCGCCGAAGCCGGGTAAGACGTCACCGACCCCGTCGCACACGCCGGGCAAGCAGCCGCGCACCGTGCCGCTCCCGCAGCCCAAGAACATGGAGAAGGTCGCCTCTCGTGAGCTGTCATTTGCCTCAGTCGAAGAGGCCCTCGGCTGCTTCGCTGACATGACCAACGCGAGCATCAAGATCGCGAAGACGATGGAGAACTTCAACACCGATCGTAAGGTGTCTCCTGAGGCCGCCGCTGACCTTCAGAAGTCGCTCGAAGACTGGGCGAAGAAGCACAGCCAAGACGAGGGTGTCAAGGACGTGGCGAATCGCATCAAAAAGCACCTTTCGGAGTAGTCACAGATGAGCAATCGCCACTGGGAATTCGTCAATGACCGTCTGCTTGCGCCGCTGAACGACAAGCTCGGCATTCGTCATGGGCCGCGGTACTACTTCAAGGTACCTGAGGCGTCCTTTGACTGGGACGTCGAGATGGCGCTGGTCAAGGACGGTCGCGGCAACAAACTACGTGAGCAGTACGAGACGGCCTGGGTTCAGCCTGTTCTTGTAGGTCCTGATGAGAACAGCATTCACCGTCTCAACGTCCGCGTTCGCTGGAGCGAGGACGGCTTCAACCAGCAAGATGTCGGCGTCCTCATGACGGCCGTCGACAAATTGCTCGGTTCGCCACTGAAGTCAAAGAAGAAGATGGAAGAGGAGACGACGGCGCCCGCTGAGAAACCGCAGCAGCCGATGAAGGCCGCCTCAGCCGAGGAACCGACACTCGTCGACAACTTCTTGTCGGTCCTCGAACAAACACGTGAGGCACGAGCTCTGTCAGACAAGATGACACGTCAGACTGAGCTTCAGGACGTTGCCGACAAAGTGACGAAGATGCAGCTCGATCCCGGCACCGCGCTCGTGGGCATCATTCTTTCTCTCCTCGTTGACGCCGAGATCGCTGGTGCCCTCGAGGAAAGAACGGCAGCAGAGGCGATCTCACGATACTCACGATCACTCGAGAACGCGCAGGCTGAATCGGGTCAGTCATCGGTCTTCAAGAAGGAGTCAGAAGGAACGCTCGACAGGGCCGTCCTCGCGCTTCGCTCTCACCTAGGTATTGACCAGATCGGAAAGATGCCGACTCAGCTGCTTCGTGATGTTCCTAACGCCACGCTTCAAGAGCGCTTTGACGCGGCGATCAAGACGCTCGATGAGGTGAAGAAGAGACTCGGTGGGGTGTTTGTCGGCGACTAAACAAAATTAGAATCATGCAGCTCACGAGCCACTGGGAGAGAAAGAATCTTCCAGTGGCTTTTCATTTGTCCCATAGGAGAACAAAGAGATGCTCATTTCACGAGTTTTCACGAAGTCTCATGCTGACATCGAAAACTTGAAGTACAAGTCGTTCGACGTCAGCATCAAGGATCACCGGAACGGCAAGATTATCTACGAGATGAAGGGCATCGAGGCTCCTGAGGCGTGGAGTCAGCAGAGCGTCGAGATCTGCTCGTCGAAGTACTTCAGGCGAGCAGGTGTGCCGAGTAAGGCGATTCAAAAAACAAATCAATATCTGTTTTTTCCTGAGTGGCTGAACCCAAGCGTTCCTGCCGAAGGCGCGACCTTTGGTTCAGAGACGTCAGTAAGACAAGTTCTTCACCGTTTGGCGGGTGCTTGGACTTACTGGGCATGGCAGTCTGGACTTCTTCGAAAGAGCGGTGAGACTGAGCTGACAAATGAGATCGCTTCAGCTAATGCACAGGCCTTCTACGACGAAGTCTTCTGGATGATGTATCATCAGTATGCAGCACCGAACAGCCCACAGTTCTTCAATACCGGGCTCTGGTGGGCATACGGCATTGACAAGAAGATTGATGGTGGATATTTTTATGTTGATGAAACAGGAAAGATGAATGAATCAACTAATCTATACCAACGAAATCAAGCTCACGCATGTTTTATTCTTGGTGTTGAAGACAATCTAATCGAAAAAGACGGTATCTACGATCTGTTACGCACAGAGGCCAAGATTTTCAAACTTGGTTCAGGCAGTGGCACAAATTACTCAAATATTCGTGGAGAAAACGAACCGCTGTCGGGTGGTGGTGTTTCTTCAGGTCTGATGAGTTTCCTCAAGATTTTTGACCGCGCTGCTGACTCGATAAAAAGTGGCGGGACTGTGAGACGTTCGGCTAGACTTTGCTCGATTGACGACGACCACCCTTCGCTTGAAGCCTTTATTTCTTGGAAACAAGACGAGGGGAAAAAGATAAAGGCGCTTGTCGCAGCAGGATATGATGGTGGCATGGATGGAGAAGCAACACGCACTGTTAGTGGCCAAAATAGTAATAATAGCGTTTCGCTATCTCATGATTTTATGTATCAGGTTAAAAATAATGGAGATTGGCATCTCTGGAACAGAGTCGACAAGAAAAAGTTTGCTGATAAGCGTGGGGTGTGTGATCTTAAATCGTTGTTTGAAAAATGTAAACCCGCAAAAACAATCAAGGCTAAAGAACTTTGGAAAAAAATCGCAAGTGCCGCATGGGAATGTGCAGATCCTGGTCTTCACTTTAATGGTACAATGAATGATTGGAACACACTTCTTGATACAGCATTGGTGCGGTCAACGAACCCCTGCAGCGAAGTCGTGCTTCCTGACGAATTTTCCTGTAACCTTTTGTCTATAAATGTTGAAAAATTTAATACAAAAGAAGAATCATATGATGTTGAGTTGTATAAACACACGATTGAGATCGGTCAAATTATCCTAGAGACAGTGAATTCAATGGCACATCTGCCTACTGAAAAGGTTGCATTTAACACACATCGATTTCGCGCGACAGGCATGGGAATAGCCAATCTAGGAACTTTCTTGATGGGGCTTGGAGTTGCTTACGGGTCAGATATGGCGCGTACGATGGCGGCTTGGTTGATGAGCATCATGACCGCACAATCATACGTGACATCGGCAAAGATGGCGCAAGAACTTGGTCCCTTCCCTGGCTGGAGTGATAACTCAAGCGGCATGTTACGTGTTATTCGTAATCATCGTCGTGCGGCCTATGGAATGCAGAGTAACAGAGATAAGAATGTTGTCAAAAGTCTCGGTGATTATGAAGGACTTATTGTCAAACCGCACATCACCGAAATGAACGAGGGTATTCCTGTTCCTCCTCTTGCCGCTGAATCGCGTCGTTTGTGGGATGAAGCGTTGTCTCTTGGTGGTAGCTATGGTTTTAGAAATTGCGCATGCACAAGTATAGCCCCGACCGGGACGATCAGTTTTATCATGGGCTGTGAGACGACAGGCATCGAACCTTGCTACGCTCTTGTGACCTACAAAACACTATCGGGTGGCGGTACGATGAAACTCGTTGTTCCGTCAGTTAAGAAGGCACTCGAGAACCTTGGGTACAACGAAGCAGCCACCAAACTGGCACTTAAACACATTGAAGAACACGGAACGATGGCTGGTTGTTCAGTGATCAGTCCTGAGAATCGCAAGGTGTTCATATGCGCAGCGTCACCGATCAAAGATGATGTGATCAGCTGGGAAGATCATGTTCTCATGACCGCGGCGCTGCAGCCCTTTGTTTCAGGCGGTATCTCGAAGACGATCAACATGCCTGAAGACGCGACTGAGAACGATATCATCAAGGCCTACGAGCTCGCCTATGAGACGGGTTGTAAAGGCATCACGGTTTATCGCGATGGTTGCAAGGGAGCCGCACCGCTCTCTGTCAAACAGACGAAGACCGAGACGAAGGGCGAGAAGGTCAGTGAAGAGTCACTCCTCAAGGAGATTAGCGGTCGGATCGGTGACCAGCAATTCGTTGAGTCAGTTGAGGCTGTCCTACAGAAGCGTTCTCATGCTCCTGGCGAGTGGGGACTCAGGAAGCACCCGAAGGAGCTGATGCACGGGTTTCGTCACAAGATTTCGATCGGTGGCTCTCGAGGTTACATCGAGACGTTCCACTACGAGGACAACCGGATCGCTGAGATCTTCATGACGTTTGGCAACCCCGGCTCATCGCTCTCCAACGTGATGGAGTGCTGGGCCATCGCGTTCTCGGTCTCGCTGCAACGTGGCGAGCCGCTTGGTAAGCTCTGTCAGAAGTTCATCGGTGTTGAGTTTGAGCCGAAGGGCTTCACGGGAAGACGAGACGACCTGAAGAAGGTTAGCTCACCGATCGATTACGTCGCTCGGTTGCTACTCAAGACCTTTGACGAGAACGGTGTTCTTCGGAAGGACGCATTTGACCACGAGAACAAGCATAAACATGAGAAGAAGGATGATGAGGTCATGAAACAGGTTCCTGAGACTAAAATGATCAACCTTGCATCGCGTCCGATGTGTCCTCAATGCGGTGCCCTCATGACAGGCGGCACTGACAAGTGCCCGTCATGTGAGAAGTGCGGGTTCTTTGGCGGCTGTGGCGGATGAAGAGATCTGCATTTTCTTGAATCGCTCGCTCT
>Ga0315276_10000019_pt1 | contig 107256 bp, 118 predicted proteins | sample YL17G05_0_MG_FD_204542 | JGI IMG/M metagenome (GOLD analysis project Ga0315276, IMG submission 204542) | Sediment microbial communities from Yellowstone Lake, YNP, Wyoming, USA - YL17G05_0 | ecosystem: Environmental > Aquatic > Freshwater > Lake > Sediment | place: USA: Wyoming | collected...
TATTGAAGAAGGAGGAGGGGGGTCGTCACACGCCGTTTTTCACGGGCTATCGGCCGCAGTTTTATTTTCGGACGACGGACGTGACGGGTTCGGCGTATTTGCCGGCGGGGGTGGAGATGGTGATGCCCGGGGACAACATAACGATGGACGTGGAGTTACTGACGCCGATCGCGATGGAGAAGGAATTGCGGTTTGCGATTCGCGAGGGTGGTCGCACCATCGGCGCCGGTGTCATTGCAGAGATTATTGAATAGACAGGTTGGAATAGACCGATGGACGTTCAGAAAATAAGAATTCGGCTCAAGGCGTACGATCACTACGCACTCGATCGCTCGACCAAAGAGATCGCTGATACGGTGTTGCGTACCGGCGCTCGACTGGTCGGCCCGGTGCCGTTGCCTACCAAGCGCACCGTGTACACCGTGCTCCGTTCGCCTCACGTGGACAAGAAATCGCGCGAGCAGTTCGAGACTCGTGTACACAAGCGTTTGATCGATATTCTTGATTCGACGCCGCAAACTGTCGACGCCCTGATGAAACTGGATCTGCCGGCCGGAGTCGACGTGGAGATCAAGACCTGATAGGTTGACGTCATGAAAGAAATTCTGGGCAAAAAACTTGGAATGACGCGGATATTCAACGAGGCCGGCGAGGCCGTACCTTGTACGGTGATCGAGGCCGGACCTTGCGCGGTGATCAGTCGCTGCACTGTCGAGCGTAATGGCTACGAAGCGTACCAGGTCACGTTTGGCAAGGTGGTCAAACCGCACCGCAAAGTTGAAGGCAAGCGCAGAGTACGCAGCCATCTGACCAAACCAATGGCTGGTGTGTATGCGAAGGCGGGGGTTGAGGCGCACTCTTATCTTCGGGAACTGCGCTATGACGAGGCTGAGTTGGCAGTCGGCACTGAGTTGAAAGTCAACGTCTTTAGAGAAGGCGAGCGAGTCGATGTGATCGGCGTTTCGCGCGGACTTGGTTTCGCCGGCTCCATGAAGCGGCACAACTTCAGAGGCGGGGGGAAAACCCACGGTCAGTCCGACCGCATGCGGGCACCCGGCTCGATCGGCTCGTCGTCGTACCCATCGCGTGTTTTCAAGGGACAGCGTATGGCCAAACGCATGGGGCGCGAGCAGGTAACGGTGCTCGATTTGTCGGTAGTGAAAATAATTGAGGACGAAAACCTCATGCTTATCAGGGGTTCGGTCCCGGGCTTTAACGGTTCGCTGGTGAGAATTCGTCAGTCGAATCGTTCGCAAAACGGAAGATGAACATGACTGTCAAGGTTTACAATCAGGATGGCGTAGCCGTTGGCGAAGTCGAGCTCAGTCCCGAAATCTTCGGTATTGAACCCAACGACGCGGTCGTCCACCAGTACGTGACAAACTATCTGGCTTGTCAGCGACAGGGAAATGCTTCGACGAAAACGCGTCACGAGGTCTCCGGTAGTGGGGTCAAGCCGTATCGCCAAAAGGGTACCGGTCGTGCTCGCCGTGGCGTATGGCGTACTCCGCTGACTCGCGGCGGCGGCATCATTTTCGGCCCCCATCCGCGGGATTACGGTTCGAAGTTCCCCAAGCAGATGAAACGGCTGGCCATCAAGTCGGTCTTCTCGGAGAAGGCGAAAAATGACCGCATCAAGGTGGTCGATAAGATTGAACTATCGCAGATCAAGACCAGTTCGTTGATCGATGTTCTCGGCAAGCTTGAATTGAAGGGACGTCGCTGCATCATACTGGACGAAGGTCGCCACGAGAACCTGACCCTGTCGTGCCGCAACATTCCGGGCGTGCACGTGCGTCACGCTGCAGTGACTAACGGCTATGAGCTGTTGAAAGCCGACTATGTTCTGCTTACCAGAGCCGGCCTCGACAAAGTCGCGGAGGTGTTCGCATGAGCTTTGACCATCACAAGATTATCAAGTCGCACATCGTCACGGAACGAACCACCGCACTCAAGAAGACGAACAATGAGTACGTTTTTGAGGTCGAAAAGCGCGCCAACAAATATCACATCAAGGAAGCCGTTGAGCGAGTCTTCAATGTCAAGGTGGCCGAGGTGCGCACGGTGATTGTACCCGGCAAGACCAAGCGGATGGGTCGTTACGAAGGAAAATCCTCGACCTGGAAGAAGGCGATTGTCCGCCTCAAAGACAAGCAGGTCATCAGCATGTTTGAGAACATGTAAGGTTGGTGATAGAGAATGGCTATTAAGAGATTCAGACCCCTTACACCATCACAACGGTTTCGCACGGTGCCGGATTTCGCGGAGATCACGTCGACCGTGCCCGAGAAATCACTTCTTGAGCCGCAGAGCAAGTCGGGCGGCCGCAACAACAAGGGACGCATTACCGCGTATCATCGTGGCGGCGGTCATCGGCAGCACTATCGCCGTATTGACTTCAAACGGGAGAAGCTCAACATTCCCGCGCGCGTAGCCTCGATCGAGTACGATCCCAACCGCTCGGCGCGCATCTCTCTGCTGCATTATGCCGACGGCGAGAAGCGTTATGTTGTCGCTCCTGAAGGAGTTAACGTCAACGACGTTCTGTTCTCCGGTGATCAGGCGGAAATCAGAGTCGGCAACTGTATGCCTCTCGAACGCATGCCGCTGGGAACCATGGTCCACAACGTCGAGATGCGGCCCGGAAAAGGCGCTCAGATGGTGCGCTCGGCCGGCACGATGGCGCAGCTGGTTGCCAAAGAAGGTGACAAGGCCACTTTGAAGATGCCGTCGACCGAAGTCCGCACGGTTCCGATCAAGTGCTTCGCCACGATCGGTCAGGTCGGCAACCTGGCCCATAAGAACGTTTCATGGGGCAAGGCCGGTGCGGCTCGCTGGCGCGGCTGGCGACCGATTACCCGCGGTGTGGCCATGAACCCGGTCGATCACCCGATGGGTGGCGGCGAAGGGAAGTCATCCGGTGGACGGCATCCCTGTACCCCATGGGGCATACCCACCAAAGGGTACAAGACCAGAAGCAAGCGGAAATCGCTCAAGCATCTGGTAGAGCGCCGCAACAAAGGAAAGTAAACACGGAGTTGCCATATGCCGAGATCGCTGAAAAAAGGTCCGTACGTCGAACTTAGTCTGCAGAAGAAGGTTACTCGATTGGTCGAGAGCGGCGAGAAGAAGGTTGTCAAGACCTGGTCACGCCGGTCGACCGTCACGCCTGAATTCGTCGGCCACACTTTTGCGGTGCACAACGGCAACAAGTTCATCCCTATTTACGTGACCGAAAATATGGTCGGCCACAAGCTGGGTGAGTTCTCCCCGACGCGGACTTTCCGAGGACACAGCGGCAAACTGGTTGAGCGGACCACGCAGTTGAAAGGTTAGGGTTAGGGAATAATGGTGCAGGACATGCAGGAACGGACGCGCAGAGATCCTATTCTCGCCCAGATTCAGGCCCTTAAGCAGGCTGACCGCAAGAAGGTGATTAAAACCAAAGCGCGGCGCGCCAGGATTCTCGAAGGGTATGTCGGTTACACTATCGCTGTCTTCAACGGTTTCGGTTACAGCAACTTGCATGTGACCAAGGACATGGTGGGGAGGCAACTTGGTTCGGTATCTCCGCGCATCAAACCGACAGCTCAGACGCGTTTTCTGAGCATTCCCGCCCGCAAGATGCGGCTGGTCAGTGATCTGGTGGTTGGTTTGCCAGTGGCCAAGGCGCTGGATGTGCTCAATTTTACGCCACGGATCGCCGCCTATCATCTGGCCAAGACGCTCACATCGGCAGTGGCCAACAAATTGTCGGTTGAAGGTACCGCCCACCTCGATGCCGAGCACCTCGTAGTCAGTCGCATCGAGACTGGTCAAGCGCCGACTGCCAAGCGGATCAGGAATCGTTCGATGGGACGGGTGTATCGCATTCGCAAGCGTTTCTGTCATGTGAAGGTTTATCTGGATATTGATGAGCGCAAGGTAGAGCAGACTGCGGCCAGGGTTGAGACCAAATCCGACAAGGCCAAGACATCGACCGGAAAACCGGCCCAGAAAAAGGCCGTGGTGAAGAAAACCACGAAGAAAAAGACGGCAAAGAAGATCACTTCCAAGAAGAGTGCTACGAAGAAAACGGCGGCCAAGAAGAGCAAAGCGACTTCCGGCAGCAAGACCGCCAAGAGTAAGAAGAAAGCATAGCTGAAGGTTTGAGGAGATAGCATTGGGACATAAGACTCACCCAATCGGTTTTCGTCTCGGGATTATCAAGCCGTGGAATAGCCGCTGGTTTGCACCCGACCGTAACTTCGCTGATCTGGTCCATGAGGACATGATGGTCAAGCGCTACATCAGCAAACGGTTGGACAACGCCGGCATAGCGAAGGTGCTAATTTCGCGAGCGCCCAAGAGGGTCACGGTGGACATCCACACTTCGCGTCCCGGCATTGTCATCGGCCGCCGGGGTACTGAAGTGGACAAACTGAGGGAAGAGCTGCAGCTTCTCACCAAGAAGGCAATCCTGCTGAACATCGTTGAGGTCCGCAAGCCGGAACTAAGTTCACAGCTTGTCGCTGACTCAATTGCCCGCCAGCTTGAGGGCCGTATGTCGTTCCGCCGGTCAATGAAAAAAGCTATGGCGGCTACCATGAAAATGGGTGCTCAGGGCATCAAGATTCAGTGCGGCGGTCGTCTGGGCGGAGCGGAAATAGCTCGCACCGAAAAGTATATGGATGGTCGAGTCCCCCTGCACACTCTTCGCGCGGACATTGACTACTCGACCTCGACAGCCCACACCACTTACGGTACGATCGGTGTCAAAGTCTGGATCTGTCTGGGTGATGTCATGGTCAAGGGTGCTTACTACCGCGACGAAGAAGAGAAGAAGAAAGTCGAAGGACCAGAAGCTCCGATGGCGCAGGCGGCGCGTGGACGTCGCGACCGTCCGGAGCGTGGTCGTGATGCGGGCCAGCCTCGAGGACGCGTCCGCCGAGCCGGTCCAAGGTCCGGTGCTCCTATGGGACGTCGGCCAGACGAGGGTGCGGCGGCAGATCCCAATCGTGCTACCGATGCGGGTTCGGAACGGAAATCTCCATCGACGGATTCCTCCCAGCGTGAGTCGCGACCCAGACCGAGAAGGAACTTTCCTCCTCGCCCAGCGGGTGTCAGGAAACCAGGGCCTACGCATGAGGGCAAACCACCCGTGGAGGACAAAGGCTGAGATCGCTCAAGCCAGTTGGAGAACTAAGCTATGTTGATGCCCAAAAGAACAAAGTTCCGTAAACAGCAGCGCGGTCGGATGACCGGCAAGGCCAAGGGCGGCTATTCTGTCGACTTTGGTGAGTTTGGTCTCAAGGCACTGGAGCCGGCGTGGATGACTAGCCGCCAGATCGAAGCCGCGCGCGTGGCCGTGACGCGTCACATCAAACGCGGCGGCAAAATCTGGATTCGGGTGTTCCCGGACAAGCCGGTGACTAAGAAACCGGCGGAGACACGTATGGGCAAAGGTAAAGGCGCGCCGGAATCCTGGGTTGCTGTTATCAAACCGGGTCGGGTCATGTTTGAGATTGAAGGTGTGTCGGAAGCGATGGCACGCGAGGCTATGCGCCTGGCGGCTAACAAGCTCCCGATGAAAACGAAATTCGTGTCCCGTACCGAGACTGAGGCTGTGTAGTTATGAGAACGAAGGAAATGCGTGAACTTACGCGCGAAGAGTTGGAGCAAAAGAAACGCGACCTAACTGAAGAACGCTTCAACCTACGGATGCGGAAGTCATTCAAGGACCTGGATAATCCGCTCCGCCTCAGGGAATTGCGGCGCGAGATGGCGCGCATCAATACCGTACTGCACGAAGATGAATTGGACATAAGCGGTCTGGCTAAAGGCAGAACTTCCATTCTTGACGACCTGAAGACCGCCGGTAAGGACAAGAAGTGATTCTGGAGAGATATTGATGACACAGGCAACCGTCAGAAATCGTCGCAAGGTGCGTGTCGGCATTGTAGTTTCCAACGCTATGAACAAAAGCATCGTGGTGCGTGTCGATCGCAAGATCAAGCACCCGTTGTACAACAAGCCGGTGATGCGTTCGGCCAAGTTCTATGCTCATGATGAGAAGAACGAGGCTGGCATTGGCGATACCGTGCGTGTGACAGAAACCCGGCCTCTGTCCAAGTTGAAGCGCTGGCGTCTGGTGGCAATTGTGGAGCGGGCCAAGTAGGCTCCGGGCCTTCCGGGCTGGAAAGGGTGTCTGAGAATGATTCAGGAATTTACGGTTCTGTCGGTTGCTGATAACTCCGGGGCAAAGCGCGCCATGTGTTTCCGCATTCTTGGAGGCAGCCGGAAGAAGACCGCGACGATTGGAGATATCATTGTGGTCGCAGTCAAGGAAGCCATCCCTGGCGGCACGGTCAAGAAATCCGAGGTCTGCAAGGCCGTGGTGGTTAGGACCAAGTCTCCTGTGCGGAGAAAAGATGGGTCGCTGATCCGTTTCAGCGATAACGCCGCTGTCATCATTAACGAGCAGTTGGAGCCGCGCGGCACACGTATCTTTGGTCCGGTGGCGAGGGAACTGCGCGACAAGAAATTCATGAAGATTATCTCCCTGGCGCCTGAGGTTTTGTAGGAGACGGGAAGAGCACGATGATTAAAAAAGGTGATACCGTTTACGTACGTACCGGCAGCGACAAAGGTCTTACCGGTCGTGTGCTTGGAGTCGATCGCAAGAAGAATACGATTCTGGTGGAAGGCGTCAACAAGCGTCAGAAGCACCAACGCCCCACCAAGAGCCAGCCGAAAGGCGGCATAGTTACGTTCGAGCGGCCGATTCATCTGAGCAACGTTGCGCTGATAATTCAGACCGACAAGGGCCCGAGACCCACTCGAGCAAAGAAAAAGATCATTGAAGAAAGCGGCCGCAAGGTGCGGGTTCGGGTAAGCTGTCGAACTGGTGAGCAGATCTAACTTAGTGAGAAGTATATGTCGAGACTGAGAGACAAATATCTCAACGAGGTTCGGCCGAAGCTGATGAAAGACAATCAGTATCGGTCGGTCATGCAGGTACCCAGACTGACCAAGATCACGGTTAACATGGGTGTCGGCGAGGCCACTCAGAACGCCAAGGCTCTTGAAGCGGCGGTTCAGGATATGACCCAGATCACGGGTCAGAAGCCGATGGTCACACGAGCGCGTAAGAGTATTTCCAATTTCAAGCTTCGCGAGGGTAACGCGATCGGTTGCGCCGTGACTCTGCGTCGCGACCGGATGTATGAGTTCCTCGACCGGCTGGTAAGTGTAGCTATGCCCCGTATTCGCGACTTCCGCGGTGTCAGCGAGAAATCGTTCGACGGGCGCGGTAACTACAGCTTGGGCTTGAAAGAACAGTTGGTCTTTCCGGAGATCGACTATGATAAGATAGACAAGATACGCGGGATGACGGTGTCGATTACTACCACCGCCAGAACCGATGATGAGGCCAGGCAGTTGCTGGCCGAGTTGGGTATGCCTTTCCGCAAGTAGGAGTGCGATGGCTAAGAAGTGTCAGATAGAGAAACAGAAGAGAACGCCGAAGTTCGCGGTCAGAGCTCATAATCGCTGCCGACGTTGTGGTCGGCCGCGATCCTATTATCGGCGCTTCGGCTTGTGCCGTATCTGTTTTCGTGATATGGCTCTCGCCGGTGACCTCCCTGGTGTCACTAAAGCGAGCTGGTAGGGCTAATGCGACGAGTAAGGAACTATTGGAGACCTGATTTATGGGTATGACAGACCCGGTAGCAGATTTGTTGACGAGGATCAGAAACGGATCTCGCGCCCGCAAACCGGCCGTTGATGTGCCGAATTCGAAGCTTAAACGCGAGATCGTCCGTATTCTCAAAGAGTACAACTTTGTTCGCGACACTGTGGAATTGCCCGACAAGCGGCAGGGCATCCTGCGCATCTATTTGCGCTACGCCAAAGGTGACGAGCCGGTCATCCTTGGTATCGATCGGGTTTCGAAACCGGGTCTCAGAAAATTCGTCAGCGCCGAGGACGTGGGTCTCTCGACACACAACACCCAGGGCATTACTGTCCTGTCGACGTCGTCGGGCGTGATGAGCAACTACGACGCCGCCAGGAAGAAGATAGGGGGCGAAATCCTCCTGAAGTGCTGGTAGTAAGGGGTAAGGCAAGATGTCACGCATTGGCAAATCGCCGGTAACCATTCCGGACAAAACAAAAATTGAAATAACAGGCAACCGCCTCGATATAAGCGGCCCGAAAGGGACGCTTCAGTGGCAGTTCCCTGAGAATATCGCCGTGACGGTCGATGGTAAGCAGGTAGTGGTTACACGGGCGTCGGATCAGAAAAAACACCGGGCGCTGCATGGACTCACGCGAGCCTTGATCGCCAATATGTTCGAAGGCGTCAGTGTGGGGTTCAAGCGTCAGTTGAAAATCATCGGCGTCGGCTACAGAGCGGAAATCAAAGGCAAGTGCATGATATGCTACCTCGGCTATTCCCACCCGCTGGTGGTTCAGCCGCCGGAGGGTATCAAGCTTGAAGTCGAGCCGAAGGAAAACATAGTCACGGTCAGTGGTGTGGATAAGGGCCTGGTCGGGGCCATGGCGGCCAAGATACGCTCACTGCGTCCGCCGGAACCGTATAAAGGTAAGGGTGTCCGCTATAAAGACGAGCACGTCACGATCAAGGCCGGAAAGACGGCGGCATAAGCATCACATGGTGTGAAAAAATGGCTGACAAGAACAGAGTAAAAGACACAATGGCTGAGCGGCGCCGAGTACGCGTCCGCAGCAAGGTGCATGGTACCTCAGAGCGCCCGCGGCTTACCGTGTGCAAATCACTTAACCGGATGTCCCTGCAGGTCGTTGATGACATCAAGCAGGTGACGGTCATCGGACTGGCGACCGACTCAAAAGAGATGCACGGCCTGATCGAGGCGTCCGATAACAAAACCGTTGCTTCGAAGAAACTCGGCAAGCGACTGGCTGAGCTGGCCAAGGCAAAGGGTATTGAGCGGGTGATCTTTGACCGCAACCAGTACCGCTATCATGGCCGGATCAAAGCCGCTGCCGAGGGCGCACGTGAGGGTGGGCTGAAGTTTTAGACGAGATGATCTTTGGAAAGATGATGAGGTAAGCGTTGGCAAAGTACGAGCAGGACACTTTCGAGTTCGATGAGAAAGTCATCGCCGTCAATCGCGTGGCCAAAGTGGTTAAGGGCGGCCGCAGGTTTAGTTTTACGGCGCTTGTGGCGGTCGGCGACAAAAAGGGCAAAGTGGGTATCGGTCTGGGCAAGGGTCGCGAAGTGGCCGACTGTATCCGCAAAGGTTCCGATGCTGCCCGCAAGGCAATGGTGCCGGTCAATCTTGTCGGCGGTACCATTCCGCACCACATCAACGGCAAATTTGGGGCAACTACTGTGATCATGCACCCCGCTTCCCCGGGTACAGGTGTGATTGCCGGCGGCGCAGTGCGAGTTGTCCTTGAGACGCTGGGCGTGCAGGATATTCTAACCAAGGTGCTGGGCAGCCGCAACGTCAATAACGTCGTGAAAGCTACGATCGACGGTCTGCTGGCCCTGCGTACGCGGGAACAGGAAGTCAGCTTCCGCGAGAAAGCGTGAGAGTCTGCGAGGTAGGAACAATGGCCAAGCTGAAAATAACTCAGATACGCAGCACGATTGAGCGCAAAGAACCACAGAAGCGGACCATCAAGGCGCTCGGATTGGGCAGGATACGCAAGTCAGTCGTGCACGACGATACACCCCAGATTCGGGGCATGATCAGAGCAGTGTGCCACCTCGTCAAGGTGGAAGAGATAAAGTAGAGAATAGAGGTTTTTTGATGGACCTGCATAATCTGAAGCCTTCCCAGGGCTCGAAAAAGACGCGCAAGCGCGTCGGTCGCGGGACCGGCAGCGGGCTGGATGGTACCGCCGGGCGTGGCCACAAAGGGCAGATGGCTCGTTCCGGCGCAAACAAACGCGCCAATTTCGAGGGCGGGCAGACTCCGTTGCACCGTCGTCTTCCCAAGTTCGGCTTCAGGAATATTTTCAAGAAAGAATACCAGATTGTCAATCTGGCCGATTTGACGCGATGTGAGGGACCTGAAATCACTCCGGACACGCTCAAAGCCGCTGGCCTTATCAAACGCGCCGACGTACCGGTGAAGATCCTCGGCAATGGAAATGTCGACCGGGTTTACACCGTCAAGGTCGCCAGTTTCTCCAAGCCGGCCAGAGAACGGCTCGAGGCTGCCGGAGGAAAAGCTGAGGTGGTTTAGTGTTAGGGACTTTTGCCTCCATATTTCGGATAACCGAGCTTAGAAACAAGATTCTGATTACGCTCGGACTGCTGGTGGTCTACCGCATCGGTGGCCACATCCCCTCTCCGGGTGTCGACGGCTCCGTGATCAGCGCCGCTCTGTCCCAGGATACCATTTTCGGGCTCCTTGATCTGTTCGCCGGCGGTGCTTTCGCCAAGGCGACTATCTTCGCGCTCGGTATCATGCCGTACATCTCGGCCTCGATCATGCTGCAGCTTCTCGGTGCGGTCTGGCCGTACCTGCAGCGCTTGCAGCGTCTCGGCGAAGAAGGCCGTCGCAAGATTCAGCAGTACACCCGTTATTTGACAGTCTTGATTGCCGCGATGCAGGCCTGGGCAACCGCCGGCTTCTTGACGACGATCAACTACAACGGCATGCAGGCCGTGCACATGGACCACTTCTGGTTCATGTGGCTCACCGTGCTGACCTTCACCTGCGGCACTATTTTCATCATGTGGCTGGGCGAGCAGATAACCGAGCACGGTATCGGCAACGGTATCTCGCTGATCATCTTTATTGGTATCATAGCCCGTCTGCCGGAAGCCATCATCGAAGAGGTCCAGATGATCTGGGTAGGTACTCGCCCGGTCTGGCTGGAAATGATCGTTGTTGCCGCTATGCTGTTTGTAGTCGCTGCCGTAGTACTGATGACTCGCGCGCAGCGACGTATTCCAGTGCAGTATCCGCGCAAAGTGATCGGCCGCAAGGTCTACGGCGGCGCCGCTACGCATCTGCCGCTGTCAATCAACTCTGCGGGCGTCATTCCGATTATTTTCGCTCAGTCGATCATGTTCCTGCCGTCAACGGTGGCACAGTTGTTTCCAAGTGTCGAATGGCTCCAGAATCTGATTGCCCTCACGTTGAGGCCGGGCGGTTTCTGGTATAGCCTCATCTACGGCTTGATCATTGTGTTCTTCGCGTTCTTTTACACGGCGATTGTTTTCAATCCGATGGATATCGCCGACAACATGCGCAAGAACGGCGGCTATATCCCGGGTATCCGTCCGGGAAAGAACACCTCGGACTATATCGAGAAGGTGCTTACACGAATCACACTTCCGGGGGCGATTTTCTTCGCGGCCATCGCGGTTTTGCCCTGGGTGCTGATTTCGCAGTTTAACGTAAACTATTTCTTTGGCGGTACCGGGCTGCTGATTGTGGTCGGTGTCGCGCTGGATACTTTGCAGCAGATTGAATCGCACCTGATCATGAGGCACTATGACGGTTTCATGAAGAAGGGCCGCATTCGCGGGAGATCGATGTAACTATGATTCTGGTCTTTCTTGGCCCTCCAGGTTCGGGCAAAGGTACTCAGGCGGTGCGTCTCGCTGAAGAGAAAGGGCTGGTCCATCTGTCGACCGGCGACGTTCTTCGGGCGGCTGTCAAAGCGGGTACCACACTGGGCAAGAAGGCCGAAGGGTATATGTCGCGCGGCGAGTTGGTTCCTGATGATCTTATCATCAGTCTGATCGAAGAGAAAATCGCTTCGGGCGTTCTTAGCCGAGGTTTTATTCTCGACGGTTTCCCTCGGACCGTACCGCAGGCGAAAAGCCTCGACGCCATGTTCACTAAGAACAGCATCAGGCTCAACAAAGCCATCCTGCTGGACGTGAGCGACGAGGAAATCCTCAAGCGGCTCAAGAGTCGGGCGGAAAAAGAAGGCCGAGCCGACGATACCGAGGATGTGATTCTCAATCGGCTTGAAGTCTATCGTCGTCAGACTCAGCCGATCGAAGAGATGTATCGTCAGAAGTCGATCCTGGTCCGGGTTCCCGGTGAGAGTTCGCCCGGTAACATCTTTGCCGCGGTGCTGAAGGCGGTTGAATAACTACAGGTTTGTGTGATACGCTTGAAGACCAAAGACGAAATCGAGATCATGCGGCGTGCCGGGTCCATTGTGGCCGGGGCGCTCGACATGGTCGGGCAAGAGATGAAGCCTGGCATGACTACGGCTCAACTCGACGCCCTGATCGAGGAATACATCCGCTCCGCCGGCGCTGTCCCTGCTTTCAAAGGGTACCAGGGTTTCCCGGCGTCGGCCTGCATCTCGGTTGACGATGAGGTCGTGCACGGCATCCCGGGCAAGCGCCGGATCAAGGAAGGTGAGATTGTCTCGGTTGATGTCGGCAGTATCGTCGAAGGTTTTCATGGTGATTCCGCGCGTACCTTTGCGGTCGGTGAGGTCTCTGAAAGCAAGCAGCGCCTTATGGACTGCACCTATCAGTCGCTCCTGAGCGGTATTGACAAGGCGCGGAAAGGGAATAGATTGGGCCAGGTATCGACCGCCGTGCAGAAGGTCGCTGAAGCTCAAGGGTATGGTGTCGTCCGCCGACTGGTCGGTCATGGCATCGGTCGCGAGTTGTGGGAGGAACCACAGGTACCCAATTTTGGTTCTCCTTCCGATGGCCCTGTGCTTCAAACTGGCATGGTTGTGGCGATAGAACCCATGGTCAATATGGGTACGTACGAGGTCAGGACGTTGCCTGATGGTTGGACGGTTGTGACCGCTGACGGTCAGCCGTCAGCACATTTCGAACACACTGTGGCGATAACCGACAAGGGTCCGGATATCCTGACTTTAGCTTGAAGTAGTCTATGGCCAAGGAAGAAACTATAAGTGTTGAAGGTGAAGTGATCGAGCCCCTGCCGAATGCCATGTTTCGGGTCAAACTGGATAATGGCCACGTTGTATTGGCTCACATTTCAGGCAAGATGAGGATGCACTTTATTAAGATACTGCCCGGTGACAAGGTGACTCTGGAATTGTCGCCTTACGATCTCTCCAGGGGACGTATTACTTACCGGTACAAGTAGCCGTGAGGCGCTAAGGCAAAAGAGGCTGGCATGAGAGTAGGTTCGTCAATCAAGAAACGCTGTGAGCACTGCAAAATTATCCGCAGGCATGGCGTACTTCGCGTTATCTGCAAAAAGAACCCCAGCCACAAGCAGCGGCAGGGTTGATGTGGTTGCAATAACGAGTATGGAGGAATAGATTTTGGCACGTATCGCTGGAGTTGATTTGCCCAAAGACAAGCGGATAGAAGTCGGCCTGCAGTACGTCTTCGGTGTTGGTCCTTTTATCGCACGCCAGATCCTCAGCAAGACCGGCGTTGACCCGAACACCCGGGTGAACCAGTTGTCTGACGCTGACGTGGCTAAGTTGCGCTCGGTAATCGAGACTGACTACACTGTCGAAGGCAACCTGCGCGGCGAGATTTCCATGAACATCAAACGCTTGATCGATATCGGCAGCTATCGCGGCTTGCGCCATCGGCGTGGTTTGCCGGTCAGAGGGCAACGAACCAAGACCAACGCTCGCACCCGCAAAGGCCCGCGTCGTTCGGTCGGCGGACTTAAGAAGAAAGCGCCGGCCGCCAAGTAAATTGTTTAGTCAAAGGTTAAGAAGTGGCAGAAACTAAGAAGAAAACACGCAAGAAGTCCGGTAAGGTCGACCCCAACGGCGTCGTTCATATCAAGGCTACGTTCAACAATACGATTATCACCGTCACCGATTCCACCGGGAAGACTATCTCGTGGGGAACCTCGGGCAAGGTCGGTTTCAAAGGGTCGAAGAAGTCGACTCCCTTTGCGGCCCAGATGGCTGGCAGCACGGCAGCGAGGGAAGCTGTGGCGCTGGGTCTCCGTCGGGTAGAAGTGTGGGTGAAAGGCCCCGGTTCCGGCCGCGAGGCGGCTATTCGCTCGCTGGCCGCCGCCGGTCTTGATGTCACTATCATCAGAGACGTAACGCCTATTCCTCATAATGGTTGTCGGCCGCCGAAGAGGCGCCGGGTATGATATTTGAAAAAGGTCTTTTGATTTTCGGGAGTATTGATGGCTCGTTATCGTGATGCAAACTGCAAGCTCTGTCGCCGCGAGGGCGAGAAGCTGTTCTTAAAGGGTACTCGCTGCATGAGTGACAAGTGCGCTCTTGAACGGCGGGAATATGCGCCCGGCCAACACGGCCAGGGGATGCGTCGCAAGGTTTCCGGCTACGGCCTGCAGTTGCGGGAAAAGCAGAAGATCCGTCGCACCTATGGTATTTTGGAACGCCAGTTCCATAACTACTTCGAGAACGCTGTTCGCCGGACCGGTATCACCGGCGAAGCGCTCGTGCAGTTTCTCGAGCGACGGCTGGACAACGTCGTTTATCGGCTCGGCTTTGCCCCATCGCGCAAAGCGGCGCGCCAGTTCGTGCGCCATCGGCATATCATCGTCGATGGCCGGATTGTCGATATCCCATCCTATCTGCTCAAACCGGGGCAGATCATTCGTGTCAAGGATCGCTCGAAGAAGCTTGACATGATTCACGATGCGATGAAAACAGGACGCGGCGAGGAGTATCCCTGGCTGCGACTCAATAAGGCCGCCCTGGAAGGCGAACTGCTGCACGTCCCGGCCCGCGCCGACATACCGTTGACCGCCAACGAACAACTGGTCGTGGAGCTTTACTCGAAATAGCGGCTAAACCGCTCCTGGAGGTATGGGTCAAATGAAATGGAAGCCATTGACAATGCCGAAAGAGATCGTCAACGATCAGTCATCGGCTACTGACAACTATTCGCGTTTTGTGATTGAGCCATTGGAAAGAGGCTACGGTATCACCCTGGGATCCGCGCTACGCCGCGTTCTGCTGTCGTCGATTCAGGGTGCCGCCGTTGTCGCCCTGAGAATCAATGGTGTCCTGCACGAATTCTCCGCCGTCCCCGGTGTTTTCGAAGACGTCACTAACATCGTGCTGAACGTTAAGAAGATGATCCTTGTCTTGCATAGTGACGGGCGCCGCACTTTGCGCTATAGATCGAACCAGAAGGGCAAAGTCACGGCCAGCATGTTCGGGGGCGACTCCGAAGTCACGATTCTCAACCCCGATCTTCACATCTGTGAACTGACAGAGAACATCGAATTCGAAATGGAGATCGATGTCGATTCCGGCCGGGGTTACAGCAGTTCGGAGGCGAACCAATGGGATGACGCTCCTGCCGGGACGGTCTTTGTCGATTCGCTCTTTTCGCCGGTCAGCAAGGTTGCCTTCTACATCGAAAACACTCGCGTGGGGCAGAAGACCGACTTTGACCGGCTGATCCTTGAAGTGAGCACCAACGGCGCCATTACTCCCGAGGATTCTATCAGCTACGCTGCCAAGCTCCTCAAAGATCACATGCGCCTGTTTATCCGCATGGACGAAGAGGCGATGGTTACCGAGGAGCCGAAAGAAGACGAGGAAATTGTCCGTATCCGCAACCTGCTCCGGATACGCGTGGACGAACTGGAACTTTCAGTAAGATCGTCCAACTGCTTGCGGGCCGCTAACATACAAACGCTCGAAGAACTTGTAACCAAGTCCGAGGCGGAGATGCTGAAGTACCGCAACTTCGGCCGCAAGTCACTCAACGAGATCGGCAGCCTGCTCGAGAGCATGGGCCTGTCATTCGGTTTTGACATTGCCAAGTACCTCGAACCTCACAAACAGAACTGACCCGAGAGATAGCCATGGGACATCGAGACAAAGTCAAAAAGCTGGGCATGAAGCGGCCTCATCGGGTGGCGATGCTGGCTAACATGGCCATGTCGCTGGTTGAACACCGGATGATAAAAACTACAGACGCCAAAGCCAAAGCCTTGCGGCCCATAGTCGATCGACTAATTGTGACCGCCAAAAAGGGAACCCTGGCTTCCAAGCGTCAGGTCGCCGAAACCATTCACGTCAAGAAGATATTCAAGAAATTCTATGAAGAAGTGGTCCCGCAGTTTGCCGAACGGCAGTCCGGTTTCACCCGGACGATGAAGCTGGGCGTTCGGCGCGGCGATGGTGCGCTAATGGCTGTGGTGGAACTTTTGACCGCCAAGCCCGTCGCAGAAAAGGAAGCCAAGGGCAAGAAGGCCGCCCAGACTGATAAGCCTGCGGAGAAGGAAAAGGCCGCTTAACTCATTCGTCCTCGTTGGTTCACAGATGCATAGGCGGGTCCGCTTCGAACAAGCGGCCCGCCTTTTTTTCGTTGGTCTATCAGCGTTTCTTTCCAACAGTTCAGATTCACTGTGTGATTTGCCTGAGAAGCGACTAATTTGCTTGCACCGGTGACGGCGGTCGCTTATATATGGCTTAAGCCGGAACTTCAGTTGTCGCCTTCAAGTGGTGTCAGGTGAAGCTCTTGGCGGTCACATTCCGGATGAATGTTGCTTTCAAACCGTAGGAGACAGGCATGGAAAACGCCCAAGGAAAAGGGATGTCAAAGGGCTGTCTGGTCGCTCTGATCATTGCCGGCTCGCTTCTCGTCGTGGTCATTATTCTCATGGTGACATGCTACATCTACAAGGACGACCTGGCAAAGATGGCGGCCAATACTCTGGTCAATGGACTCAAGGTCGAGTTGGCTAAGTACGAGTATCCTGATGTTGACACCGTCCAATTCAACTCCCTGGCGGACGCGTTTGTTGATCGTCTCGAAGAAGAAAAACCGCTGAACTTCCAAACTTACAGCGAGTTCATGGGGACACTGCAGACTGTCATGGGAGATAAGAAGTTCGCGGCGGACGAGGTAGAAGTTGTTCAGGACGCATTTGTGCAGTACTATCCGGAGCTGAAAGAATTGCTGCCGAAGGTTGATCAAGAACCCAAGGCCGGGATCGATAGCGCGAGTGCTGAGTAGACGCCGGTTTGCTCACCGGCGGACTGGTCAGTGTGAAAGTTATGTTGACGCACTAGAATGGTTCTTGTCCTCACCGCTATAATAGCCGCCTATCTGGTAGGCGCCATTCCTTTCGGTCTTCTTGTCGCCCGATTTTTCGGCGTCAGGGATATCCGTCAATTGGGATCTGGGAATATCGGCGCGACCAACGTGCAGCGCACGCTTGGTATGAAAGCCGCCATCTGGGTCTACCTGCTTGATATCGGCAAGGGAGCTGGAGTGGTGGTGGCTGCCTCAGGCTTGACTCAGACCGCCGTGCCAACTGATCTTTTCCTGGTTCTAGTGGGATTGGCTGCGATTGTTGGGCATGTCGTCCCGGTGTATCTCGGTTTTCGCGGCGGCAAAGGCGTCGCTGCTGCGTTTGGGGCGTTGCTGGTTCTGCTTCCGCGGGAGACCCTGATTGCCGGGGCAGTGTTTCTGCTTATAGTGTTCCTCACGCGCTATGTCTCGGTAGCATCGATTGCGGCGGCCCTCTCTTTCCCAGCCACCTTGATGGTGGAACAGGCGTTGCTTAATCAAGAAGTATCACGAGGTTACTGGCTTCTGACTGTGGTCATCGGTATTCTCGTGCCGGTGACTCATCGGCGCAACATCCAGCGTTTGCTCGCGGGTACTGAGAACAGGGTTACGATCCGTCGTTCCGGGGGAGAGTCCTGATGAACGAACGAGTGACCGTTCTGGGTGGCGGTTCGTGGGGAATGGCGATCAGCCGCTTGCTGGTCACCAAAGGATGCCAGGTTGTCATGTGGGAGTTCGACCCGGACGACTACCGGCGTCTGGTCACCACGCGCTCCAATCCGCGCAAACTGCCGTCGTTCCGCCTTGATGATCGGGTGGTCTTGACGGACGGACTGGCTGGGGCTGTGGCCGAGGCGGAAGTAGTTGTGGTAGCTATCGCCTCACAGCACGTCCGTTCAGTGCTGCGGGGCGTTTCTGGACATTTGACGAAAGGTGCGGTGGTAGTAAGTCTGGCCAAGGGGATAGAGGGCGGGACGCTCAAGCGCATGTCGGAAGTGATTGCCGAGGAAACCTGCCTATCGCTGGAATCCATAGCCACTCTTTCGGGACCTTCTCATGCCGAGGAAGTGGCGATTGATATGCCTACTACCGTGGTGGTGGCGTCGCAATCGAACGGCCTATCGGTACGTGTCCAGGAACTGTTCTCGGTGGGTCATTTCCGCGTCTACGTGTGTGAAGACATCGTCGGCGTTGAGTTGGGCGGTTCACTCAAGAACATTATTGCTATCGCGGCAGGTATCGCCGATGGTCTGTCACTGGGGGACAACACCAAGGGAGCGCTTCTCACGCGCGGCCTGGCGGAGATGACTCGCCTGGGAGTGGCCATGGGAGCGCAGGCCGAGACGTTCGCGGGCTTGTCCGGAGTCGGAGATCTGATAACAACCTGTTTCTCGCGGCACAGCCGCAATCGGTACGTTGGGGAGAGAATCGGTCGAGGTGAAAAGCTGGAACAGGTTCTGGCAGGCATGACCATGGTGGCCGAGGGAGTGGAAACAACTCGCTCTGGCCGTGACCTGGCTCTCCGCCATCGTGTAGAGATGCCAATTACGGAAGAAGTTTTCCGGATGCTTTTTGAGGACAAGGATGCCAGAGAGGCGCTGGGTGATCTTATGGAAAGACGCCTGCGCGCTGAAATCTGGCAGTAGCAAAGACGATTGTAAGTAGGATGCCTATGAAAGAGACAGCTCTCGACGAAAAACGGTACTACTCAATTAGTGAAGCGTCCCGGATCACCGGACTCGAACAATACGTGCTCCGGTACTGGGAGAAAGAGTTTCCGATCCTCAAACCGCGCAAGAACCGGGGCGGAAACAGGCTCTATACGTCGAAAGACATTGAACTCGTCAACCGCATCAAGCATTTGCGACAAGGCGAGGGGTTGACCATTTCCGGAGCCCGCGCCAAACTGACCATGAGACGGGGCGGCGAGGAGAAAGCCGATGCCGTAACCAGAGCCAGGGTAAGAACAATCCTCGGTAAGATGAGGAAGGACATCGAGGACCTGCTCGAACTTTTCTCTTGAACTTTGTCATATTTAGCATACATTTCAGTTGTCGGAGCGTAGCGCAGCCTGGTAGCGCACTCCCTTGGGGTGGGAGTGGTCGTCCGTTCAAATCGGATCGCTCCGACCATTTTTTTGTGCTCTTCCAATTCGTTTGCAGGGTGTCACAAGGTTGGATGATCTAAGGCGAGAGAGCGTTCTGGTGGTTGTGCCTGCCTACAACGCCGCCCAGTACCTTCCGGAACTGGTGTCGCGGATACGTGAATATGTCTGTGATTCGAATCTCCTGATCGTCAACGATGGTTCCACCGACGCAACCCTCGACATTCTCAGGAATCTCAACGTCAATTTCATATCCTTCCGCCAGAATCGCGGCAAAGGGGCGGCATTGGCGGCGGCTTTTGACTACGCTGTCAGGGAGAATTACCGCTCGGTGCTGACCCTCGACGCCGACCTTCAGCATCTTCCGGAAGAAATCCCCGGTTTCTTCGCCGCCGACAACGGCCGACAACTAATCATCGGTACGCGGGAAATGAAACTGAAGATTATGCCATTTAGTCGCTGGTTGACTAACAACCTGACCTCTTTGATCATCTCGATATTTTCTGCCAAGCGAGTTCGGGACAGTCAGTCAGGATTCAGGCTGATTCCGACAGCGGTACTGAGAGCCATTCCGCTCAAGACTATCAAGTACGATTTCGAGTCAGAGATGCTTTTCAAGGCAGGTGCGCTCGGGTGTCCTATAGGCGAGGTTCCGGTGAGTACGGTGTATGAGGAATCAACGTCATACATCAATCCCTCCAAAGACACTTTTCGTTTCATCCGACAGATTTGGAAGCGCATCTGGGCATAACCCGTAAAGTGTCGGCGGGTCGTTGCTTTCACGTTACACAGTACCTACTATTGAACAATGAGATTCGTTCGCGTCCAGCTACAGCCGTCTAACCTGTTTTCGGAGAGACCCTATGCCTGAGAAACGCCGCATTCTGATTACTAACGACGATGGCTATTTCGCTGATGGCATAAAGGCTTTGTTTAACGAACTGGCTCGCAAGAACGACGTGTACATGGTAGCTCCTGATCGTGAGCAGTCGGCGTCGTCCCATTCGCTGACCCTGACTCAGCCGCTCCGAATGCACAAGCTTGATGAGCGCCACTATTTCACCGACGGGACTCCTACCGATTGTGTGATGCTCGCCTTACACCTTGTTCTTAAGAAGCGCTATCCCGATTTCATCATCTCGGGCATAAACCACGGCGCCAACATGGGAGACGACGTGACCTATTCGGGCACCGTGGCGGCAGCGATTGAGGGTGCGATCCTGAAAATTCCTTCGATTGCCGTTTCCATGGTCGACTACCGTGCGGGTATGTCTATGGTCCGAGCGGCCAGATTTGTCAGCCGACTGCTGGAGTTGTATCCCACTTTCGGGCTGCCGGGAGCCACATTTCTTAACGTAAACATCCCGCCCGATAACGGAAAGCCCTTCCGCCGTTACCAGTTTACAAGTCAGGGGAACCGTGAATACAAGGACGTTGTTATCAGGAAAAACGATCCCCGTGGGCGGGATTACTTCTGGATTGGAGGCCATCCTCGCTGGAAAAGGCAAAAGGGGACGGATTTTGTCGCAATTAAGGCCGGACTTGTGTCTATTACGCCAATGAAACTGGACTTCACCGATGAGGTGGCGCTCGGGCGACTCCGGAAACACCCTGACAGATTTTGACAGGGGTAACGGATAGCGCAGAAGTATTATGAGTTGACTGGCAAAATGCGTTCCGGTAAATTGGATGAGCTGTTGACAAGGGTACCAAAATCGATGTTCTTGTACGGCTTGAAACTCGGGGCGTGGCGCAGTTGGTAGCGCGCTTGGTTCGGGACTAAGAGGTCGCTGGTTCAAATCCAGTCGCCCCGATATAGAGTGTTGCGGCCCACCTACAGTAGCGCTGAGGAATATGAGAAGTTTTTCTGAATCTGAGACGGAAAGGTTGTCTGCAAATGGGTGTTGAAAGAAAACCGGTGATAGCTATTGTTGGAGCCGGCAAGTGCTCCAAGAAGCTTAGAGACAAGGCTGCGGTAGTCGCCCGTCATGTAGTCAAAGGCGGCGGCGTGGTTCTCTGCGGCGGCATGGGTGGGATTATGGAAGGAGCCGCTCGTGGCGCCTGGGAAGGTGGCGGTATCTCGGTCGGCGTTCTTCCGACGGAAGACAAGAACGATGCCAACAAGTTCATTACGATAGCTCTGCCGACTGGTTTTGGTGAAGCTAGGAATCTAATCGTCATCAGGGCAGCCGACGCTGTGGTGGCTTTCCCAGGGAAATTCGGAACGTTGTCTGAAATGGCTTTCGCTCTGAAAATCGGCAAGCCGCTGATCTCGATTGCCGCCTGGAAGCTGGGCGATGAGATCATCGAGATTGACGATGCTCAGCAGGCGGCGGAGAAGGCCCTGGAACTGGCCAAAGCCGCGATGGGATGAGTCTTCGGAAAGTCGAGCTGGTGATTTCGGGGGTGGTGCAGGGGGTTGGTTTCCGATACTTTGTTTATCACAGCGCCCGACAACTTGGGGTGGTGGGCTGGGTCAGGAATCTGCCTGACGGGCGTGTTCAGGTCACAGCCGAAGGGGACATCGGCCTTTTGGAGAGTTTCATAGAAGAGTTGAAAGTCGGACCGCGGATGGCTTCGATCAGTGACGTGGCTGTCAAATGGTCCGACGCTACCGGCAAATGCCGCTCATTTGAAGTGCAGTAATGCCTATGGACGAGCTCAAGAAGTACATTCGCGAAGTGCCCGATTTCCCCAAGCCGGGCATCAACTTTTACGATATCTCGACGCTTTTGCAGGATACGACCGGTTTTAGCCTGGCTCTGGACCGAATGGAGCGTTACGCCACCAGCCGGCAAACAGAGAAGATTGTCGCCATAGAGGCGCGCGGATTCGTGTTCGGTGCGGCCCTGGCCGATCGGATGAATGTCGGACTGGTGATCGCCCGCAAACCGGGCAAGCTGCCCTACAAAACTATCACCCAGGAGTACGAGTTGGAATACGGCACCGACCGTATCGAGATTCACGAAGACTCCATCGGCAAGGGCGAACGCGTGCTGATTGTCGATGATCTTATCGCTACCGGCGGTACTCTCGCGGCCGCCTGCAAGCTGGTCGAGAAGCTTGGCGGAAAGGTGGTGGGGATTTCATCGGTGATTAGTCTTGACTTCCTCCCGTACAAAGAGAAGCTCAAGGCGTACGACGTCAACTATCTGATCTCGTACGATTCCGAATAGCCGCCTTGCTCTTGCGACCTTGCGATTATCATTCTGATTCCGTAGATTCGGACGTTGTTTGATTGCCCCCGTAGCTCAGTTGGACAGAGCAGCGGTTTCCTAAACCGCGTGCCGCAGGTTCGATTCCTGCCGGGGGTATGAGATTGGCCCAACATGCACACTGTCAGAGGCTTTATGCGCTCAGTCACCTTGGTTTCGCTAGTTCTGGTTTTGCCAGCGTTGCTCGATGTCAACGCGTCCACGTTTTCGTTCAAGGAATTCGGCCAAATCACCCCCGCAGAACGCCAGATCGAGGCCCCTTCAACCTATCCCAACACCGGCGCAGTAGTTATTTTCGACAGAGGTTTCGTGGCAACCGAAATCACGGGTGTTCGGTTCCAACGTCACGCCAGAGTCAAGATCATTGATGAATCCGGTATCGCCAAAGTCACTCCGGTTGTCATCGAGTGCCGCACCTACAACTGGATCAAGGACGTCGCAGCGTTGATTCACAAACCGGATGGTCGTATACTGGTGATCAAAGAAAAGCAGACTACCAAGTTCCAGGACAAAACTAATCGTTCAGTCACAATCACTTTCCCCGGCCTTGATGCCGGTGATATCCTGGAGTACACGTACACGATCTACTACTGTGGTGGAGTAGACAAGCTCGGCGCGGAGAAGTATTTTCTTTTCAGTCAGGCCGTCAGCTACGAGTGGTTGAAGGAGACAAAGAAGAAGGTCGTCGATTGGGACGAGAATCTCTACAAACATGTTGCGAATTTGCCCGCCTGGTATTTCGATCACTCTGTCTACACTTTGTATTCCAGCCTGACAGCCAAGCTTGGATCCGACCTGGATTACACTTGTGTTCCGTCGAACATCCCGGTCAATATGCAGTTTCCTAATACACGTCATGGTTCGGGTATTATCGATCGCGTTTACAAGTACCACACCTGGGTTATGGAGAATCTACCGCCGACGGATATCGAGCCGTTCATGCCCCGGCCCAACGACTACCGGCCGTCGCTTAACTTCGAATTACTCTCGACACTCGGAGAGAATCGAATAATCATTGGCAACTTCGCCGACGTGCATTGGTGCAATGTGGGGAAGAACATTCAGGGTTATTTGAATATCTACATCAAGCGGCCGCGCCAGTTGTTGACAGACGCTCTCAAGATCGCGTCAGAGCAGAGCAACCCTCAAGACAAGACCAGAAGACTCTTTGAGCATGTGCGCGAAACATACTGTACCGATGGAAAGGGGTATCGACTTCCCCCGGTCAAGGATAACCTGCGCGAGTTCTTCGAGAAGAAAACCGGGGCGCCGTTTGAATTGAATCTCCTGCTTGTCGAGATGCTGAAAGTAGCTGGCATTGACGCTTGGCCGGTGCTGGTCAGCACGCGTGACCAGGTAGATTTCCACCGGACCGCGCGCTTCAATCATATAATCGCCTATGCTAAGGTTGACGAGGGGGGCATCTTCATGGATGCCTCTTCGAAAGCCTGTCCCTACGGTTCGCTGCCGCCGTTGTGCCGGGTCAAGGAGGGTCTGGTGGTTGATGGTGACAAATCACGACTCGTGCCTGTTCTGACCGCCGATCCGGACAGCTTTCGAAAAGACTCCGTATCCATGCAAGTGGATGACGCAGGTTCGATCACTGCGACAATGGCATGCACTTTGAGCGGCTACCCGGCTATAGAGTTGGGTGACTACCTTGAACATGCGGTGAAAGGTCAGCGCGATTCTCTGCGGTCTCCCGCAGTCTCGGATATTGTGACCTGGGACGATCTGCGCTGGCGATATGATTCGCTCGGTCGGTGTGTGGTTCAGGCGCGGATTCCATTGGAGAATCTGCCCGTAACCGGTGCCGGCGGTACGGTCGTACCAGTGTTGCCACTGCTGGCCGTGAACCCATTCCCGGCTGAGGTTCGTCTGCAGCCAATCGATTTTCTGTATTCTTTTCGTTACGAAAGCAAGGTAGTGATTCAGGCAGGGGAGAGGATACCAATACCTGACTCAACTGCGAGTGCCTCTATTGAAATCGAAGGCGCTTCATTCCATCGCTTCAATCAGACAATCGACTCGACTCTGACCGTGATCACGCTACTTCGGATAGACAAAGCCATGTTCACCGCGTCAGAGTACGTTGCTGTCCGTACTTTCTTTGAGCAGGCGGCTGAGCGTTGCCGCATACCGATGGTAATTGGTCTCTAAAAGCAGTATGCCTGATCCCCGCTCCTATCTTGAGCGGTCACTTTCTGAGTAAATGATCGTGCCGTTTTTATGTCAATTCCGATCTCCCTGTGGTCGATATTGGGAAGACAGACCCGCGGTGCAGATGTTTGCCCGGAGTCTGTGGCTGCAATCCGAGGAGGTTAAGATGTATCGATTTCTGACTGGCTTGACAATTGTTTGTATGGTCGTGCTCGCTTTGACTTCGAAGACTCGTGCGGGTGTTGATGTGGGGCTTTCTGTTGATGAAGACGGCATTAAGGGATTCTACCTTGCGATTGGGGAGCATTACCGGGTTCCTGAGCGCGAAGTGGTTGTCGTGCGGGACCGCAACGTTCCCGACGAAGAACTGCCGGTGGTGTTCTTTCTGGCTCGTCACGCCTCAGTCGAGCCGGCGGCCATCGTGAAACTGCGTCTGGGCGGCATGTCGTGGATGGACATAGCCCTTCACTTCAGCCTGTCCCCGTCGATCTTCTTTATCGAATTCGACCGCGATCCCGGCCCGCCGTACGGCAAGGCCTGGGGACATTTTCGCAATCGCGAGAAGGCGCACTGGGGAGATATCCGACTGCCCGACGCCGACATTATTAACATCGTCAACCTCAAGTTCGTATCTGAAAAGTATGGCTGTTCACCGGCGGAAGTGGTGAAAATGCGCGCCAGGGGTGACCGCTTTGTAGCCATCCACAAGCAGGCGAAGGCAGGCAAGGGGAAACCCGCGAAAAGCAAGCAAGTGGTGGCTGATTCTAACGACGATAAGCCCAAAACGAGCGGCAAGAAACACAAGTAGTCCGAAATACGTATCAGATTAAGCCGGCCTACGGGTCGGCTTTTTTCTTGATCGGTCACATTGTATAAGCAGGTCCGGGGTTGCGAGCTATCGGACGGATGCAACTTTACCACGGGCCAACCGTAGTCTGTAACTGAAGATAGAATATCCGCGGGACCGGTCTGATTGACTCGGCATTCGGTAACTGCGGTGGACCCGGTTGGGCGAAGGAGAATGTCATGAAGTGTTTCAGGAGTGTGATGCGGGCGGCTTTGATTGGTGTGATGCTTCTGTCAGTCAGCGCCGTGGCGGGCAGGGGTCAGGAAGAGACAAAGACCTACCAGGGGATAGAATCTATCCGCCTGAGTACGGTCAGCGGCGATTGCATCATCCAGAAAGGTACCGGTACGGACGTGACCGTCGAAGTAGTCTCGTCGTACGAGCCACGGGATTCGTTCGAGCCCATATTCAATGACCGGGGAAAAGTGCTCAAGTTGAGTGAGGAGATGTACGGTTCTAATTCCGGACGTTCCACCTGGACCTTGACCGTGCCCGACAGCATCGAAATCTCTTTCAATTCAGCTTCCGGGAATCTTGAACTCGCTGAATTGCAGGGGGAGTTTTCGGCTGAGACGGCCTCTGGGGACATCAACGCCGAGGATTGTGGCGGCAAACTGGAGCTAAGTTCGGCGTCCGGTAGCATCGATCTGCGTAACTGTGCCGGTGATGTTCGCGTCAGCGCGGCATCTGGAGACATTCGACTGACTGAGTGTAGTGGCGAGTTCGAGGTGTCAAGCGCCTCGGGCGACGTCGACGTTGACGGTGTCATGCTGAAAGAATCCGGTTCGTTTTCGTCTGCTTCAGGTAACGTACTGGTCATTCTGGCCGCTACCCCCGAGTATGACTTGAGCGTGGGGTCGGCATCCGGAGACGCCACTCTGAACTACAACGGAAACCCGCTCATCGGGCGCTTCGAGTTCACGGCTAGCTATCGCCATGGGCATATCAGCGCTCCGGTGACGTTCGACGGCGAAGACCGATACGAACGCCATGGAGATCGGTACGTCAGCAAATGGTTCACCAAGGGCCCCGAGACTCCCTTGATCTCTCTTAGCACGGGCAGCGGGGAAGCCGTGCTTCTTGAGAATTGAAATTGGCCGGGAATTTCTCCTGCTGAGGCCGCAGGAAATATCGAAGGGGCAGCCGTCCTGGCTGCCCCTTACTCATCCAATCACTAAATGGCGAGGATCGTTACTTCTTGTGAAGGTGACACAGCTTCGCCGGCGGCGCCACCATCCGCTTGCATCTCTTCTTGTCTTTGGTCATGCCAATGCAGCGGACCTTCTTTACTACTTTCTTCTTTGTAGCCTTCTTCTTGGCTTTTGGCATCGATGAGCCTCCATCATCCAAAGGGTTAATGTCGACCCCAGCTAATAACCATTATTGTGTTCAGTCAACAAAAAAAGATATATAAACTGATATGGTTCATCGGTGCAGGTCACAGACGGGTATGTCCTGATAGACCGGCTCAAATGGTCAGTTTCTATCGACGGCGGTGGATCTCTCCTGACCCGGGAGTGTTTCGCTCCAGATTCTCGGGGTTGCCGTATACGTCGATATCTCCGCTCCCATAGACAGTGCCGTCAAAAGATACGGTAGCATTCACGCTGATATCGCCTGAACCATGAGTCTCGGCGTCGACTCGTTCTGTTTCAAGACGACGGGCATCGATGTCGCCGGAGCCGGACACTGTGCATTCGAGGGTCTGTGCTTTTCCGCGCAGCTCAATGTCGCCTGAGCCACCCAACTCGATTTTGACATCCTTGGCGCTCAGATCTTGAGCTGTGATTTGTCCCGATCCATCCAGAGTGATGTCCAGTCGGTTCACTTCGCCTTCGAATTCAATATCCCCGGAGCCATCAAGCATGATCTCGAAAGTCTCTTCTTTGAGACCGGTTATTTCGACATCGCCGGAGCCGTCTACTTCCACCTGCACCAGCCGGGGAGTGGTGATTTCCACCAACACGCCGCGGTGGGAGCTGAAATTTCCTTCGAAATCGATCAAAAGGGTTTTGCGACCGATCACCTCGGTGATGATATTGTCCTGCAAGTTATCGTCGGTGGTAACCGCAATCCGGAACACGCTGTCAATTGAAATTACCAGGTTGGCTGAGCACTCGAGGCGGATCTGCTCGAACTCGCCGGCTTCACGTTCTTCGGTTGCGATATCCCCCGAACCCCGCTCCCCGCGGCCGCCAAACAGTGTCCATGTGTCGGCCGTGGCCGAGGCGGCCAGAATTGAGACCACCAGCGCTGCAGCGAAAAGAAAGAACTTGACCGGTTTCATTTGTCACGCCTCCTCGAAATGGTTTCTACGCACAACCTATTAGACAGCCATTCTGGCGTGGATGTTTCAGTTTCATCTCATTGCTGTACTCAAGGCTAACATCAATTGGGCTAAGGCCTTAGCAGGCCCGGTGTGATTTGATTCCAACGGTGGTCGGGGGGCGAAAAACCGCGCCGTTGGTTCCCCAATCACTCTTCACATGGCTGTTTGAAGGGCAGTTTTTGATTGCTTAGCAAAGTCGCGAAATAGGTTGACATGACGAAACAGGTGCGCCTATATTCTTTAACTAATTTGGAGATTGGTGCGTCTGTAGTATAAAGTTGTAAACCTCGTGTGTACGAGAACTTAGGAGTTTGACGGGATGAAAGGGTTTCTTGCCAAAAGTCTTCTTGTGACGCTTGCATTTGCGTCAACAGTATTTGCTCAAGGCGGTGGGCTGCCCCAGGATATTCCCATCTGGGATCAGGATTACCTTACTGCGCGTGCTTTAATGCTTCGTTACTTATATCCTCTCAGCATGGACTTCAACGGTGGAGGAGCGCGCGCTAAAGGTATGGGCAACGCTTTTCTCGGAATCTCCGACGATGTCACTGCTGTCAGTTGGAACCCCGCCGGCCTGTATCGTCAGGATGACGCCTATTCGCAGCCGGTGATGGCTCTCGGCTATCAGTCAATTTCATCGTCGGCCACCTTCCGCGACAGGTTCTACGGGGACCTGCCTTGGCGTAACTTCGACTACAAAGATGATCTCAGTGGATTGGATTTCATGAGTCTCTTGCTTCCGATACGCATTAAGGGACACATGTTCGTCGGGTCAATTGCCTATTCGCGATTGGGTGATGAGTTTTATAACGGTGGGGCATCGCTCGATGTGGAGATGCCGTTTGACTATCAGGATTATATCGACAGTACCTACCGTCCCTTTCACTATCATAACGTGAACAACTATCGGTCATGGGCAAACGTGATCAACATTGGCTTTGGCACACGGGTTTACGACAAGCTCTCGGCCGGTATTGCCATTAATGCTCACGGCGGCCAGGCTGCTCAAACTATGACGGAGACTTTCAGTTGGGAAGGGCTTATCATCCCCGGTCTTGACGGAAGACAACGCGCCTACGGTGTGCTGGTAAATGAGATTTATGATACAACCAGCTTCTCTGGAGTATATTTCACCCTGGGCTTCAAGTATGTAACTCCCAAACTCTCCGCCGGACTCGTCGTAAAGACCCCGCATACTCTCAAAGAGACTGTTGATGTGTTAGCAGAGACCAAAGCCTGGGTCAATGGTATTCAGACTTCAGGTGTAGGATTGAAAGTACACAGTGACGACAACGTCGTCGAACTGGATCAGCCACTGGTGATTGGCGGCGGTGTGGGGTATAAAGTTCTCGATCAGTGGCTCGTTTCGGCCGACGCTGAATTTCGTGCCTTCGCAGGTGGAATGATAAATCGGAGAGATTCGCTGAAACTTGTACCCGGTGGAACTGATATCGAGTTCTTTACGCAAATTGACCCTCATTGGAAAAACGCCTGGGTCCTCCGCGTTGGTACAGAGTATGCTTGGACGACCAATTTGCGGCTGTTCCCGACGATTCCGTTGAGGGCTGGTTTCGGATACGTTCAGATCCCCGAACCCAATAGAGTCGGTACGACGATTGAGATTATTGATGGTGTTGTACCTGACTGGGCATATATATACGAGAGATCGGCTATGACGCGTTGGTCTCTGGGTACAGGAGTAAGCTGGGCGCAGATTCATCTCGACATGTCGTATGAGAAATGGTCTCTCGATCGGAATGATAACGCTGTTTTTCGTGAACAGTCAGTCGACAACAGCGCACTCAATTTCATGTTCACAGGCTATTTCTAAGAGTTGTGCGAATAGACATTTGATAAGTTGCTGAAGTGACACCGGGCGCAATGGCGACGGTGTCCTTCAAGTTTAAGTGCAGATTGACCGATATTGCCCAACGAGCTTCGTAGTTTCCAGGAGTAGTGAATGCAGGGTAAAGTTAAGTTGACCAAGAGGCAGGTGAAGGAAGACAAGTTCACGACCTTCATGCTGACCTCTAAAGACAAGCTGCAAGGCGAATTCGAGCAAAAGTGGCAATACTATGTGATCGGATTTGTGGCTGTGGTTTTGTTGCTCTGGGCCGGCGTCTGGTATTTTCAAAACCGTTCGTCTCAGGGCACTGATGCTGCCGAGGCCTTCTCGAACGCTATGTTGAAGTATCAAACCGGTAACAAGGAAGAGGCCATCCTTGATTTTGCTCAAGTGCTGGAGAAATACGGCGCATCCGATTTCGCGCCCCGGGCCGCATTTATGCTGGGCAATTTGAATCTGTCGACTCGTAACTACAGCGAGGCCATGCGATATTACCAGATGTACCTCGATAACTACTCGGGTGCTGTGCTTGACCGGGCAGCTTCGTATGCGGGCATCGCCGCAGCTCAGGAAGATCAGGCCCAGAACGCAGAGGCGGCCGTTAGTTTCCTCAAGGCGATTGAGACTCTGCCGGATGGGCCGCTCGAACCGGATTATGAATTAGGGGCGATCAGAAACTACCTGGCTTCCGGCAATCTTGAGCAAGCTAAAGTGCGACTGGCTGTTCTCGAAGAGAAAAACGCCGGGAGTGATTGGACCAATCGCGCTACCCGCATGATCGCCGAAAAAAATCAGACCGATTAGACGGCTTACCGTCACATTGGTATGCCGTCTGGCAGATCGGGTTCTGGACATGGATAGTTGGAGTGAGAAACCCGACACACAGTTGTGTGGACACACGAAGTTGGTGTCGGGCGTTTTCTTGTTTGCCAGGCGCCAGAACGCTAGACCCGGTCTTTTGAACTCAATGAGTTTTCGAGAACCGAGGGGGGGCAAGTGAAATTAGGGACGATAAAAGTTGCCCTTCTCTGGCACATGCACCAGCCCAACTATCGCGAGCCGTTTTCCAGCCGACTGGCCATGCCATGGGTTCGCCTCCACGCTCTCAAGGATTATCTCGACATGCCGTTGGCAGCCACGGCCAGGGAGCGAATCCGCGTAACCTTCAACCTCGTCCCAACTCTGCTCGACCAGTTTGAGATGTACGCTAACGGGGGGACCGACCGGCATCTGGAACTCTCCCAACTCCGTGCAGATGACATCGGGGCTGAAACCAGGCGTGAGATACTGCAGACTTTCTTCACTGCCAACCCGGCAAGGATGATTTTGCCGTTCGCTCGTTACCATGAACTCTATGCTAAGTACACTACCGCAGCCAGTGACCCAGCCACGCTGGTGAGTCTGTTTTCTTCCGAGGAGATTCGCGATTTGCAGGTATGGTCGAATCTTGTCTGGGTGGACCCGCGATTTCGCGAAGAGGAGCCGGTCAGGACCCTGTTTGCCTGCGAACGACATTTCACCGAAGAAGCCAAGCATTCACTGCTTGAATGGCAACGTCGTTTGATTGCTAAAGTCGTTCCTACGTACCAGAAGCTGCAGGCCGAGAACCGTCTGGAGATATCTCTTACGCCATACTACCATCCCATCCTGCCGCTTCTGTGCGACACTGACGTTGCCCGAGAAGCGCTGCCCAGTATTGAGCTGCCGCAGAGGCGTTTTGTCCATCCCGAAGACGCCGAACTGCAGGTGGCCAGGTCCGTAGAGATCTACCGTCGGCTCTTCGGCGGAGACATGCAGGGAATGTGGCCTTCGGAAGGATCCGTCTCGGAGGAAGTCCTTGAAATTGCAGCGCGTCACAGCATTAAGTGGCTGGCATCCGATGAGGAAATCCTCAGTCATTCGGTAACGAAGTCCGGTCTTAAGCAGAAAGATAACCCGATTCACTCGGTCTATGAAAATCCCAACGGCGTCAAGATGCTCTTCCGCGACCATGCTCTCTCGGACCGGATTGGGTTTGTCTATTCCACGTGGGATGCTTCCCGCGCAGTCTCGGATTTCATCGGCCACATAAAGCACCTGCGCACCATCTACGCCGGGCAGCTTGACCGTGTAGTGGTTCCGGTCATTCTCGATGGTGAGAACGCCTGGGAGTATTTCCCGGATGACGGTACCGCGTTTCTCGGCGAATTCTACCGACAGCTGGACGAGGACCCCGAAATAGAGACCGTGACATTCAGCGAAGCGATCCAACTGATACCGGCGCGCCCGTTGCCTCGGTTGTTCGCCGGATCATGGATCAACCACAACTTCCGCATCTGGATCGGTCACTCGGAAGACAACCACGCCTGGGACCTGCTGTCACAGGCACGCGATGACCTTGTGTCCTTTGAACAGAGTCATCCGAACCTCGATCGCAGCAAGCTGACTCAGGCCTGGGAACAGATCTACATCGCCGAGGGGTCCGACTGGTGCTGGTGGTATGGAGACGATCATCGCAGCGCTCAGGACGATCAGTTCGATCGCATTTACCGAAAGCACCTGGCGGCAGTGTACGAACTGCTGGGTCTCGATGTCCCGATCGGTCTGTTGCGCCCGGTCTCTTATCGAAGCGGCCGACCGCGCGCGACCATGCCCGACGGTCTGATCAGTCCTTCTGTTGATGGCTGTCTGACACACTTTTACGAATGGGCCGGCGCCGGACATTACGACTGCCGCCAGTCTGGCGGCGCGATGCACCGAGTGGAGTGTCATATCTCCGATATCTTCTTCGGTTTCGATCGTGGGCGCTTTTACATTCGACTTGACTTCTACTCCGCCGGAAGCATAAAATCAAGCCCCGGACTCAAAGTTGAGATTGCCTGCTTCGTTCCGGAAAAACTGGTGTTCGATTTATCACTGGAGAAGCAGATCGAGCTTTCGGATCATTTCACCTGTGTGTTCGGTGATCGCGTCGAATTCGGGGTGGAGCGTGTTCACTTGTGGCCGGCAGGGTTTGGTGAACTGAGTTTTACTGTTGCGCTTCTGCAGGGCGACGAAAGGCTGGAGGTCTGGCCGGAACATGAACCAATTTCGCTGGTCGTGCCGCGCCGATCTGAAGAGGTCTTCTGGCCGACCTGAGAACTGAATATTGAAACGGAGATAGCATGCCAAGTTCTTTTTTTGAGGATGACGCCAACGAGCAAAAACCGCAAGAGGAAGCGCCACCGCTGGAGAGTACTCCGCAACCAGGGGCTGCTTTTCAAACGGACGAGGGTCGTTTGGCGGCGGTGATGTCCTACATCCCGTTTCTTTGCTTTGTCCCTCTGTTGAATATGCGGCATAACGAGGAAGCCCGCTTCCATGCTCGGCAGGGAGTTATTCTGTTTCTGATTGAAGCCCTTGCGGTGCTGTTCTTGTTTGATCGCATCTCGGATTTCGTGTTCACGACGATCCTGATTATGGCAGTGGCGTTTTCAATTGCCGGCATCTACTTCGCCATGCAGGGAAGAAACTACCGCCTGCCGATCGTTGGCGATCTCGCCGACAAAACCAAATTGTGAGGTAATATGAGACGTTCTCAGACGAGCTTCTGGGGGGTCATTCTGGTTGCCCTTCTGAGTGGTTGTGTCGCCACCGGGCCCGGAGGCAAGACCTCTCTCGTGATCATTCCAACCAGCCAGGAAGTGGCTATCGGTCAGGCGATGGCTCAGGAGATAGCTAACACGGAGAAGAAACTACCTGATTCTGCTTGGCAGGCTTACCTGACTGAGGTCGGTCAACGGCTGGTGACTGTCTGCGATCGTAAGGATATGGAGTACCGCTTTACTGTCATCGAATCCGATCAGATCAATGCTTTCGCGGCTCTGGGCGGGTTTGTCTATTTCTATACCGGTGTGCTGAACATGATGGAAAACGAGGCCGAGTTGGCGGCCGTGATGGCACATGAAATATCGCATGTGGTGGCAAGACACGGGGCCAAGCGTCTTCAAGCGGCCATGGGCGCTTCACTGGCATACGAACTTGTCTTCGGCAAGAATTCTTCTCAAACTCTGCAGACAGCTGTCGGCGTAGGGATGAGCTTGTTGTTTGCCAGTTATTCGCGCGAAAACGAACGCGAGGCGGACGATTTCGCCGTTACCTATATGATCCGCGCCGGATACGACCCGACCGCCATGGAGACGATGTTTGGCAAATTGGCGGCATCCGGCACGGAGCAGAATGCTTTCGAGAAACTGGTCAGTTCACATCCCGAGACGCAGGAGCGTATCCGCAACACCAGGGCGGCGGTGACGCAAAAGAAACCCCTGCCATCAAACCTGAAGCTGGGCCGCGAGCGCTACCAGCAGATGATCAAACGGCTCCCGACTGGCAAATAGATCATCTTGTCAATTAGATGATCTTCAGCAGAAGACCCTATATGTGGGCGGCACGCGTGGGCATCTGCTGAGCACAGGGGCTTTTCAACAAGCCCGCTCTGAGAGGGTTAGACTCGCAAGAGAAGCCAGGCCCAAATTTGTCAGCGTCGGGTTACCAGGTCCAAAGGGAAGTTTTTTCCTGCTTCCGAGTGTTTTTTGTTTGACGATGCTCTGGGGACGGTGTACATGATCTTTAGAAGAGGTATGCCCGCCCCCGATATCGGTCAAGGCGGTTGTTCATGTTTCCGACAATTGGTGTATTGCTGAGCTTCTTTGGCAACACTGGTTATTGAGCTATGGGACGGCGAGTTATGGACGACTGCGGAAGCTACATGGGGACTATGTTCAAACCAGTACCAAATTCTGTGCCGGCACGCTTTGAAGTGTCGTCACCTGATCTGAGTTTTGGGTCCAGAGGCAAATCGACAACGAGTTGTAATCTATTGTCACGGAATCGCTTAGATGGCACCTTTGAGGACTGGCCCGATTTGATGCCATACCACCCAATGTCTGTTCACGCTGGCATTGGCGTTGCCATCCACTTCCCTGAACTTCTTGACAAAGGCTAATTGGATGGCAAGAACTGACGTGAACAGGATTCTTCTTATCTGGATCATAGTGATGGCTTTGGCGGCGCTGGTCGGAGATGTGTCTGTCGCTGCCACTGATGTTGGCCGCACCGCGGCTGATTTTCTCATGATTGGGCATGGCGCGCGAGCTGCCTCGATGGGTGGGGCTTATACCGCGATGGCCTCCGAAGCGACCGCTGCATATTGGAACCCGGCCGGGCTGACTGATGTCGAAGGGCCCCAGGCGACGCTTGGGCATTTCGCCTGGTTTCAGGATATTACTGTGGAACAGGCGAGTTTCGGGTTTCCTCTCGGCGAGCGCTTTTCCGGAGCAGTCTCTGCAACCTATGTCAACTACGGGGTTATTCAGGGTTATGATGTATTCGGCGAGTCGTCCGGTGACATCGTGGCGTACGACTGGGTCGGCGGTATCTCGTTGGCGATGGCTGTTTCGGAGCGTTTCTCATTCGGTTTGACAGGCAAATATGTCAGCCAGCGATTAGACGATATCACTGCGTCGGCCTTTGCCAGTGACATCGGTGTCCGTTACAGTGGTGGGTCTTTCGCTATTGGCGCCACGGTGGTTAATCTCGGTAGTGACATTACGTTTGATAAGACTTCGGAGAAACTGCCGACCGCTACGCGGCTGGGCGTCATGTTCAGACCGTTCTCGGAGGCCGTGGCTGCGTCACTGGAAATTGAACAGCGGTTCAAAGGTGACCTCTACGTACGGCAGGGGATAGAGCTGGGTTTTGATGAGATGTACTTCCTGCGCGCCGGCTTCGACTATCTCCCGGCTCAGGATGGACGACGACTGGCCACTGGAATCTCCGCAGGTGCGGGACTTCGTCTGGACTTTGCGGAGTTCGATTACGCTTTCACACCAAATGATAAGTCCACCTCTGAAGATCTTCACCGATTTACCCTCACGTTTCTGTTCGGCTCACGATAATATAGACCGGGTTTTCTCGCACTGAGTCTTGAGAACGAGTTGGAAAATCGCCACTTGACTGCGAGCCTTTGCCCAAAATCTGTGCAACCGTGCAAATTGCTTTGCTGGGTACCTGTTACGCAACAGTTTGCAATGATTGTGTCGCTGCTGCGCACGGATTGAACAGACATCAGAAACCTGAGGAGTAATGCGTTGTAATGGGGGTCGACATAGTCGATGTTAATCCAGTGAAGGCGTTGACACGTAATAGCTTGTGAACTCTATCAGTTTCTATTCAACAAGACGTGGATGCCGGGATTCAATTCCTGTTTCGGCAATAGGTTTGCTGAGGGAGGCGGCAGGTACGAGAGTACAAGCTTTTTTGTGCGTTTTCACAGGTGGACAGGGCAAAATTGTAAGTGGATCACTCCAACGAAAAACTCCAGATACGGAGCCATACATCGGTCGCAGTCAATCCAGGGATTCTGCGTTACGGAACTGCTGACGCAGTACTCACGCCGCCGCGATCGTTGCGTACCCCTCCGATTACCTGGCGTTTGAAGTTTTTTGTTGGCGAACTGACCGGCGTCCTGTTTATTATGCTTTCAACGCTTTTCATCTTCCTGGTGCCGGCTTCGTTAGCCGGGCAGGGAGCGTTGAAAGCAGCCATGGATAGACTGATCAAAAGGACTCTAGACCTGATCGGGGCTACAGTTGGTCTCGTGTTAGTCGCGCCCATCATGCTTCTTGTGGCGCTTGCAGTAAAGTTGGATTCGCCGGGACCAGTATTCTACACTCAACTCCGTGTGGGCGTGAATCGTCGCAGGACCGATCGTCGTTATTGCCAGAGAGTCGGGGTGGATGAGCAACGCGGTAGGGATCGTCGTCGCGAGGACTACATGGGCCGCCCGTTCCAAATAATCAAGTTTCGCACCATGATTTATGATGCCGAGAGACAGACTGGTCCGGTCTGGGCGACCAGAAACGACCCCCGGATTACTCGCCTCGGTCGCATCCTGCGCAAAACCCGCCTGGATGAAGTCCCGCAATTCTGGTCGGTGCTGAAAGGCGACATGTCACTGGTCGGGCCGCGCCCGGAACGGCCATCGTTCGTTCGCCAATTGTGCGGAAAGGTGGAAGACTACCACCGCCGCCTCGAGGTCAAACCGGGTCTTACCGGTTTGGCACAGGTAGAGAATGGGTATGATTCTTCGGTTACGTCGGTGACCGATAAAGTCAGGTTCGATATCAAGTACATAAGCAGTTGGTCAATCTTGACGGACATGAGGATATTGCTCAAGACGGTTGTAGTGGTCGTAACAGGAAAAGGCGCCTGTTGATACTTGCGGAGAGAGGGACTGACGCGGCCGCTTCGAGCGGTCTTTTTTTTGGAAATTTGGCTTGTCCCGGATTGTTTATTGTAGTATTCTGCCGATGATCTGATTGACCAAGTTCAACAGTCCGAAAGAGTTACGTAGTTGAAACGGATTTTAATTACACTAACCGGATTCTGGTTCATCCAGACACTCGCTTCTGCTCAAGTGAGCACGGTCGAAGGATTGACGGTGGTAACTACCCCTCCTGGGGCCGAGGTGGTTCTCAAAGGTGAGGCCAGTGTCTCAGGATTGTCGCCGGTCACTTTCTCTTATCCACTGACGGGCGAGTATTCTCTCATTGTGCAGAAGTATGGCTACGAAGATTACAAGACTCGTTTGATACTGGACCCGGCGCACCCACAGCAGCTAAGCGTCGAGCTCTCTCCCAAGACAGGGTTCAAGGCGGCGCTGCGCTCCATTATTATCCCCGGTTGGGGTCAGAGGTACGAGGACAGGAAAACTAAAGGTTTCATGTTCAGTGTTCTGTTTGTGGGCGCCGGTCTCATTCTTCTCGACAATGAGAACAAGTTCCAGGATCGAGAAGATGCCTATTTGGCGCGTCTGGCCGAATACGATGTTGCCGTGAGTCGCGGCGCATCTATCGATGAATTGACCGGGTATCACGCCGCTCTTGTTGATGCTCAACAGCATGCGTACGATGCCGAGGACAACCGTCGGATCTCTGCCGGTGTTGTGGCTGGTATCTGGGGTCTCAACGTGCTGGACGCTCTTTTGTTCGCGCCGAAGGAACGGGCTACTTTTAGCATCAAGGGAATTGCCGTGGCTCCGTCCGCGGATGGTCAGGGTGTTCGTTTGACTCTTTCCAGGACTTTTTGATTATGCTGCACAGGTCAGTGATAGTCGTGCTGCTTCTGTCGGGTCTTATGCTGCTCGCCGGCTGCGATCGTCATATTAAGTCCAGGGATCCGGTGCAGTCATTGCCGGATGCTCCGCCCGTGCCGCAGAATCTGACATCACAGTTGGGTGATCGTGCGGTGACTCTCTCCTGGGAAGTCTCAGACTCGGCCGCTGTCGAACTTTTCAGGATATATTTGTCAGATAGTACGGATGCGGCTTTTTCTCTGTTTGATTCAACCAGTGGCTTCTCGAAAGGGTTGACCGGACTACCACTTAATCGACCGGTGCGGCTGCGGGTAACTTCGCTTACGTCCAACAGAATCGAAAGCCGCCCCTCAGAAGTAATCTCGGTAACCGCCGGTCTCATACGGATACTGATAGAGAACGGCGAGGACTACACGTTCACTCGCGACGTTTCTGTTCAGATAAGCGTGCCGGTGGCCGCGGCCTATGTGGAGTTGTCTGAAGCTCCGGATTTTGTCGGAGCCACCCCGCGAGAGTTTTTCCCCAGCATGCCTTTCGAACTGTCGCAGGGTGACGGAGTCAAGACTGTTTATGCTCGGCTTACGCTCGAATACGGGAACGAATTGTCCGGAATGCTGTCGGATGATATCATTCTCGATACGGAGGCGCGGATTGACTCGGTCTGGTTCACGCCCCGGAATGTGACTTTTGAAGTCGGCGACACAGTTCTCTTCTATCTCCGTGCCCGTGGAGAGACAGGTGGTGGTGCTCAGGTGTCGTTTCCCGGGGTCGCGCGGATATTGCTCAGAGACACCGGCACTGGTGGAGACCTCACGGCCGCCGACGGATTCTATTCGGTGCGCTGGATCGTACCGGTTGGTGTGTCTGTTTCTGACGGCGAAGTGACAGGTTCTTTCACGGACGCTGCCGGCAACAATGCTTCTACTGCGCAGGCGTCACAACTGCTGAACATACGGACCGCGACTATCCCGACGCCGGTGGTTCTGGCGGTGGGACTGACCGATTCTACCACGGCTCATCTGTCATGGTCTGTGAACGCCGATGCGGATTTCGCTTCGTATCGCATTTATCGTTCGGTATCTCAGGGGATCGACGTGAGCGATGACTTCCTGATGATCGCCATTATTACCAGTCAAGCTACAACCGCCCATGATGATTATCTATCCGGTACAGGTACCTATTATTATCGCGTCTTTGTGTTCGACACCGAAGACCTGACCGCCGGCTCCAATGAGGTTGCTATCACGCGGTGATGTCACAGGTGGTTCGGCGTGGCTCTGCTTGAGCGGATAAATCAGTTCATATTCTTGATCCTTGAAAGCCTGTGCCAGCTTGCCCAGTGGCGCATCTGGGCAGTGCTTTTCCCGTACTATTTCCTTCAGTGGCTCGTCTTGTACGTGTTGTACATCTACCCGGACGGGCTTCTCAGCGGTCTGGTGCTCCGCTGGGCGTCATTGTTCGGGACCGACCAGGCCGCCGCCTTTGGTCACTATCCGCAGCACTTTCTGCTCATCGGCGGAATTTCCACGTGGGCCAAGCTTCTGATTGGACTTGTATTCGAAGGCCTGGTGCTGGGCTCAGTGGCTCTACATTTCCATCGCCGATTCACTCGTGGACAGAAACTTTCCGCGTTCGGCCGTTCATTTCCTGGGAAATGGTTGAATCTGACTCTGGTCTGGCTGGTTATCAACGGGCTCATGCTGGCTGCAGGGCAGTTTCTTCCCGGCCTGATCGGGCCTGCACTGGACAGTCCTCGCCGACTTCTCTCATTCAACTATGTCTTTATGCCGCTCGTGTTCACCATCATTTTCTCAGTTTTGTTTCTGGCTATTCCTTCGGTGGTACTGTTTCAAGATGATGCACTTCGGGCTATGGGGCGGTCGTTCAAGCACTTCTTGCGGCGGCCTTTTACCATGTTCGGTCTGGGGATAGTGATTCTGGCCATACCAATTCTCCTGGGCGCGCTCGCCAGCAGCCCCACGGGCATCGTCAACAGTTTCAAACCGGAACTGGTCTACTGGATTTTGGCGGGTTCGCTTCTGGCTGAGATGATCTCTGCCTTCTTCTGGATGGGCACGGCAGTCCGGTTTCTCTGCAGCGAAGACCGCTGAAGGGCGGTCACCGATTGCGCTCCTCTATATATAGCAGCGCAAAATCCCCTCGTAGAGCGAATTTCTCCACTCAACAAGCGCCGGCATCAGCCGATACTGGTGGTATACCGCCGAGGACTGTTGTTGAGATGAAGAACATACTTTTAGTCGACGATGACCGGGAAGTTTCTCGCTCCGTAGCGAATCTGTTCGATTCGGACAAGTACCGCTTCGAGTTTCTCGAAGACGGCGCTGGTGTGACGGAGTTTCTCGATAAGAATCGGGATATCGATCTGGTGATGCTCGACGTCAACCTGCCCAGTATGTCTGGTCTCGACGTGCTCAAGCAAATCCGAAACACCAAGAGCGAACTGCCGGTGATCGTTATTTCCGGTTTTGTCTCAACGGAGAATGCTATCGAGGCGATGAAAGAAGGCGCCTATGAGTATCTTACCAAACCGTTCCAGGTGAGCAAACTGCTGGAGACCGTCAACAAGGCTTGTGGCTATCAGCCTCGCAACATGGGCGGCCCTTCGCTAGTCCGCCAGCCGCTGACAGAAGCGCCGGTCGATGAGATCGTCGGCAAGTCACCGGAGATTGTTGAAATTGCCAAGATGGTCGGTCAGGTAGCCAAGTCGGACGCGGCGGTGCTCATCTTCGGCGAGTCCGGCTCGGGCAAAGAAGTAGTGGCGCGGGCGATTCACCGCAACTCGCGGAGAAGCAGCAACCAGTTTCTTTCGGTTAATTGCGCAGCGTTGCCCGAGACGTTGCTCGAATCAGAGTTGTTTGGCCACGAGAAGGGGGCGTTCACCGGCGCCTACTACAAGCGGATCGGTAAGTTTGAGCAAGCCGATGGCGGCACGCTGTTCCTTGATGAAATCGGCGACATGTCGATGCTCACCCAGTCCAAACTGCTCAGGGTGCTGCAGGACCAGACTTTCGAGCGGGTGGGCGGCAACCTGACGATTAAGTCCGATGTCCGGATAGTCGCGGCAACCAACAAGTCACTGGTGCAGGCGATGAAGGAAGGCTCGTTCCGAGTCGACCTGTTCTACCGGCTTAAGGTAGTTTCGTTCTACCTTCCACCGTTGCGTGAGCGCCGGGGTGATATCCCGTTACTGATAGAACATTTCATCACCAAGTTCTCGAATCAGCTTGGCGTTCCGCGGCGGACAGTTTCCAAGAAAGCGATGCCCCTTCTGTGCAAGCATCTGTGGCCGGGCAACGTGCGAGAACTGGAAAACAACGTCCACACCGCCCTGGTAATGTCCAAGGACGAAGAAATGCAGTCGGAAGATTTCCCGAGTCTGGCCGACGACGCTCCGCAACTGGATGTCGATCTCACGGTACTGCAGGACGATTACACGGCGACATTCAGCAAGATCGTGGAACCGGTCATGGCGCGATTGATCACCAGTTCGCCGGGGCAGATATACCATTTCCTGGAGTCGGCGCTGGAGCGGGCGGTAATTTCCACCTGTCTGAAGCATTTCAACGGCAACCAGGTCAAGGCCTCGGAGACGCTGGGCATTTCCCGAAACACCCTGCGCGACCGAATCGCCCGCTACAATCTTTATTAATGCCATCGGCCCATCAGTCTTCATCTTTGCCTGAAAGCTGTATCGGGTTATATTGTGCCCGTGAGAATCTGCCATTTCTCAGACAGCCACCTCGGAGCCGGTGAGAATCATCGCCGTCGCGCCCCTTCCGGCCTGACGGAGCGTCAGGAAGATATCATTGGCAGCTTTGGCGAGGCGGTCGACAAGATCATCGCTATGAAGCCGGACCTTTGCATTCACTCGGGCGACCTGTTTCATGCCGTCCGACCCTTGAACAGCATCATGGCGCGAGCTGCCGAGTTGTTACATCGTCTCGCGGCCGAGAATGGAATTCCAACTGTCATCATTGCCGGCAATCATGACGCCCCCAGGCAGCCGCATGTTGGCGCGGCGATTGAAGTGTTTCGCCGGATCGGGAATCTGCACGTAGCGGCGGTCGGAAGGCTTGAACAGTTCCGCATCGGTGCGGTGTGTATTCATGCACTTCCGCATTGCCTGACGGTCTCTGATCTTAAAAGAGAACTGGAACGCTGTATTCCTGACGCCACAGCTGCTTTCAATGTGCTGGTGATGCACGGTGTGGCTGCCGGGATGCCTGAGTTTTCGATGGCTGATCTGGGAGAGCAGGAGTTGCCGCTTGAGATCATGAACCGATTCGACTATACGGCGCTCGGTCATTACCACAATTTCTGTCAGGTGGCGACCAGGGCGTGGTACGCCGGCTCGACGGAGCGATTGTCCCAGACGGAACGCGACTCGGCCAAAGGATTTGCAGTTGTTGAATTGGAGCCGTTCTCGGTCAGGTTCGAACCGGTGCGCAGCCGTGTCATGATTGATCTTGAGCCGATCGACGCCTCCGGCCAACGTGGGGACCAATTGGTTGAAGCGCTCAGGAATACGCTTGACAGGATTGGGGCTGACGACAAAATCGTGCGTGTCAAGATATCCAATGTTCAGCCGGAGACTCTCCGCACTCTGCCCGTGGGAATCCTGGCCGAACTGAAACAAAAGGCGTTTGCCCTTGACCTGCGCTTCGAGAAGAGCGTTCCCACTGAGGAAACTGCCCGTTTTGGTCGCTCAGCCATAGGGCGACTGGATCAGGGTTTTCTTCAATTTGTTGAAAACTCAGACTTAGAGGGGTTTGACAAAGAACGCCTGGTTCGTGAAGCGCTCAAGTATCTTGGAGCGGAAATCTAAGCTGATTGTCCGAGAAGCGGGGGCAGAGCGGGCAGAAGTTATGTTTGACGCGTTTGAGGGGAGTTTTATATTTGAGCGGTCGCAGTGTGAACTGATTTGATCGTATAACGATGAACACTATTAATTGAGGATGTAGTAATGAAGAAAAACACTCTGGTTCTGGTTATCGTGTTGTCGTTCATAGCGGCCACGAGCTATGCGGACGCTTCCGAAGGTTCCGCTTTCGGCACCTTGACAACGGCGCGAGCTATGGGACAGGGGAAGGGGACTTTTGGGTTCGGCGTTGGTTTGGCCGACAACACATCATTTGTAGGCACTTTCGCCTATGGCTTGTCTGAGTACTCCGACGGCCGTTTGAAGCTGGGATTTGTCGACCCTGGCGCAGGTGACGCCGAGATCACGCTCGGGGCGGATTACAAGTGGCAGTTCTGGAATGTCAACTCCACGTCCAAACACCCGTTTGATTTTGCCGTTGGGATGTTCATGGAATATGTCAGCTTTGAGCCTGTCTCGGTTCTTCAATTCGGCGGTCAGCTCATAGGTTCTTACCCAGTTGCCCTTAAGAGAGGAGGCACGCTCACGCCTTATGCGCGCTTCAATGCGCGTGTCGAGTGGCTAAGCTGGGATCGGCCGCTTCATGTCTCCGGCGACGATTCTGAAAGCAATCTTGAGGTGGGTCTCAACGGCGGTGTGCAGTGGCAAATGACTTCGACGGTGGCGCTTTATACTGAGTTCCAAATCGATGGCAATGACGGAATCTTTCTGGGCATCGATTTTGGAGTGATGTAGACCGTTTCTCGGAGGCGATTACGGCCCCGCCTCGCGGGGCCTTTAGTTTATGTCATATTTCGACGCCATTATCCTCGGCATAGTCCAGGGACTGACTGAGTTCTTGCCGGTTTCGTCATCGGGTCATTTGGTGCTGGCGCAGGAGCTTCTCAGAGTCAACCAGCCCGGGATTGCTTTTGAACTCGTGTTGCATCTCGGGACTCTCATCGCAGTGTTTGTATACTTTCGCGCGGCTATCTGGCGCTTAGTGCGGGCGGCCTGCGGCATGGGCTCGGCTGATGACCGTAAAATGATTCTCTGGCTAATTATCGGAACAATACCAGCCGGGGTGCTTGGGATAGCACTGAAAGATTTCTTTGAACAGGCCTTTGCAAGTCCCGTGAGCACGTCCTGGGAGTTGATTATCACTGGCGGCATACTTCTGTCCACCAGATTCGCTCGTCACGGTGATCGCCCGGTTACGTTCAAGTCGGCGTTAGTCATGGGGTGCGGACAAGCTATAGCCATTATGCCGGGCATATCGCGGTCGGGAACGACTATAACCGCCGGACTATTCTCCGGAGTCAAACCGGCACAAGTGGCCGAATTCTCCTTTCTCCTGTCTATTCCGGCGGTTGCCGGGGCTATCCTTCTGGATGTTGGTGAAATTGTGCACGTGTCAGCTGACTTGGTGGCCCCTTATCTGGTAGGCGCGTTGGTTGCCATGGTGCTGGGCTTATTATCCGTATATGTGGTCCTGGCGACAGTTAAACGCGGCAAATTCGATTACTTCGCTTATTACTGCTTTGCTGCCGGGGCGCTTGGGCTGTATCTTTTCGCTTAAATGCAGGGCAGCATTCTCGTCATTCGCTTCGGTTCACTCGGTGACGTGATCCTCACGTCAGCAACCGTTCTCAATCTCAAGTTGGCTTATCCGAACCACTGCCTGATCTTCCTGACCCGTGAGAAGTACCAGGCGGTAGTAGAGAAATTCCATGGGGTCGACAAAGTAGAAACAGTGCCGAACGATATTTCGGCGGTCGCCCTGTTTCGGCGGATTCTGGAACTGGATTCACTGAACTTCGATTTGATTGTCGATCTGCACGGGAACTTCCGCTCCTGGTTCACGCGGACAGTGCTGTCCGCAAACACGAAGTACGTATATCCCAAGCGGCGGCTGGCCCGATGGATGGTGACACGGCGGAATAAGACTCTGCCGCTGGAGTATCCTCATACGATTGATCTATGCAACCAGACACTCGCCCAAACGGGCAAAAGTGCACCCTGTCGACGACCGCTGATGTCCGTGCCAACCGTTTCACTTCAGTTCGCGCCGCTCATAGAGACTGACAGGAAAATTATACTCGTTTCCCCAGGGGCCGCGCATCCGAACAAAGCCTGGCCTGTAGAGCAGTTCGTTGCCGTCGTGAACGAGTTGGGCACTGCGAGGCGCGTTCGAATCATCTGGGCGATCACTTCGCGGGAAAAGCACGACTATGCGTTGCCTGTGCAGATAAGTGATTCGGAGACAATCGATTTGGTGGATTGTCCGTTGGACCAGCTTGCGGCAATCGCCGGTCGGGCATCGTTGGTGCTCTCAAACGATTCAGGAATAGGGCATCTGGCTGCGGCGGTCGGAACTCCGGTGCTGGCCCTCTTTGGGCCTACTCATCCGGTGCTCGGTTTTGCGCCCCGTGGTTTGCGTGACCGTGTAACACAGGTGGATGAATTCTGCCGGCCTTGTTCGCGTCACGGGAGAAAACCGTGCTGGCGTGAAGAGCGCTTCTGTTTCACCCGTCTGTCTGTTGCGAGCGTGGTAAGGGCAGCCGGGGAGATGATGGACGAGACGGACAATCTGTCCCCGGGGTTGTTTGTTGATCGAGACGGCACTCTCATTGTCAACAAGCACTACCCTGCCGATCCCGAACAGGTGGAACTGATCGACGGTTCGGTGGAAGCTTTGCGGTTGGCTCGTCAACAGGGATATAAGATAATCGTTGTCTCCAACCAGTCCGGTGTTGCTCGCGGTTATTTCAGTTACGAAGACGTGGAGCGAGTCAACTTCCGCATGACGGCACTTCTTGCTCAACATGGCATTGGTGTCGATGCGATCTATTTCTGCCCGCATCACGAAATGAAAGGAACCGTGCCGGAATACACGGTACCATGCAATTGCCGAAAACCCGCCCCCGGCATGGCGGAAAAAGCGGCGCTCGAACACAATCTTGATTTGCGCCGTTCAGTGGTGATTGGTGATTCCATGGCCGACTACAACCTTGGCTGTGTTGTTGGCGGCCGCTCCGTTCTGGTGCGTACGGGCTACGGCGCGTCGGTGATCGAAAAACAACGAGAACTCATAGAACGAGGCGGTTTAGCAGTGGCTGAAAGCCTTCTGCACGCCGTCAGACAATTGGCTGGCGAACGGCAGGGTCGGTCGCTAAGTTGATCACTTGAATTGCATGCTTTTGAGCCGATATATTGAGTGTGTGGCTCCCGGTGCAAAGACCGTTGAACGCTCTTCGGAATGGGCTTGTCATTGAAAACCTTGTGTGTGAAAACGGCGGGGAAACGCAGGTCTTCTCTATGAGATGGCACTTTCCCTTTCCCGGCCGAAACCTCCCGGCCACGCTTTGTCTTTTGACCGTGTTGGGGGTCATGCTGATGCTTTCGAGCGCTCACGCCCAATTCTACTTCGGAAAGAACAAAGTCCAGTATACAAGTTTCGAGTGGCAGGTAATGACCACCGACCACTTCAATATCTACTTCTATGCTGATGAGATAGAGGTCGCTCAGGTGGCGGCTCGCATCGCCGAGGACGCCTATCCCGAGCTGGCGGCCCGTTTCAATCAGGAGATCAAGCGCAAGATACCCCTGATCATCTACTCATCGCCCGGCTACTTCTCTCAGACCAACGTGGTTCCGGGAGTGCTGCCGGAATCGGTGGGCGGGTTTACCGAGTTTCTCAAAGGTCGCGTAGTGGTCCCGTTTCACGGTTCGTATTTCGACTTCGAGCATGTTATTGTTCATGAACTTGTCCATGTATTCACCATCGCCAAATTGGACGAGGTCATGCGGCGGCAGGGAGCCGTCCGGTTCACCGGCCCGCCCCTCTGGTTCATCGAGGGTCTGGCCGAGTACTGGTCCGAAGACTGGGACACCGAAGCCGACATGATCGTCAAGGACATGGTCCTGCGGGGCGACATCCTCGCGATTCCGGAGTTCTGGCAGGTCTACGGCACATACTTCATGTACAAGCTGGGTCAGTCGGTCTGCAAGTTCATTAGTGAGAACTATGGCCCGGACAAACTGCTGCTCATATTCGAAAACTGGCCCAAGGGTCGCAATTTCGACGAAGTTGCGCGCGTCACCCTGGGCAAGAAGCCGAAGAAGCTCTCCGAAGAGTGGCACTATTGGCTGATGAAAAAATACTATCCGGAGCTTGGGCAGCTTGGTCTTCCGAGAATGGAGTCGGAGCTACTTACCTACGATGGCTACGCGGTCAAGGGAGTGCCGATCACGTGGGATGACGGAGCCGGATCGGAAGAATGGCTGGTCTTCATGGCTTACCGACGGGGCTACACTGGACTGTACATGAAGCCGCGCCGTCCCGACAAGAAAGGGCTTCGCACCCTGGTCAAAGGAGAGCGGTCCAGTCGGTTTGAATCATTGCACTTGCTGCGATCGGGAATCGACGCCACCAATTCCGGGCTGATTGCGTTTTCGTCCAAGTCAAAAGAACAGGACGTGATATATGTGTACAGTCTCGGGGAGAAACGGATCGTCGCCGAATACCAACTGAGTGATCTGATTGCCGCTCGCTCGCCTCGCTTTTCTCCTGACGAAAAGCAGATTATTTTCAGTGGCATACGCCAAAGCGGCTACTCCGATCTCTTTGTGCTCGATCTTTCCACCGGCAGTATCAGCGCTGTGACGAATGATGTCTATAACGACGTCGATCCGGTCTTTTCTCTGGAGGGTGGTGAGATAGTCTTTGCTTCCGATCGGGGAGAATGCGGTTCGTCCGGATCGTCAAATCTCTTTGAACTGCACGTTGCCACCCCTGAATCCATAAGACAGTTGACCTGGGGTTGTTTCAACGATCAGGCTCCCGAGTTCACTGAACGCGGCGTTTTCTTCTCATCGGATCGAGGGGGCGCTTACAACCTGTTCCTGCTGGATTCGAACGGACGGATATCTCAGCAGTCGAACTATGCTACCGGTGCATTTGACCCGAGGCTGACCGATGACGGCCGACGTTTAGTCTATACCGGCTATGAGGATTTTCAGTTCTGCAGCTATCAGATGAAACTGCCCGATAGTTCCTGGCCGGTAGCCAACGCTCTATCTCTTGGGCATTCCCGGTGGCAGCCCCGGCAAATTGACAACCGCTTCAGCAAGTCGTCGGTGAAATACGAGACCGACTACTCGTTCGACATTGCCCAGTCGACCATTGCCTATGATCCGATCTACGGTTCCGCCGGCGGTCTGCAAGCATCATTCTCCGACATTCTGGGTAACCATGCGTACTATTTCCTGCTGGCCAACACGGCGGAAACCAAGGATGACATGCTGGAGTCGTTCAACTTCGGTATTACCTATGTGAACCGCGAGCATCGCATGAACTGGGGAACAGGTGTTTTCCATCTCTATGATGAATACTACAACCGCCGCGATCAATACTATTATCAGCGTCAAGCTGGAGCGCTCGGTTTTTGCAGCTATCCGGTATCGAAATTCAGTCGCTTCGATCTGACTACATTTATCAGATACGACAAGAAAGACCGTCGTTACGGTTTGACCGCGCGCGAGGGAATGCTGGCATCGACGTTTGTAAGCTGGGTGTACGACAACGCTATCTGGGATATCTCCGGACCTATCGAAGGTCGTCGCTACAATTTGTCTGCGGGCATTTCACAGTCGCTCACTCATGGCCAGGCCTGGAACCGAATCGCGTTTGCCGATATCCGTCACTATTTTCGTCTTGGAAACTATTCGGCGTTCGCCAATCGTCTGTTTGCTTTCGGCTCGGGTGGATTAGAGCCACAGCGAATTTATTTCGGTGGCAGTTGGACCTTCCGTGGCCTGGACCGCCGGCAGTTCTACGTTCGCAAGGTTCTCTTTGCTTCCAACGAACTGCGTTTTCCGCTGGTTGACGACCTGATCATCGGCTTTCCTTTTGGCGATATTGGTTTCAGGGGCATCCGGGGCGCGCTCTTTTTCGACGTAGGTTCGGCCTGGGACGACAAATTCGATGAATGGCTGGGATCGTACGGTTTCGGTTTCCGGGTGAATCTGGGTTATGTCGTGCTGCTCCGATTCGATTTTGCCAAAGTTACCGATTTCAAAACCACCAGCCCCAATTTTGACTTTGACTTCTTCTTCGGGTGGAACTTCTGATGCGCCGAAGTCTCGTGATAGCCGTTTTCCTGACTGTGGCAATGGTGCTGTTTCTGACTGCCTGCGGTCGGAAATATCGCCTCCAGCCGGATAGCATTGGGGACGAGCACTCGTGGGCTTGTTCGCGTGGTTCGGCAGCCCAGACCGGCTACTGTGATTCATCCGCGTTTGACGGTCGGCTCAACCTCATATGGTCGCAAGGCAATTCCGGAAAACCGGCCGGTCCTTTGTCTGTTCATCATGGCGCCCTGATTTATCCTGATACGAGGAAGAAGGTACATTTCTATGATGTCGAGACCGGACGGCATCTGGGAAGACTCAAAGCCAAGGGCGTTGCGCAGACCGGTGTTGCGATTGCGGACAGCCTTGCCTTTTGGGGTGTAGCGCCGCGCCGCGACGGACTCTTTGGGTATAACCTGAAAACCTCCAGACGGCAATGGGAGAAGAAGGTCAAGGATGCCTATTCGGGGCCGATATTATGGGATAACCGCCTGGTTGTCAGTTCCGGCGAGGGTGGATTGCTCGCTCTTGAACTGGATCGGGGTGAACCGGCCTGGACTTTTCAGGCCGACCAGAGATTGACCGCCTCAGCGAGTTTCGGGCATGGCCGGATTTTTCAACCGGCCGACGGTGGCTGGCTCTACGCGGTCTCGGCTGACAGCGGTCAGGAATTGTACCGAGTCCAGTTGGACGGACCGCTGGTGAGCGCCGTAGCAGTCGCTGACAGAGTGTATGTTGCAGTCATGACCGGTCAGGTCTACGCGCTGGAATCGGATGATGGATCGGTTACATGGAAAACCGATCTGGGGCACCCGATCTGGACCAGTCCGGCGGTCGCCAACGGGCGGGTCTTTGTTGGGCACAGCGGCGGCGAAGTTGTAGCTCTTGAGGCTTCGACCGGACTTGAGCTCTGGCGATACAACGCCGGGGCAGTGATCCGGTCTTCGGCTCTGGTCGTCGGTGATTGCGTAGTGACAGGTACCATGACCGGGCTGCTGGTGGTGCTGAAAGCTGAAGACGGTGTTCTGGTCGACTCGACGACCCTGAAAGGTCCGATCAAAGCGTCGCCCGTGAGTGATGGTAGGCGGTTGTTGGTAGCAACGGAAGCAGGTAAAATCTACTGTTTTGGAGAAAGTGATGAACAAGCCGACCTCACCCATAAGTGAGTCAACCCTCAGCTTCAATCTCAATGACGAAGCTCACAATTTTGTCCGCGAACTCGCGATGGCGTGCCGGAAGATGTCGATCTACGGCGCCGGTCATCCGCTCGCTTTGAAGGCGGTCGAAAAGCCGTTTTTTGTCCTGAGCGCGATCTTCAAATTCAAGGTTTTCGTTAACCTCAACATGAGGCGAGGTGAGTTGAACCTGCTCAACATCCGGCTCAAGGAGTCACCCTTCAGCGCTCAGATAGTGCAGTTGCTGCAGGCGCTTGATGTTAGCGCCGTGCTGTTTGAGCGACGGATGCGCATTAATGATTTCGGCTATTTCGTCCAGACTATGGTTGATCGCCAGACCCGTTACAACGCTTCTTGTTCCCTGCCAGAGCAACTCTCGAGGAAAGAGATCGACACTATCCAGGTGAACTCCGAACTGGGCTATCATCTGTTCGAGAACCGCAAGCAGTATCGCGGTGACGTAGACGGCGACTTTTCGGTCAAGCGCCTTGCTCTGGACCAGTTTGGCGATGATCCTGTACACCTTGCGCGTGTCAACAACACCAACGAACTGGGGTTGCTGGAAAACGGTATCGACTTCGATTCCGCCATCATAGCTTACCTGATTCCGGAGAAGATGGCTTCTTTCGACGCCACGCGAGTGCGTAAAGTGCTCACCGAGCTGGCAGATCAGATCAACACCGCGGGCTCCGGTCCCAAGCGGGTTTACGAAACTGCTGCTGACTACATGGCGCTGTTTAAGCTGGTGGATTATCATCCTGAAAAGAAGAAGATTACCGCGGATCTCGACGACCGCCGTAGTCCCACAGTTAGTCACGACGAGGCGGGGAGCTTCACTGAAACCGGGGCGATCAAAATTCAGACGAGCGCACAGATCGATCAACTTCTTGAACGGCTTTTCTCGGTAACGCCCGAGCAAGTTGAACCGGATGCGTTTGCCGACGCCTTTGTACGTCTGTTGAAGACCGGTCAGCAACCGAAGGCAATCGATGTGATGAGCCGATTGCTTGATCTGATGAGTGCCCCGGATACGGAATGCCGCCAGCGCGCCCTGAACCTGCTCGGGCTGGCCACCACTGAATTGGGACGAGCAACTGACACGGTGATTCTCGACGAAATCGCAGCTGATACCATCTGTCGCCTGCAGGCGGGAAGCGAGACCTATGAGTATTCCGAATTCCTCTGGCAGTTGTTCGGTGCATGTCAGAGCACTCGCAGGTACGACCTCGCGGCTCGTCTGACCGGTTCGATGGCGGCTCGTCGCACTGTCAATGGCAACGTGACCGTGTACGATTCGATGGCACTCAAGAAGGGATTTGAAAATATCGGGCGCAAAACGACAATCGAGGCGTTAGTGCGTGAACTGACCACCGCCGGCGGCGAGACCGCCGGACATCTAAAAGATATTCTGGTGGCTGTCGGCTCTGAAGAAATCGCGCTCGCGCTTAGTCAGATTATCTCCCACCCGCAGCGTTCCGTGCGGCAGTTGACCCTGAAGATACTTGCGGAACTGGGCAAGTCGTCGCTCAGGGTTTTCTCTCGCATTCTGAATGACGACGCCATGTTTGCCCGCGACCACACGCGTCACGAATTGCCCGACGAGAAGTGGTACGTGGTCCGCAATTCGATTTTCGTGCTCGGTTCCCTGCGCGATCCTGAGGGGGTGGCACCGTTACGCGCCCGCATTGACGACAAGGACGTGCGGGTTCGACGCGAGATAGTGACGGCGCTGGAAAAGATCGGCGGGGAAGAGGTCATAGACTGTCTCACCCTCATGGCCGAGGACCCGATCATCGAAGTGCGCGAAGCGGCTGTGGTGGCTATTGGTTTGATCGGGAAGTCCGATACTGCTCCTCTTCTCATCGACATCGCCCGGAAAGACCCGCGCAACTCGCTCAAGGCTGTGGCAGCACTGGGAAAGTTGGGCGGTCCCGAAGCCCGCGAGTTCCTGGGCAAACTGCTCAATGATCCGGAGGCGACGTCTGAACTTTCCAAGGGCGTAGTATCGAAAGACGACCTTCGGATAGCGGCCATCAAGGCGCTGGGTCAGATTGGCGATTCAGACGCCATTGAGCACGTCCGTAAGTTCCGAGACGGCCAGTCTGCAACTCAGAAACTCCTTTTCAAGAACTCGGCGGTCAACAAGGCAGTCGCGGAGATCATGTCTCGGCATTAGCTCGCGCTTGGGAAGCTCGGATTTCTTTCGGCCAGACTTACTTTTATCGCAGTGCAGGACCCTTGCGGTCCTGCATTTTCAATGCTCAACATGAATTCAAGCTGTCGCAATGGCACATAAGATGCCATTATGGCCACATTCATAATGTCATATTGGCACCGTACGATGCCATAATGACTGTTCGCCATCGATTAAGATTCAGTGTGATCGCCAACTCATTGTCTATCAGTATCTTACTGGTATTGGCACGCATGTTGTAGTAACTCTCGTCAGGAAGAAAATGATCAAACAGAAAAACGAAGCAACAATAGAAACAAGAAAGTGAGGCTACAAAATGACGTACCTAACCGTAAGACCGAAAAGAGATCTCTGGGGCAACGAGATCGACAGCTGGTTCGAGGATGTTTTCCGCCGGCCAGTCCGGGCCCGCGAGAGCCAGGAAGGTTTCGCGCCGCGAGTGAACGTGGACGAGACCAAGGATGAGATCATACTGACCTTCGAACTTCCTGGCATGGAAAAGAAGGACATCAAAGTGACCATGCAGGACGGTCTGCTGACAGTCTCCGGCAAGCGCGAGTTCCAGCATGAGTCCGGGGACGGATGCTGTGCGTGCCGTGAGATTCGCGCCGGCGAGTTTAGTCGCTCGTTCACTCTTCCGGATGCGGTCAACAGCGACAAGATTTCGGCGGACTACAAGAACGGGATGCTGGAGATCAAGCTGGCCAAGCTGGAAGAGGTCAAGCCCAAAGAGATTGAGGTAAAGATTTCCTAAGTGCCTTGAGACAACGTTCCTCTATGCTCAGAAGTCGAAGGGCTGACCGCATGCCGGCCAGCCCTTCGTGCTTAGGGACGTAGGATTGATGACGCATGACAGATTCGGTACCCTACTCAACGGGTGGGTTCTCTCATAGGTCGGGTTCACAAAGCGTGAGCGAAGCGAACGATGAGCAACCCGACATCAGACCGTAGGTCGGGACCCTTGCGGTCCCGACCTACAAGAGCATGAACCGATGAACAAAGACTTCTACAAAATACTCGGTGTGGCTGAAGACGCCCCGAAGGACCAGATCAAAAAGGTCTATCGCCAACTGGCCAAGAAGTATCATCCTGACCGCAACAAAGGTGACGCCTCGGCCGAGGCGAAATTCAAGGAGGTCCAGGAGGCATATTCGGTGCTGTCCGACGAAAAGAAGCGCGAAGAGTATGACATGATGCGCAAGTACGGCAGCTACACCGGCGCGGATCAGGCCGGTTTCGGTGCAGACAGTATGGGCGGTTTCGACTTCTCCGATCTGTTGCGTGGTGGTTCATCGGGCCGGGGCGGTCGGACGTTTCGGTTTTCGTCGAGCAGGGATTTAGGTGATCTGGAGGATTTGTTCGGATCGTTTTTCGGCGGGCGTGGGGAAGGGGACTCGGGTGGTTCGGGCGCCACGGAAGATATCTTTGAAGGTCGACGCAGCGGACGTACCCAGCGCGGCCCGGACATGGCGACCACTATCGCTATCCCGTTCATGGAATCGGTCACGGGAGTCACAAAGACCTTGCGCGCCGGGCGCGGAGGTAAGACTATACGTGTGAAAATCCCGGCTGGGATCGAAGACGGCGGCAGGATTCGTGTGAAAGGCCAGGGTCAGCCCGGCTTATACGGCGGCCGTAGCGGCGACCTGATAATTGAGGTGAGGGTTATGCCGGATCAGTATTTCAAGCGCGAGGGCAACGATGTCCACACTTCGGTTGAGGTGTCGTTTATTGAAGCGATCAAAGGATGCAAGCGCGAGGTCCGCACGCTGACCCGCACGGTGTCGCTGACGATCCCGCCCGGTACCCAGCCGGGAACGAAACTTCGTCTGAAGGGCATGGGCCTGTCGGTAGGCAGCGAGACCGGCGACCAATATGTCGAGGTGAAAGTGGCGCTTCCCACGACGCTGACGGAGAAGCAGAAGCGGTTGATAGAAGAGTGGGAGAAGTAGGCGAATGGATAACTTTTGTCTATACTGTTTCTCGCAGTCGGATATAACGCGGATGCACCTGTTTCCTCAAGTCATCGGCGGCAGGTGGTCGGACTACTGGTGTTGTGCTAAGTGCAACTCATTGATTGGTCAAGGTGTGGAAGGTGAAATCAAAAAGCACCTATTCTTTGCATATGCGATTGCTAAGACCGAATTGGCCAAGTTGGATGTAGCATTCGAACAAATCAGAATCACTGAAAGAGAGTCTGGCGAGCGCGTGAAGTATGTCGATGGTCGGCTGATGGGTACAGCAAGACCGAGAACCCAATCGCGACGAATCGCTCCTCCAAAGGACATGCGCCGACTCATAATCAAAGACATAAAGAAAAGATATCCCAAAGAACTTGACCGCTATAAGAATGAGTATGACTCGGGTCAGAGGATCATCCGCGTGGGCAACGAGGAGCATGTCTTTCTCGAAGAGAGCAAGCGTGCCACAATGGAATTCCAAGGAAAGGGAGGAATCCCGGTCTCGCTACTGGCGAAGATAGCCTATGAGAGTGTATGGGTATTTGGGCAGTTTGGCAGGGATACACTCCAGAGATTCTACAAGGATACTTTCCGCGTCATGCAAGATAGTCTGGGACATGTTGTCAGGGTCGAATGTGATAATTCACTTGGTATGAGGGTCTACTGCCTGCAGCCGAATATCCGCGACGGAACAACAGAACTTGATACAGTAACATTTAAGAGGTTTCATCGCTTGGATTTTCGAGTATCCGAACGCAATATAGCCTACGTGAGAATAGAGTTTTTCGGGGTTCTTCCCTACATAGTGGCCATCGGTAACATTCGTCGACAAGATGCTCTCAACGCCGACTATCTTGACACTGCTTATTTCTTCCCTATAGATGAGAATACTATTCATCTTGAGAAATATCCTGAGGAGTATGCCGGGACCATAGCAAGGAATGACGCTCTGGCCAGTCTTATCTGGCACCGGTGGAATAGTCGGAATTCTAAGGGACAGAAAGAGGAAGATGTGTCTCACCAACCGTAGGGCAGAACCCTCGGCCGCTTTGGGCGAATGGTCCTGCCAAACGAGACGGAACCGCCGGGTTCCGTCATCCCCACGAAAGTGGGGAACCAGTTGTGGTGGTTATGGCAGCATGGCCGATGTTCGAACCGACTTAGCGAAGAGAAGTGAATGCATGAGTGAACAGATCTTCGGATATAGCTGGGTACCCGCTTTCGCGGGTATGACGGCATGGGGCCGTCTTAGTACTCATAGTTCTTCACGCAGAACGGAACCGGAAGGTTCCGTCATCCCCACGAAAGTGGGGAACCAGTTATGGTGGTTATCGCAGCATGGCCGATGTTCGAACCGGCTTAGCGAAGAGAAGTAAAGGCATAAGTGAACAGATCTTCGAGCATAACTGGGTACCCGCCTTCGCGGGTATGACGGCCTGGGGCCGTCGCACGATGATCGATCGACAAGTTTGTTATGAAGATAGTAGGTTGGATTCACGAAGCATGAGCGAAGCGAATGATGAGCAACCCGACACAGAGCTCCAGCAGGATGAAGAATGTCGGGTTGCTCGCCCCGCCTACGGCGCGGCTCGTGAATCCGACCTACTGTGAACTGCCACAGATGGCAGGACCACGGGGGTCCTGACCTACGGAGAATACGAAGGTGATGCATATATGAACTTGAACAGGTTTACACAGAAATCAATCGACGCGATCAGTGAGGCGCAACAGTTGGCGCAGACGGCGGAACATCCGCAGGTCACGCCCGAACACCTGCTGGCGGCGTTGCTCACTCAGGAAAACGGCCTTGTGCCGCAGGTGATCAAGAAGATGGGCGCCGACCTGAATGCTCTAACGATTGAAATTGATAATGCGCTTAACACGCTGCCAAAGCAATCCGGTGGACAGGTCTATCCGTCGAATGAGCTGAGTCAGATTTTGCTTAAGGCGGAGAAAGAGCTCAAGCAGTTCAAAGATGAGTATGTCTCGGTCGAGCATTTGTTGTTGGCGATGCTGGAAGTCAAATGCAAGGCATCGGAAGCGCTCAAGGCGGCTGGGGTCAAGCGCTCCGAACTGCTCAAGGCGTTAGTGTCTATCAGAGGGAAGACGCGGGTCACCGACGCTGACCCGGAGTCCAAGTACGGCGCGCTGGAGAAGTACGCCCGCGACCTGACCGCGGCGGCGCGCGAAGGGAAGCTCGATCCGGTGATCGGCCGCGATGACGAAATCCGTCGCATCATCAAGATTCTCTCCCGTCGCACCAAGAACAACCCGGTGCTGATCGGCGAGCCAGGAACAGGGAAAACGGCAGTGGTCGAAGGTCTCGCGCAGAAAATCGCCCATGGCGAAGTGCCGGAGACGCTCAAGGATCGGCAGCTGGTCGGTCTCGATTTGGGCGCGATGATCGCCGGCTCGAAGTTTCGCGGTGAGTTCGAGGAGAGGCTGAAGGCCATTCTCAAGGAAGTTGAGGAATCCGACGGGCGCATCATTGTGTTCATCGACGAGATGCACACGATTGTCGGCGCGGGCGCGGCCGAGGGGGCGATGGATGCGTCGAACATGCTCAAACCGGCGCTGGCGCGCGGGGCGATCAGATTTATCGGCGCAACCACACTCGATGAGTACCGCAAGCATGTCGAAAAAGATGCGGCGCTGGAGCGCCGCTTCGCGCCAGTGTTAATCGAGCCGCCAACTGTGGAGGAGACCGTGTCGATTCTGCGTGGTCTGCGCGAACGGTACGAAGTGTTCCACGGCATCAAGATCTCCGATGCGGCGATTGTCGCCGCGGCCAAACTCTCGGATCGGTATATCGCCGACCGGTTTCTTCCCGATAAGGCGATTGATCTGATTGATGAAGCTGCGGCGGAGCTTCGGATAAGTATCGACTCGATGCCAGAAGAATTAGATGCGGTCGAGAAGCGGATTCGCCAGCTTGAAATCGAGAAAGAAGGTGTCAAGCGTGAAAAGGACGCCAGAGAGCGTCTCAAGCCGATTGAGAGCGAGTTGTCTGAGCTATACGTCCAGCGCGACGATCTAAAGACGCAGTGGCTGAAAGAGAAGGAGACGGTCGAGGCCATCCGTTCAGAGAAGTCGGAGATCGAGGACTTGAAGCGTCGCGTTGCCGAGGCCGAGCGCGCCGCCAACTATGAGCAGGCAGCCCGATTGAAATATGGTGATTTGGCAGAAGCGGAGAAGAAGCTGCAAATCCTCACACATGCGCTTACGGTGATACAGAACAAGCGCCAACTGCTCAAGGAAGTGGTCGATGCCGAGGATATTGCGGATGTCGTTTCCAAGTGGACCGGCATTCCAGTGACGCGCTTATCCGAGTCGGAGCAGGAAAAGCTGCTTCGGCTGGAGAGCGAATTGCACAAGCGAGTGATCGGTCAGGACGAGGCGGTGGCGGCAATATCGAGCGCCATCAGGCAATCACGGGCGGGGTTGTCTGATCCGAACCGTCCAATCGGGTCGTTCATCTTTCTTGGCCCGACAGGTGTGGGGAAAACGGAATTGGCTCGCGCGGTGGCTGAGTTCCTCTATGGTTCCGAACAAGCGATGGTGCGAGTCGACATGTCGGAGTACATGGAGAAACACGCCGTCTCGCGGTTGATCGGCGCACCGCCGGGGTATGTCGGCTACGACGAGGGCGGGCAGTTGACTGAGGCGGTGCGGCGGCATCCGTACGCGGTGGTCTTGCTGGACGAGATCGAAAAGGCGCATCCTGAAGTGTTCAATATCCTGTTGCAGGTTATGGAAGATGGCCGCCTCACCGACAACAAGGGGCGCACGGTGTCATTCAAGAACGCCATTCTGATCATGACTTCGAATATCGCAGCCGAGTATATCCAGCAGGAGTCAGCCAATCTGGGCGAATTCAACCGGGATGTGATCTACGAGAATATGCGAAAGAACGTTTTGGAGACGCTCCGTCGAACTTTGCGTCCGGAGTTCCTGAATCGTGTCGATGAGTCCATCGTGTTTTCGGCTCTCACGATGGATGAGATCAAGGACATTGTCCGTCTGCAACTCAAGCATCTGGAGAAACTGTTAGTCGAGAAAGAGATCGCCCTTGAGGTGACGGACGAAGCGATCACCTACATTGCTGAAACGGCGTTTGATTCGACGTTCGGGGCGCGCCCGATCAAGCGGTTCATCAACAAGCAACTCACGCAGAAAGCGGCGCAGATGTTGCTTGCGGGCGAACTCCAGCCGGGTCGGACACTCAGGATCGACCGAGACAAGACCGGCGAACTGACTCTGACCTCAGCCGGCGACAGACTGCGCGACGGGGCTGTCGACACCTAGACGCTAGCAAGTGGTGGTGGGCAGGATAAACTACCCTGCCCGGTTGTTACTTCTGGCGCAGCAAATCCCTGATCTGTCTGAGCAGCAGCGCAATCACGAATATTATCAGGATCGCGGCGAATTCAAGAAGGCGCCCAGGCTGATATGGGATCCAGGTGAGATGGTAGCCGAACCACTCGATGATCCAATCCCACACCGCAACGATAGAGAGAACTGCGGCCACAAAGAAAAGCAGCCGGCTGATCATGCTATAGTGACTGTCTTTCATTGACCATAACCTCCTCTTACGCGCCCGGGGTTCTGTTTATGGTTTTGACCTGCTTGTGCAACAGGTTCTTCGCCATCTGCACTTTGACAATCCGGATCGTACCGGCATCATCCTGGAACCAGAGTTGGAACCAGCCGGGGTACTCCGGCACTGCGGTGACCGCTTCCAGGGAACCGTACGACGCCGGGATCTCGGTGAGTGGCGCTGTGAGTTCGGCACTGGCCGATACTTCAGGGGCTGTCTTTTCACAGGAGACCCCGAAACCGGCCAACAGAACACTAACCAAAACTATGACGGAGAGATTTCTCATCTCAACCTCCTTATTATGTGACTCTGCCAGCGATACTATGGCAACTTGGACGTTATTCCAATGAAGCTTGATGTAACTTGATGATAAATGGAGCGACCGACGCTGGCAAGAAAAAAAGACTCTAGGAAGTAGCTTCCCGGTCCTCCGGTTTATGCGGGAGACCTTGCCAGGATTATGGACAAATGAGTTGGTCGCCCCCGGTGAACCTAATTAGATTCCCATCCGATAATATGAGAACATGTGTATCGATAATAATGTAGCCGGAGGTTACTTATGAAAGTACTGTTCGTGGAAGATTCGGCCCTGCTGAGGCGTGCCATGGTCAAAGCCGTCCATGAGGCTGGCTACAAGACCGTCGAGGCTGAAAATGGCATGGAGGCGCTGGCACGTCTTCGAGCCCACGGCCCTACCATTAACCTGGTCGTGCTCGATTGGAATATGCCCGTGATGAGCGGTTACGAGGTCCTGGTGAAGATGCGGTCCCAAGAAGAATACAGCGACATCCCAGTACTGATGGCCACATCGGACGGCGTCGAAGAGGACGTTAAGAAAGCGATCAAGGCCGGCGCAACCGGCTATCTGGTCAAGCCGTTCACTCCCGAGGCGCTGGTCAAGCAGATCGCCAACATACTCAAGTCGAACACCGGGAGCGTCTCGTAAAAAAGGACCGGGTTTGATCTTGCGGATCTGGCCTTGAAGCAAAGGTATCAACTTTGGGATCATTCCGCGAAATCACTGATCGGGCGACAAATTCCGGGGCGACTGGAAGCGGCATGTGTGAACGCAGACGCCATGAATCTACGAAGAGAGGTGATTTCTTCAGGATTGTAGCTGAGTCTACCTGCGAAGTTATCACAACTATCACAGGAGCAGTTGTCGTTCTACAGGAAGCTACAACGATAGGTGGCGATGCAGTTTCTCCACATGAAATCATGGCCTGTATGAAATTGTCAGGCGAATTATCAGGCACCATTGGAGTTGGTTTCGATCCCATTCTTGCTCGCGATTTGGCAACCAGAATCGCGGGTGGTGAGGTCTGCAGCCTCTCGCGTAAGGACATTCTGGACGGTGTCGGAGAGATCATCAACCAAGTCTCAGGTCGAGTCAGGACTGTGCTGAGCCTCAGCAGATATCAAGTAAATATCGATCTGCCACTAATAAGCGATAGTGGCAAATACGTTGAGTCGCCCTTGTGTGACCTGCCTCATTATTACACTCTGATCTTCGAGTGCCTGAATCGGCGTTTCAGAGTACAATTCTGTCTGATTGAATCGAACTGACCTGCTTTATTTGATTCTGCGATCCGTGGCTATTTCTGACCCAGCTCGCCCACCGGCATCACCTTCAGTCGCTCCAGACATTGGACGAACACGTCTTCAGCCTTAATTCGCGCTACACGGTCGGTGATGACCAACTCGAAGACCAGCATCTCGGTGCGGCCGTCGACATACGCCAGCATCACGTTGGGGATGAACCGGCTGGTGTCATTGATGAAGAAAGCTGAGACCGGTTGTCCGGAAGCTGCGAATACCGAATCCACTGCCCAGATCGACACCCGCTTACCGTAGTGCTCGCGCACGGCGGCCGTATCTTTAGCGACAACGTCCCGGAACTTCAGACCGCGAATCTTGAAGATGTTTACGCCGATCATCAGGTCGGCATGATCGTATTTCTGGTCAGGCGGGATGAAAGCGAAAGAGTACCCGTCGCCGGTGGCTTCCCAGTCGACCATCTGGTACTGGTCGGGCGGGAAGATGATGTAGTTCAGGCTTTCGCCTTTGTAGAAGGCGGTGTTGCGGTCCAATCCCTTTTCCGGCTTGGAACCGGCCAGGGATGTAGCTGCCAGAACAAGCAGCGTCGTAAAGATTCGGATTGAGTTCATAATATCCTATTATCGGCCTGAAATGGCGTGCTTCTTGATTCTGTTGTCACCCAAGCTTTGTTCCCGGAAAGAACTGTTCAAAAACCAGCCTGGATGGTCTTTACATCACCTTTCAGACGTCTTATAATGACTTCCGGTTGGTCTGAACTAAGGACAAAAGACACTGTTTTGCTGATATGATTGAACTTCTAACCGAGGTATGACATGGCAGGAATAGTCGGTTATGGTGCCCATTTACCGAGGCACCGAATCAAAGTCGAGGAAATCGCCAAGGTCTGGGGAGCCGACGCGCCCAGCTACAAGAAAGGGCTGATGTTGCGCGAGAAATCGGTTCCGCCCCCGGATATGGACACGATTACTCTTTCCGTTGAAGCAGCGAAAAACGCCTTCCGGCGGGCCGGAAATATCGACCGATCCAAAGTCGGGGCGATTTATATCGGCTCGGAATCCCACCCCTACGCGGTCAAGCCGTCCGGTACGGTTGTCGGCGAAGCGATGGGGATTTTCAACGATTGCCACTGCGCCGATTTCGAGTTCGCCTGCAAGGCCGGCTCGGAGGCGATGTACGTGGCTATGTCGCACGTCAAAGCGGGCGAGATGAAATACGCGCTCGCGATTGCGGCGGATACGTCACAGGGCGCTCCCTCGGACGCGCTCGAATTTTCCGCGGCGGCGGGCGCGGCGGCGTTTATCATGGGGACCGAAGACCTGATTGCCGAATGTCTATACACCCACTCCTGGATGCAGGACATGCCCGATTTCTGGCGGCGCGAACACGAGTTTTACCCGCAGCACGGGGGTCGTTTCACCGGTGAGGAGGCCTACTTTGCGACTACGCGAGGGGCATCCGAAGCCATTTTGAAGAAGTCCGGCATGAAGCCGTCGGATTTCAAGTACGCCGTGTTTCATCAGCCGAACGGCAAGTTCCCCCAGAGGATCGCGTTCGAGCTTGGTTTCACGCAGGAGCAGATCGATCCGGGATGGCTGGCGCCGCGTCTGGGCAACACCTACTCGGGAGCGTCGCCGATTGGTCTGACCGGTTGTCTGGATGTGTCCAAGCCGGGCGACCTGATTTTCATGTGCTCCTACGGTTCCGGTTCCGGGTCCGATGCTTTCATCTGGAAAGTGACTGAGAAGATCAACCGGGTTCGTAATCTCGCCGTGGGTACGCACAAGCTGTTGGATGAGAACCTGACTTATATCGAGTATGGCACTTACGCCAAGTTCCGGCACAAAATTATCAAGAACAAGTAGGAGATGAGACTATCATGAGACCTGTTTGTGTTGTTGGCGCCGGAATGAGTCAGTGGGGCGAGGTCTGGCGCAAGTCATTCAGAGAATTATTTGTCGATGCGGCCCGGGCGGCGATTGCCGACGCCGGAGTCGATCATATCGACTCGCTTTATGTCGGTTGTATGACTGGGGGGTTGTTTGTCGGGCAGGAGCATATCGGCGCATTGATGGCCGATTATCTTGGTATGCCGGGTATTCCAGCAGCGCATGTTGAGTCGGCCTGTGCGTCGGGCGGAATCGCCTTCCGGCAGGCGTTTATCGAGGTCGGTTCCGGCCTGTCAGAAATTGTCATGGCTTCCGGCGTGGAGAAGATGACTGACTGTTCCGGCGATGAGGCGACTGCGGCTCTGGCTACTGCCGCCGATGCCGAATACGAAGTTTTCAACGGGGCCACGTTCCCTGGCCTGTATGCCCTGATGGCCCACGCGCACATGCACAAGTACGGCACCACGCGGGCCATGCTGACGGCCGTAGCGGTCAAGAACCATTACAACGGTTCGATGAACCCGTTCGCACAGTATCCCTTCAAGCTGAAGCCGGAGACGGTGGAAACGTCGGTCATGGTGGCCGATCCGCTTCGCGTGCTCGACTGTTCGCCCATCACCGATGGCGCCGCCGCCGTGATTGTGTGCAGTGAAGAGGTCGCAAAGAAACTCCGCAAGCCGTATATCAAGGTGCTCGGCTCGGGGTTGGCGACTGATATCATGCAGTTGGCGCAGCGCGAGGATATCACGACGATCAAATCGGCCACGCTCGCTTCACAAAAAGCGCTTGCGATGGCCGGCAAGAAAATCACCGATATTCAGTTTGCCGAAGTGCACGACTGCTTCACGATCGCCGAGATCATGGTTGCCGAGTCAATCGGCAAATACAAACCGGGCCAGGCCGGAGCGGCGTTTCTCGCGGGCGAGAGCGCGCTGGACGGCAAGTTCCCGATCAATCCTTCGGGAGGCTTGAAGTCCAAAGGCCATCCGGTGGGCGCGACCGGCGTCGCGCAGGTAGTCGAGGTGTTCAAGCAGTTGACCGGCAAGGCCGAGAACGGTCGCCAGATCAAAGGCGCGCCGAAACTGGCCATGACCCAGAACATGGGCGGCACCGGGGCCTCATCGGTGGTCCACATCATGGAGGTGGCATAATGTCGATATTTCCTTCTCGTTCATGGCGTGAATATCCGCAGCGGTATCGGATGGAGGCGGTGAAGTTCAAGAAGAGCGGCAAGACCTATTTCCCGCCGCGCCAGGTCGACCCGACCAACGGCGACACCGAGTGCGAGAAAGTCGTGCTGCCGGAAACCGGCAAGGTTACTACGTACACGGTGATTCGTGTCTCGCCGTCGCAGTGGGGTGACCTGTCACCGTACGGACTGGCTATAGTCGAGTTGACTGATGGTACCCGCTTGTTCGGTCAGATAGCCGACTGCAATGTCGATCAGATCAAGATCGGCATGGACGTGCGGATCGAGTTCCGCCTGATCCAGAAAGAGGGTACGCACGGCGTGCTGAGCTACGGCTACAAGTTCGTACCGAAGTGGTATTAGGCGACGGAAACGACAACAAACGTGGGCGGCAGACCTCCCGGTCTGCCCCCTGATAGTGATAACGGCCCAACGCAGTCATCCCCCGGCTTGACCGGGGGACCCAATAGTTGTACACGTGCCCGGCAGATGCCCTCATCTGCCGGGTTTGTTTTGCCAAGAGCCTTCTGACTGGCAGGCCTCTCAGGGCCTGCCGATTTTGCGTGCATGTACCAGTGTATGTTATCTAAGGGGAAGATCCGGGAATCTACTCTTTGGTCCAATCCTGTATCGCAATGATCACCTTGCCCTCTTTTCCTAGGAGCACGCCAGCCAACCTGTCCATAATGAGAGCAGGGCCTTCTATGTTTGGGTAGTAGTTTTCGCTCCTTAGCACGAGTGTAGGTGGAGAATCCTTGGGTGGTGGAACCATGAATACTCTTTCAGCTTTCAGTTCTTCAATGTGAGCACTGACGAGGGAGGCAGGCAGTTCCAGAATCGTATACACAGAGTCCTCTTTGGCAATGAAAATGCTAATCTGCTCCGGGTTGCCAACGCGCGAAAAAGTCATCCGGAGACCTTTTCCAGATTCAAGTTGGTCATATCGCTGCTTTATGGTCACTGGGATCGTCACTGAGTCTCCAACCGTCGCTTTCTCTGCTTCAGAGGATAGCATGAATTGATATTGCCTCATGAGGATCTCCATTTGACCACTCAAGTACTTGGCGTTCCTCAGATGCGCAACACTGCTATCCGCAGAAGTAACCAAGCTATCGATTCGCAGGCTTGCCGCCTGCAATTCCTCCCGCAGAGTTTGTGAAATCTCTTCACGCGTTAGATACTTGACGTAGGCAGAAAAACCCGCAAAGGAGAGAATAGCAAGTACGAGACCCACAATAGGCACAAACCATAGGTAGCGGAACTTCAAGTACTTCACTGCCCGCTCTGTTGCAGCGAACCAGACGCGCTCGATTAGCAAAGCCTCTTGGTCGGGTTGAAGACCATGTTGGTCCTGATTTGACGAGTTATCGCACATTATAGTCTTCTCCTTGATCTGTGGACGATGACGTTGCTGTATAGTAGATTAGTGCAGGCTGTATTGCAAGCGAAATCGTCGATATGCGGACCGCTAGGTCAGGTCTGCGGAAACATAGGCGGACCGAATGACGACAAACCCAACACCCCCATTGAATCGCCAGTCGCGTAGGTCGAAACCACTGCGGTTTCGACATCTTCGTATCCACCCCGAATTGTCAAAACCACGTCGCCCGACTCTGTCGGTCGACTCAGGGGTTTTGACCTACGTTCTTACATCCGGCAGATGAGGGCATCTGCCGGGCACGTGATCTGAACGGGTCGCCAGACCCGTCTTTCCTGCGAAGGCAGGAACCCAGTTGTGGTGGCCGTTCATCGCGGCGAATGTTCTCTCCGACATTGCGAATAATAGCTTTGGCAAACGGTCAGTGACCAGCGAATATAACTGGGCACCCGCTTTCGCGAGTGTGACGGTGCTGTGCACCGTCTGCATTCACAACGGAGCCATAGACCCGTCATTCCTGCGAAGGCAGGAACCCAGTCAAGGTTGAGCGTGGGGAGACCTTACTTCTCAGAGATGCTCATTGCGCGGGGCCTTGAAGCTGTTTGCTGCGGCGCTATAGCGATCTTGTCTGGGCCCCTTCCTTCGAAGGGGTGACGGCGCTGCGCGCCGTCTGTTCACGCGGCCATGACGTATGTCTTTCACAGCCGGCAGATGAGGGCATCTGCCGGGCACGTGCACGAGAACTCGTTATATCTTACAACAGGTCGCCAGATGACACATGGGTTCACTTGCGGTTCTTGTCCGGAAGGCCGGGTTCATCGGCGCTCTGAATCCCCAGGGCGATCTCAGGGAGAATCCCTTTGCTTACATAAATTGGGCGGATGGCCTTTCGTAGTACCGGCAAGTTGCGGGCGAAAAGACCGGCGCCGATAATGCAGGCGACGCCCCCCGCAAACACCGTCCACGGAGCGCCGATGCGACTCGCCAGCAAGCCGGCGAGAAGGCTCCCGATCGGAACCATCCCCATGAAAGCAGTGACGTAAAGACTCATCACCCGTCCCCGTTTGTCGTCGTCGACAATCGTCTGCAACAGCGTATTCGAAGAAGCCATTTGCACCATTTGCCCGAATCCGGTGAAGAGCATCAGCGGCAGAGAAATCCAGAGGACATGCGAAAAAGCGAACGCGGCCAGGCTGAGGCCGAAAATCGTCGCCGCTATCGGGATCATCCGCCCCAGGCCGAGGACCGTTTTCCGCGACGCCAGATATACGGCGCCGCCCAGCGCGCCGAGACCGACCGCGCCCATGAGGAAACCGAGAACGCGCGGTCCACCCAGGAGAATGTCCTTGGCGAACACGGGCATGAGAACGGTGTAGGGCATTCCCACAAGACTTATGAGAGCCAGCATCGAGAGTATTGATCTGATAGGCACGTTTCCCGCGGCGTACGCAATTCCGTCTTTCAGTTCCTGCCAGACTTTGGACCGGTGGGGAGCAGTTTCTTTGATGGCCAGCCGCATCATCAGCAGTCCGGCGATGACCGCGATATAGCTGAGGCCGTTGAGCAGGAAGCAGATTCCTTCACCGACCGCGGCGATGAGAATGCCGCCTATCGAAGGTCCGAGCAAGCGTGCGCCATTTACAATCGACGAGTTGAGGGCGATAGCGTTGCCGAGGTCGTCCTTGTCGTCGAGCATTTCGATCATGAAGGTCTGACGGGCAGGCATGTCGAAAGCATTGACTACTCCCAGCAAGGCGCCGAGGACGATGATCTGCCATACGGTGACCGTATGGGTCAACACCAGCAGCGCAAGGACAAGCGCCTGAAGCATCGCTACAACCTGGGTGGCGACAATCAAGCGGTGGCGGTTCCAGCGGTCGGCCAGCACTCCGGCGAACGGTCCCAGGAGCAGGGTAGGGGCCTGTCCGACAAAGCCCACCAGACCGAGCAGGAACTCGGAATTGGTGAGGCGATAAATCAGCCACCCCAGGGCGATGCGCTGCATCCAGGTGCCAACGAGAGAGATGCTCTGGCCAATGAAGAAGAGTCGGAAGTTGCGATGGCGTAGCGCTCGGATGAGCGAGCGAAGTCCGGTCTTTTGTGGCGCGCTTGCAGTGTCAGTCGGATACGTCATCGATGACAAACAAGGGCGACGCGGGCGGAATGTCAATTCTGAGTTGTGGGTGCCATTGGAAGCGTCAGGTCACACGCCGCCTTTGGAGTCGCAAGACCTGACGCCACTTGGATCAAGCTTTGTAGACATTCTTGTCTGAATCCGTGTCGGTTCTCAGTTGTCCGATTCCACCGTGTGCACGTGGATGTCGTTGTTTGTCCAGGTCACCGTGTCCATGACGTCGATGGTCGCGTTGGGAAGCGTGTTGCCGGTTATGCTGAATGCGTGTTTCGACGGAGTACCTCCGGCAACTACCGTAATCACGCCCGACATGCCCATTCCACCGGTACCGCCGTGGTACTTGCAGAAGTAGGGTATTACCTTCGCCGTCGTGAATACGTGAGTGTAGGACTGGCCATTCTGGAGGTCGCCCGACACAAACTCGCGGCCATTGCCGTTCATAGGGCTGTTCACAGGGTTGGAGTTGCTCTTGGACGAGCAGCCGAATGCAACTGCTGTCAGTGCCAACCCAAGAACCACTATCAGACTGTTTCTCGTGTTCATAGGTTTCGTTATCCTTTCCTGAAACTGGGTTCACAGTACCACTATATGGACCAGAACAGTCCATGACGCGACAAGGTTCCTGAGAATTGCAGGACAGCACTGGCCGGTTCAGGCTTGTGCCGCTGCGGTCGATAAATAGACAAATAGGGACCTACTACTACTGAACGATTGATTTGTCAGGGGGGGTGGTTTGGTACAGCACAGCATTTCCGATGAGGTGGAGGCGATCCACGAGAGTATTCACGTTACCAGGGCGAAGTTCAATCCGTTATTGGACTCAGAGCTCTACTTGGAGGACGTCAGTCAACTGATCGAAGTAGTTCCCCAGATGCTGGATAACATCGAAGCCCTTGCCAAAGAACTGAATCACGCGTTTACAATTCTCAGCAATACCCCCAAGAAAGACTGACACTGAGAAGGACCTCTTCGCGGCGAGGATGTGACCAAACCTCGCGAAACAGTATCACGGAAAGCAATCGTTCCCTCTTTACAAAGCTCGACCAGCCGCTTATATTCGCTGCCAGTGTGCTCGGAAACGAGCGTGTTTGTTGGTTTACAACAACTTAAGTGGGGTTCGCCGGGTTGGGTCGAAATCCCGCAAAGAGATATTTATGTTTCGCATAGAGTCCAAGATCAACACTAACTCTCCGGAATTCAAAGAAAACGCTCAGAAGAATCGGGAACAGCATAATGTTTTCAAACAGCGGCTTGAGCAGATCAAGCTGGGCGGACCGGAGAAGTCCCGCCAACGCCATGTCGAGCGCAAGAAGCTGCTTCCACGCGACCGTCTCGCCGGATTGCTCGACAAGAACACTCCGTTTCTCGAACTCAGCACTCTGGCCGCCTATGACATGTACGAGAATGACGCCCCTGCGGCCGGTATAATCACCGGAATCGGGACCGTTCATGGCCGTGAGGTAATGGTTGTAGTCAATGATGCGACGGTCAAGGGCGGGACTTACTATCCGATTACGATCCTAAAACATGCCCGGGCCCAGCAGATCGCCGAAGAGAATCGGCTGCCCTGTGTCTATCTCGTGGACTCCGGCGGCATTTTTCTCCCTCTGCAATCAGGTACGTTCCCAGACAAGGATCACTTCGGCCGGATATTCTACAATCAGGCCAGATTGTCCGCGCAGGGGATTGCCCAGATTTCGATTGTAATGGGTTCCTGCACGGCGGGCGGAGCGTACCTGCCGGCGATGTCCGACGAGACGGTTATCGTCCGTAAACAGGGGACTATCTTCATCGGCGGCCCCCCGCTCGTGAAAGCAGCCACCGGTGAAGTAGTCACTGCCGAGGAATTGGGCGGCGCCGACGTGCATTGTCGCGTCTCCGGCGTCAGCGATCATTACGCAATGAACGATTCACATGCCCTGCAGATCGCGCGGAATATTGTCGAAAATCTCGACCGACCGTACCGTGAACCGGTCGACCGGACAGTCCCTGAAGACCCGTACTATGATCCCGAAGAGCTGTACGGCGTCGTGCAGAATGAACTGCGCAAGCCTTACGATGTGCGGGAGGTCATTGCCCGCTTGGTTGACGGCTCCCGTTTTCACGAGTTCAAGGAGCTGTATGGAATTACCCTGGTGACCGGTTTCGCGCGCATCATGGGGTATCCGGTGGGAATACTCGGCAACAACGGCATCCTGTTCAGTGAATCGTCGCTCAAAGGGGCGCATTTCATTGAGCTTTGCACCCAGAGGAAGATTCCGCTCCTGTTTCTGCAGAATATCTCCGGCTTTATTGTCGGGCGGCAGTATGAAGCCGGGGGCATTGCCCGCGACGGCGCCAAGTTGGTTCACGCGGTGGCTAACGCGCAGGTTCCGAAGTTCACGGTGGTGATCGGCGGTTCCTACGGCGCCGGGAACTACGCTATGTGTGGACGGGGATATTTCCCGCGCTTGATGTGGATGTGGCCCAACGCCAAGATCTGTGTCATGGGTGGCGAGCAGGCGGCCGATGTACTGGCAACAGTCAAGATCAACCAACTCGAGAGTGAAGGGCGGCGCAAGCTGACTGAGGAAGAGATTGCCGCTATCCGTCAGCCAATCATCGACAAGTACGAATCGGAATCGACTCCATACTACTCAGGCGCGCGCCTGTGGGACGATGGTATCCTCGGTTTCACCGAGACACGGCAGGCGCTGGCTCTGGCGATCTCGATGTCGTTGAATGCGCCGTTCCCTGAACAGAAATATGGTGTTTTTAGAATGTAGGACGCCGCGCCATGAAGTACACAACTTTGAAGTATCACAAGGACGGCCGAATCGGTCGGGTGTCGTTCTGTCGGCCGGAGATACACAATGCCTTCAACGGGACGGTCATCACCGAGATGTCCCACCTGTTCGCGGAGCTGGCCAAGGATGACGTGCTTCGGGTCATTCTACTGACCGGCGAGGGCAAATCGTTCTGTGCGGGAGCTGATCTGAACTGGATGCGCGAAGTAGTCAATCAGTCGTTCGAACAGAACCTGGCTGAATCGAACGCGTTGGCCAATCTGTTCTATCAGATATACACCTTCAAGCGGCCCGTAGTCGGACGAATTAACGGCGCGGCCATCGGCGGCGGGACCGGATTTGTCGCGGTATGCGATATCGCGATAGCGGCATGCTCGGCAAAGTTCTCGTTCTCCGAAGTGAAGATCGGTGTCGTCCCCGCGTGTATCGGCCCGTATGTCATCCGCAAGATGGGCGAGGGGAAAGCGCGGGAGTTGTTCATTACCGGCGAACGAATGAACGCCGAGCGCGCGCTCGAAGTTGGCCTGGTGAACAAAGTTGTCGACGACAACCAGCTTGATGCCGAGGTGGAGAGTCTGATCCAGTCGATTCTCTCTTCCGGTCCCGAAGCGGTTGCGATGGCGAAGAAGCTGGTCAGCGAAGTACCCTTGATGTCACCCACGCAGTTCAAGCCGTTTACCGCTGAGATGATTGCACGTCTGCGCGTCTCCGCCGAAGGGCAGGAGGGGATGGACGCATTCCTGAACAAGAAAAAACCGAAATGGGTCAACGAGCAGTGACCATATCGTATCCCTTATGACAGACAAGTTATTCAACAAGATTCTCGTGGCCAATCGATCCGAGATCGCTGTGCGGGTGATGAATGCCTGCCGAGTGCTCGGTATCAAATCAGTGGCCGTTTACTCTGAGGCCGATAAGAGCAGCAAGCATCGCCTGCTGGCTGATGAAGCGGTGCTGATCGGTCCGCCGCCGCCACGGCAGTCGTATCTCGATATCGACAAGATCATTCAGGCCGCGAAAGACACCGACTGTGAGGCTATTCACCCCGGCTATGGTTTCCTTGCGGAGAACCCGGAATTGCCCAGGGCCTGTGAGAAGGCCGGGCTGGTGTTTGTCGGACCGCCGCCAGATGCCATGCTTCTCATGGGCAACAAGGTTGAGTCGCGTATCAAGATGGCCGACGCCGGGGTACCGTTGATTCCCGGCATGAAGTCATCCGCCGATGACCCCGCCGTTTTTCGCACCGCTGCTGAAGAGGCCGGCTATCCGGTAATGATCAAAGCCGCGGCCGGTGGGGGCGGTAAGGGTATGCGGATCGTCCACGAACCCTCTGAGTTGAATGATGCTCTTGAAGCTGCTCGCCGCGAAGCCCTTAACGCGTTCAACGATGATTCGGTCTATCTGGAAAAGTACATCGCCAACGCCCGTCACATTGAATTCCAGGTGCTGGCCGATTTCCACGGCAACTGTGTCCATGTCTTCGAGCGCGAGTGTTCGATACAGCGACGGCATCAAAAGATCATCGAGGAAACGCCCTCGGTGGCATTAGACGACAAGCTGCGCAAGCGCATGGGCGACGCGGCCGTTGCAGTAGCCAAAGCTGCTGGTTATGTGAACGCCGGTACGGTTGAGTTTCTGGTAGATGACAAAGGCGGGTTCTATTTCCTCGAAATGAATACCCGTATTCAGGTTGAACATCCGATCACGGAGATGGTCACGGGCACTGATCTCGTGGTTGAACAAATAAGGATCGCCGCTGGACAACGACTGTCGGAGCAGTTCTTCCACTTGACCCAACGAGGGCATGCCATCGAGTGCCGCATCTACGCTGAAGACGGCGAGAACAACTTCCTGCCGAGCACCGGCAAGGTGCTGCACTACACTGAGCCGTCCGGGCCGGGGATACGCGTTGATTCCGGCATCACTCTGGGGAGCGAGATTACTATCGACTACGACCCGATCATGGCCAAGCTGATTGTCCACGCGCCGGATCGCCCGAATGCCATTCGCAAGATGATCAATGCTCTGCATGACTACAAGATTCTGGGTGTAAAGACGTCGAAGAACTTCATGGTCGATGTGTTGCAACATCCTGAGTTCATCGCCGGCAGAACCTACACAAGCTTCATCTCACAACACATGACGGAGCGCACGGTCGCCGGCGGCGCGCATCATGCGCTCGCGGCGGCAGTGGCCGCGGTCGCGTCACTTACACAGAGGCGGGCAGCGGCTGTCGATACCGGTGATGGTCGTTCCGTCATCCCTTCACCTTGGGAATTTCTTGGCGCCTGGGAGATTGGGGAGTCGATCCATGAGTAAGCACGAATTCCTGATCTCTGGCCAGTCGGTCTCTGCTGAAGTCGAGAAGAATGCTGATGGGTATCTGGTTAAGGTGGGGGAGACTCGGTTTACCGTAGCGCCCATCGCCGATGGTCTCTTCTCTGTTTTCGTTGACGGTAACCGCAAGACAGTCGCCGCGGTGACTCGCAACGGCAGCACGTTTGTTGACATTGACTGCGTTCTCCTGGAACTGCGGGAACCGTCGCAGGACGGTTTCGCCGGTGGGCCGGGTGACCACGCCGAGCAGCTGGACAAGATATTCGCACCGATGCCGGGCAAAATCGTCAAGCTGATGGTAGCGGTGGGGGACATGGTCGAGCCTAAACAGCAGGTGGTGATTGTCGAAGCAATGAAAATGGAGAACCCGGTGGTAGCGAAGGCCAAGGGAACGGTCAAGGCGGTCAATTTTGCTGTGGGCGACCAGGTCTCGACCGAGAAGCCGATAATCGAGTTGGAGTTGACGCAATAGACTCAGACTCGGCAATTTGATGCCGGTCTATACCGTGCCCGGCAGATGAGGACATCTGCCGGGCACGTTTTCTATCCAAACAAGAAAGCCGGAGCAAAAGCTCCGGCTTTTCATTGTGTCGTCGTTCTTGATCAGAAGAACTTCAAGCCGATTGTCACCGGGATGAAGCTTGAAGCTTCGCCTTCAGTGGCGATGCTCACGTAGCGTGCCTGCGCAAACAGGCTGAATGCCGGGCTGCTCAGCAGCGTGAAACCAGCGCCAGCGTTCCAGTAGAAATCGGTCTGGTCCTCGGAAACGAAGGCATTGAGAACGCTTAGGGTCAGCGAGGTCGGGCCTTCAAACTCCGACTGCTTGATGTTCGCTACACCGGCGCCACCAAGAAAGTACGGCTTTACCGGCATAGCGGGAAGACTTGGGCCGAACTTCACGTCTGCGCCAAACATCCACATCTTGTTCGTGCCGCCCGAAAAGCCGGTCATATCCGCCGCCGCTTGGTCGAAATCGAAACTGAAGGTATGGTATTCAACCTTACCGATCAGTTCGAAGGCCGGGTTAAGGTCAAGGCCAAGTCCGAGAGAGCCATGATAACCGCTCTTGAAGCTGGTTGTGAAGCTCTCCGGAGCGGTCGGGATCGACAGTGCCCCACCCACGTAGAGGCTGACCGGGCTGCTCGGTATCTGTGCCGACGCCACTGCGCCAAAGGTGAGCAGGATTGCCAGGATTGCGAGAATCTTTTTCATCATTCCTCCTGAGTTTAGTATCAACTTCTCGAGTCTTTAGATCGACACAACCTGCTTGTGCCTTTAGCACTTACATCGGCTGTAACTAAGTCAATTTCCTGGTTCTGCCAGATAACTTCGGCCAATCAGGACAATTATGGGGAGATATTGAAATGCCTAAGAAGACGTTACGGCGTAGTGTATTATCTGTGGTGAGTGGAAACCTTTATTTTGCGTGCAGGGTCACTTGATTTGGTTGCCCGGTTTCGTTATATAGGCCCGTAAGATGATTGAACTAACACGTTGAAGGAGAATAGAATGGCTGAAAAAGAGGCCTACATTGTCTCTGCCTGCCGCAGTGCTATCGGCACGCTTCATGGCGGGCTGGGTTCGTTCACAGCTCCACAACTGGGAGCTTTTGCGATTAAAGAAGCGATCAAGCGATCAGGTATCAACGTCGGTGATATCGACGAAGTTATCATGGGGCACGTCGTACAGGGCGGCGCTGGTCAGGCTCCGGCCCGGCAAGCTGCAATCCGTGGCGGGGTGCCGGCGCAAGTGCCCTGCATCACTATCAACAAGGTTTGCGGTTCCGGTCTGAAAGCAGTTATGATGGCGGCTCAATCTATTCGCGCCGGTGACCAGCATGTGATTATTGCAGGGGGCATGGAGTCGATGTCGCAGACGCCCTATGTGATTCGCGGCGCCAAGACCGGCACCAAGTTTGGTCATGGCAAGCTTGATGACATCATGATCTCCGATGGTCTCTGGGACAGCTTCAACGATTTCCACATGGGCAACGCCGCCGAGTACACCCAGAAGAAAGCCAATATCTCGCGCGAGGAACAGGATCAGTTCGCGTATAACTCCCATCGCAAAGCAGTGGCCGCCCAGCAGGGGGGCAAGTACGACCAGGAGATTTTCCCGATCGAGATTCCGCAGCGCAAGGGCGATCCTGTCATTTTCAAGAAGGATGAATGCCCTCGCCCGGACGTTTCGGCGGAGAGTCTCGCCAAACTGAAACCGGCCTTCCAGAAAGACGGCACTGTCACGGCGGGCAATGCGCCCGGATTGAACGATGGCAGCGCCGCGGTGGTGGTTGTCTCCGAGAAGTACCTGAAAGAAAAAGGTCTCAAGCCGTTGGCGAAAGTTATCGAGTATGCGGCCGCCGGTACCGAGCCGATTGATCTCTTCTTCGCACCGATCTTCGCCGTGCGGAAGCTGATGGACAAAATGAAGGTCAACATCAACCACTGGGACTTGATCGAAGCCAATGAAGCATTCTCGGTGCAGGCTCTCGCCGATGGCAAAGAGCTTGGCTGGGACTGGAACCGGGTCAATGTACACGGCGGTTCGGTGGCGCTGGGTCACCCGATCGGAGCCTCGGGAACGCGAATACTGACGACGCTTATCTATGCTCTCAAGGACCGCAAGCTAAAAACCGGACTGGCGACCCTCTGCCTGGGCGGCGGAAACGCGGTCGCGCTGGCCATTGAAGTTGTCTAACGACGTGGAAGGAACTAGAATGTTACAGCTTGACGACATCAAAAAAGTAACGGTGATCGGTTGCGGCACGATGGGCAATGGTATTGCTCAGTTGTTCGCACAGTTGGATTACATGGTTACCCTGATCGATCTTGACAAGACTTATCTTGACAAGGGGATTGCCACCATAGCGGGATCAATGGACCGACAGATCAAAAAAGGGATTATTACCGAAGACGCCAAGATGGCGGCGTTGGGTAAGATCACTGCCAGCACCGACCTTAGGATGGCCAGGGATTCGCAATTGGTGATTGAGGCGATCCCGGAGTCTCTTGATCCGAAGCTCGAAGTATTCAGGAAGCTGGCGGACATCTGCTCGCCGGATGTGATCCTGGCTTCGAATACGTCCTCCATGCCGATTACCAGAATGGCCGCGGCCACCCGAAATCCGGCCAATTTCATCGGTATGCACTTCATGAACCCTGTGCCGATGATGAAGCTGATCGAATTGATTCGCGGAATCGCGACATCCAATGAGACGTTTGCCGTTATCCATGATCTTTCGAAGAAACTGGGTAAGACGCCGGTTGAGGTGAACGACTATCCCGGCTTTATCGCCAATCGTATTCTCATGCCAATGATCAACGAGGCGATCTACGCTCACATGGAAGGAGTCGGAACGATTGAGGCGATCGATGAGGTCATGAAGCTGGGAGCGGGACATCCCATGGGTCCGTTTACGCTGGCGGATTTTATCGGGCTGGATGTCTGCCTGGCGATTCTTGAAGTGATGCATGACGGTCTCGGCGATCCCAAGTATCGTCCCTGTCCACTGCTGAAGAAGATGGTCCAGGCCGGTTACCTGGGCCGCAAGACCAAGCGCGGTTTCTACAAGTACGAATAACCAAGGAGAGGCCGATGGATTTCTATCTGACCGAAGATGAACTGGAACTGAAGAAGATGGCCCGCGAGCTTGCGGAGAAAAGGATCTATCCACGAGCCCTTGAGATGGACGAGGCGGGCCACACTCCCCAGGACTTGATTGACGAATGTGCGGAGCTTGGTTATTTCGGCTTTACTGTGCCGGAGGAATACGGTGGTCTTGGTCTGAGCGCCACGGCTTTCATGGGTGTGCTGGAGGAAATCTGCGCCGCTTGCGCCGGATTCGGCATCATGCTCTCAGTGCACAACTCGCTTACCTGCGAGATTCTCAAGCTGTATGGCTCCGATACGCTCAAGAAGAAGTACTTGCCGTCGATGGCCTCCGGGGAGAAGATCGGTGCGTACTGTATCACTGAGCCTGACGCCGGCACCGACGTAGCCTCAATCAAGTGCACTGCGGTCGACAAGGGCGATCACTACCTGTTGAACGGCACCAAGACTTTCGTCACGAATGCCGGATTCGCAGGAGTGTTTATCGTTTTTGCTAAGACCGATGTGGAGGCGAAACACAAGGGAATGTCGACATTTGTGGTCGAGGCCGGTTTGCCTGGCCTGTCTATCGGTCAGCCCGAGAAGAAGTGCGGCATCAAGGCTTCAGACACACGCGAAATCAATCTGAATGATGTCAAGGTTCCTAAGGAGAATCTGATCGGCAATCCGGGCGACGGGTTCAAGATGTGTGTCGGCATCCTGAATTCGGGACGGATCGGAGTATCCTTCCAGGCGATCGGTATCGCTCAGGCGGCTCTCAAAGAGGCCATCAAGTATTCGAAAGAGCGCGTACAATTCGGACAGCCAATCAGCAACTTCCAGGCTATCCAATGGAAGCTGGCTGATATGGCCACTCGGCTCGACGCCGGTCGTTTGCTCGCGTATCGCGCGGCGCAATTGAAAGACCAGGGTAAGCCGTGCCATCGTGAGTCCTCAATGTCCAAGCTGTTCTGTTCGCAAATGGCCAATTTCGTCTGCAACGAGGCTGTTCAGATTCATGGCGGCTACGGTTATATCAAGGAGTACGCGGTCGAGAGATACTTCCGCGATGCTCGTGTGACCGAGTTGTACGAGGGTACCTCGGAAGCGCAGAAAATGGTCATCTCGCGTGATTTGCTAAGGGAATAGACTTTGCTTGAGAAGAAACATCTTGAGTATAGAGAGAAGATCAGGGCGTTCTGCCTAGAGAAAATAGAACCGTTGGCGGCGACGCTCGACCACGAGCAGCGTTTTCTTGATGAACATATCAAGCCGCTCACGGAGATGGGGCTTCTGTCTTGTCTCATCCCGGAAGAGTACGGCGGTCAGCTGGTGGACACGCTCAGTTACATTATCTCAGTTGAGGAGGCGTCGCGTGTGTGCGGTTCGACCGGTATCACACTGGCGGCGCACAATTCGCTCGGATGTTTTCCCATTCTCGAATTCGGCACCGAGGATCAGCGAAAGAAGTACCTTCCCCGTGCCGCAGATGGTGAGTTGATCGCCTTTGGTTTGTCTGAGGCGGATGCCGGTTCAGACGCCGGAGGAACTCGCACGGTCGCAATCAAGCACGACGACGGCTGGATCATGAACGGCTCCAAGTGCTGGATTACGTCTGCCACAAAAGCCTTCGCCACCATTGCTACCGCGCGGACCAGCGAGGACCAGGCGGACCGAACCATCACCAGCTTCATCCTTGAAAAGGCATGGAAAGGGTATGCGGTCGGCAAGAAGGAGAACAAGCTTGGGCTTCGCGGCTCAGACACGGCTTTTCTGCACTTCGACGATCTGCGAGTTCCGGTTGAGAATCAACTCGGTAAAGTTGGCGACGGGTTCAAGCAGGCGCTGATCACACTCGACGGTGGCCGCATTTCTATCGGCGCGATGGCACTCGGTCTGGGGCAGGGAGCACTGGATGTGGCGCTCAAGTACTCGGCCGAACGGGTGCAGTTCGGCAAGCCTATATCACACAATCAGGCTATTCAGCAACGCTTAGCCGATATGGCGACTGAGATTCAGGCGGCGCGGCTGATGATCTATGAGGCGGCGATTATGAAAGACGCCTGTGTGCCATTCGGCCGTCAATCGGCCATGTGCAAGTTGTATGCGTCGGAAGTGGCGACGCGCGCGGCAGCCAGCGCCCTGACGGTTCTTGGCGCGGTTGGCTACCTGACCGGTCCCTATCCGGTCGAGCGGATCTGGCGCGACGTCAAGCTGTGTGAGATCGGCGAGGGGACATCGGAGATTCAACGCCTGGTGATCGCCCGCGACATGCTGAAGTCGATGCAGACGGTGTAATGCGAACACGACCCATCGCCGGCCTAATTCCAGCGATGGGTCGTATGCTATCTGTACGAGATTGACTTGATCAATGGCACGTCGGCACGGGCCGCGCATTTATGAACAGGCAGTCGACCATCAGCACGATATCGCTTATCGATACTCGACCGTCACAGTTGAGGTCTCCGGGGGGATGCACCAACGGCTCAGTGACCGTCAGCGTAACATCAACCGCAGCCGGAATAAACTCAGCGTCGGCCGGGCTCATATCAGAAACAACCAGCTGACCGGCGTAATCCCCAGGGTCAAGAATCGAAGCGTTGGCTCGCACCGTAATCGTTGCCGGGGTGGTGTAACCAGTCGGGGAGGGATCATCAATCACGATCCAACCGTCTGACGTCGCCAGGTTGAAAGAGACCGGCCACAAATCGGAAGTAAAGGTGACCTGATAAGACAGAGTTGACCAGTATCCGGCCTCCGCGGTTATGTTCAGCGACGAAAGCGAAGCCGTAACCACCGGATGCGGCAGCGGCACCTCATAGTACATTACTACCGGCGTAAACAGGTCACCGTTTTTCTCGACTGCAATTCGCAGGGTGGTCGAACGGACAACATCGGTGCAAGCGATGTCCGCCAATCCAGGCTGGTTTCTCTTGAACACCATGCTGAAGTACGTATGCCGGCCGGTGAGATCACCGTGCGCTTCATCGGTTTCTTGTCCCAGGAGTACGGCTGTGTCCTCTAGTACTTGCCTGCCATAGCCCAAGGGGCAGACATCCACTGCATCGACCCTGGTCAGTTGGAAGCGTCCGGGGCCATTGGTCTCATAGCCTCGACAAGGAATATAGAAAGCCCTGGTGTCCACGGCCAGTGAAGTAATCACCGGGAGCTTCACCGAGTCCAAACCATCTGGTATAGCCGTCATGAACGGCAGGAACACCGTATCGGCCAACGATGGCGAGAAGCCATAAGAGCTTTGAATGACGCAATCTAAACGGTTCTCAAACGAGAAAAAGTACAGGCCCAACGTTTGCGCATCAGAGATCGTGATTCCAGCGCGGTTGTCACAGTCCGCGGACGCGGATATCGGAACTATGTTTGGTCCCAAGCCCACATAATCGTAAATCCTGACTATGTCTATCATAGTCACCATGCCACTTTGGTTAGCGTCTCCACAAACCGTCTGCGCCAACGTGAATGACGGTATGCCCACTGCACACACTACCGCCATGATCCACATTCTTCTGAGTGTCATACACACCTCCTGAACGGTTAACATGTGCCCGACTTGACCGCGATGCTCAAGAATCGAATAATGCACGCTCCGGGTGCGCGGCTGCCCAGTTGGGATGATGCTGGTTCCTACAGGTTTATGTTAAACTGACTTGAATGGAAATGCAAGCACTTTCCTCTACCAGAAGAGCGCCGGCCAGCAACTCGAACTTGCTTTGTAACCGACTTTTAACTATTATCTCAGGCAATAGAAGATGAAAGGAGTCCGGAATCATGCGTGCCAATTCACCTGCCGTTACTATCTATGATGTAATCAGACCGTCCGCTCTCTGGATGGAAGCACCTCTCCTGCTCGGCTTCAACCTGGTGCTGGTCGGATGTGCCTATTTGTCATTCAATCTGCCTTTTTCTCCGGTACCGATTACGGGGCAAACGTTCGGTGTGCTGCTGGTGGCGATGGCGCTCGGTCGAGTGCGCGGCAGTGGTGTTGTTTTGGCATATCTCGCCGAAGGAGCCGCGGGGTTGCCGGTGTTTGCCGGTGGCGCCGCCGGAGTCGGAGCATTGGCTGGCCCGACCGGCGGGTATCTGATAGGGTTTCTTCTGGCCGCTTATCTGAGCGGCTGGCTGGCCGACCACAGCTGGGACCGGGGATACTTCAAATCAGTCATGGCGATGATTGCAGGAAGCGTCCTGATCTTTGTGTGTGGTCTGGCTCAACTGTCTCTGTTTGTGCCGACCGGTTCTGTTCTGGCTATGGGCCTGTACCCGTTCGTTGTAGGTGGAATTGTAAAGATATCATTGGCTGCGGTGATCCTTCCTTCAGTGTGGAAAATCGTCAAGTGACGTGCGGATAAAGGGACTGAAAATGACTTACGAGACCGAACAAGAAGTGTTCTGGAACGGTCAATTTGGCGATGAGTATACTGATCGCAACCGAGGCTCCCACTGGGTGGCCTCCAATACCGCCCTGTTTGCTCGAGTGCTAAGGCAGACAGTTGGCATCAGGTCCGTGAATGAGCTCGGCGCTAACATCGGACTCAACCTGATGGCTCTTGAGAAACTGTTGCCGGGGGTTGAGCTGGCCGGCGTCGAGATCAATCGGAAGGCCGCTGACGAATTGACGACCAACTTGCCGGCAGCCACTGTTTTTCGACAGACCCTTCTTGACTTCCAACCCCAGCGGAGCTGGGATCTGGTCTTCACCAAAGGAGTGCTGATCCACATCAATCCTGAGATGCTTCCGGTCGTCTATGATCTGCTCTACCGCTGCAGCGTCCGTTACATCCTTCTGTCGGAGTACTACAATCCGACACCGGTTGAGGTAGCGTACCGCGGGCACTCAAAGAAACTCTTCAAGAGGGACTTTGCCGGCGAGATGCTCGATCGTTTTACCGATCTTCAACTGCTTGACTACGGGTTCGTTTACCATCGAGACAACAACTTCCGTCAGGACGACATGACCTGGTTCCTGCTGGAAAAAAGCACCCGGAAAGATCACGCTCGGGCGACCCCCTGATCCCGCGCCGCCTGCCAACTGGCAGGGAAACCACATTGATCGGTCGCTGCCGCCACCCCTTCAGCCGGCGAGGCTGGTTCCTTGTCGGCCTTGGAGTTGTCTTCGAACTCGAAACCAGTTGAACTGCTCGCGCCATTTTCGTATCATCAAAACGATGAACGGAGTTTTCAAATAGATCGGAGGACATCGAAAATGCAGACCTGCGAATACATCTGGATGAACGGCAAGCTGGTTAAGTGGCACGACGCGAAGATCCATGTGTTGTCGCACGTGATTCACTATGGTTCCTCGGTTTTCGAGGGAATGCGGGCCTACAAGTCGGATCGTGGCCCGATTCTGTTCCGCCTGCGTGAGCATTCCGCGCGTTTGCTCAATTCGGCCAGGATCTATCGCATGGAGGTGGGTTACTCACCGGAGCAGATCGACCAGGCGATTATCGACCTGATCGATGTCAACAAGCTCGAGGAATGTTACGTCCGCCCGGTGGTCTACCGTGGCTATGGAGCGCTGAAAGTCGACCCGACCGATTGTCCCGTAGAGTTCTCAATCGGTGTCTGGCCGTGGGGCAAATATCTTGGCGAGGACGCTATCGAAAAAGGTGTCCGGGTGTGCGTATCTTCATGGCGCCGTCTCGCCGCCGACACTATGCCCGCAATGGCCAAAGCGGGCGGGAATTACCTGAGCAGCCAGCTTATCAAGCTGGAGGCGCGGCGGCTCGGCTTCGATGAGGGGATAGGCCTTGATTATCATGGTTGCGTTTCCGAAGGGTCAGCCGAGAACATTTTCCTCGTCAAGGACGACGTCCTGATTACGCCGCCGTTCGCGGCGTCGGTGCTTCCCGGTATCACTCGAAATACTGTGATGACCATTGCCCGCGATTTGGGCTACGAAGCCCGCGAGCAGAACATTCCGAGGGAGTTCTTGTATATCGCCGACGAAGTGTTTTTCACCGGTTCGGCCGCTGAAATCTCTCCGGTCGCCGAAATCGACGGCTTGAAGGTTGGCGAAGGCAGACGCGGCCCGATTACGAAGAAACTGCAGCAGGCCTTCTTTGAGATCGTGCAAGGGAAGACCGCCGACAAGTACAAATGGCTGACTTATGTGCGCGAAAAGGTGAGCAAGAAAGCAGGAGTGACCGTATAGATTCGTAGGGCGGGTCCGCTTCGAACCCGCCATCAACCGGCAGACGAGGGCATCTGCCGGGCACGGTTTCGGAGAGACGAATACAATGAAAGTCGCAATCGGCGCGGATCATAAAGGGTACCTGTTCAAAGAACGGGTGAAAGCTCTGTTGGAGAAGTGGGGCTATACCGTGCTCGACATGGGGACCAATTCTGAGGAGTCTGTTGACTATCCCGATTTCGGTTTGAAGGTCGCTCACGCAGTCGCCGACGGCAAGGCCGATTTCGGCGTCAATATCTGCTGGACCGGCAACGGCATGGCGATTGTATCTAACAAAGTCAAAGGCGTCCGCGCGGGGCTTGCACTCAACTCCGAGATGGCCCGCTTGACCCGCCTGCACAACGACGCCAATGTTCTTGTGATGGCCGGTAAGTTCACACCGGAGAAAGAATTAGAGGCAGTCCTTAAAGTATTTCTCGATACGCCCTTTGAGGGCGGCCGCCATGTCGCCCGCTTGAACAAGATCAAAGCGGCGGAGAAGTAGGTCGGGACCTTCGCGGTCCCGACATCCCAACTGGCGATCGGGGCAACCATTTGCACCCCACCCCGGTTTTGTCTACATTGGACCAGCGAAAACGACAATCCGGAGGTTGAGCCATGTCATATCTGAAGCAAGTCGATCCTGAAATCTACGAAGCCATATTCAATGAAACCCGCCGCGAGTTCACCAAGCTGGAACTGATTGCGTCGGAGAACTTCGTTTCCGAGGCCGTTCTCGAAGCGCAGGGCGGGGTGATGACCAACAAGTACGCCGAGGGGTACCCGGCCAAGCGGTACTACGGCGGGTGTGAGTTTGTCGATGTCGCCGAGGACCTCGCCCGCACCCGTGCCAAAGAGCTGTTCGGCGCGGAGCATGTCAACGTGCAGCCGCATTCCGGCTCACAGGCTAACATGGGGGTGTATTTCACGGTGCTTAAGCCGGGCGACAAGGTGATGGGACTCGACCTCTCTCACGGCGGTCATCTGACTCACGGCCATCCGATCAACTTCTCCGGCATGCTCTACCAGTTCAAGGGGTACCAGGTCGACAAAGAGACCGAGGTCATCGACTACGACAAGCTGCTTGCCGACGCTAAGGAGTTTCAGCCGAAGATGATCGTGGCGGGAGCGTCGGCCTATCCGCGTTTCTGGGATTTCGACGCGATCCGCCGGGCGTGCGATGCGGTCGGGGCGTACATGATGGTCGATATCGCTCATATCGCTGGCTTGATTGCCGCCGGACTGCATCCGTCGCCGATAGCGGTTGCCGATTTTGTCACTACGACAACCCATAAAACTCTTCGCGGTCCGCGCGGCGGAATGGTCATGTGCAAAGAGAAATACGCTGCCGATCTCGACCGCACCATCATGCCCGGCATTCAGGGCGGGCCGCTCATGCACGTGATTGCGGCCAAAGCGGTGGCGTTCAAAGAGGCGCTTCAGCCGGAGTTCAAGGCGTATCAGAAGCGGGTGGTGGACAACGCTAAGGCGATGGCCGAGGAACTCAAGAAACGGGGTTATCGTCTTGTCGCGGGCGGCACCGACACGCATTTGATGCTCGTGTCATTTATTGACATTGCCAAACTAACTGGCAAGAAAGTCGAGCAGGCGCTGGACAAGGCCGGAATCACGGTCAACAAGAACACCGTCCCGTTCGATACGGAGAAACCGTTTGTGACATCGGGTATCCGTATCGGCACGCCCGCAGTAACGACGCGGGGTATGGGAACGGACGCCATGAAGCAGATCGCCGAGTTTATCGACCGCGCCATTCAGAACCGCAAAGATGACGCTGTGCTCGAAGGGATCGCGCGCGAGGTCGCCACGTTCTGTGAGAACTACCCGCTCTACGCGGAAAGAATGAGAGCATCGTAGGGCAGGAGTCTTGTACTCCTGCCGGCCAGGTGGCAGGACCGCGGGGGTCCTGCCCTACAGATTTGGATGAAGGCGTGACCATGCTGTTTCAGTTGACCATGTTTCCTACGGTTAAGTCGGCGCGAACGGGTTCGTCGTCGAAGGCGGTCGCCAAAGTGATCGACCTGATTGATAAGTCCGGCCTGACGTACAAGTTAGGGCCGATGTCTACCACTATCGAGGGCGACTGGGACGAAGTCATGGCGCTGATCAACAAGGCGCGGCTCAGGTTGCGGCGTGAATATCCACGGCTGTATATTAGTATCACTGTCGATGATCGCGTGGGCGCGAAAAAACGGATCACGGGCAAGATCGAGTCGGTGGAGAAACGGCTCGGTCGGAAAGTGAGCAAGTGATGGCTAAAAGCGGGGCGGAATCGATTCGGATCGTGTTTATCACGATTCCGCGCGACGAGGCCAACAAATTGGCACGCGACTTGGTGGAGAAGCGGATGGCGGCGTGTGTCAATATCGTGCCGAAGATCGAGTCGTATTTCTGGTGGGACGACGCGGTCCAGCACGACGAAGAAGCGCTGTTGATCTGCAAGACGACCGGCGAGAAATTCCGCGCGCTCATGGAGTACACACACGAGTCGCACCCGTACGATCTTCCGGAGATCATCTCGTTCCCGCTGTCCGACGGCTTGCCGGAATATCTCGCCTGGGTGCGCAAGGAAACGGAAGGATAGGGATTCATGAACAACGATACTAACGAAATCAAAGAGAAGCGCCGGTTTCTCGGTATCACCGGCAAAGGGTGGGGGATCATCGGTGCGATAGTGGGGTTTCTGGCAGCGATCTTCTTCATCCGTCGCCGGAAGGGATAGGGGATGGTCGCACTTGGAACGTTGCTTGGCCTTACTCCCGAATGGTGGGGAGTGATTGTCGGCGTGGCTGGAACGATCGTGACGATCATTCAGGTGGTTCGCGAACGCCGCCGCAAGAAGGCGGAATCGAAGAAGCCCTGACTGGTTGATGCCCTATGAAATGCCCTGAATGTGGACATGAGGACTGCGAGGTTGGCGATTACCGACGTTGTAGTCTGCAATTGGATAGCCAAGTGGAGAAGGGATAGGAATGCAAGGGGGAACTGAGTACTTTCTTGGCATTACCGCAGAATGGTGGGGTGTGATCATCGGGGCTGCTGCGGCCGTAGGCGGACTAATTGCATTTCTTTGGAGCAAATTCGGGAAGGAACCGCCTGTCAATGCTGTTGACGAGCTGGCGCGTCTGAAGATTGGTGAACTGGAAAAGAAGCTCCAAGAGATGATGAATGACGTGCCCAGCCAGGTCACGAGAGACACGCGCTTTGCCCCACCAAAGGGTTACGCTGATGCAGAAAAGGAAGTACATCAGCGGATTGAGAAGGGGGAGGAAGTTGTCTGTGACATCCTTCTCAAGATCGGCAGCGTTGAACTTGTTCAGGGTCGACTGGAGGGCGCACGGCACTACTATCAGGTCGTACTGGATGAGGGTAGAAAGACGGGCAGCAGAGTTGACATTGCCAGTGCTCTTGGCAACATCGGTGTGATCCACCAACTGAAGGGCGATTTGGAAGCCGCCTTGAAGCACTACCGCGAGGCACTGGAGATACACCGTGACGTGGGCTATAAACAGGGCGTGGCGAATCAACTTGGCAACATGGGTCTGGTATACAGTGACAAGGGCGACTTGGCAGCTGCCTTGAAGTACCTGAATGAGGCGCTGGAGATACACCGTGAGGTGGGCTATCGCCAAGGTGAGGCGAATCAACTTGGCAACATCGGTCTGATTTACAGTGACAAGGGGGATTTTGAGGCGGCGTTGAAGCACCACCAGGAGGCGCTAGAGATAGATCGAGAAATTGGCTATCGACTGGGTGAGGCGAGTGATCTTGGCAACATCGGTCTGATCTATAAATCGAAGGGGGATTTGGAGGCGGCCTTGAACCGCTATCAGGAGGCGCTGGAGATAGATCGAGAAATTGGCAATCGTCAGGGCGAAGCGAGTCAACTTAGCAACATCGGTGTGATTTACTATTTAGAAGGCGATTTGGATGCGGCCTCGAAGCACCTGCAGGAGGCGCTGGAGCTAGATCGAGAAATTGGCTATCGCCAGGGTGAGGCGAATCAACTTGGCAACATCGGTCTGATTTACGGTGAGAAAGGCGATTTAGAAGCAGCCTTGAAGCACTTCCAGGAGGCGCTTGAAATAGATCGAGAGGTCGGCTATCGACAGGGTGGGGCGAGTCAGCTTGTCAACATCGGTCTGATTTACGGTGAGAAAGGCGATTCAGAAGCGGCCTTGAAGCACTTCCAGGAGGCGCTGGAGATACACCGTGAGGTAGGATATCGAGAGGGTGAAGCGAATGCTCTTGGCAATATCGGTCTGACGTATGAAACTATGGGTGACTCAAGTAACGCTCTCGAAAACCTGCGGGCCGCAAAGAGCATTCTGGAGACTCATGGTCTCGCATATGGCCGAGCCGAAGTTGAGAACGCAATAGCGCGAATTGAGGCAAAGAAGAAGCCATGAAATGCCCTGAGTGCGGACATGAGGAAGATAAGGTGGTCGACAGTCGGCCGCATCAGGATGGCCGCGCCGTCCGGCGCCGTCGTGAATGTCTCAAATGCGGCAAGCGGTATACCACGTTCGAGTACATCGAAACCGGCTCGTTGACCATTATCAAGACCGACGACCGCCGCGAGCAATTCGACCGCAACAAGTTGCTCCACGGCATCAAGCTCGCCTGCAACAAGCGGCCGGTGACATCGTTCGAGATCGACAACATGGTCGCCGAGATCGAGGCGGAACTGAACGCCACCGGCAAGAGCGAGATAGCGTCGAAAGCTATCGGCGAGCTGGTCATGGCGCGTCTGAAGCGGGTGGATGAAATCGCCTATGTCCGGTTTGCGTCGGTCTACCGCAAGTTCGCCGACACGGCCGAGTTCCTCGAAGAAATGAAGCGGATACTGGAGAAGTAGGGCGGGTCCGTCTTCGAACCCGCCGATTCCCGGGAGGTGGATTCTCCGGTCAAGCCGGAGAATGACAAGGATGGATTGGGTGCCTTTGCCTCAAAGCCGCCATCCACGAAGCGCCAGCTTCGTCATTCCTGCGGAGGCAGGAACCCAGACAGGGTGGATAGTGAAAGGATCGTGATGTGAAAACAACTTTGGGAGCGTGGATTCTTCGACGCCTGCACGACAGCCGCAGCGGGCTTGTCTGGGCACCTGCCTTCGCAGGTGTGACGAGTATGAGGCAGTTGCGGTGCCGTGTCGGGCTTCTCCTCGGCGATTGACATTCTTCTATCTCCGGCCCTATCTTGCGTTCTATGACAACCCCGAAAGACCAGATGGAACCGCTCGAAAAAGCCGCCATGCCGTTTCTGGAGCATCTGGAAGAATTCAGAAAACGGCTGCTTCGGTCCGCCCTGGCAATTGTTGTCTGCGCCATTCTGGCTTTCTATTTCTCCGACGAGATCATGTGGTTCATTATCCAGCCACTAAACGGGGTCCCGCTCAACAATATGCAGGTGGCTGGTACGTTCTACGCCTACATGAAAGTCTCCCTGATCGCCGGGCTGGTCGCATCGCTGCCGATTGTATTCTACCAGATGTGGAGCTTCATAGCGCCGGGCCTGTATCGCCGCGAGAGGGTGACAATCCTGCCACTTGTGATAATCTCGACAGTGCTTTTCTTGCTTGGGGCCGCTTTTTGCTATTATCTCGCGCTTCCGGTGGCTCTACAGTTCCTGCTTAATTTTGCTGACGAACTGATCAAGAACTACATCACGGTCGACTCGTATATAAGCTTTATCGGTTTCCTCATGCTGGCGTTTGGCTTGTCTTTCCAGTTGCCGGTTTTGGCCTATTTCCTGGGCCGGTTCGGCATGATTTCTTCCGGTTTTCTGGGCAAGGGTCGCCGCTACGCTGTCGTAATAATCCTGGCCGTGGCTGCGATTGTCACGCCAACGCCCGACATTTTCACCCAATTGCTGCTGGCTGTGCCGATGTACTTGCTCTATGAGATCTCTATCCTTGTGGTGAAATTCACCGGACGGCGAGAGCAGCCCACGACTTGACTTTAGGCTGATTGGGTCGTAGATTTCTTTCTGAACCAGGCGGGCGTAATTCAGTGGTAGAATGTCAGCTTCCCAAGCTGGACGTCGTGGGTTCGAGCCCCATCGCCCGCTTTTTTTGTGCCTGTCGAGAAGATTCGAACGATGAAAGTAACTGCCGTACATCCCAACTCGCCTCTCTTTGGTCGGGTCAGACCGAATCACACGCTGATTTCGGTCAACGGGCAACCTGTTCAGGACGTCATTGACTTCCGTTTTCGCACTGCGGACGAAACCGTTGAGCTGGTTTTCGAAGCACCGGGTGGGGAGAGGTCGGTATTCAGCTTGAGCTTCGGTTCGGGCGATGAATCCGGTCTTACCTTCGAAGAACCGCCAGTCAGGACCTGCAAATGCAACTGCATTTTCTGCTTCGTGCACCAGCAACCGAAAGGGATGCGCAAGGCACTTTATGTCAAGGACGAGGATTATCGACTTTCTTTCACTCACGGCAATTTTGTCACTCTGTCCAACGCGACCGATGAAGATTTGAAACGAATGGTAACTCAGCGGCTATCGCCCCTGTATATCTCAGTCCATGCTACCGACGATACCCTCCGTCGCCGCATGTTGCGTAACGAGAAACTGGCTCCGATTTTGCCGAGACTCAGATATCTCGTGGATAATGGGATACAGCTTCATACTCAGGTGGTGCTGTGTCCCGGTATCAACGATGGCACCCATCTCGAACAGACCATTCAGCATCTGAGCGAGCTGTATCCGGGCGTTCAAAGTCTGGCTGTGGTGCCGGTTGGTTTGACGCGGTATCGCGATCGTTTGACAGAACTTCGGACCTATACGGGTCAGGAAGCCGGAGAGATAATCAACCGGGTGGTAGAGTATCAGCAGAGCTTCCGGGAATCACTTGGAACGCGCTTTGTCTGGGCGGCCGATGAGTTCTACATACAGGCCGGTCGGGATTTTCCGTCACAGGCGTCTTACGAAGAGATGCCTCAGTTCGAAAATGGTGTCGGTATGGCGCGGGAGTTTATCACCAGATTCAATCGTCGTCGCTCCCATCTGCACGGCATCAGGTCGCGTCTTAGGGCGCTTTTTCTCACCGGACATTCCGCGTTTCCGTTCTGGCAGAGTCGGTTGCTGCCCTACCTGCAAAAGGAGCTGCGGCTTCGTCTTAAACTGGAGCCGGTGGGCAACCGGTTCTGGGGTGAGACGGTTACGGTATCCGGCCTTCTGACCGGACAGGATTTGCTTCAGGCGGCGCGGAGTTGTAGCGAGGATGCCGATGTTATTGTTCTGCCACCGAACTGTCTGAACCAGGACGATCTCTTTCTTGACAATCTGTCGCTGGAGCAATTTCGTCGGACTCTTGACAAGACAGTTGTAGTAGGTAGTTACGATTTGCACCGGACGGTACGGGAAGTGTTTGTATGAGTCTGCCTATCGTTGCCATAGTGGGTCGGACGAATGTGGGGAAATCATCCCTGTTCAACCGATTCCTCAGAAAAAGACTGGCCGTTGTCGACCCCGAGCCGGGGATTACTCGGGATCGCAACTACGCCGTCTGTGACTGGAACGGACGGGAATTCCGCCTGGTGGACACCGGCGGGATGGTTCCCGGTACGCGCGACGTCATGGAAAAGGCGATCATGGATCAGTCGGACTTCGCGATTCATGAGGCGGACCTGGTTTTGCTCATAGTGGACGTACAGGTTGGTCCTGACCACAACGACGAACGTCTCGCGCGCATTCTCCATCAATCGGGTAAACCCTGTGTTCTGGTCGCCAACAAGGCGGATGATGACATTCTGGAGAATGAAACCTATCGACTCGCCTCGTTGGGGTTGGGGAACCCCTGGCCGGTTTCAGCCACTGTCGGACTGGGGATCGGTGATCTGCTGGATGAAATCGTTACCCGTCTTCCCGCACCCGAGGAAGGCTCATCTTCAAAAGGGGTCATCAGGGTGGCGTTGGTAGGGCGTCCGAATGTCGGGAAATCCTCGTTCATCAACAAGTTGTTGGGCGAGGAGCGCTTAATTGTCTCACCGGTGGCGGGCACTACCCGCGACGCGGTCGATACTCCTTTCGAACTGGACGGACAGGCCTATGTTTTGATCGATACCGCCGGTCTGCGCCGGCGCTACAAAGTGCAGGAGAATATCGAGTTTTATACCAATCTTCGGGCGGAACGCGCCATCGAGGAGTGCCACGTGGCGATTGTTTTGGTCGACGCCGGTGACGGTTATACGTCGCAGGATCAGCGCATTCTTGCTCAGGTGTTGGAATCACGCCACGCCGCTGTCCTCGCCATCAACAAGTGGGACCTGATTGAAAAGGACACGCATACCGCCGATCAGTTTTCGGTTGCGATCAAAGAGTCGCTGGCGAAATTTGCCTTCGTTCCACTCATATACTTGTCCGCGCTGTCCGGTCAGCGGGTAGCCAAAGCGCTCGAAATAGTGATGAAAGTCCACGCCGAGCATAATAAATCGATTTCCACTTCGGACCTTAACGACCTTTTGCAGAAAGCCTTTGGCCGACGCAAACCTCCCGCAAAAGAGGGAAAGCATATCCAGTTGAAGTACATCACGCAAACCGAAGTCGCTCCGCCGACCTTCATGATCTTCTGCAACCACCCTCAGTTGGTAGACAAAGCATATCTCAGTTATCTCGCAAATCAACTTCGAGCGGAATTCGGATTCGAGGGATCGCCGATCCGTCTGAAATGCCGGCAGAAGTGATTTTCTCCTTTCGTTGACCATAAATACCGCGCGCCGAAGGCCTTTTCACGATCTGCGGCCGTCAATCAATTCCGGGAATCTGTCGACAATCTGACAGATGCAGGTATATGAACAAACAGCGCTCATAGAAGAGCTTGAGGCCCGATTGGAGGTCCAGAAAGCGGAATTGCGCGATCTGGCCACCATGGGGGCGGTGGTCACCTCGATTCTGGAGACCGAAGCTGTTCTGTCGGTGACAGTCGACATGGGCATACGTCTGGTGAATGGAGAGGTCGGACTGATCCTCATGGAGGACAAGGGAGAGCTCAAGAACAGAATCTGCTGGGGTGTGGGTGAGCAGTTCGTCAAGTCGCTTTTCTACGAAGACGGCTTGGACATCGCCACCTACTGTTTTCAACGGCGTACGTCGGTTCTGCTATCCGATCTGGACATAAAGTCTCCCGAGGGGATCGTCCTCCAGTCGGTCATGGCCTGCCCGATTCAGACACAGGAGAAGTGTCTCGGCGTGATGATAGTTATCAATAAGTTTGGCGGAGGCAGTTTCAGCGAGGCCGACGTGGAGTCGTTGTCGATGTTGCTGAACTTCGTGGCGGTAGCAGTCGAGAACGCCAATCTGGTCAAAGACAAACTCAAACAGCAGAAGATGGCCCAGGAAATGGTCATCGCCAAGCAGGTACAGGAGACGATTCTGGGCCACGGTCTTGATCATTTCAACGGAGCCGACATCGGGGCGGTTTACTTTCCGGCCGGGGAAGTCGGAGGCGATTTTTACGACGTCATCAAGCTCAATGAGAACTCGTTTTTCGTCGTTCTGGGTGACGTCTCCAACAAGGGCATTCCAGCGGCGCTGATCATGTCGGCCTGCTCCGGAGTGATAAAATCAATTCTCAGCGTCAATCCGGGTATCTCGGTGTCCGCTCTTGCGGAGACCGTCAACCGGCTTATGGTCTCCAGTATAATCAGACAGCGCGACATGTTCGTTACGATGTTCTACGCTCGCTTCGATTTGAACGAAATGAAACTCACTTACTGCAACGCAGGTCATTTGCCGGGGCTGTTCTGGGACAATGCCGAGCAGTCAATCGTGTCGCTTCAGGAGGGCGGTCCGATAGTAGGTCAGTTCGACGTCCGGTATCGGCAAGGCGAGCGCGACCTCAAGCCCGGAGACCGGTTGTTTTTGTTTACAGACGGGCTAACGGAAGCTGCGGATGCGCAAAACAAGCTGTTTGGAAGGCAGCGAGCTGAACAAGTGTTTATCAGCGAGATCGAATTGTCTCCGGCCGAGTTCTGTCCCCGGGTCAAAGAGTGGGTGGATCGTTTCTCGGAAGGAGCTCCTGAGGAAAGCCACGATGATTTTACGATTATGCAGGTGAGGGTGAAGTAAAGTGCCGAGCTATCTGTTCAAATACCCTTCAACCGGTGAGTCTCACGATCTAATGCTCGATGATCTGTTTCGAAGTCTGAACGAATGCAAAATTGACGGCAGCCTGCAACACGCCATAAGTGTCGCAGTATCAGAGGCTTTCACGAATGCGGTAGTCCACGGGAACTGCGAGGATTCGACCAAACTTGTTATTCTCCGCCTGGAAGTGAATGACCAGGGGATTACTGCCGATATAGTAGATCGAGGGATGGGAGGACTGAAGCAGATCGATTCCAGAAGACCGTCGGGACAGCTCGATGAAGGAGGGCGCGGAGTCGATCTGATTCGGCACTATGCCGATTCGTGTCAGTTTAAGGAGACCGATGATGGTGGTCTGCAAGTGACCATATGTTTCTTGAACCAGGGAAAGCATAAGTACGATTTAGTTTTAGGGTCTAGGAGGAAATGATGGAAATCCAGATGCAGGATCAGGACAACGTAGCAGTCTTGTCGCTCAGTGGGCGCCTTGATCTGGCCAGTGGCGCTACGCTCAAAGAACAGGTCAAGCGTTTGATCGAGAAGAACACGATTCAGATTCATCTCAATCTGTCGGAAGTCGAGTTTATCAACAGCTCCGGTCTGGGAGCCTTGGTTTCGGTAATGAAAGAAGTCAGGTTGCAGAAGGGCCGGTTGACGCTCTCGAATCTGGCCAGCTATGTTCAGGAGATTTTCGAGATAACTCAGCTATCTCATATTTTTGAGATATACTCGACTGAAGCTGAGGCACTGGCCACTTATCAGACTGTCGCAACTCGCTAATGCCGACGGACCGTGGAGGGGTCACCATATGAATGAACTCGCCGTTAACGTCGGTCGGCTCCTGAGCAGATTGCAGTCGCCGGACTCCGAAGAAAGGGAAGAGGCGGTACATGGCTTAGGGGCCAGTGTCTGTGACGAGGCCATCGCCGGATTGGTACTGGCGATGGAAGACCCGGACCTGGGCATCCGGGAAATGGCGGCTGACTATCTTGCTAAGATCAAGGGCGACACGGCATCGCAACTGCTCATCAGATTTCTTGCGCACGATGATATCGGCACCCGCAACCTTGCTTCGGAAATTCTGATCAAGATCGGCACTGAAGCGGTGCCGGCGCTGCTGGAGAACATTGAACACGACGACCATGACGTCCGCAAATTCATCTGTGACGTACTTGGGTTGATCGGTGACTCCCGCGCTGTCGATGCCCTGATGCAGCACTTGTGGGATGACAATGTCAACGTAGTCTGCTCCGCGGCCGAGGCACTGGGACGGATCGGATCACCCCGAGCGATTGATAGCCTAATTGCCGTCGCCGAAAAACTTCAGGATTCGGTGCTGCCGGCGATCGAAGCCCTGGGCAAGATCCGCGATCCGAAGGCGCTTGATTGCCTGTACCAGTATTTGCGTTCGGACGATCCGATGGTCGTGCTGGTGTCTGTTGAAGCCGTTGGCCAAATCGGTCAGGTTGATTCCATCAGCCATCTGACACCCTATCTCAGTGCGAGCGATCGCGCCACTGCCGAGGCGGCAATGGCCGCGATCATTGCAATAAGTCGCCACAACAACGATCGAATCAACATCGATCTGCCTTTGGACAATTTTACCGACTTCCTGTTTGACGGAATAAAAAACCGTGACCATGCGATCACCGAGTTCACGCTCTCCCGGCTGTCACACTGGTTCGGCAGCAAGGTTATCGCCGGTCTGCTCGACGTTCTGGAATACGTCGAAGAAGATGATCTTAAACGCATTACCGGACTGCTGGGCGAGGTTGGCCCGTCGGTCGCCACTGCTATTCTGGCGAAGCTGCCGCATGCGTCCACTCAGCATCAGGGACGTATGCTGGACATCCTGGCGCAATTTGCTGACGAGACAATCGCCCCGGAACTGTTGTCTTATGTACACCATGATGATCCTGAGATAAGGCAGAAGATCGCTCATATCCTCGGCAGCTCCGGCTTCACTGGTGCCATCAAAGCCCTGAAAGCCCTGGCCACAGATACGAATGGTCACGTACGTGCCGCCGCTTATGCGGCACTTGGCTGGCTCTGTTCGGAAGAAGAGGCCGATTTCATCATGGGCGGTCTTGATGACAAGTATTCGGACGTGCGCGAGGCGGCCGTCGGCGCCCTGATTATTATCGGTGGCCCCAGGGTTGTAGCCAAGCTGACGACCGATTTGTACCACGATGAAGTTGAACGCCAGCGACTGGCGGTCACGGCGCTGGGGTGGATCGGTGAAGCTGAAGTGGTTGCCCCGCTGCTCAAAGCCATCAACCACCCGGACGCTGGTGTCCGGAAGTCGGCAATCAACTCGCTGGTAAGAATCGGCGAGGTTTCAGATGTGGAGTCAATCAGGCTCGCGCTAAGCGATGAAAACAGCGGCGTTCGCAAGGCGGCCGTGACTGCGTTGCTGGCTCTTCGCGGAATCGAGAGTGTCGATGACGTTGCAGTGCTATTGAACGACTGCGACGTCTGGGTGAGATACCATACGATAAGTTCGTTGGGAGACCTGGGACGCAGCGAACTGGCAGAGCACATCATGCCTTACCTTCAGGACGATCTGGACATCATCAAGCTGGCGGCTGCCAAGGCCCTGGCGCAGATGGGGTGTCGGGATGCCGTTCCGATGCTCAACGAACTCAAGGGTGATAAGAACCGTGATCTGGCTAACGTCGCGGAGAAGGCCTTAGACAGCATTGGAGGAAACCGAACATGAATAAGCCTTCCATTCTGGTGGTCGATGATGAGCTCCTCATCCGCGACCTTCTATATGATTTTTTCACGGGACAGGGTTGGGACATTGCGGTGGCGGAAAATGGGGATAAGGCGCTGGAGATGACGCGCGTCCGGAAGTTCGACCTGGTCCTGACTGATGTAAGAATGCCCCAAATGGACGGTCTGGCTCTGACCGGACACATCCGGCAGTCCTTTCCGGAGATGCCGATTGTGATTATGACCGGCTTTCCATCGGTAGACTCGGCCGTGGCCGCACTGAGAAGCAAAGTTGATGACTATGTCATCAAGCCCTTCAACATTAACCAACTCTATAAAGTGCTTGAAGCCAAGATCAAGGAAAGTCGGGCATAAGGGATATTGGGGGAGATCACCCGATTTTGCGGGTGCCAAGAGGGGCTGTATGGGTTCGGAAGTAAACGATAGTCTCAATATGACTCTGGAAGAGTTCCTGATGATCCGCGATTTCATCCATGAGAAGAGCGGCATCTTTTTCGCCGAAAACAAGATGTATCTTGTTCAAAATCGGCTCGAGAAACGGATGGCCGAATTGGCGATGAACAGCGTCCGGGACTACTTCTATCACGTCAAGTACGACGTATCCCAAAAGGAATTCAATCGTCTCATGGTTCTGATGACGACCAACGAGACGAGTTTCTACCGCAACGAACCTCAGTTAATGTGCTTTTCCGACGAAGTTCTTCCATTGATGGTCCAGGAAAAAATGCAGTCGAGGGGCAACAGAACTTTGCGGATATGGTCGGCCGGCTGCTCCACCGGCGAGGAACCGTATACATTAGCCATCCTCATCATGGAACGGTTAAAGTCATTGATCGGCTGGAATGTAGAAATAATCTCGAATGACATATCAGAAGACGTATTGCAGAAGGCGCGTATAGGCAGCTACTCAGGCATCACCATGCGTAACGTGCCGCCGGATATTCTCAATCGATACTTTGTGAAATCCGGCGACAACTTCGTGGTAAAGCCGGATGTCAAGGAGCTTGTCAAGTTTTCACAGATTAATCTCAATGATCCGCACAAGGTTGCGCAAATGACCAACATGGATGCCGTCTTCTGTCGCAACGTCATGATCTATTTCTCGGACGAGGTCAAAAAGCAGATCGTGCGCGGATTCTTCAATTCTCTCAGTCCGGGCGGTTATCTGTATATTGGACACTCCGAAACCCTGCACGGCATTTCCAAGGCGTTCAAACTGGTCTATTTCAAGAACGCTCTCGTGTACCGCAAGGAATCGGAGCGCTCTCGTCAGGCCGGAGAAACCGAATCGACCGACATCCTCGCAGCTACGAGGAAGACCGAAGTCAGTGGCATAGCCAGCGGAGCGTCGCGCGCCATGGATCTGTTGAGCAAGATAAAACCCATGACTGTGAAAAGATAGATAACGACAAATCAGCGACACAGGATTGAGATATGAGTCAGACGATTCTTGTAGTAGACGATTCTCCGACGGTAGTTAAGTTCGTCTCGGTATCACTAAAGGCCAAAGGGTATCAGGTCATCGCTGCCTGCGACGGCATGGACGCTCTTGAGAAGATGTCCAGTATGACGGGACAGGTGGACCTGATCATCACTGATCTCAATATGCCCAACCTCGATGGTTATGGCCTGATTGAGACGGTGAGACAAAGTCGTTCGGAGACGCCGATCATCATATTGTCGTCGGAGGAAGACGACGCAGACCGTGCACGGGGCATCGCGGTGGGGGCTAATTCTTATCTGGTGAAACCCTTTAAGCCTGCCGTCCTGCTCTCAGAGGTGTCCAAACAACTGGAACGCAAATGACAAGATAGACATACGGAAGGAGAACGACTGTGGCTGAGCTGAAGATTCTGGCGGTTGATGACAGCCCGACGATGAGGCGAATCATCATCAACACGCTCAAACGGGCAGGCTTCAACAATGTGATTGAAGCCAGCGACGGCAAGGATGCGTTGGCCAAAATGAAAATCGAGCGCCCCAACTTCGTCATTACCGACTGGAACATGCCGGAGATGGACGGTTTGACGTTCATCACCACCATCCGCGCGATGGAAGAGTACAAGCAACTGCCAGTCCTTATGGTGACCACGCGCTCGGTCCAGGAGGATATCGTGGCTGCCATGAAAGCCGGAGTTAACAATTATATCGTGAAACCTTTCACCCCTGATACCCTGAAGGCCAAGATTGACCAGATGGTGGGCAAGTAAACGGAAGAGCGCAGGAGGTTATATCATGTCATCCTCAGAAAACATACAGACTTGCATCCAGCGTGAAATCGCGGAACTTACCGAGTCGATATCAGGAATGATGAGCAGCTTCAGGAAGCTGCAGCGGCCTTTGGCTGAATCGCGGGAGAAGGTGCCCCAGGCGACCACTCAACTCGACAAGATCTCACAGCAGACCGAGGCGGTCACAACCCGAATGCTGGATGTGGTCGAGCAGATGACACAGCGCGAGGAAGAGGTGATTCGCGGTATTGAGCAGATCCGCACTACGGCCGGCGATGGTTCGACCGAAGAGATTGAGCATCTAGCCCAGGGGCTGATCGTCAAGGCGACGGACAATCTGAATGCCGCCTATCAGATCATGGAGTCACTTCAATTTCAGGATATCACCGCTCAACAGATGGACCATGCGGCTTCGCTGCTGGAGGAAGTTGAGATCAAGTTACACGGCATCCTGACCACACTAGGTTCTCCGGAAGACCCTAATGCGAGGATGGTACCCCAGGTTCCCCGGAAAACCCGCGCCTATGATCCGCATGCCGACTTCGTCGATCGCAAAACGGACCAGAAAGACATCGATTCGATCTTTGCCAAAAAGGGACACTAAGCTCCGAAAGTACTGACATGTCAGACGAAAACAACGTTGCCCTGGATGAGATGAAGGAAATCATCGATGATTTCCTTATTGAAGCGGACGAACTGATAGGCTCTCTGGACACCAATCTGGTAGCTCTGGAATCGGCGCCGAAGGACCTGGACCTGCTGAACACCATATTCCGCGCCGCTCATACGATCAAAGGTACCTCAAGCTTCCTCGGTTTCGAGCAGGTAACCAACCTGACTCACAAGATGGAAGATATCCTTAACCGGCTTCGCAAAGCGGAATTGACGGTCACGCCCGAGATCATGGACGTGCTTTTGGAGTCGCTGGATATCCTCAAGGTGCTTCTGGAAAATGTCCGCAATCACAGCGACGAGCAACTCGATCTGGACAATATCATCGCGAAACTGGTTGCGGCGAATGGAAGTCAGGCGATCGCGGCGGAGCCGATGGCCCTGGCGGCGTTTGCTCACGAGACGGCAGCGGCGACCGCACTGCTGCAGTCCGGGACGGGAGAGGCCGCTGTTGCAGACAATTCGTCCATGGCGGAGGTCTCAGCCGACGGCAGGTCGGGAGCCAGGAAGGCGGGCGGACCCGCCAAGGGTGGAGAGGGTCAGACAATCAGAGTTGACGTAAATCGCCTCGATTCCCTTATGAACCTCACGGGCGAACTGGTGCTCTCACGCAACAGCTTGCAGCAGGTAGTCAACGTCATCAACAAGGACGAAGAGAGTGTCAGTTCTCGGGAGAAGCTGAACAGATCTGCGGCGGCGCTCAGCTTTATCACGACCGAATTGCAGTTCGCCGTTATGAAGCTCCGGATGCAGCCGGTCAGCAAAGTATTCTCCAAGTTTCCGCGCCTGGTACGTGATCTGACACGCGATCTCGGCAAGGACATTGAATTGATCCTGAAAGGCGAAACCACTGAACTGGACAAGTCGGTCATCGAAGAAATCGGTGATCCTCTGGTGCATATCGTTCGCAATTCGTGTGACCACGGAATTGAATCACCCGAAGAGCGCCGGGCCAGGGGGAAACCGGCCACCGGCCACGTGGTGATGAGCGCCAGTCAGGAAGGTTCGCACATCGTCATCAAGGTATCCGACGACGGTCGTGGCCTTGATGTCGAAGCGATCCGCGCCAAAGCCGTAGAGCGGGGGATGGTCACGGAGGCTGAGGCCGTACGACTGTCCGAACGCGACGTTTTCAGGTTCATTTTCGCTGCCGGATTGTCGACGGCAAAACAGGTGTCTGGCGTCTCCGGCCGGGGTGTCGGTATGGATGTCGTTCGCACCAACATCGAAAAACTCAACGGTCTCATAGAGCTTCAGTCCACCTTCGGAGTCGGCACCACCATTGTCATCAAGTTACCGCTGACACTGGCCATTATGCAGGGGTTACTGATCGAATCGGACGACGAGGTCTACATTCTGCCTCTATCAAGTGTATACGAGACGGTTCGCAGCGAGAGCGCCGCCATTTACTACATCAACCAAAGACCGGTCATGCGGTTGCGTGACGAAATCATTCCTTTAATCAATCTGGGACAGGTTCTTCGCGAGAATGTGGCAGGCTTTACTCTTACGGAGAAGCCCTACGTGGTAGTGGTGGGCCTGGCTGACCGCAAACTCGGCATCATGATCGACCGTTTTCTCGGCCAGGAAGAAGCGGTCATCAAATCGCTCGGCAGCCTCCTGGGCAATACCGACGGTGTCGCGGGCGCCACAATTCTTGGCGACGGCCGAATCAGGCTGATTGTCGACCTGATCGGCTTATTCAACGTCGCCGGTAGATTACATTGAAAGAAAGCGGTTAGTGACTTCCGAACCGAAACAGATTCGCGTAGTCGTTGTCGACGACTCAGCTTTCATGCGCAAAGCCATTTCGATGATGCTGGAATCGGATCCGTCTATCAAAGTGGTCGGCACGGCAACTAACGGCGAAGATGGTGTCGAAATAGTGCGCCGGCTCCAACCGGACCTGGTCACCATGGACGTCGAGATGCCTCGGATGGATGGTCTCACGGCCTTGCGTCACATCATGGCGTCAACCCCGGTTCCGGTGATGATGGTATCGTCGATTACTACTGAGGGAGCCGAAGCTACTTTGGAGGCGCTCGAACTGGGGGCGGTAGATTTTATCCCCAAACAAATGTCCTATGTCAGCCTTGATATTGTGAAGATCAGGGAAGAGCTGGTGGCCAAGATCAAGAACATCGTCGGTCGCAAACACGTGCTGATGGCCAGACTCAGGCAACAGACCCGGTTCTCAAATGCATCACGCGGATCGCAGCCGAAACCAGCGACCAGCTATGCCCGAACCACCGTTTCGATTCAGAAGAAACACCACAGGATTGAGCTGGTGGCGATCGGCTCTTCGACCGGCGGGCCTCCCGCTCTCAGTTCAGTTATCTCACAGCTCCCGCCCAATTTCCCGGTCGGGATTGTGATCGCACAGCACATGCCGCCGATGTTTACCAAGCCCCTGGCTGATCGTCTTAACAGTATGTCACGTTTGTCGGTCAGGGAGGCTGAGGATGGCGAACGTGTCGAACCCGGTACTGTCCTTATTTCACCGGGGGGCAAACATCTGCTGGTCAAAAAATACGGCGCGAGCTTTCGCGTCGTTGTTTCCGCCGAACCGCAGAACACCCTCTATAAGCCGTGCGTGGACGTGATGTTCAACTCGGTCGCTGAGGCCTGCGGGCAAACCTCGCTGGCTGTTGTTCTCACCGGCATGGGTTCCAACGGCGTCAAGGGCGCTCAAAATATCAAAGCCAAGGGTGGAGCCCTGATCGCTCAGGACGAGGCCACGTGCGTCGTCTACGGGATGCCCCGGGCGGTCATCGAGGCTAAACTGGCTGACCAGATAGCTCCCATCGACAACATCGCCGCTGAGATCGCCAGCTACTTCTAATTGAAGTTTTAGTTGAAGTCCGAGTCACCCCAGTCCAGATTAGCAGACTGGAGATTACGGATCTGCTATGGGTGACAAACCAGAAGTTTATTCAGATTCTGCGACCGATTCAGGCACACCGCTGGCTGATTTCGCCGATTCCTACGCGTCGTTCAATCGCATTGTTAACAGCTTACAACGCAAGTACATAGAACTGAAAGAAGAGTTCTCGACGCAACAGGAGAAGCTGGTCCAGTCCAACAAGCGATTAATTGACCTTACCGCCCGCAATCTTACCGCGACGGAGTTTCTCGATGGCATTCTCAAGGCTATGGCAGCCGGGGTTGTAGCTGTTGACTACGAGGGACGCATCACTCACTTCAATCCGGCGGCCTCGCTCATGCTTGGTATTCCGATCACTGAGCCGCTTGGCAAGCTGTATAGGGACATTATCCCGCCGGGTGACCCGATCGACGCCAATGCACTGAGAGCCGCCCAGTCGGGGCGCCGAGTCGAGTCGGTCGAGAAGACCTGGTGTCTGGCCGACGGCACCCGGTTGATCGTGTCGGTCTCGACGGCTGTGATGAACGACGATAGCGGCAACGCGATCGGCGCGGTGGAAGTGTTCCACGATCTCACTCGAATCAAGAAGATGGAGCAGGAAATCACCCGCCTCAATACTCTGGCGGCTCTGGGCGAAATGGCAGCGGCGGTGGCCCATCAGGTGCGCAACCCACTCTCAGGAATCCTCGGCTATGGATCGCTGTTGAAGCGGGACATGGATGAAAACGATCCTCGTCAGAAGCTGGTCAGTCGAATCTGTGAGGGAGTCGAGACGCTTAACAAGACCGTTACCACTCTGCTTGACTACACACGCTATGAGGAAATTCGGCGGCGTGATATTGGTTTCGGCCAGTTTCTCCAGGAGGCAGTCCGCCAGTTCCTTCGGGACTATGAGAAACCCGCCGGCAGCATGGCATTTGATCTTCCCAAGAGTGTGACCGTGACCTCACCGGAAGACACCGTATCCCTCGATCCGATGCTCTTTCGCCAGGTGCTTTTCAACCTGTTCTGTAATTCCTGCGAAGCCTGTGGTGGGCAGGGCGTGATTAACGTTTTGTATCGCAAACTGCCGCGCCAAACGGCAACTGCGCAGTATTCCAATCGTCTGCTATTGGGTCTGGATGAAACGGTCTTCGAGATAATCGTTACCGACAACGGTCCGGGTGTTTCGCCGGAAGCGCTCGATTCCCTTTTCGCGCCATTCTTCACCACTCGCAACGGTGGCAACGGCCTGGGTCTGGCGATGGCTTGGAAGATCATGAAAGCCCACGGTGGAGATATTGCTCTGGATCGAGCCTACGAACAGGGAGCGCGGTTCGTGATGCTGATTCCGGTGAAGATCAGTTTTGCGGATCAGGCGATTGCTGAGTTCTGACTAACACGGAGAGTCACTAATGAAGTACGCGGTTCTGATTGTAGATGACGACAAATACGTAAATGATGCTATTACTGAGACGGTAGCGCGCGCCGGTTTCGAAGCGGTGCCGGCTTATTCCGGTGAAGAGGCGCTCGTCAAACTCAAGGAACGCTCTTTCGACATAGCCCTGACCGATCTCAAGATGCACGAAATGGACGGTATGGCTGTGCTTGAACACGCCAAACGGTTGCATCCGGACATCGCGGTAGTCATTATGACCGCTTACGGTACCGTGGAGAAAGCAGTTGCCGCCATGAAACTCGGGGCGTACGATTTTCTTCTCAAACCGGTCACTCCGGCCACCGTCGACCACATTCTCAACCGGATTACCGAGGTTATCAAGCTCCGCAGCGACAACGAAATCATGCGCCACGATTTGGCCGCCAGGTTTCAAAACATGGTCGGCAAATCCAGGGTGATGAAAGAGATTTTTGATCTCATCCTGTCCGTAGCGAAAGCTCGCTCGACGGTAATGATCAGCGGTGACTCCGGCGTAGGCAAGGAGCTGGTGGCTCGCGCCATTCATTACTGCTCAGATCGGGCAAAAGGTCCGTTTGTGAAGTTGAACTGCGCCGCCATTCCCGAAACGCTGGTTGAATCGGAACTGTTCGGATTCGAAAAGGGGGCGTTCACCGACGCCAAGCGAACGCATCGCGGACGTTTCGAATTGGCCGATCAGGGGACGCTTCTCCTTGACGAAATCTCGGAGATGCCGCTCAATCTTCAGTCAAAACTATTGAGGGTGATTCAGGAACGTGAATTCGAGCGGGTGGGTTCGGCCCAGACGATTTCGGTGGACGTGCGTGTTATCGCGACCTCGAACCGGAACCTCCGTGAGTACATCGCCGACGGTAGTTTCCGGGAGGACCTCTTCTATCGCCTCAACGTGATACCGATTCACATTCCGCCGTTGTATGAACGCGCCGATGACATCCCGCTTTTGGTCGAGCACTTCGTCGAAAAATACAACGCCGAGAACCACAAGACCATCAAGGGCGTCGATCAAAGAGCACTCAAGTTGCTGGTGGGGTATCGCTGGCCGGGCAACGTGCGTGAGCTGGAGAATATGATCGAGCGCGCCATTGTTACTACTCGTAACGACATTCTGACGGATAATGATTTTCCGATTGAGCTTCAGCTTGGCGGCGTGGAAGCTATCAGCGGCGGTCTGAAGATACCGATGAGCCTCGAAGAAGGGAACAAGTTCCTGATTCTCAAGACGCTGGAGAAATTCAACGGCAATAAGACCCGCGCTGCCGAGGCGCTGGGTGTATCCGCGCGCACGATCCGCAACAAGCTGTCCGAATACCGCGTCAAAGAAGACGCCTGAGCGGCGTCACAGCCATGCCGGTTATGTGGGTGGCGGACCTCTTGGTCTGGCCCTTGTACGAATTGCTGCCGCACCGCTTAACCAGTTTTGTCAGTTCCTGCGATCCCACCCGCCGCGGCGGGCGGGGGCGTGTGAATCAACACTCTTGCTCTGTGGCAGATCGCCGGTCATTCGATACACTTTTTCTCTTGCGTCATTCTGGAAGATCGACTATTCTGACAGCATAGGAGACGGGCTCCGGAGTCGTGGAGTTCCGTATAGTCGGTATGAGTTCAGGGAACTGCATCCGGGCAGCAACAGTAGGTCGGGACCCTTGTGGTTCCGACATGGAAGGATGTGCGTTCGCCTTGGGGCAGGGGGCCTGCGCTCCTGCCATCCCCGTGCCAGGCAGATGCCCACATCTGCCGGCTTTGGACAGAGCATCATGCTCTCAGTCACGTCGGGTGGGTTTCTCAGGTTTCAACATGGCACAACTACAAACCTGCAAACATAAAGGGAGGCATTTATGGCCCGAATGAAGAGTAGTTTGGTCTGGGTTCTGGGGGGGGGCAGTAGTCGTCCTCGCCTATGTCATTGGCGTACAAGCGGCTGCGCTATTTGCAGAATGGCACTTGTCCCGGAACGTGGACCAGTACCATGCTCAGGCATCAGAACAGACCGCAGCAGTCCTGAAGCAGATGGGGACAATTAAGGTTGGGGACACCTTACCCAACTTTCCGTTTGAAGATATCGACGGGAAGGTACGTCTCTTAGCTGAGGTGGTTACCGACAAGACACTGATCACTTATATCAAACCTGACTGTGACGCCTGCTTAGTCGAGTTAGAACGGCTGAAACAGACGGCCAAAAGTCAGGCGGATTACGAACACATATTATTGATCACATCGGCCAATCCGGTTCACATGCAGAAGCTGAGAGCGGATTATGGTCTGGGGTGTGTGATATTGTACGATGAGGAACGGCGGTTCGGGAGCACACTGAAGATATCGAGCTTCCCGTTCAATCTGGTAGTCAACCGACAGCGCGTGATCGAGGCGATTCACGCCAATGTCCTCCTGCCGGACGACTACGAGCGGTTTTTTGAATCGACCCAAACCGTCACACCCGCGAAGGCGGGTGCCCAGTCAAGCCGGACAGGGCATCGAGGGGCGGGTTTGAGCGAAAGAGTGTAGGATAAGAACAACATGAAAAACCGCCTGACTGTCCGTTCCCTTTCAATCAACTTTGAACCATTTAACGTTCTTTGAAAGGACAGAATTATGATAACAAAACGAGTTAGAATAGTATACGCGTTCTTGTTCCTGTTTACATTTACGTTTGCGCTCAGCTTCACACTGGCGCAACCGCCGGATGAAAAAGAACCTTGTTGTACAGTGTATTGCTCTGGTCACCCGGAACAGGTGGCGTACCATGGCTGGGAGGACATACATTACCCATGGCTTGGTTGTCAGGTACCATACAATCCTGAATACGAAACGTGCCTCCAGATGGTGTATCAGTGTCCGCCAGAGTGAACCTTGTCTGTAAGACGGGCGAAGTGTTGCACCTGCTTAGTCGCGTAACGTAGGAACATAGGTGCAATGTTGGGAACGGTGGTCAGGTGGTGAACTTGAAAAGCGAGATGTAATGAATGAGCACTTAGAGACGATCACGAGTGATCGGATGAAGACTATTGGCAGCGCCGTCAGATACAGCACACTTACAAAACCTACAAAGGTGTGCAGCATCGTGTCACTTATCGCAGCAGTTGTCGTCTTTGTATCTACAGACTGCCTGGCACAATACTTCGACTGTGGTCATGCGGCCCACAACCAGGGGAACATCCAGTTGCATCTAGGTGGAAGTCACTTCGGTGGAGGTCCACCACGAAATGATGACGAGGTCTTCATTGACCCGATTACCGGTGAAGGAGTCAACGGGTGCATCTATCCAAGCGGCAGTAACAATTATTACCTTTCTGGCAATTTGCACTTCGGCGCGATTGTTGGCAAAGACACCCTTGTGTCAAACTGGTGGGAGTTGTACGCGCCTTGTCCGATCGGGGGAGTCAAGGTGACCAGCTCCGACCGGAGCACACCATACTATTCCACAGATGCAAGATCGGCACTCGATCTTCAAATGCGGTACAATGACACACTTGTGTCGCCCCCCACAAGGACCGCATGGGATACGCGCTACCATATTCCTCTGGGACTCATGATTGAGCAGCGATCTATGGCCTGGAGCGGAGCCTTGATCGATGATTTTGTGCTCATTGAATACAACATAACCAATGTTGGACGTCAATCTTTGCAGCAGTTCTATGTAGCAGTAGAAGTGTATGCGGCCGTGCGAAACGGATCCCTGGACAACACATATGATGATTTATCCGGGTTCTTGAAGGATTGGTCGTTTTCGGACGCATGCGGATCTCGAGAAGATTTGAGAATTAACTATGTGATGGATAACGACGGTGAACCTGTAAGCGGAGTGTTCACCGGGGAGTCACCGCGAGCTGTCGTCGGTGTCATGTTGCTTGGGGTCTCTCAGAGAGATCTTCGCGTCAACTATAACTGGTGGGTAGGCACCAACATTGGTGGAAACTGGGGGCCACGCAATAGAGGCACAATTGATGATCCGTTCTACCAGCTTGGTCCCTATCTTGGCTGGCCGACCGGAGACGCATCTCTGTACTACTTGATGAGCCACCCTGAGATCGACTACGATCAAATGTTCGCGGCGATTGATCACACATCCGAAGGCTGGTTTCCGCCGTGGAGCCTGGCGAAGGAATTGGCGTCGGGTTGGTCAGGTGTCAGTCTCTATTCCTTCGGCCCCTTTGATATCCCCGTCAAGGACAAGATCAACTTTACGATTGCGGTGGTCGGTGGCGACAATGTGCACAATGATCCGTATGCGCACTTCAATCCACACTTTCCTCAAGAATACTACGATCAGCTTGATTTCTCGGAGTTGGCCCAGAACGCGCGTTGGGCGCAGTGGGTGTATGACAACCCCGGTGTTGACACCGACAGCGATGCCTACTTTGGCGAGTTCCGCGTGTGCGAAGGCGACACGACCTGGTACAAAGGCGACGGGGTGCCGGATTTCCGCGGCAACAGCCCGCCGCCGATACCGTTCACGCGGTATGAGACCGAGCCGGGGAGAATCATCGTCCGATGGAACGGATTCTTGTCAGAAACGACTAAGGACATCTTCTCCGGTCTGGTCGATTTCGAGGGGTATAGGGTCTACTGCGGCTTGGACAACCGCCGCACAAGTTTGTCGTTGCTGTCAACGTATGACAAGGAGAACTGGTTTCGGCTGAAGTATCATCAGTTGGGCGTGGGGCAAGGTCGGTGGATCAACGATGATCCACCGTTCAGCTTGGACTCGCTCCGAATCATCCACAACAATCCTGATCTCAACCCTGAACGGTACACCCGTGACCGGCCTTTGTTCGAGGGCGACAGCGCATTCTACTTTGCTCCGGTGGACGCCAACATGGCTGATCTAAGCTCAATTGCCGGCATCCACAAGGTCTATCCCGAGGCGAGCAATCCGGGGAAAGACTCGCTCCTCTGGACAGAATCTGACATTACCACCGAGCACGGCCGAAAACTCCCTAAGTACTACGAGTACGAGTATATCATCGAAAATCTGTTGCCGACCGTGCCATATTTTGTCTCGGTGACAGTATTTGACTTCGGTTATGCGGGTGGACGCGGCAATATGCCCCCGGACGAAACCAACCCGCTGAGCAACTGCACTGAAGTGTATGCGCAGACATCGTCAGAAGTAGTCGAGCAGGAGAATCTCGACGTCATCGTTTACCCGAACCCTTATCGCGTTGATGCGAACTATGATGAACTGGGATACGAGAACCGGAAGGGGAACATCATTCCCGACCGCGCGAGACTGATCCATTTCAGCAATTTGCCGAGCGTGTGCAAGATCAGCATCTTTTCATTGGATGGCGATTTGGTCGGCACGATAAACCACAATTATCCCGAAGGTGGTCCTGAAGCGATGCATGATTGGTGGAACTTGGTGAGCCGATCCGGCCTGGCGGTGGAATCGGGTTTGTACTATTGGGTGGTGGAATCTGCCACTCGCACGCAAGTGGGCAAGCTGGTGATATTGAAGTGAATATTCCCACCCGCTGGGTGGGGTACGGGGGTTGTGACAAGGCACGGGAACGGCGGTCAGGCCGTTATGAGAAAAGCAAGAGTGAGGTGATGGATGTCCATTAGAGACCGTACAGTATCTTGTATTACTGGAAAACTATATACTACGCTGTTGCTTGTTGCTATTGTGGGGATGGGTTCTGTTTGTTT
>Ga0315276_10000020_pt1 | contig 106752 bp, 92 predicted proteins | sample YL17G05_0_MG_FD_204542 | JGI IMG/M metagenome (GOLD analysis project Ga0315276, IMG submission 204542) | Sediment microbial communities from Yellowstone Lake, YNP, Wyoming, USA - YL17G05_0 | ecosystem: Environmental > Aquatic > Freshwater > Lake > Sediment | place: USA: Wyoming | collected...
CCTGAACGCCTCGTACCCGCTGTGTCTTTATCGAGTGGCGTTGGAGAAGGCGGCTATACAATAACGCACGGCGTATCTGCCTGGCGTGCGTCAGACGCACCTGCAATTCCACCATCAAATCTAATCAACGTGCGGCCCGATCCCGTCGTCAGGAATCACGAATAGTAAGCACCCTCGCCTGCCCCGCCACAAAGCGGCAGGCCCGTAAGTCGCTGTCTCACAAACTGTTCGATACGGTTGGTTGGGCGTTCTATTTGAAATAGGATGTCAGTGAAAGTGCGGGGAAGAGCCTCTATGCGGCGGTCCGGCGAGCTCTCCAAAAAAATTCTACCAGGAACAAGGATTTCACTTGCAGTGTTAACGTAGAGATCATAGATTCAAGTTATCTATATTATCACTTAACCTTCCATTGGAAAGGAAACGCTAATGACACGGAGTCAACTCCTCACCACAGCAGCTCTCGTTCTCATCGTAAGCTCAGCCGTGCTGGGCCAGACGGCTGAAAGAGTACGGACCTTCACGGGCAATTACACTTGCATTGCCTGCGATCTTAATAAGACAGTTGGTGCACATTCTCAGTGCGACATTTTTGGCCATGACTACGGCATCAAACTGACCAGCGGAACTTATATCCATTTTCTTCCCAACGACCACTCCGTTGATCTGGTGAAGGGTGGCGGCCGCTCGGGTTTCAAAATCACTGTCACCGGCGTTTATGATGCGGGCGCTCGTACCATTGACGTCCAGAAATACTCCATAGACGGGGTTAAGACCATATGGTCTGAAGAGCACCACAAAATGGAGATGGCCCTGACCCACCAGCAGTTGCTCTCAAAAGACGAGCATAATGATCAGTTGACTAAGAAGTAGAGCAGATTACGTGGCTCACCGCTTCGTGGAGATCAATCCTTCTGCGAAGCGGTGGGGCCAAGCCGCCCAAAAGTCCTACAGCGAACCAGATGGGGTGCCGTATTTCTGTATCATTCCCTGATAGCGAGGTAGCTTGCGGAGCGGCTCCAGTTTCTCGTTCAGTTTCAAATCGTTGACAGTGTAGGGGGTCTGCTGAGCCAGTAACTCCTCTAGCTGGTCGAGCGCTTTGTCGTACTGCCCGCATGTGACATAGATGATGGCCATGACCATGACCTGATCCGGTCCTCACCAGTGGCATTTGGCGATTGACAGCAACTCCTTCCCGCGAACGCCGAGTTGCACTGCCTGTTTGCACAACCCCATGTTTGCCAGTAGGATTCCGAGACTCGAAATGCTAAATGCATTGTCCGGTACAATCTTAAGTTGTTTCTCAAGCGCCAAACGAGCGGAATCAAGATAGGCAGATGTCAGCGCGGCGTCACCGGCTGCACTGTATCCTTGAGCCAAGGACGCGTAAAACCAATCAATACCCATCTTTTGACGATACTCTTTTCGGAAGCGATCAAAGAGCGGTCTGAACAGCACACTGTGACCGGCAAACAAAGAATCCAGAGGGAGGCCATTCACAGCTACGATAGTCGGCAGAATGGCCCAGACAAACTCCAATGTATCAATGTGGCTGAGTGCTTCCCGAACAACTTCTCGATTCTTGCGCCAGTCGCCATACCGCGAATTGTATCCCCATAGCTTTTCCGCGTAGAATTCAGGTCGCTTAGGATCAAGGGCAATGGCCCGGTCAACCGATTGTTCTGCATCAACGTACATTCTTCTGAATCTGAAGAATTGGGATCGCCACGAATAAAGAGCGGGATTCAACGGGTCAAGTTCGGTGGCCTTTTGGAAGTTTTCGTCCGACTCATCGAATTTCCCCTGGCGCCATTGCACCAACGCAATGTTGGTCACCAGGTCGGCATCGTTATGGAGTTCCGACGATGCCTGACTCAACTCGGCCATGGCGCTATCATAATTGGTCTCGGTCAGATTGTAGAAAATGCCTGCCGCCATGTGGCCGTAGGACAGGTTTGGGTCGATCTGGAGTGCTCTTTCGAAGGACTCGCGGGCAATTGTCAGGCGCGTCACCGATGGCGAGACAAAATTCAAAATGGTGTAGGCGCGGGACCTGACCGCATAGGCAAGGGCAAAGGTAGGGTCGATAATCACCGCACTGTCAAGATTGGCGGCGGCCGCGGTCAAGGCCGGTAGGGACCAATCAAGGCGTCGCACGCCGCTGATCCCCTTCAAATAATAGTCGTACGCCTTCGAGTTGGTCGTTGGGCGGGCTGCCAGAGCCTTGCTCTTTGACTCCAGAAGAGTCAAACCGAGCTGGTCTACTATCTTGGTCGCGATATCTTCCTGTACTGCGAAAACTTCCAGCATTTCGCGTTCATAATTATCTGCCCACATGTGGCGGTCGTCCGACACCCTGATGAGCTGCGGTGTAATTCTGACCCTGGTCTGCCCCCCTGCTTTCGCCCAGCGCACCGATCCCTCGAGGATGTAATTGACGCCAAGTTCCTTACCGATCTGGCTCAAGCTCTTGCCCGACCTCTTGTACTGCATGGCGCTCGTGCGGGAAATTACCCCTAACCCTGCAATTCCGACCAGCCGAGAAGTTATTTCTTCGGTCATACCGTCGGCGAAATACTCGTCCTCGGGATTTCCCAAATTCTCAAAAGGCAAGACCGCGATCATGGGCGTAGTACCGGCTGTCTCGGTTTGAGTCGACCTAAACCGTGAGTAAAGAACAGCGGCCCCAACCGCCGCAACTATCACTACCGCCGCACCGACCGCCAATCTCAACCGGGATTTAGGCGGTTTGGGCGGCGGGCGATGTCCTGTCTGTTGGGAGTCATAGACAAGCCGTTTGAGATCGGCGATGACATCTTCCGCCGTCTGATACCTCATCTCCCGGTCTTTCTCCAACAATTTGTCCACGATCGGTTGAAGCCGCGGTGGGATGTCGGATTTGTACCGGTTGAGCGGTTCAGGGATATCTTGCATGATCGCCCTCAGCGTGGCCCCTTCGCTGTCGCGCCGAAACGGTGTTCGCCCCGCAACCAATTCGTACAAAACGATTCCGAAGGAAAACAAATCGGAGCGGTGGTCGATATCTCGCCCTGACACCTGCTCGGGAGACATATATGATACTGTGCCGAGAGTGGAACCGGTTTTCGTCAATCTGTCATCGCCCGCTATGGCCGCCAGGCCAAAATCCAGCAGGCGCGCCCGTCCCTTTGCGTCAACGATGATATTGGTAGTCTTAATATCCCGGTGTGTTACTCCGGCCCGGTGCGCTTCACCAATACCCTGGCAAATTTGTATGGCATAATCAATAATCGAATCGAGCGGCAACGGCTTATCGTGGGCAAAGTGGTGAAGCGAATGTCCTTCGACATGCTCCATGACAAAGAACGGCCGGCCTTCGTACTCGCTGACATCATGTATCGTGACGATGTTGGGGTGATTGAGTTTTGCGACCGCTTGTGCTTCTCGAAAGAAACGACTTTTGATTTCTTCATTCGACGCCAGATGAGCCGGCAGGAACTTCAGGGCAACTTTCCGCTTGAGACGGGTATCTTCGGCCAAAAAGACTTCACCCATCCCGCCGGCGCCGATCCTTTCGACTATTCGATAAGGGCCAATGACTGTGCCGGCATTGATATTAATGTGTGTTCTGGTACGATCGTCTGAGTTATCTTCCGACATCGTTCACTTTATCCAGATTCCGTTGATCGATTAGCGCATTCGCCTGTCTCGGAATAACAATATACACTTTGTAGACCATGTCAGGCAATAATTTATGATGCCAGAAGCTGAACATTGAGAGTAGGTCTCCAGTTCTCTCAGGTGGGCGGCAGGTGTTCTCACCTGCCCTATTGGGGCATTCTCTCCCTCAACAGGAAAGTGGGTACGTCTGTCAAGACCGCAGGGGTTTTTGCCCCCGAATTAAAAAAAATCGTTAATAGCCGGACTCGGGCGTGTGACACTCCGTGCACTTGGATTCTTTCCAAGCGTCGCCGATATCCTCGGGATGCTGGAAATCCAACCCGCCGATATTGCTGGTCAGTTTATTGAGGTCTTCCGATGGTCCCTGCGCGACAACCAAGTGACAGGTGAAACAGTCGGAGCGAATGTTCTCTCCCTTACTGTTGACTTTCACTTTGTCGTGGCACCGGAAGCAGCCGTCGTTGACAAAATGGCTCAGGTTGTTTTCGCGGGCACGATAGTCGGTCTTCATCTCCGGAAAAAAGTTGTCCCTGTAGATTGTCTGGATGGAGGCAATCGCCTGCGAAATCTCGGCGCCCCGGTCCCGGGCGATATCAGGGTATTTCTCGCGATAGTAGGCGGTGAGCTTTTCGGCGACAGCAGCTATCGCCTGATCAGTAGTCAGATAAGTGGCATTGAGTATATCAAGCCCAACCTGTCGAATGTAAGGCAGCTTAGTTGAGATATTGCCGGACGACAATGCCAAGTTTAGCGCGGTCGCCGGAGCGAGGAATTTGTGGCTCGGTCGGTTGTGGCAGTCCATGCAGTCAAAGGTGCGCACTTCCGTATTCGGGTCGTTCGGGTCCGGGTACTGTGCGTTCGGGTCCTTGTAAACGGTCGTGTCGCCACCGGGGGTGATCATCCGTACCCACGGAATAACCTGCCGCTTGGGATCGGTAGCGATGTACTGAATCCTGTTCGAGGCTATCATGTGCCAATGGATGCCCTCGAGTTTGCCGGTACGCGGGTTGCCGCCGCCGACTTTCACAAGCAGGCTGACTGTCCACGGTGAGTTGGCTTCGTCGGTCTTGTAATAGGTGTGCGTGGTGAACTTGTTTCCCCAAAACTGCTGGGGCCAGTGGCAGCGTTCGCAGGTCTCCTGCGCCGGGCGGAGATTCCGGACCGGTGTTTGAATCGGGCGCGAAAACGTGTTGAACGTCGTCGCAACAAGCTGGCGGGTGCCGTCGACTTTCGACCGCACATAAAATGATGCTCCCGATCCGATATGGCACTCCACGCAAGGGACGCGGGCGTGGGGCGAGTTCGAGTACGTGACATACTGCGGTTCCATGACCGTATGACAGGTCTTGCCGCAGAAAGCAACCGAATCGGTTGCTTCGTAGGCGCGGTAGCCGCTGTAGCTGACGACTGAAATCAGGACGGCGCTCAAGCCAAGGAAAAGCCACAGGTTACGCATGTAGCCCGGGTCGGACGGGTCAATCCGGAGACTGAAGCGAACGTGCTCTCCCCGTTTACGCGCCGCTCTGACCTGAACATAAACCGCGAGTAAAAACAGAACCGCACCGATTGTAATGACCGCCGGTGCGATCACGAAAGTCACCAGAGCGCTATATGGGTTGTCTGTTCCGGCGGTCAGATCGATGAGAAAGAGAATGGCAAAGACAAATGCCCCGGCGATGATAAGCGCGCCGCCGATGGCCGCTAAGGGGTGCCGGTAGAGAGTCCGTCGCGTAGTTGTCTGCGGTGTATCCATCAGGTATCAGTTTCCCGTCATCAAGTGTTCGAGTCAGGCGGCAATATATACCGGACTGAAAAAGTAGCAACTGGTTTTGAACGGAGCGTCTATCGCGATTGAATTGCAGCCACCAGAGCTGATTCGAGGGTCGGATACTCAAATGCAAATCGTTCTTCCGCAAGACGTTGCGGCTTGACGCGTTGGCTGGAGAGTATGAGACTGTCGGCCATTTCGCCGAGAGCGAGTCGGAGAATCGGCGCCGGCACGGGAAAGAGGGCAGGTCGATGCAGAAGCCTAGCCAATGTTCTCGTAAACTCGGTATTGGTCGCCGGATTCGGAGACACGATGTTGAGCGGACCGGTCAACCGGTTAGTGAGGACAGCGAATTCAATCGCTCGCACAACATCATCCAGAGCAATCCAACTCCAATACTGGTTGCCGGAGCCGAGCGAGCCGCCGAGACCGAACTTAAACATCGGGAGCATTCGTTCAAGTGTTCCGCCACCACCAGAGAGGACTATTCCGGTGCGCAGACAGACGACACGCAGGCCGAGCGCAGTCGCTTTCTGTGCTGCCGCTTCCCACTCCCGGCAGAGTTCGCTCAGGAATCCGGTGCCGGGATCACTTATTTCGGTCAGAATTTCATCGCTGCGATTACCGTAGTAACCGATTGCCGAAGCACTGACCAGAACGCGGGGACGATAATCGAGCCGGGAAATGGTGTCGACCAGAAGCGCGGTGCTTTTGAGGCGGCTGTCTGCTATTCGACGTTTGTAATCCGGAGTCCATCGTCGGGCGCCAATATTTTCGCCGGCCAGATGAACGACGACTTCAACATCGCGTAAAGCGCGAATGTCAAGCTCACCGGTGCCTGGATTCCAGCCGAACCGGTTCTCACCCGGCACAGAGCCGGAGCGGGCCAGTACGACAACCTGGTGGCCGCCGCTCCTCAATCGTTCGCAGAGGGGGGTGCCGATCAGGCCGGTTGCTCCGGTAATCAGGACTTTCACTGACTCATCTTCCTTAGGCCGTCCGTTTATGGAACCGGAGGAGCGAGAAGCTGAAGATGACGGTTCCGAATATTGCCAGAGCGACAACGTTTTCGTACAGGTCGGTGAAGGTCGCTCCTTTCAACATGATACCGCGCACAATTTCAATGAAATAGCGCATGGGATTAGCCAGCGTGATGTGCTGCAACCAGACCGGCATGTTGGCGATCGGCGTCATGTACCCGGAAGTCAGCAGGGTGAAGATTGAAAAGAACCAGGCCAGGAACATCGCCTGCTGCTGCGTCTGGGTGATAGTCGAAATGAACAAGCCGAGACCCAGGGTGGACATGAGATAGAGTAACGATAGAGCGACTAACAGAAGAGACGAGCCGAGGAACGGCACATGGAACCACCAGACACCGACGTTGAGTGCCATTCCCATGATGAACATGGAAGTAATTATGAACGCCGTGATCTTGCCGAACAGAAGAGTGACGGCTGAGATCGGAGTTACGAGCACTTGTTCGAGTGTCCCCATTTCTCTCTCGCGGACAATCGACATCGACGTCATCATGAGGGTGAGCATGGTCAGCAGGGTGGCCACGATACCGGGGACCATGAAATAGACCGACTCGGCTTCCGGATTAAACATGAATTGCGAACGGACTTCCACATTCGGTGTGATCCCGACAGCATCATTGGAGAAACGTCGGATAATCTGCGAGGCGTATCCCGTGCCGGTACGCCCGGCATTGGCATCGGTGCCATCGGTAATCCAACCGATGTCGATCTGCTCTTTCCGCTGCAATTGTTTGGAAAAATCGCGAGGGATAATCAGCGCCATTTCGGCCCGCCCGGCGCGGAAGCGTTCTTCCAACTCCCAGAGGGGAGTATTGCCGCCGGTGAAGGCCCGGTCCACTGGTGTAAAGTAACCACCGGCTCCCAGCAGCGCGACGAGGCGGCGAGAAGCCTCCGTGCGATCGGAATCATAGACATCGACCTGCAGACGCTTGACATCGGTGTTGACGGCGTATCCCAGTACGAGGAGTTGTACGACCGGCATGACAAACAGCATTCGCAGAGTATTGCGATCTCGCAACGCCTGCGTGAACTCCTTCTTGATGACTCCGATAAAGGGACGCCACATATCAGCCAATCCTCGTCTTAAATCGTTTGATTGCCAGAAACAGAAAGAGCACCATCAGCAGCGCGAGGAATCCGGCCTGAGGCGCCAGCACGGAGAATCCCGATCCTTTTAGCATAATCCCGCGAATCATCTTCAGAAAGTACGTTGCAGGCACGATCCGGCTGAGGATCTGCAGCGGGACCGGCATATTCTTGATGGCAAAAATGAAACCGGAAAGCATGATGGTCGGAAGCATGGTCAAGAGTAGCGCGAATTGCATGGCCAGTTGCTGGGTCGGCACGGCGGTAGAGATGAGAATGCCTATGGAAAGGGCAGTCGTTACATATAGGAACTCGAGTGCGAGCAGCAAGGGAAACGAGCCGACAAATGGGACATTGAACAGAACTTTCGCAAACAGCAGAACGAGAAGGCCGTCGAGAAAGGCGATGACAATATACGGTAAGAGTTTCCCAATCAGGATTTGCGCCGGTGTCACCGGAGCAGTCAGGAGCTGTTCAAGCGTTCCGGTTTCTTTCTCGCGCGCGATAGTAATTGAGGTCAGCAACGCTGAGATCATGAGGAGGATGATGGCGACAATGCCGGGCACAAAGAAGTGCGAGGATTGCAGATCAGGATTGTACAGTACCTGTTGCGACAATCGGATACCGGGGATCGTCGCCTTGGGAGGCAGGCGGTCCATCAGATACTGACTCAGCACCACGCCGCTATAACTTTGAATGGCGGCCGCCTGGGAGACCTCGGAGCCGTCGACGATCAATCCCAGTTCGTATGGGGCGTCGGAATTCAACGCTTTGGCGAAGCCGGGCCGAATGATTATGATGCCCGCTGCATGCGAGGCCCTGAGTATTTGGTCCGGATCGCTCAACTCCGGAGAATGTGCAGACAGATAGAAATAACCGGATTGCAGGAACCGTTCAATGAGGGCGCGCGATTCGGATGTCTGGTCCTGATCGATATAGGTGATCGGAATGTGTTCGATATCCATGTTGATAGCGTAGCCGTACAGAAACGTCATCATGACCGGCATAACAAATACGATAATGAGCGACCGAAAGTCCCGCAGAATATGATACAGCTCCTTTTGCGCGATGAATCTAATTTGCCGCACCGATCACTCCTTGTGGGCGAATCAAATTGATAAACATGTCCTCCAGGTTCTTCGCCTTGTGCGCCTTAACCAAGTCACGAGGACTGCCGATCTCCACCAGTTTGCCCATGTGCATGATCGAGATGCGGCCGCAATATTCGGCCTCGTCCATGTAGTGGGTGGTAACGAACACGGTCGTTCCCTGCTCGGCCATGTCATAAAGCAGTTGCCAGAACGTTCGCCGAAAAACAGGGTCGACACCTGCAGTCGGTTCATCGAGAAAGACGATTGACGGCCGGTGAATTACGGCCACCGCCAACGCCAGCCGCTGACGCCAGCCGAGGGGCAATCGGCCGGAGATGCGGTCGATGAATTCTGAGAGCGAGAGTAAGTCGGCCAGTTCGTCAATACGGCTTCTGAGAGTGGTCTTATCCAGACTGTAGGTGTGTCCGTAGAAACTTAGATTCTCGCGGCCGGTCAGATCGGGATAGAGCGAGAATTTCTGAGACATATAGCCAATTGTGCGCTTTATCTGCTCGGACTGTTTGAGAATGTCGAAGCCGCCAACACTGCCGGAACCGGACGTCGGCAGCAGTAGCCCGCATAGCATTCGAATGGCGGTAGTTTTTCCGGCTCCGTTGGCGCCGAGAAATCCGAATATCTCCCCTCGCTCGACAATGAGTGAAAGATTATCCACCGCCGTAAACGTCCCGAACCGGCGGGTCAGATGAGTGATTTCGACGGCGTTCTCACTCATGAGCCGGTCTCCATCAATTGAATGAAGCGATCTTCCAACTGGGGCGGGATGCGAGTGAGACGGCCTGGATCGACACCGGCGTCGCGCAGATTGCCTGCCAACTGCTCGATGCTTACACCTTCGTCAATATGAATGTGAAGTCCGGCGCCAAAGCGGCGGGGAGAAAGTCCCGGAATCGAGGCAAGCTGCTTCATGGCATCCGGTTTCGGTATTTCATCGAGAAAGTAGATACTGCCTCGAAATTGGTCGGCCAGAGCCTGCGGTGTTCCTTCGGAAAGTTTTCTTCCGGCGAACATGAAAGCGGCGCGGTCGGCCCGAAGAACTTCATCCATGTAGGGGGTCGTGACCAGTACAGTCACGCCCTGCTGTTTGAGTTCAAGGAGCATTTCCCAGAATTGACGACGCGAGAGGGGATCAACACCGGTGGTCGGTTCATCGAGGATGAGAATTTTCGGATTATGAATAAGGGCACACGACAACGCCAATTTCTGCTTCATGCCACCGGAGAGAGCGCCTGCCCGGCGCGTGGCAAACGGCGCCAAATTGGAGAACGCATAGAGAGTATCCCGCTTCTTTCGAAACGATTCCCCAGTCAGGCCATAGATACCGGCATAGAATGTGAGATTTTCCTCGACACTGAGGTCGAGATACAAGGAGAACGACTGCGGCATGTAGCCGAGGAGTTGCTTGACCGGTTCGAAATCGCGGAATATCTCCCGGCCATCCAGAATTACCTCGCCGGAATCAGCGTCCATAAGGTGGCACAGCACGCGAATCAGGGTGGTCTTGCCGGCGCCATCCGGACCGAACAAAGCGAAGATCTCACCCCGTTCAATTGAGAACGACATCTCCTGCACCGCCCGGATTGGGCCGTGTGATTTACTAACGCCGCGAATCTCCAGGAAGGCCACTACTTCTCCAGTGTTACGAACACGGGCATACCGATCTTGAGGAAACCATCGGTATTGGGGATTCGCACTTTCACCGCATAGACCAGGTTGGCGCGTGATTTCTGCGTTTGGACATTCTTGGGAGTGAATTCAGCCTCGGCTGATGTCCATATCACTTCGCCGTCATAGGTCTTGTCACTTGCCTCAGTACTGACGATAGCTTTCTGGCCGGTCTTCACCGCAGAGAACTGCTCAGCCGGCAAATACAGTTTGACCCAGACCATCTCCAAGCCGGCGATCTTTGCCAGCCCCTTCCCCGGCGCGACCGTCTCCCCCATTTCAACAAGTGCTTCCGTCACGGTGCCACTGATTGGCGCTACGGGATAGCAGTCCTGAAGCTGACGGTTCAGGCGGTTGAGATCGGCGTCGACTTTCTCAAGCTGCGCCTGGATAACCGTAACATTTGCCTCAGCAGTCTGGCGCGCCACCGTAGCCTGAGCAGACTCATACGAGAGCTGATCCATCTGCTTCTGCGTAGCGGAGCCGGATTTGAGCAAGCGGGCGATGCGGTCGGATTCGGATTTTGCGAACTTCTCCGTTTCACGGGCTTTGGTGACCGATAGCCGGGCGGTTTCGAGCGAGGCAATCGCCGATTGGCGAGCCGCCGACATCGATGCGATATCGAGTTGGATGCGGCTTGGGTCGATCAGAGCCAAGGTATCGCCGGCCTTGATCTGACTTCCTTCGGAGAAATTTCGCTGCAGGATTCGGCCGGACGTTTCGGCCGACACCATGACCTCGTCAGCTTCGATAAAACCAGATCCGCCGGTGGTCTTGTTGTTACTACCGCAGCCGGCCAGCAGCATGGTGAGCGCAATAAACGAGAATAACAGCGTTTTCATGTTACAGTCCTCTCCGAAGGTTCTCTGAACCGATTGCATAATAGTAGGCGCTGAGCGCGAGGTGAAGATCCGCCAGCGAAGAAGCCAGCAATGCCTCAGCTGAATTCAGGTCGGCCGCAATCTCCAGTAGTCGGTTGGCAGCCATGACGCCGTCACTGAATTGAGCTTTCGCCAGCGAGTAGTTGGCCCCGGCGATACGCGCCTCGGTGACGGCTGATTGATACCGAATATGCGCATATTTCATTTGCTCATAGTACAACGCAGCATCTCTGGTCAGCGTCTCCTCAACCTGCTTGCGGTCCTGAGTAGCGGCATCAAGCGCGAATCGCGCCGCGCGAGTCTTGCGGGCGGTTCGGTTGCCCAGGTTGAATGACCAGGTGAGATTGGCGCCCACCGTGAAATAGTCATTCCAGGTGTTGTTGAAGCGATCGAGATTCGGTTTCCCGTAGGAGTAGCCGCCAAAAGCCGACAGCGCAGGAAAGTAGTCAGCTCTCGCCAACGAAACCTTCGAGCTACTCAGCCTCACTCCAGCGTCGGCGGCTATCAGTTCGGCCCGAGCAGGGGGTGATTGATTGGGCGGATCGGGAATCTGTGTATCCGGCAGTGAATCAGTGAGGAGCAGTGATTCAGACGGAGCCAACCCAAGTAAGTAAGATAGTCGAATCTCGGAAGTCCGCCTTCCGGTTTCGGCTTGAGAGATCAGATTGGTCGCTCTTGTCACCGCGAGGGTTGCTTCGAGCAGATTCACCGAATCGGCGGCGCCCGCTTCATACATGCCGCGGATGTTCTTCTCAATTGTTTGAGCTCGCTCCAACGCGGCTTCAGCGGCTCTCAGTTGACCCTCGGAGCGCGCCATGCCGAAATATTCGGCGCGAGTCTGAAATGCCAGTCGGTCCATATCCGCAGTCACGAGGGCGGCATAGTAGTCGGCCGAGGCGGAGGCGATGTCGATGGCGCCGGTAATGCGCCCGCCGGTGAAAAGGGGCATGGTCAGACGGAAGTCAGCCTGATATGTCTGATCGGTTCCTACATTCCGAGAGACGGAAACCGGCCCGGCCGCAATGGTAAGTTTGGGGATTTCACTCACGTAGTATGCGGTGCCGGTAGCTGCCAGAGTCGGGAAACGCTCGGCCCGCGCTGCTCTGAGCTCAGCGGAGGAACCGTCCCGTAGCGCCAGCGTCTTCCGAAGGCTGAAGGAATGCTGCTCGGCCATCTGCAACGCCTGAGCGAGATTGATCTCGCGCGCGGACGCCAATGAGGCAGAGAGCAGGAGAAGAGATAGAAGGAAACGCATCATATCGTTTTCACCTTTACGCCGTTCAAGAACAAATCGACAATGACCTTCTTTCGTTCGCGGATAAACGCCTCTTTGTCGGTGATGTTCCACACTCGATCGATTAGCGGGGCCATCAAATGGTAGCCCAGGCTCATGGCAACGAATGAGGTCATGGCTTGCCGAACATCGAATTGCCGGTACTCGCCGGAACGAACTGCTTCATCAAGCCGTTGTTGAGCCATCGCTGTCACGCCACTCCCCCCGATCATTCCGGCTATCCAGGCACACAGAGTGGAATCCGGATTGGCCAGTTCGCGCAAGAGAATTGGGAGTATGCCGGGGGATTGGGTCACCATCTGGGTGTGAGTCTCAGCGAGCTCGGTTAGCGCTTGCTCGAGGTTTTCAAAGGTCACCATATGACTCTTGAGGCGCTCTGCTACGGCGACAAAGAACTCCTTAACCACAGCTTCATACAACTGCTCTTTAGAATGAAAATAGTAATAGAGCATCGCCTTGTTAACGCCGGCATGTTTGGCAATTCGGTCGACGCGTGCCCCGTCGATACCATATTGGGCAAACTCTTCTCGAGCTGCGGCAATGAGTCGCGGACGCGTGCCTGCTCGGGCATTGTCGGGCGAGTTAATCTGGAGTGCTTCGGTAATCACAATATTGACCAACCAATTAGTTAAACTAACATCTTAGTTAATATCGGCATTATGCTGGTATGTGTCAAGTGATTCTTCTATGATGACACGATGGGGTTAAGCAGATAAAGGATTACATATCAATGATATAGGGCTGGTGGGCGGCCTACTTGTACTTTATCAAAGTTCCTTTGATCTCTTTTTTCTCTTCAGTTGATGTTGAGGAGCTGCCGGTAGTTGTGGTCTTGGTCTTGCCTTTGTCTTCGGCCTTCTGCGTAGTGGATTCTGAATAGTTGGTATTAGAGCCGGCCTGATAGCGCTGAAGCCCTTCGATAACCAGACCATCGGCTCCCTTGGCTCGGGCTTTTTCCATCATTTTCTTCTGCATTTTCTCGGCGCTTACCATATCGGGAGCTGAGGCCACAATATACCCCATCACCTTGCTGCCGGTTGGAGCATCGGCCATCGAAAAATAGATGTCCACACGATTCGTGGGCGGGTATTCTTCGCCTACGTAATCGATTTTGGTGCACGACGCGAGTGCAAGTAGCACCGCCAATAGCACAAACAGTCTTTTCATCTGTGTCGCTCCTTATCGTCAAGGCCACAGTCTTAATTTCGGCAACATCGGCCCGTCCATCTACCGGAATAAGAGACAGAAAAACCCGTTTGGGAATCAACAAACTTTCTTTTTCCACACAAGAGTGCGGAGGACGACTCAGGAACCCGGGGAGCCCGGCGGATTGAACGGGAGCAGCTTGTAGATATCCCCAAGGAACTCGGCTTCGAACGCTTCAAGTTGCGCAAGACTGGTCGGATCGTCGGCGCTGATGAAACGTACGAAGGCAACATCGGCCGGTTGAAAACTAAGAGCGCCGAGCATGGTGAAGAGTTTGCGCGAGTAATCGCTTGAAGTCTCTCCGTGGCGAGTGATGTACCAGTAGTCAACGACTCTGGTATCCGTCTCATATCGGACATACATCCGTGATGCCGGGATGACGCCGGCACCGAACGCGATATCGTGCCTTTCCGTTCTCTCAATAGTCCAGCCGGCGCCGGGCATACAGTTGCGAGGAGAATGAACTCCGATCTGCGAGTTCTTGCCCGCAAAATAGGAGAAGAACAGGTCAACCCGGTTGCCGCCGGAGTTGACATAGAGGGCGTTGAAAATGACGTCGGGGCGGAGCATGGCGATTACCCCTTTTTCGATAGGAAGCGTTTGCGCTTTCCAATCCCCTTTGCTCAGTGGAAACTGCCGGATATCGATGCGCCGCCCCCCTGACGGACGACCGTAGTCCAACGCGGCGCTGAACGCGAAGGTGGCGACCAGAAGCGCCAGCATAATCAGGAAGGCCTTTTTCGCCACCTGAGAATTCCTCCGAAAATTAGGATCAGCAATAAGGCGGTGACAAACACGAGGAGGCCCGAAATCTCGTGAAGGAAATCTTCGGCAAAACTGGTGCTGATTGCGTAGGCTGCAATCGCCGTGATAAAGATCCGGAAGATATTAGTAACGATGGCAATTGGAATGGCGCCCGCAAACAAGAGAATCGGCCGCAGTTTGCCCGGAAGAGTGAGGAATCCGTAGAGCGCACCCAGCGCCATGAGCGTGACCAGACTGCGGAGACCACTACAGGCCTCGAGGACTTCCAAGGCGTAGTCGGGCAGTTGAATTACGTTGCCATGGCGTACGCACGGCACACCAATGATCTGGAGAAGGCCGGCCGTTATCTTGGTGGCGAACAGTTGCATCGGAAACGTAGCGGCATTATAGATCACCGCCGGAATTGGAATCATGAACAGCAGGAAGAAGAACGAGAACCAGACTCTTCTGAAGTTAGCCGATCCGAAGTAATACCACGCCATGCCGGTGATGATGATGACCAGCGACAAACGGGTCGTGAAGAACTCGCTTGCGGCCACGCCGAGAATCAGACCGAGACAGCCAATAATGAAAACAAACATACCGCTGCGCGCCGGAGTGGCCGGAAACGCCAGGTCATGTCGGCGGCGGTAGAGCAGGTAGATCGATATCGGAATGATGAAGAAACCATGGGAGTAGTTGTCATCGCGAATCCAGTCCGCGATCAGGTCCCTGAGGACGGGAATGCTCAGAAGCGTCAGCACACCCAACAACAGGTAAGGATAGCGATGAACCTTAAGATGCTGTATCAGACGCTGTTTGCGATCGGCCTGATTCATGGGTGTAGTATCGTCAAGATGCGAAGAAAATGCAACAACTCTTAGTCTTCCGATCTAGCGGCTGCCTGTCCGTTGTCGGTTTTGAACGACACCCCGCGTCCAATCATGGTCCGGAGGAACTCGGAAAGAAATCCCCACCCGAGTGCGATGTGAATGGTCCAGAAGATTGGCGGTAGCAGCGGGAACATCTTTCCTTCATGTCTGGCAGCAATGCCGAATGACACAAGGACAGTCACTGCCGTGTATGATCCGAGCGAAACCCCAAGAAAGATGAGAGCGAGGTCGGAGAATGAGGCTAACAGGATCAGTATCAGCAAGGCCGAAACAAATAATGCCGGAATCAGGGTGCCGAGACCAAGTGATTTTGGGTGTTTCCGGGCCAGCCGAAACCGCCCGACCCCGTAGCGGCACAATTGCAAGAACAACTCACGAAAGGAATCGCGTGGGTGGTAATAGACCGCTAGTTTGGGCGAGGTGAACGAGCGATACCCCGCTGTCGCCAGACGGTAATTCAATTCAACATCTTCGCAGGCGCCGAAACGGACATCGTAGTTGCCAACCTTGGAGAACAACTCCCGGCGATAGCTGGCGCCGGAACTCGAAGGATCGACATAAGCTTCCTGCATGGAGTAGATTGTCGAGTCCAGGCCATGTCCAAGGGGGTTCTTGCGAGCCTGCGAGACAGCGCGCTGAAAGAGGGTGTTGTCCGGTGTGTCCAAAAATTGAGGACGGCTAAGCACCGACACCTGCTTCTCATGCATCAGGATGGCGGTGTTCTTCAGGAGTTGATTGTTGTCGATGTAGGTGTGACCATCGACGAAGGTGACGATCTCGCCTGTTGCGTGCTCCACGCCCAGCGCACGAGCGGTGGAAGAGGATCGTCCGGGGTTGTCAACTAGCCTGATGCGGCTATCGGACTTGGCTATTTCAGTGACAATCCCGGCCGTGCCATCCTCCGACTGACCATCGACAACCAGGATCTCAAGCCGGTCGCGAGGGTACTCCTGCCGCTGGATAGAGGTGATTGTTTGCGCTATGAACCGCTCTTCGTTTCGTATAGGCAGAATAACCGATATTTTGGGGAGTTCAACTTGATCGGTCTTGCTCATTGTCATATCCGAAAAGCGGATTCACTCGAGTCTACGAGCTGACCCTGGGCGCGAAGAAAGCGACCGTTCGTTTTAGACCTTCCACAAAATCAACCGACGGGACATAGCCGAACCGCTTAATCTGATCTATGGCGGCATAAGAATGCCGAATATCTCCAGAACGTGGCGGTTCATACACCGCCTGTATCTTCGTGCCCATGATCTTGCGGAGATAGTCCAGCAATTGATTCAGCGTAAATTGAGCGCCACAGCCGACGTTGAAAGCCTGACCGACCATGCTGTCAGCGGTAGCAGCCAAGAGATTGGCCTGCACGCAATTATCAATGTAGGTAAAATCACGTGACTGCTCGCCATCGCCATACACGGTCGGCGGGCGGTTTGCCTGAAAGGCGGTAATAAATCGCGGCACAACCGCAGCGTACTCGCTCTTTGGGTCCTGATGTGGTCCAAAGATATTGAAATAGCGGAGCGCCACTGTCGGGAACCGGTACAGTTGCCAGTAGACCCGGCAGTAGTACTCATTGGTCAACTTGGAAATAGCGTATGGTGACAAGGGGCTTGGAACCATGGATTCCCGCTTCGGAAGTTCTTCGGTTTCACCGTAAACGGAAGATGACGATGCCGTCACAAACCGCTTCACACCTGCTTGCCGCGAGGCTTCGAGCAAATTTAGAGTACCATCGATATTGACGGCATTGGAGGTCAGAGGGTTTTCCACCGAGCGCGGGACACTGGGCAACGCCGCCTGATGCAGAACGCAATCGATTACGCGGACTGCCCGGACGACCGTCCAGTAGTCACGGATATCCCCTTCAATCAATTCAATCTTCCCCAGAATGTCGGCGAGATTCTCCCGGCGACCGGATGAGAAATTGTCCAATATCCGAACGGTATGGCCTTCAGCAAGCAACCGTCTGACAATATTGGAACCGATAAAGCCCGCGCCGCCGGTGACAAGATACTTCATAAGTAGTCTTTCCCAATCCTTTCAGGTGTCCTGCACAGAATGTCGGCCTGACGAAGGGTCCGCTTTACGTCGGGACGACCGTTCCGGTTTGTCATGACGAATATCCAATGAGGCAGACGACTAATATGGAGCACATCCATCGGGATTTCTTCGCCTGCCGGCGATCATTCCGGCTAGATATAAGCGAGTTCAGCGGTGATGTCCACTGCAAAGTTACCGGCGGTCAGGATTACGGGCATTGCGGCAACGGGGTGCCGGCAGTCAGGAATGCCGTCAGGAATGATAAATCAGAGATCGTAATAAGGCCGTCCAGAGATCCGTCGACATTTGCTTTCTCGAAGCAGACCTGGATGCCTGTATTGGTGGTGAGATAAGCAACCAGGAGGGAGAGATCAGCAAGATCGACACGCCCATCCGACGAACCGTTGACATTTCCCGTTGTTCCGACACAGCCAGCGCAGGTGGTCCTTTGCGCAATATTCGACAGGAGCGACCAGTTCCACTGCTCGTCGGCCGCCTTGATGGCAAAGAAATAGGTGGTTGAGGGTAGCAGTCCACGGACAGTGAATATCTCTCTATTACCGAAAGGGAGCGGACGCGTCAATCCGTCGACGCGGGTAGCAAGATTCCAGTTGGCGTCGTTGATAGGAGAAGTTGCGTAGCGCAGATCATATTGACTAGCGCGGCCGACTCGAGCATCGTCACCCGGCGCGGTCCAATGCAGAACTATTGACGCCGCCTGAGTGGAACAAGTGGCAAGACAGACCCCGGCTGCAAGAACAAAGAAGCGAACGAACGACATGTACCTTCCGTGGTTCGAAGACTCTACCGAGGGACCTTTAAGCGAGTACGCCTGTGAGGTAGGTATCGGTGTTGGGGTCTATAATAAGGTTGGCTTCGAGCAGGTACAAGAATTATCACACAAAAGAGGTTAAATTTAGGGTAATTTCAATTTTTTTTCGTAAACTGGTGCAATGCTTTGCGCACAAACAGGTTGAATTGTGCATTCTTATTCCTCTATGGCCCACCAAATCGGCACCGTTGCGTCTGGTTACGTGTCCTCAATTGTCTCACAACTCTCTCGGTTCGGCGTAATTTGTTGTTCTGTAATATGATAAGAAATAGCACAACAGAAGCAACAAAGAAGACACAAAACTGTCTAATTGGCCTGATAATCGCTCTACCATGGGTGGCTAGGTATAGCTATAGGTTGAAAATAGTCGATTTAGAATAGGAGCCGCAGGCATGAAAAAGCTCTGTTTGGCAATGTTAGTTTTGGTAGTGGCCTTGCTTGTAGTTGGCCCGGTTGGCGCGACGGTGTATACGTTCAGTCCGTCGATTTCCAACCTCAACAATCTTGATCACTTCCAGTATTTCACGTGGGGAATGCGCTGGACACACACGAATGAGCGCATTGTCGACGCGGTGTTGACGTTTCACGACATCTGGAACTGGAAGTCTGAACCGAACAACCTATATTCTCATCTGCTCAATACTGTGCCGATGGGCGTTTATCCGTATCTGGACATGCAGGGCGGTGGCGACAACTTTGCCGGTCAGGGCTATGAAATTGGCAACTGGACAGACCCTGTTGGCGGTGCGGCTCGCGGTTTTGATTTGACCTATCGGTTCAGCGATCTTGGATTGGTCGATGTTCTTAATAACTACGCATCCGACGGCCGGTTCGGGTTTGGCTTTGACCCGGATTGCCACTACTACAATCGTGGTGTGACGTTTGAGATCATCACTGCCCCGGTTCCGGAGCCGGCTACGCTGAGCCTGTTCGGATTGGGATTGGTGGGACTCGGTATGATTCGTCGGAGAAAATAGGTCAGATTCCTTTCGATAATACTCGACCGCCGAGCAAGCTGCTCGGCGGTTTTGTTTTTGGCCGCAGCCGCGCTTCATTGCAGCAGGAAATTGTCAAACGCCATGCTGAATTCGCGCCTCGGCCGGCTCGCTGAGAACAGGACGATTCTCTTGATTCGGTCCAAATTCAACATTCGGTCGTGCGGACCGCGCTCAATTTCGGCGAGAGGAAGCTCGATTTCGGTCTTGCCGGGCGGAAGTTCTATGATTCGCTCGAATCGATCGTCGCGACGATTTTGAGCCTGGGTATCATCGATGCGCAGTCGAAGCTTCTCAGCCTGGGGGGACCAGGAATAGACCGAAAAACTGAGATAGGTATAGCCGCGCCAGTCAGGGCTGAAGTCCTGAAGAATCAGGCCTGTATAAGTGACGGCGCGAAAATCAACGCGAAGGACATGGTTAGCGGCCGCGCTTTGCTCTTCCCCTTCTTGTAACACGACGGTCGCAGTGGCACTGTCGGCATTCACAAACGGTTGCTCCCACCAGTGCTCGAATGCGAACAGCGTCGGAAACATCCTGTCCCGATTCACGCAGGCGACGCTAAGGCGGATGAGCGGGAGGGCGGAGACGACAGCCAACACCATTGCGGCGAGCAGGAGGATCGTGCGTCTGTAACTCGCGGCAATAGCAGGGAAGGCTTTACGGGCATCGTGATCATAGGAGAAACGGGTTAAGAGGAAACTAAGCGCGCCTATGATGTCTCTGAGAAAGTCATAGAAGTCAGCGTCGCGCGGTCCCCCGATTTGCACAGCCTCGCTGAGAGCGGCGAGAAGGATCGAGATCGCCAGCGCAGCGCCGTACCGACTCAATACCGAAAAGCGGCTTCCAAAGGTCAATCCGGCCAGTCTAAGGAGTAAGATACCAATTACGCCAAACAGCGGCAGATGGCCGAAGTTGAAAATCTCCCGCCACAGGAGGGTCGTATTCCATGGCTCAAAAAGCTCCAGAAACAATAGGAGCGCGATGACTCCCGCTGCCAAGCCAGTGGCTGCAGGCCAAGCTACTGAACCGCCACGTGATCTTTTCATAGACCGCCTAAGTCACCGACATTATACGCACTGATACCTGGGCCGCGCCGCTGAAAACTGCTGCACCGGGTGCATTACCGTGAAAGCAAGCGGCAAACGACCCGACCGATACACGGAAATCAGTTGCGAGCGCCTGCTGTTGCACCGTATTTATGCCGACGATGCAAACAGTATCTGCCGCTTAGTCCGGCGGAGCGAGTAAAAGGATTTCGAGCTGATGAAACGAAAACTGGCGCTGGTAGTCGGCGCTCGACCCAATTTTATGAAAGCCGCACCTCTGATGCGGGAATTGCGCAAGTACCCGGACCGATTCGAACCGATTCTCATCCACACCGGACAGCATTATGACACCAAGATGTCAGACCTGTTCTTCAAGGAGCTGGGGATGCCGTTGCCGGACGTTTTTCTGGGAGTCGGCTCCGGGACCCACGCCGAGCAGACAGCGCGTATCATGATCGAGATGGAGAAGTCTCTGGTAGCGGCGCGTCCCGATCTGACCGTAGTGTTTGGCGATATCAACTCCACGATGGCGGCCTCAATTGTAGCGGCCAAACTGGCCATCCCGGTGGCTCACGTGGAAGCCGGGTTGCGAAGTTTCGACAGCGGAATGCCGGAAGAGATAAATCGGATTGTCACGGATCGGCTATCGGATCTCCTCTTTGTATCGGAGCCGTCGGGGTTGCGGAATCTGGCCAACGAAGGGGTCTCGCCGGAGAAGGTTCATTTTGTCGGCAACATCATGATCGATTCTTTGATCGCGAGCCTTGAAGCGTGCCACAGGTCGACAATCCTGCAGCAGTTGTCACTGGTGCCCAAGAAGTATGTAGTTCTCACGCTACATCGGCCATCGAATGTCGACAATCAGCACATCCTGACAAATTTGCTGATGGCTATTGCGGAGATCGGCCGGCGAGTGCCGGTCGTGTTTCCGTGCCATCCGCGTACCGCCAAAGAGATGAACAAGGGGGGCGTCCTGGACCGGATCGACCCCAACGCGCTTCGCATCACCGAGCCTCTCGGTTACTTGGATTTCCTACGGCTTCAGTCAGAATCGTTCTTTGTCGTCACTGATTCGGGAGGAATTCAGGAAGAGACGACATACTTGCAGATACCTTGTATAACTCTGCGTTACAACACCGAGCGTCCGGTGACAGTCGACGAGGGGACTAATCTGCTGATAGGTCCGGAACCGGAAAAACTGGTTCAGGCATCCAACGAGATCATAGCTGGGCGCTCCAAGAAAGGGAGAATTCCTGATCTCTGGGACGGAAAGACGGCGGAGAGAATCGTCTCGCTATTGAGTGATTGAGTTTTTGTGGGGGGATTGGGGTGATAGTATCGATTTATCGAATCAGCACCAAAGCATGGCTGCTGGTTTTGTCTTCCGCGGTGAGTCGCGAAAAATAGACACCGGTCGCCACTTGATTCCCATTGTCATCGCGACCGTCCCAGTGGGCTGCAAACGTCCCGGCAGGAAGCGTCTTGCTGAGCACGTTCGCCACTTTCCTCCCCAGCAAATCATAAATTGTAATGGATACACGAGAGCGCGTCTGCAGGCTGAAGTGGATGTTGGTGGCGACAGAAAAGGGATTAGGCGTATTGCTGCTGATAGTAGTTTCGCGCGGCAATCCGGCGCTGTTGTTGCCGTCCGGGATGTCAGTAGGCGTAGTGTAGCTCACGACATTTGAAAGGCCGGACCAATTGGAGGAGGAATCAGCGGTTTTGAGCGCAAGGTAGTATAACGTACCCGGCGACAGGCCGGTCACGACACACGAATCGATTTCACCGGCAGGCTTCGGCGACGGCGGGTTGGCGACCGGAGAAGCGGTCTGCCACTGACCGGTTGTCAGGCTGAATTCGGCGTAGCGGATATCGTAGGCCGCAGCCCGGCCACTCGTGCTGTCACCTCCCGGGGCTGTCCAACTGAGGACAACATCGGTAGGAGCATCGCCGGGAGCCAGGCCAAGGTCATGGACGGTGTTCGGTGGGATGCTGTCGAGGCTGACAATCACTTTAGAGAAAAATATGGGAAAACCGCCAGTACCGGATCGCCACACGACCGGCACATACGGAGAATTGGCCGGTACCTGGAAACAGGTGTTCGGGTCACGGTTGTAGGTATTTCCGGGATCCGTTGATATCAGAAGCGGTGCACTCCAGGTTTGAGTCGTTTGGGACCACCTCTTGTAGTAAATCATTGAGGTGGCGTCACTGGTGCTGGACTTCTTGCAGTAGAACAGGTATAGGTCATCGCCGCGAACGGTCGAAGTCGGGTACCAGTCATTTTCCACCGTGGTGGAAGAATTGTCGATTATCTGATGATTCCAGACGCCCGAACCGCCGCTGTAATTCTTCCAGACGTGATGCAGTGATGTTCCCAGTCCAAAAACTAAATGAAAGACCGTATCGCGTATGACATTATGGGTGAACACGCGCGTCTGTCCCACGTTGGCGGCATAGATCGAATGGTCGGATCTGGCCACAAACGAGGAACCGTTCCAATGGTAGTACTCGAACCCGCGAGCATCATCCAAATACAAAACTACCAGAGCAGGGTTTCCTCCGGCATACGGCATCGAGCCGATACGCACGACGGTTGAATTGGTGGCGTACGCAACGCCGTGCGTCCAACTGGCGCCTTCGTTGTCGGAGTAGTTGTAAAGTACGTTTTCGGCGGCGCTGCCGTAGCTCAGACGCGTGAACAGCCAAATACGGCCCGTGTTTTGAACCATCAAGTTCGAGCGATGGCTGGCAGTGGTGCCGGAAATGGAGACCAGCGGCCCTCGGTCAGTATTGCTGTGGGCGGGCGAAGAGAATTTGCGGAACATGACCGCGCCGGTGCCGGGCCACGTGAAATACAGGTTTCCGTTCCGGCCGAAAGCAGACAGATGCATATCGAGCCAGCCGGTTGCATCGATCTGAATGACATCGGTGCTCCAGGATTGCCCACCATTAGTCGTGTAGGTGATGTTCCCCAGACTGGACCCCCCATTGGCGTAGCTTACCCAGAACTGACCGGGATCAGTCTCGCTCATGAAAGCTTTCCATCTTGGTATTCCCAGTGTTGGACCGTCCGATGCCGCCGAGGTCGCTATTTGCACCGGCGCTGTGACAGAATCGGCATTCGTGGTGGCAGGCGCCACAATCAGCCCAATAAGCAGGGCGACTTGGGTATGCAAGCAGAAAGCAAAAAGTCTATTCATTGCACCTCGCCTATAGTTGGGTCAAGCGGCGCCGGGCACCGCATATACAACATCTAGTTCATATTATCGGCAGAGGTTCCGGTCAATTTGGGTCGAATTGCCGGCTTGGTCTAATCGTTTGTCGATTAAGGACATGCCGGCAGGGTCGCGCCGCCGCCGGTAAGATACGACGTGAGAAAGCTCAAGTCACTGAGATCTACAATGCCAAGTCCATTCACATTTGCTTCGTCGGGGCAGGGCAAGTATGCACCAGCGCCTGTCAAGTAAGACACCAGCATGCTCAGGTCACTCAGATCAACAATACCGGACAAGTTTACATTGCCGCGAGTACCATCGCAACATGGACCGGGCGGTGGAACCATAATCTCGTTGTAATAAACTTGCTCGTTATTGGTGACGAGGTGGGTGTACCAAAAGACCGGAATGGCGGTCGAAGTTGACGGCACCTGCATTACCGTATTCGGCCAGTGGTTGTTGACATTTTCGGGGAGAGTCGACACGGGTTGGGCGGGAGACCAACTCATGCTCGTTTGCGACCACTTCCGGAAATAGATCTGTGCGCGAGTGGTATCAGCCGAAGTCGATTTACGATAGAATACGAAGAGCTCATCACTCCTCACCGTGCTGGCCACCTCCCAATCATTCCCCTGCGTATATGAAGAGTTGTCCACCACGCCCGCGTTCCATGAACCGATTCCGTTATTGTACTTCTTCCAGAAATGGTAGAGAGTGTCACCGGCGCCAAAAACGAGATGGAAATAGTCACCGGCCAGAACATTGTGCGTAAACGCCCGGTCATAACCGATGTTTCCTGAGTAAATCTGAGCGTCCGGTCGGGACTCAAACTGAGTGCCGTTCCAAAGGTAATATCGGAAACCGAGCGGACTGTTCAGGTACAATACCACCAAAGCGGGCTGACCGTTGACATAGGGCATCGAACCGATTCGGACCTCATTGGCATTGGTGGGATCGGCGATGCCGTGCGTCCATGTCTGCCCCCCGTTGTCACTGAAATGGTAGCGGACGTTTTCTGATGGGTAGTATGACTCTCGCGTGAACACCCAGAGGCGTTGATTGGTCGGCTGAACCATGACACTTGCCCGAGGCTGAGTGGTTCCGATATGCACTACTCTCAGGGGGTCGAGATCGCCGGCAGACTGGGCTGGGTATCTCACCTTTCGGAACTGAATCTGGTTACCGTAAGGAAAGACAGCGTACAAATTGCCGGACGCGTCACCGGTCAGAGCGACATGATAGTCCAGGGCGTTATCGTTCGGGAGGAGGATTCCAGGAAGATTCCAAGATGCGCCACCGTTAGTGCTGTATACCAAGTGATTGGCCTGGGAGCCCCAATCGGCTACGGTGAGCCAGATTCGATTGGGGTCGGTTGGGAGCATATACCCTTTCCACCTCGGGATTGCCATAGTGGCGCCGTCCTGATTAGAAGAAGTCACTTTTACAGGCAGTCCGACCGTATCAGCCCGCACAAGGGATCCGGCCACGAGCACACTCGATATGAGAACTGCATGGAGGGGAAAAAGCCCGGCTAAACATCTGAGAAAAGAAGTCCTGTACACGAACGACAATTCCTATCCTTAGTCAGCGAGCTGCACCCGGCACAGCATCGGAGTTCAATTGACTTTGACTACATTCAGTAGTCGGTTGCTTTAGCAGTATCCGCGACCAGGACTTCCTTTTCCTGAGACTATCCTTGAAGAAGCGTCCCAAGGAACCCTCGGATCAGGGGAGTCTCTGGGACGTTTATACCAAAGATACCTGGACACGTTCAAACGTCAATGAAAAATGGGGAGTATTTGTATCCAAAGCCTGCTTTTGCCAGAAGTAGTTGGTTGGACGGCGAGAGACATCGGGTTCCCTGTGTCTCGGTAACTCATTATGACACTTGATATTAGAGTTGTACTGGGAGGCCGGACCGACACCTAAACATGGATACTCCCCATCTATGCCATTGCGTAGGGCGTAAAACCTGCGTATACTGCCGCGCATCTGGTCGTGTAATGCTATGCCGCAAATAGAGATAGTCGTTGTCAGTTGGAATACACTTGCGCTCACGAGAGACTGCTTGGAGTCTTTGTTCGCTGATTTGGGCCGTAGTGAGCTTGATTACCGGGTCTGGGTTGTTGACAATTGCTCTACAGACGACTCGGTGTCCATGATCCGGGCGGAATTCCCGCAGGTGGTCCTGATTGAGAACCAGGAGAATGTCGGGTTTGCGAGGGCCAACAATCAAGTCCTGAGGCAGGCCACGGCACCTCTGCAACTTCTCCTCAACTCTGACACCGTAATTCACCAAGGTGCCATCAAGCGCATGGAAGAGGAAATGTCAGCAAAGCCCGGCGTCGCTGCTGTCGGCCCAAAGCTGGTTTATCCGGATGGATTGGTTCAACGGTCGTTCACGCGTCTGCCATCGGCCGTTGGTGAATTGAAATACTGCCTGGCTTATCACTTCTTTCCTCTTAATCGCTTATTTCACATGTTGTTCGGTTTCAGTAACCGCGCCTGGGAAGATGGTGCATTGACCCGCGAAGTTGAGGTTCTCTCGGCTGCTTGCTTGATGATTCGCAAAGATGTCTTGGACAAGGTGGGCGTTCTGGCAGAAGACTACTTTCTGTTCTCGGAAGAAAATGACCTGTTTTGTCGCATGAAACAAGCAGGGTATCGGAGTCTCTATCTGCCGAGCGCGGTGGTAACCCATGTGGTCGGTGCGAGCCGAAGGAAGCGTGGCGGAGTCGATTCGCAGGTCAACTTCTTAAAGAGCAGAATGATCTACTTCCGGCGCTATCACGAATCTTCCTTTTCACTGGTCAAGCTGACGTACCGGTTCTTTCTCGGCTGGTCGTATCTGTTTGCTCGCGTGTCAATGCTGCTTAAGGGTAATAAAGATAGCGAATACGTGGTCCTGTACCGGCAACTTCTCGAGACTTTGACTCAAACGAAAGTGGCACATTGATCAGAACGCGAGGCACGGCTTTCTTTAGCAGTGAAGAGCGTGTAGCTGATGCCGAAAGAAGTAGCAAGGAGAAGTAATTACGGATGTTCGCGCTGCTCAAGTTGTTCTATTGGGATTTGAAACACCGCCAGGGACGGTTTGGAATGCTGCAATCGCTGGTGCGGGATTGCCCGGGCGAATTCGGCGTACAGTTGCGTTCCCGGTTGTACCGGAAGTACTTCGGGAAAGTCGGAGCCAACTTGCGCGTGTTGCAGGATGTCCGCATCCGCAATCCTCAGTTGATATTCGCAGGGGACAATCTGTCTTTGGGGGACTCCAATTTTCTTCAGGCGGCCGGCGGGATCGAGTTCGGCGACGATGTCATTCTGGGACCGGGCGTCAAGATATGGTCGGCCAATCATCGCTTTGATGATCCCTCGGCGAAAATCGCCGAGCAGGGGTACGAGTACAAGAAGGTGACGATAGGCAGCGGCGTCTGGATTGGGGCGAATGCATTCATTATGCCGGGTGCGGCTATCGGAGACGGCGTCGTGATTTCGGCTGGAGCGGTCGTGGGGGGCAAGCCGATTCCCCCCTACAAGATCGTAGCAGGCAATCCGGCCCGGGTTATCGGCCCGCGTGACCCCAAACAGCCGGTGCCCGACAGCCTCTCGACAACTGAAGGAAACTGATGCTCACGCCTGAGTAGATAATGTCGGCAGGCGCTGTTTATCGTAGCAAAAACTGGTAAGCGAGTTCCGGGCTAATGCTACACTTGCTGAGAATACTGTGTCGCGATCTGCGGAGCCGACAGGGGCGGTTTGCTGCTTTGCAGTGGCTGTTGCGTGACTGCCCCGGTGAATTCGGGGTACAGCTGCGCGTTCGGCTTTATCGTTCGTACTTCTGCAAAGTTGGGAGCCGGTTGCGCATCGCTCAAAACGTGCTGATTCATCACCCCGAGCTCATAACAGCAGGAGACAGCGTCTCCATCGGCGAGTCCAACGTTATGGATGCGGCCGGCACAGTCGTAATCGGGAGCAACGTCATGTTCGGACCGGTCGGAAGGATATTGTCGCGAGAGCGCGGCCCCGATTATCCGTCGGGAAACGGAAGGGTAACCATAGGAAGTAATGTGTGGATCGGCGCCGGTTCTTGTGTCATGCCGGGGGCGGTGATTCCGGACGGGGTTGTGGTTTCGGCGGGATCGGTTGTGGGTGACAGAGCACTTCCCTGTTTCGCAATCGTCGCCGGAAATCCTGTCCGCGTGATCGGGTCACGATATCAGAGTCAGCAGGCTGCGAAGGGGCAGCCTGAGCCCGCCGAAACATAGTTCCATCACCAACGTCTCGACCCGCTCAGTTTCAGTCCTGTGGATTCATACCGAACAAAAAACTGTTAGTGGCGGAACAAATGAGGCATTCTTTCACTAATGCAACAGCCACTCTTTGACAAGCCGGTGATTAGAACTGCTTTGAGTGCCTGGTGACAAACGAGGTAGCCGAATGGCCAGTAGCGTAGCTTCCGAGCTTAAAGTAGTATCGAAACATTCGAGCGTTTATGGTCTAGCCAACCTCCTGAATCGGGTGGTTTCATTTCTCTTGCTCCCCTTGTATACCCACTACCTCACGCCGGCGGATTACGGTACGCTTGATCTATTGTATTTTGCGACCGCTTTCATCGGCATGGTTGTTGACCTGGGGATCGGCGCCGCTCTGGCTCGTTTCTATTTTGATTCGGACGATCAGTCCGAACGCAACGTGGCGGTGTCCAGCGCCTTTTATGGATTCGGTGTTGGGTCGGGCGTGCTAATACTCTTTTTTATTTCGATCAGCGGGTTCCTCAGTGACCTCGTATTCCGGGCCACCAGCCAGATGAACTTCGTCATTCTCCTGTTGAGCAATCTTTCCGGCGCGACGCCGGTGGCGTTGCCTCACAATTACACGGGTCTGTTGATCCTGTCGCTGATCGGCCTGTCGCTCGACATCTTCATCAATGTCAGCTATAACTACCTTCGAATACGTCAGAGATCGATACATTTGACGGTGGTGGCGCTCTCCCGTCTGGTAATGCAGATCGGGTTGAATGTCCTGTTCATAGTCGGACTTGGCTGGGGGGTGGCGGGCATACTGACCAGCGCCGTGATCGTCAATGCTGTGCTGGTGGCTTACCTGCTGCCGTCGACATTGAAGGAAGTCGGCGGGCGCTTCTCCTGGCCGAAATTGAAGGCGATGATCATGTATGGTCTGCCGCTGATTCCGTCGAATATCCTCGCGTATATCGTGAACGTCTCGGACCGATTTTTCGTGAATGCATATGTCGGACTTACCCAGACCGGATTATACACGCTTGGCTATCGATTTGGGATTCTAGTGAATGAGTTTGTCTCGTCGCCGTTTGCGCAAATCTGGGTTCCCCGCCGGTTCGAGTTGTTTCAGAAGGAGGATTCGGAGCGGATCTTCGCCCGCATTTTCACATACTTCGCAGGGGCCATGTTCTTTATCGGGTTGGGAATATCAGTAGCGACAAAGGACATGATCAAGATCATGTCGGAGCAGTCCTACTGGAATGCTTATTTGGTGGTGCCGGTAATTGTGCTGTCATATATCGTCTCGAGTTTCCAGATGCACTTCAATGTGGGCATTCTGTTCAAGAAGAAGACCAAGTACGTGATGTATATCAATTTCGTGACGGGCGGGATCAACATAGTCTTGAATTTCCTGATGATCAGCCGATGGGGGATGTGGGGCGCGGCCTGGGCGACTCTAATCTGCTTCGTCATCAAAGTCGCCATTCTTTTTGTCGTTGGCAACCGGCTGGCAAAAATAGCAATCGAGTGGTCCCGCGTGCTGAAACTGGTGGCAATTGCGTCCGCCATGTACGGGCTGATCACGCTTATCGAGACCGGTTCGCCGGTGCTCAATCTTGCCGTCAAGTGTGCTGCCTGTCTGATCTACCCGCTAGCCTTGTACGCGGTTGGTTTCTTCGATTCGGGAGAACTGAGGAAAGGCTGGGAACTGGCACGGCCATACGTGGGCAAGGTGATTCCGCGATTCCGCGAGTAGCAGCTTGGCAGATCGCAGCGGTGGGCAACTAGAATCCGATCAGCCGCCAATTCAGGTAACCGTATAAGTTCTTCGAGCTTTCGACTGAGACCAGTAGATCCCCGGGCCAAATTCCATTCGGATCGAGTAGCAATTCCTGTACGGTCCATTGGGGGGACAAATTCTCACCGCCGAATTCAAACAACAAGCGATCATTCAGGTGGATCAGTAACCTGGGGCAGGCAAATTTCCGTCGATTGTGAAACAGTTCCGGTAGGCCGACTATCAGAAACAAGCGATTGAGCGGAGTCTCAACATTGAAGCGGCAATGCAGGGTTACGTCGTCAAAAGTGTGAGCCAGATTAGTGGAAAGGAATTCCGGAGCAAGAAAGTCCCGGTGGCGGGCAATTCCTGACCAGTGTACTTCATCGCATCGCCAGCCCGGTCCGATGGGTACTTTCCCTTGGACAACGCTGAGGTCGCTCAGATAGTGGTCAGACCAACTTGTTTCCTGCCGTACACCGTTCCGGCAAATCGTCACGGTCGCTCTTTTGACGTCGTTAAGTGAATCGAAGCGTATTGGTGTCGATCTCGGAACGGCCGACGGCAGATAATCCGCGGACAGAGAAGCTGCTTCGTATGCCGCCGGGCTGGCAGGGAGACCGGTTGCGTCCGAACGGACCGTGATGATTTCATAGCTGCGGCAAGCGCCATCCTCGAAAGCCAGCTGAATCATGTAGCGGGGAGCGGCCCGGCCGGTGGAAAACGGCGGAAGCTGAAGGAACAGATTGCCAAGACTGTAGGCAATTGGTCGGCCTTTGTATTCCTCCACGATCCCCGCCAGATGGGTGTGATGTCCAATGACGGCAGAGGCTCCGGCGTCGATCAAGGCATGAGCGAAGTCGCGCTGCGGAGCGGTTTCCAAATAGCTCCATTCCTCGCCCCAGTGCAGAACAACAACTACCGGCATGGATCGGGCTGTCGCTGCAACCGTCTCAAGGGTCGGCGCAGCGTCAAGCGGATGCGGGCACGGTTCATGAGCGAAATAGAGGTCCGGATTCGGATCAATGATATGGGGCTCGACGTAATTGAGCACGGCCACCTTCTCCGGGCCGGTTGTCAGAATGGCAGGAGTTTGATAGCTGCCTTTCGTCTGTCGCAAACCGCAGGACTGTATCTGGGCCAAATCGAGATAGCGAATTGTGTCCGTCAGTCCATCAGGACCGTAGTCAAGAACATGGTTGTTGGCCAGACAGGCGAGCGTTACGCCCAATTCGCGAAGTGCCAACACGTAATGCGGCATAGCGCGCATGGTGTATCGTTTCTTGTCGAGCGACTGGCCGCGGTCCGACAAGGCGCATTCAAGGTTGACACTGAAGTGGTCTGCATCCGCCACCGCTGCACGTATGCCATGAGCAACCCGGCGGGCCTGAGCGAGGATTCGCGCTCGTGTCAGAAGCGGTAGCCGCATCTCCGGAATTGGCGGCGCTTCAGGACGGCGGATCAGTTCCCTGATAAGCGCTGCCAGTTCTGGTTTCGGCAGCCAATCGAAAGAGAGGTCACCGGCAAACAGCAGCTTCACCGCACATGTCCTTGTGGAAATCGCATGGCACAATTACCTGTCGATGAATTGCCGATGAAAGAGTTCAAATGAGACAAGCATAGAGAGCTCGTCGAACGTGTTCCCCCCCCGTTTCTGATAGGCCAGAAGAGCGGCGACTCCATCAGGGTCGAAATAGCCACGGTTCAGGGTACGGCGGTCGAGGAGAATGCCGTCAATGAATTCGCGCAGTCTGCGATTCGTACGGTACCACTGGTTGTAGTGCACGTACGTATCCATGTCGCGGATGTTCACGATACCGCGCGACAGCCGCTCTACATAATATGTAACTCGTTTGCCGTATCCTTTGAGAGCGGTCCGCCACCTTGCCGGCTCCGAAAAGAGATTGACACCCGAATGCTGCTGTGGCACGGCAGCCAGTTGCGGGAATTTGATTTTGAGACCTTCGATCAAGAGCGTCCTTACCGGATATGCCTTCAGCAAGGGCGGAAGCTTGATATAGAAGTCAAGTGTTCGGTCATCTTCAAGGGCAAAGTGATCGTGTAGTACACACCGGTTGACGTCTATCTGATCAAACCGACGCTTAAGGCGATTCTGAAGCGTAAACAGATCGCGCTGGTGACAGAAGAGATCAGACGCCTTTTCGTACTGCTTGAACTCAGCTTCGATCGCCGTGTCGTACCGTTCCCTGAGTCGCGGTCTGATATCAGGGTGGAACATGCGATAGTAGTTATCATCGACAAATTGTCCAACTAATGCTCGGCGCAGACGCTCCAATTTTTGTTCTCGCGTCAGCGTACGGCTAATGTCAGAAGCATTGAAGTATCCGTAACCGAAAGCCGTACGTCCGGCCAGTCCATTCAAGAAGGCAGTCTCTGCCGGGGGCAAGCCGTAGCGCTCAGTGACACCGAGCAAGACACATGGGCTGAAATTGATAAGGCCGTCGGTCAACCACGTGTATCGCTCGGCGTATTCATATGACCAGGCTGGATCGATCTCGATAATCCTGTGATGCTTGACTCCGGACGCTTTTGCGACGCGGGTAGCGAGTTTCATTTCGAGACTTCGTTTCGGGCCATGAGAAAACGTCTCCGGCTCAAGGCCGGCAAGAGTCGCATGCGCCAAAACCATACGCGAGTCGAGGCCACCCGAGAGCGGAACCGCCACATGTTTGGCCCCCTCGGTCTGTATCCGGATGTTCTGCTGATAGAGTTGGTGGCCTTCTTCCACCAGTTCCGGAATTGTCTGGGTCGACTCATGGTCAAACCGCCATTCCCACCACGGTTGAACGACAACTTTCCCGCTGTCAAAAGTAATGCGATGCGCCCAGGGCAAACGCTTGACCCCCTTGAAAAACGTGGTGTCGCCGAGGTGCACCTGGTAGTTCATGTAGGCATATACGGCCTCGATGTCGAGTTCCCGAGTAAACCGATCGTACGCAAGGAGAGCTTTAACCTCGCCTGCAAACAAGAACCGTTCGCTATCCTCCAGATAGTACAATTGCCAGTGCCCCAGACGGTCATTGGAGATGGTCATCCGCTTGTTCTTGAGATCAAACACGGCTGCGTTATAGGAGCCATTCAGTTTTTCGGGAAATGATTCAGCATCGTGCGTATAGACCTCGGCGAGTCGGGTCGCCTTGCGAGCGGTCGGTTGCAACAGGTTGGCCGGGAGTTTCTGGAAGCCGTAGATGAACCCGCCGAATGCAGCCGCCAAGCCACGATTCTGATCAACCGCGAATCGTTCCTCGCCGGGTATCGGCAGACCGATCAGGCCGAGTCCGAACCAAGTTCCGGCATGGGTGAGCAGTTCGTACCCCTTGGTGTGAGCCTGAATCTCCCCCATTTTCATGATCAGGCTTTCGTTGGCGCTCCGGTCGCCGCCTTGCTTACAAATAAATCCGAAAATCCCTGGCATTAACTACCTTGTGTTTTGATATCAATTCCACGAGTATAAGCGAAAGCTGCGGCGGATAACAGTTCAAATTGAGTCGGCTGAGCGGCTGGTTGGAACAGACTGTACTCAAGATGCTCGGAAACCACTTGGCGCCGTATGAGGTTATTGTTATGCTGGACCACTGTGGTCGGTAATTGCCCATCAAAGAGGACCGTTATCCGCTCAAGAGAGGCGCTGGAGTGGTCGAAATAGGTGAGTGACCGACAGGCTATCGGTTGATTGACAGGAAAGTAAGAAAGATGAGTACGAATAAGAAGCGACCATTGCTCGGCATAATCGGCGGTATGGGGGCGGAAGCAGGAGCGGTGTTCTATCAGAGGCTTATCAAGCTGACGCCGGTTGAAGTAGACCAGGATCATATAGAAGCTATCCTATATTCCAACTCGTCGATACCGGATCGGACCAAGTCGATTCTTAAACAAGGCCCCAGTTCGTATCCGTTATTACTCGAATCGGCGAAGCTGTTGGAAAGAAATGCCGTTGATATGATCATACTCACCTGTGTCACGTCGCATCACTACATCGAGGATCTTCGTAAGGAGATTCGTTGCGAGGTCCTGAGTGCGGTAGAAGAGACGCTTGAACTGCTAAAGGCGTCGGCACCTCAGGCGAGAACGGTTGGCGTGCTCGCGACATCAGGTACGTTGCAGGCAGGCTTGTTCCAAAGAGCGCTTACCACGGCGGGGTTGCAGCCGCTGGTCTTGCCGGACAGTGTGCAGGAGAAGTACGTGATGCAGGGGTTGTACGCCCCGGATGGCATCAAAGCCGGCCACGTACAGCCGGCCCGCGACAAGATGCTGCTGGCTCTCAACTGGCTTGTACTCAACGGCGCGGAGGCCGTCATTTCCGGCTGTTCCGAGTTTCCGCTGCTATTCGGGCAAACGGATTCGCTCGTGCCGCTGATCGACGCCATGGACGCGTTGATGCGAAAGACCATTTTCCGGTGCACCGGCAAACAGGCACTGGCGTCGGCCTGAGCCGATGTTTTCGGACAAATCTGTTTTAGGTTGGCATCTATCCATCGGTCCCCTATGTTTTCCTCCTTGAGGAGTCGGCGGTCAGTGGTACCGCGAGTTTGAAGGAACGCAGCCGGTTTTCCATGGAACCGAAGCCAAAGAAACTACTCATTGTGACCTATGTCTTTCCTCCGTTCGCTGCGGTGGGAGTATATCGAATACTCAAGTTCTGTAAGTACCTTCCGGATTTCGGAATTTCACCGGTCATCTTGACGCCGAGCAATCCGAACACGATGGCCCGCGATGAAGGGCTGATGGCGCAAGTGCCGCATTATGTTCCCGTGCATCACACGCCGACGTTTGAGCCGTTTCGCTGGAAGCCGGAAGCGAAAGCCTCGGCCGGCACCAATTCAAAGCATCCCCTGCCGCCTGATGTTCACACACTCATCAAGCAGAGGCCGATGTCGCGGTTGAAACAGACCGTCAGACAAAACCTCTCAATACCGGACACGAGTTACTTCTGGCGATGGACAGGGCTATGGACAGGCCTTAGGGCAGTCAAGGATGAGAAGATCGATCTTATCCTGTCCTCGTCGCCGCCTCATTCGGCGCATCTGCTGGCAGCGCAGATCGCCTCGCGGACCCGCAAGCCGCTGATCGTTGATTTCCGCGACCTGTGGACTCAAAACACCAGCTACGCGGAACGAATTCTCCCGCCTGCCCTGCAACGCCGGGACCGCCGTTACGAGGAGTCCGTCCTTCGGCAGTCGGCAGGAATAACTGTCAATACCGATACGTTTAAGGTGCAGTTGCTGGCGAACAATGCGTTCCTGCATGAGGACCGAATTGACGTAGTGACCAATGGCGTGGACCCTGACGATTTTAAGGAGTTTGTCGCATCCGGGACCGGTGAAAGCCGATTCACGCTCTTATACACCGGCAGCCTGTACGGCGGACATCGCAATCCGGATTTCTTCTTTACGGCGTTCAGAGCATGGCTGGATCGCCGTCCTGAGGTCGCCGGGCAGACTCGCTTGCTGTTCATCGGCAACTGGGCGCCGGAGCACGCCGGTCTAATCGAGCGCCACGGACTCGGAGATGTAATTGTGAAGCGCGACTGGATGCCGCAACGCGAGGCGCTGAAGGAGACATTCGCAGCTGATCTGCTTTTGTTGTTTCAGGGGTTTGATACGGCGCTTGCGGCAGCGATTCCACGGAAGCTCTATGAGTACATGATCACGAACAAACCGATCCTGGCGTTCGCCCCGCCGGGAGAGATTCCGGACTTGATAACGCGGTTTGAGTGCGGTGTTTCTCTGGGGTCGCCGGCGCCAGAGCCTATTATTGCATACCTTGATGAGGCATTCAACACGTGGAAACATCGACGCGAGACCGGGCAGACAGCGCACTCTCTCCGATCCATGCCTGACTTGGAGACCAAACAACAAGTGCGCAGGTTGGCCGACCTGTGTCATCGACTCGCGTAGGTGGATCGGATGTAATCAATGGGTTCACTTGGCAAGCTCTTTACCTACGTGAGAACCAGCCAGTTTGACAAAATCGGCGATGCGATCACCGAGCGAATCCCGTGGTGGCTGTTCCACAGTGGAAGTGCATCTCTTTATGAGTTGCGTCGCTCCGATCAAATAACCGCCAAATCAGGATCGGTTCTGCCGCAAGGATATGTCTACCGACATGCCGCGCGAGAGGACATGCCGGCGTGCAGCCGGATTACAGGGATTGATGTCAGCGAGTACTACCGTCGACTGGTCGCCGGAGATATCTGTTACGGTGTGTTTGCAGAAGACAAACCGGTGAACATCAACTGGGTGCACTCCGGGGCTTGTTATGTCAGGGGTATGGGGTACGCTCATGATGGAGCCGCAGGTGACAAATATGTGTATGGGATCATGACCGACCCGGCGGAGCGCGGAAAAGGATTGTATAAGAGCTGTCTTGTGAATCTCGCCGGGTATCTTTTTGAGACTGGAGCGGAGCGAATATTCCAGATGGTGGAAGAAGGAAACACTCCCGTTTTGGTCACACTGCCGCAGTTGGGGTACAAGAAGACCCATGGCATCAGGCACACGACTTTTTGCGGAGTCAAGCGCACCGTCGTAGTAGACCTGAAAGCTGATCATACCGCCGCACGCTGGTTTACATCAGAACCGAATGACCGATTTGTGATATAGAGATGCCTAAGACGGGAAACCAACTACTGCCGCAGTCCCATTTGCGTGATCCGGGGACTCTTGTAACAGGCAAGACGGTGTTCTATGTGGGGTTGGCCATAGCTATTGCGGGAATCAGTCTCGCGACCTTGAAAGTTGATCCGGTATTTCTTATTGGCGGAATTATCGGACTGCTTGGTCTGCTCCTGGTCTTCAAGTATCCCTTCTTTGGCTTCTTCCTCTATGCCGTCTTGTATTTCCTTCGCCCCGGGGAGCGGTATGTGGCGCTGGCGCCGCTGCGCCTCGAATTGGTATTCGGCTTGATGCTCCTGGCGGCGATCGCCATTTCAGATGCTCTTCGCGGTTCCCGGCTTCGCTTCCCGACTGATCGAATATCGGTTTCGTTCTTCGTATTTATCGGCGCGCTGGGATTGTGCACGGTGTTCTCGGAATGGAAATCGGAGTCGGCCAATGTTGTATTTGCATTCGTCAAGCTCTTCATATTCTACTACTATCTGTCCGTACTCGTGAACACCGAGAAGCGATTCTTGTACGCGTATTGGTTAATCGTTGCCCTGACCACGATCATTGGGATTGAAGCGGCGTACAACTACTTCACCGGACATTTCCGATTCAATCAGGGTGTCATGCGAACCGGCGGCGCGACTTCGTACGGCGAACACGCCAACTCGCTCGCCATGTATATGGCCACCACTATCCCGATGCTGGTTTACCTGATCACGCGCTACCGAAGTATGCTGGTGCGGGCGATCGGATTCAGCATGATTGGCATCTGTTTTCTTACTCTGCTGATCACGGCGTCGCGGAGCGGCGTGTTGTGCATATTGGCCATTGCATTTTGTTACGCCTGGTTTTCGCGACATCGCGTCGCGTATATCGCCGGGTTGGTTCTATTGTCCGTCGTCACCTGGGTGGCACTTCCGGAACAGTACAAGGCGCGCTATGGGAGCATTGCCAGCAGCCAGATAGATGAATCGAGCCAGGGTCGAATCGACGCATGGAAGGCCGGGCTGGAGATGTTTGCAGAAAAGCCGTTTGTCGGAGTCGGACCGGGGGTGTTTGCGGCGGCATATCTCGACCGGCACGGTGTCTGGCTCTATTCGCATTCGCTGTACATCGAGGCTCTGGCGGAGACGGGTGTGGTCGGCACAGGCAGTTTTGTGGCATTGCTAGTGTTGATGATCCTTCAACTGCGCCGGATGAGCCGCTTTCGAAGTGTCCCTGACGATAGACATGAAGAACTTCAAGTGTTCGCCCGGGCGGGGTATGCGATTATCGCCGGACTTCTCGTAGCGGGCGTGTTCGGACATATCCTCCAGCGGGACACGTGGTACTTGCTGGCCGGGCTGATAGTCGCACGGTTCAACCTGGCGGCGGCCGAGACATCAGGGGCATAAATGGACTTGCTGAAACCGATCGTCAAGCATCTCACGTTCGACCTCTTCATGCGGCGTGACGGATACCGTGTTGATTCCTACGTAAAGGAACTTGACTCTTCGCAGTATCTCAGTGCCGAACAAGTCCGAAGAATACAACTTCAGAAACTCGTTTCCCTATTGAGCTTTTGCCGCGACAACAACGAGTTCTACAGCGAGCGATTGTCACAGACAGGATTCGATCCGGCGGCCATAAGAAGTCTTGGGGAAGTCAGCAAACTCCCTATTCTGACAAAGGATGATATTCGTTCGGCGGGGGACGCACTGTTTTCGCGCGGATACTCCCGCGACAGCACAGTGCACAACCGGACCGGAGGCTCTACCGGCGTACCGTTGCACACATATATGGACTATCCCGCCGTGTCGTTTAAGAAGGCCGCCACCCTCCGCCACAATGCGTGGGCGAATCTAAGACCGGGCGACCGCCTCGCGGCAGTCTGGGGAGATACCGACAAACCGCAACCTTTTAGAACTCGGCTTCGCAACATTCTCACCGACCGGGCGATCTATCTGGACACACTTACGTTCGATAAGCCGCATCTGGCCCGGTTTGTTGCCGATATTCGCACACATCGCCCGCCGGTATTGATGGGGCATGCCCACTCGATATATCGATTTGCCGAGTACGTTCAGTCGGCATCCATTGAAGACATCTCCTTTGACGGCATCATTACGACAGCGATGGTACTCAGCGATGTCGAGCGCGGAACCATCGAAAGCGTTTTCCGCGCCCCGGTGTTCAATCGGTATGGCTGTGAGGAACTGTCAATCATTGCCTCGGAGTGCGAAGCACACGATGGGATGCACATATGCAGTGAAGGACTGTATGTCGAGGTCTTGGAAGAAACGACAAGTCAACCCGGCAAGCTTATTATTACGGACCTGGTGAATTACGCGATGCCGATGATCCGGTATGAAATCGGTGACTATGCCGTCACACAAACCGGCGCCTGCGCCTGCGGCCGCAGCCTGCCGCGCCTGAAATCGGTGGTAGGGAGAACGGCCGACTTTCTTTACACGCCGGAGAAGAAGCCGGTGTTCGGGATATCGATTCTGGATACATTCGTCATTCACATTCCCGGTCTGAAACAAGTACAGATAGTGCAGGATCGATTCGATCACCTGGATTTCTACGTTGTGCGGGATGTCAACTTCACTGAGACAACTCTCGCTCTGCTCCAGAAGAACATCACCGACATTTTTGGGCGACAGATGGTGGCGGACATTCATTTCGTGGAGCAGATCGCCCAGACCGAACGGGGGAAATTCCGGTTCTCTATCTGCAATATCCCGCCGGAGCAGCTACCGTGAAAATCCTGGTGCTGGACGAGTTCTTGTGCTATCCGGTCGATTCCGGAAAGAAAGTGCGTACCTATAATCTGCTCCGGCAATTGGCAGCGAGACACCAGATCACGCTGTTGTGTTTCGTGTGGGGAGACGCTCGGGAACGGGAGGGGATTGACCATCTCCGATCGATTGGCATAGAAATCGTCACCATTTCAAGAGGCAACCCGGCCAAGAGCGGAGTCGCGTTCTATTGGAAACTGTTCACGAATCTCTTTTCTCGTCTTCCGTACATAGTGGCGGGCCATTTCTCCTCGGCCTATCGTGATCGGCTGGCGCAGTTGATCGCCGACAAGAAACCGGACTTGCTGCTGGCGGAATGGTCACCATACGCTGTTTACTTGAAGGAATATTCGCACATTCCGCGCGTAGCGGTTGCCCATAATATTGAAAGCAGTATCTGGCGGGGATATGTCGAGAAGAGCGAGTCGCGGATACGAAGAACGTATGTCGGCCTGCAGTACCGCAAGGTGGTCCGGTTCGAACATGAGATATTCGGCTGGCTCGAAGGGTTAATAACGGTGTCGCCGGTTGAACAGGAGCAGGTTCAGCGAGACTATCCGGGACTCAAGGTTGCGCTCGTTGACAACGGAGTCGATACGGAGTACTTCGCGCCGTCGCCATCGGTTCGGGAGGAATGCCTTGTCTCGTTTACCGGATCAATGGATTGGCGTCCGAATCAGGATGGTATCGAGTATTTTATTCGCACGATTCTCCCTCTTTTGCGGGCGCATGTTCCGGAAGTAACGCTCCTCACTATCGGACGCCGACCTCCCGAATGGCTCGTAGCGCTTGGCAAAGAACATGCGGTCGAATTCACGGGCTCGGTCGCAGATGTGCGACCCGATATGCGCCGCACGGCTGTGTCAATCGTTCCCTTGCGGATCGGTGGCGGTTCACGGCTCAAGATTCTCGAGGCGTTTGCTATGGAAAAGGCGGTCGTATCAACTGCGCTCGGAGCCGAAGGCCTGGCCGTGACGCCGGGAAAGCACCTGCTGATCGCAGACGACCCGCAGGCATTCGCGGGCGCCGTGGCACGGTTGCTTCGAGACCCGAGCGAGCGGAGGCGACTGGGAACGGCAGGACGGGCGCTGGTGACCGAGAAATATCAATGGGATCGTCTCGCGGTGAGCATGAGTAGTTTTCTTGAGGAGCTGGTCGGTGCAAGATAATCTTACGCCAGGTCCGCGTAGGCTCTTTCACATTCGTGAGGCGGGCATCTTCGGATCACCGGAGCGGCTGATTGTCGGGCAGATTACGCATGCACAGAAGTATGCCGGTATCCCCGTATCATACCGCAAAGGCGGGCTTGAGAACGCCTTTGTCTCAGAACTCACGTGCCTAAAAATCCCGCATCTGGAATTAGCCGAGCATTTCACCGGCGATCTGTCAACTGCAGTGCGGTTGGCCGCTATGATTCGCCAGTACCGGCCGTCGCTTGTCGTCACCCACGAGTACAAGTCAAACTTGTACGGCTATCTGGCCTCGCGGATAACCGGCGTGCCGCATCTGATTCACTATCACGGTGCAACGGCGGAAGATGTCAAGGTCAGGCTGTACAACTCAATCGACCGATGGGTGCTTCGGCGGGCGCAAGGGATTGTCACCGTCTCCAATGAAACGAAGCGCCGGTTGGTTGCAGTCGGAGTCGCTGAAGCGAAGATCAATGTCGTTATTAATGCGGTGGCCGAGTCGGCATTCGAGAAGGTACCATTTGTTAACGACGAGTTTGAGCCCTCAGAGCCATTCGCCGTCTGCGCTGGACGGTTGAGCCGTGAAAAGGGAGTTGATATTCTTATCGAGGCTCTGGCTTTGCTTAAAGGCGAGGGCACGAAGCTCAATCTTCTTATCTATGGGGAAGGACCGGAGGAGGCGCGCATCAAGTCACTCATCGAACGCCACGGTTTGGGTGATTTCGTGAAGCTGGTAGGTTTTCTTAAGGATCTTCGGGGGCCGTTCGGCGCCGCGGCATTTCTGGTGATACCATCCCGGTCCGAAGGATTCCCGTTGGTGCTGCTGGAGGCATGGGCGCAGGGTACGCCGGTAGTGGCAACTCCGGTCGGCGGCCTGCCGGACTTGATTGCCGATAATGAAAACGGAATTCTGGCGAAAGGGGCCGATTCCCAGTCACTGGTGGAGGCTATTCACCGCGCTTTGAGGATGTCGGATTTCAAGAGCCGATGCGGTGCGGCGGGGAGGCGAGGGGTGATTGATAAGTACAATTTTGAGACGCAAGTAGCACGACTTGAAGAAATATATGACAGATTCGCTCGGTGACAGTGCACCAGCACATTTCCAGGGAAGCGGGCAGTGAGATGGAATCAGCGATTTTCAAGATTGTCGGTTATCTGAAGGGGCTTCTGTATTGGACTCGCCTCAGGAATTTCAGTCCCATCCGAGTGCATGGATGTCCCAGTTTGAAAAAGCGCTATGGATCGATCTCGATTGGTCGCAGGACCACCGTTTGGCCGGGTGTCAAGTTCGCGGCGATATCAAAGGACCCGGCCAAACCGGCGGAGATCAGAATCGGAGCCTATTCGTCAATCGGGGACAACACGCAAATCCACTGCTGTGAAAAAGTGACAATCGGTGATTATGTGCTGGTCTCATGGGGAGTGAATATTCTTGAAAACAATTACCACAATTCCGCCGACAACGCAATCAGAACTGCCCCGATCACGATCGAGGATCGCGTTTGGATAGGCTGCAACGTGATTGTGCTGTCGGGAGTGACTATCGGGACAGGTTCGATCATCGCTGCCGGATCGGTAGTCACCAAGGACGTTCCGCCCCGGTCGCTGGTCGCGGGTAATCCAGCAAGAGTGATTCGAGAAACCATGCCCTGGGTATGATAAGAGAATGACCGCCCACAAGATCAAAGTCGGGTTCTTCATTGACGCCTACAAGCCGGGCGCTGGAACCGAGAACCAGCTTCGCGGGATTCTTTGCCATCTCGATTCGTCCAGAATTGAGGCAACACTGGTCACGCTTCGCGACCCGGTGCCGGAGCAGTACCGCGCGGAGATTCCGTGGCCTGTCGAGTGTCTGCATGTCGGCAGCCTGTTCTCCCCCTCAGCCGTTTTACGGTTTGTCAGACTGGTCTCTTGGCTCAGAAACCAGCAATTCGAGATCGCCATGATCTACTTTGTGGACACGAATCAATTTGTCGTACCGGCTTGTTATCTGGCGGGAGTCAAGAACATCATCATCAATCGACGCGACATGGGATATTGGTACCGGAGCTCATTGCTTTTTCGGCTTAATACGGTCAATCGGTTGGCGAACTACTTTCTGGTCAATTCCGAGGCCGTCAAGAAGCTGGTGGCTTCGCGTGAGAGGTTTCCGGCTGACTGCATAAAGATCATTTACAACGGTCTCTGGGATAGGATAAGGGCAGCCAATCAAGTAACAAGGGAGTCGCTGGGAATCCCCGCCAACGCATCGGTCGTTGGAATTGTAGCCAGCCTCCGGACGGTCAAGCGGATTGATCGGTTTATCGAAGTTGCCGCCTTGGTTCTTCGATCAGTACCACAGACCTATTTTCTCGTGCTGGGGGAAGGTGAACTTGAAGCGAGGTTGAAATCGCAGGCTACGCAACTCCGTATTGCCGAGCGAGTTCGATTTCTGGGTCAGGTCTCAGATGTCGGCGCCTATCTACCGCTGTTTGGCGTTGGGCTGCTGACGTCGGAGTCAGAGGGGTTATCCAACACGCTCATGGAATACGCGGCTGCGGGTGTTCCCGCGGTCGCCTTTGACACGGGCGGGAATCCTGAGGTCGTTCTGGAGGGCCAAACCGGCTTTCTGGCGCCGGAAGGGGATATACCCGGCATGGCAGCCAAAGTCGTTGCCGTTCTTACCGATAATGAATTGAGACGGCGGCTTTCGAGCCGGAGCGTGGAACTGGTCTCAGAACGATTTGCACCGGAGACAATTATTCGGGAACTGATGGCCTTCTTCGACGCTATCAAATGAAACAGCGCGTTGTGCAGGTTGAACAGACTGACTGAAATCTGATCAGGTCCTATCCGGTTCCTTTCGAGAGGTCATAGCTAACGCATTGAATGACGGACAGATAACAGGGACGATTGAGTACCGGCAAGGGCAGCGTTTTTGCGATTGAAAGCAAGGATGAGAAAAACTCTTTCAGGGCTCCCTCAACCATACTGGACGGTGAGCGATCCCCGGACTGACTTTTTGATTTTGCGCAAGCGAACCGAACAGGCTTTCTTGGCGCCTGTACCGGTTGACGTACACTCGGTTCCGGGCTAATGGAAAGAACGGAGGAATCGTTTATGACATACACAGACCGGCCCTGTAAGCATCGGGCGTTGTGGGTTATCCCTATAACGCTGATGTTGCTGGTTGTAATTTCGGGCGCGTCGGTCCTTGCCGGGCAGTTGGTGGTAACATCGCTGCCTTACACGGTAAATCAGTCAAGTCACAGTGCGAGCACGTGGGATACCGTCACGATTCAAGGGACGCGGCTGACCAGCAGGACTAACGGGATAAGCTTTGCGGCCAGTAGCCATCACTGGCTGCTGCTTTTGGCCAACGACACAATCGTGTTCGGAACGGACTCGACATACCGTCCGTCGGTCTACACCGGATCACATGGTGTAGATATTGGCTCTAACGGCCATGACATCACGATCAAGGGCGGATACATTCTCCACCAGCCCGCCAACGTCACCAGCGATGAAACCGTCTTCCGTATACAGGATACAGTGAACGCGTACAACCTGTGCATCGACGGCGGTTACGGAACCTACAATCTGCTCATCGACAGCGTGAAGGAAGCGCGCGTGCGCGGTTATAACAGTCATGTCATGTCGGGCGGCCAGAAGATGATCACCGTGCGGGCCAGCCGGTTCTTTAACGACTGCTACGCCTACACGTCTCGCGAGCTTTTCATGGCTTGTTGTATTAAGATCGACGGAAACGCCGCCGATCTCACCACCGGTGAATTCCATTATCGAATTCTCAACAGTTATCTGGAAGACAACGCCCATGCGGCCGTGTATGCGAGCGGCAGCACCTCCTCCACCTACTGCGTGGTTCAGATGGACGGTGACACGGTAAAAGTTGATTCACGTAATCGCCGCTATACGACATATCAAGGAACCGGCGCCAGCAACGTGAATGCGTATGGTATCCAGTTCACGTACGGTGGGGCGGGAAGCTATATCAAGAATTGCGTAATCACCTCGGGAACGCGGTATCACGGAGGACGAGGTATCCAGTTTGTACGCGCCAAAGGGACACAGACGAACCCGATAGAGATTGCCTACAACCGGGTTGACGTGCACGAAGGGTTGAATGTCGAGTTCGGAACTCTGTACTATGGCTGCGCGGTCAAGATTCGGCAGAATTCGATCGGTGTCTGGCTTCATCACAATGCTATCATCTACACGGCGGATACCACTCAAACGGTTGGCCGTGCCTACCAGCCGAAGGGCGAGGCCTTGATGTACCAGATGGGTTTTGACGCGGGCGGCGCGTACTCGGGACCGTACTACATAACGATGGAAAACAACGCCTGTAGTACCAAGGTGCTGACCAACGTCAACGATCCGGACTATGAGCTGTCAACAGTCGACTTCGAGACCTGCGAATACGCCGACAATACGGTGATCTATCGCAACAACAAGATGTACTCTTCGGGAAACCACGTGTACAACTTCGGTCAGTACGACGGCGGCGGTAGTCATATCCGTATGTCAGGGGATACTGTTTCGATAAATCAGAATTCGGCCGTCAGCCCGAAATGGACTTTCAATCCGGGTGACTATCGGGGTGCGTTCGACAATTGGGCGACCGACTTTACGTATTCACAGTCGACCGCGGATACGGCGATCACCCATGAATTTCAGAATAATATTACCGGCTCGGGCACCCAGAATATTACGCTTCGCGAGACCATCTCCATCTATGTGAAGGGGAATAACGGTCTGCCGGTCGTCAACGCCAGTGTTTCTGTCCGCAATGCGTACAACCAAACTGTTCTTTCCGGCGTGACCAATAACGGCGGACGGTTGAGCGGGATGGTGAGTTACTGGTTTGAGACCCGTTCGGGAACTGACTCCACGGGATTCAGCAATTTCACGGCGACCGCCACGAGCGGTTCAAATAACGCGTCTCACAGCTTTGCAGTTCGATGGAACTCGTTCCGCGATACAGTGACGCTCACACAGGTCGCCGGAACCGGAACCTGGGAGACCGGCGGCACACCGACCGATGTCACACCGCCCAACCAGATTCAGGACCTTGGGGCGGTACCGGGAAGCTCCAGCGGAACAATCATGCTCACGTGGACGGCGACCGGCGACGACTACAATGTGGGCTACGCGGATTACTATCTCGTCAGATATTCGACCGAGCCTATTGACGCGGCGAATTGGGGTGCAGCCACTTCGGCGGGAGCGCCTCCCGCACCCACATGGCCCGGCGCCCGACAGAGCATGACTCTCGGAGGATTATCTCCGGGAGTCGTTTATTTTGCAGGTGTGGTTGCGGTCGATGAGGCGGGAAATCAATCGGCACTGTCGAACATAGCCTCGGCTCAGGCCAAGATCACGGTCGTTACCGGCGGGGACAGCGCCAACGTGACTATAGTCGAGCCAACAGATTATGCCGTTATCGCCGACGTACGACCAACTTTGGTGGTCCTGAATATCGACACCGGCTTGGCCAGCGGGTACCGTTTTCAGATAGCCACAGACTCTGGGTTTGCAGACGTGGTTACCACCTCGCCCGCAGTTTCTCAGCAGGTGGGATTGCAAACTTCGTGGCGCGTCTCTCCCGCGCTGCAGCCGCACGGCGACTATTATTGGCGAGTCAGCGTCAACGACGGACCCTATGGAAGATTTGCAGCCTTTACGGTCGATGTCGATACGAGAGCGTATCCCAATCCCTTTCGTCTGGCCGAAGGAAATCAAGTGACGTTCACCGGCATTCCTGCCGGCTCCAACCTGCTCCTAATGACTACGTCAGGCGACACTGTCCGCAGATGGGCAGGCACGAACGGTTCGGATGTCGTCTGGGACGGACGAAATGAATCCGGTCAGGAGGTAGCCTCCGGAATGTATTTGTGGTATGTTGAGTCCAGCGACCTAAAGGGAAAACTGATTGTCATTCGCTAATTGATTCGTCGTGTTTTTGCCAGCATCCTCCCCACATAAACATTTCCCAAACCTTACGGCTTGCGGCTGGTTTCAAGAATGGTGTTGGTTTTCTCTTTGTATAGGTGAGTGTGACGAATGAAGAAACTCCTGTTGTTGGCCCTCTTAGTCGTTCTGCTCGGTGGGGCGCTTGTTACCTACAAGGTAGTCAAGGACAATCACTACATTTGGCTATCCGACTATCTCTTCAATCAGTCGAGCCGCAAGTCCGGCGATGACGTTACGGACATCATCTATCTGGCGGTTGACCACTGGGAGCCTGGGAGCCGACAGGATGTAGTTGATCGGTGGATGCGGGAGTATCGGGCGCTGGCGGACAGGCATCGTGACAGCGACGGCCGGAAGGTTCAACATACCTTCTACTATCCAATTGAAGCTTTTCGCGGTTATCAGATGGACAGTTTGGTCCGCCTGTGCCGCGACGGCTACGGAGATGTCGAGGTGCACTGGCATCATGGCAATGATGACTCACCGTCGTTTCGAGCCAAGCTGAGAGCAGGCCTGGACTCCTTTCACGTGCATGGCGCCTTGATGCCCGCGACCGGCAACCCCTGCTTCTCCTTCATTCATGGCAACTGGGCGTTGGATAACTCACGCTCGAGCGAATCGGGCACCAAGTTCTGCGGCGTCAATGATGAGATTACAATCTTGAAGGAATCCGGCTGCTACGCCGACTTCACCTTCCCGGCGTTGACCCAAACAGCTCAGCCATCGCTGGTGAACAAGATTTACTATTGCGTGGATGATCCGACCAAGCCCAAGTCACATAATACCGGAATTTCCAGTCAGAAGGGGATGGAGGTAGCTTCGAATCAGTTCATGATCTTTGAAGGACCGCTGATGATCAATTGGCATGACTGGCGGTTCAAGACCCACCCTACCATCGACGATGGCGATCTGTACAACGAAATGATGCCGAGTATTGACCGGTTCAATCTCTGGGTCGATGCGAACATTAGCGTAGTGAATGGCCCCAACTGGGTGTTCGTCAAATCATTCACCCACGGCTGCTATCTTGCAGGAGCCGGACCGGAGGCAAATCTGGGACCATCGATGGATTCGACGCTGACTGCGGTTGAGGCCCAGTACCGGGACAATCCGCGTTATCGCCTCCATTACGTCACCGCTCGCGAAGCATACAATATCGTGAAGGCGGCTGAGGCAGGCAAAACGGGAAACCCGAACGATTATCGGGATTTCGTGATTAAGCCGTACACATACGCTGCACCGGCGCAATAGCCATCAGGCATTAGGCTTTTTCCGGTTATCCCATACCGGGTCGAAGAATTTCAGGAATGCTTCCACAGAAACCCGTGAGCCTTTTGTATTCGGATGCGAATCCCCCTCAATGTCCTGGCGGTACTCTGCTTTGAGCACGTTATCGTTGTCGGCGAGAACCGCGAACAGGTCAAACGCGGCGAAATTATCCAGACCGGTTTCCCGCTTGTAGGCCGGGACAAACTCATTCACGACCCAAGTATTGAACGTGCGGGCGCGCTTGGCATTCACCGGCGTTGTCAATTCCGGCACCAACGGCGGAGCAGTAAGGTAGATGAAAAAGGTCTTGGGGTATTTGGCAAACTCCTGTCTCAATTGCGCAAAAAGGGCCTTGTAGTTGGCGATAGTGCGCATTGGCACGCTCGGATCGCCCGGCTCAGCGCCATCGGCGATAATGTCGCTGTTGGGAAAACACGACTTAAACACGACAACGTCATTCGTGATACTGTCTGACCGGTACTGATTCGGGTGCGCCTTGAACGATAATATCTGCGGCATTCGGGTCCGGAACTTCTCAAGCCAGAAATTCATATCGGTATTCTCACCGAGTTCATCGCCGAAAGTAGCCCCCTTGACCAAAATGCCGCGATTGAGCAACTGCTCGCGCAGCTTGCCGCGCTCCAGAAGGCCGCGCCCGACAGAGTGGTGCAGGAAAATCATTCGGGCAGAGGCGGTCTCGTCCAGCTTTGTGGTCATCGCCGATACGGCTTCACTAAGACCGGCGGCCGATGATTGAGTTTCGGCTAGTTTAGTTTCGGATTGACGGAGCCAATCGCGGGAATTCAGGAACTTGTAGGCGATAAACAGGCCAACGAGATTTCCGATTATCGAGACAGCCAGTATTATGATCAGAATCTTGTTCATATCAATTTGACTCCATCGAACCTGAGAATGTTGCCGGGGCTACTTGCGCGACGGTTGACCGGACAGATTGGTTGATTTACCTGCACTGCTTTCATCATGCCAGGTCTGATATTCATCACGCGTCAGCGCCCTTGTGGACCTAAAGTTAAGTATATATTGGTCGGCCAGCAACTGGGTCGACAGTATACCCACAAACGACATGTTGTCCTTAAAGGAGAGATGGGCGTGAAACAGCTTGGTGCACTTCTCCTGCAGTTTCGCTACCATTACCGGATTGAATAGACCGGACTGCTGTAGGGCGGACGCAGAGAGTATTTCCCTTACATAGGTCGGCGAATCCTTCTGCACAAACGAATTTGAGTCCGGCGCCATGTACGGCTGCTTGACCCGCTGGAGAATTTCCCTGGGCAATTCCCCGGCCATCGCCTTCTTCAAAACGAACTTCTCCTTGAGTCCAAGTATCTTGTGGCTTGGCGGGATAGTCGCCGCGAAGTCGACTAAGCGGTGATCCAGGAAAGGGTAACGCCCTTCCACGCCGTGAGCCGCCGTCACTCGGTCTCCTTGTGACGACAGAAGATATCCGGACAACAGCGATCGCGCCTCAAGATACTGTGCTCTGGCCAGATGATGCCAGCGGCCAAAGTTGCCCGGGAGATCATGACTGAAAGAGGTTAGCGAGTCGTGTCCACCGACTTGCACCTTAACTTCCCTGGTGAAGAAACTCTTTACCTTGGAGGTGGTGTTGATTCGCTGAATGTGAGAGAAGTAGTATTGGTCGATCTGACTTAGCCCCTCTTTGTAAAATGTCTCCAAATAGAACTTGGCCTTGGCCGGCGGGAGGGGGAGGGTCGGATAAAGACGCTGCAGCAAGGCCGGTCGCCACAAAGATTCCGGATTGCGCGCCCAGAAATTTCGAATCAGCGCCTCTTTGAATATGTCATATCCGCCCAGGATTTCATCAGACCCTTCGCCGGTCAGCACCACTTTGAAGTGTGTATCTCGCACCAATTGCGAGAGCATGAACAGGGGCGTTGGGGCGGTGCGGACAATCGGCCGTTCGGTGTGCCAAATCACATCCGGAAATTGCCCGGCAATGTCCTGGTAGGAACACTGAATCTGATGGTGATTGGTACCGAGATAATCGGCCATCTGGTTCTGGTACTCGGATTCGTCGTACGCTTTGTCATGGAACGCGACCGAAAACGTCTCAACTCGATTCGGCGTAAAATTCCTAATGAGAGCGGTTGTCGCCGATGAGTCCAGTCCCCCTGATAGATATGCGCCGACCGGGACATCGGCCCGCAATTGCAGACGCACCGAATCAACGAGAAGAGCGTGTAGCTCCTCTGCCCACGAAGAAACCGAGCGTTCGCGGTCAAATTCCTCCGGGAACTCCATGTGCCAATAACGGCCCTGCCGGAGTTCGCCGTCGCGCACCTCGACCCAACATCCGGCCTCGAGTTCAGAAACCCCTTCAAACGCTGTCCGAGGCGGCGCCGTAGTCCACCAGGTGAAGATCTCGTCAAGGCCGCGGACGTCGATGCGGCGCGGGATAGCGGGATCACAGAAGATCGCCTTAATCTCGGAGGCAAAATAGAATCGGCCATCGTGTATCGTGTAGAACACCGGGCGAATCCCCAATCGGTCACGGGCGACAAACAGCGAATTATTCTTCTTGTCCAAAATGGCAAACGCAAATTGGCCGTTGAAGCGCTGGACGCAGTCTCGCCCCCACTGTTCGTAGGCGTGAACTATGACTTCCGTGTCGGAATGGGTACGAAACCGGTGTCCGAGCTTCTCCAATTCAGGGCGAAGTTCCACATAGTTGAAAATCTCGCCGTTGAAAACGATCCAGACTGTGCCATCTTCGTTGCACAGCGGCTGCTGACCGGTGGAGAGATCAATAATCGAGAGCCGAGCGTGCCCGAGCACGCAGCGATCGCTCAAGTAAACGCCAAATTCATCGGGACCCCGGTGCCGCAGAATATTCACCATCCGGCCGATCAGGTCCCGGTCAGGAGGGCGAGGAGCGTTGAGCTGAAGATATCCTGCAATGCCGCACATGGTAAACCTACGTTGCGTGCTTATGCGCCGGTGCGCGAAATTCTTCGGTTTTCAGTAGCGGTTTGTTGACCTTTCCGGATTGATATTTCGGCAACTCGGAGACGAAAACGATCTGCTTCGGCACCTTGAAATCTGCCAGATGCTTCTTGCAGTAGGCTTGAATCTCCTTGGCATTGGATTCCCTCCCACTCTTTAGCACAATCACCGCCCGGATCGCTTCGCCGAGAATGTTATCCGGCACACCCACGACGCAGGCTTCGAGAATCAGCTCATTGGCCAGCAGGCACTCCTCGATCTCTTTGGCGCTGACCCGATTGCCGCCGGACTTGATAATCTCTTTCTTGCGACCTACCACCCAGAAATAGCCGTCGGCATCCTGCTTAGCGAGATCGCCGGTATGCAGCTTTCCGTTTCTCAGCACTTCGGCGTTATCCGCCGGTTGATTCCAATACCCCATCATGACGTTGGGGCCACTGACGACGATTTCGCCGGTCTCGCCGACCGGCACCGGATGGTCGTTATCATCGAGAACCTCGATTGTCACTCCCGGCACGGCGATTCCGATAGAACCGACCTTTTCATTCAACCGCTCCGGCGGCAGCCAGGTAACGCGAGGCGCAGCTTCAGTCTGGCCGTACATGATGAAGATCTCTTTGTGGCCAAAGACGGAAATCAAGCGGCGGATTGTCTCGGGCGCCATCGCCCCGCCCGCTTGCGTAAAGTACCGGAGGTGTTCGAGCTTGCGCGCAGCGAATGTCGAGTTGCCGAGCAAAATCAGGAAATTCGACGGTACTCCGGAGAAGCCGGTGGTCTTTTCCTGCTCCATCGTATCGAGAACCACTTCGGGATATAGAAACCGATTGTCAATGACCAGACGTCCGCCACAGGCGACATGTGTCAGCAGCAGGGAGTTGCCATAGATGTAATAGAAGGGGAGAATTACGAGTACCGAATCGTTCGGCGTTAGCTTGAGATATTGCATAGTGCCGACCGTGTTCGAGACAAGATTCCGATGCGACAGCATAACTCCCTTACCGGCGCCGGTGGAGCCGGAAGTGTAAAATACAGCCGCCAACTCATGGGGCGTGTCGGAGGCGGAGGCATCGGACATATCCAGCGGTGAACTTTGCACCGGCGGCAACTCCTCACCCGGCTGATGCGGCTCGCTGTAACGGGAGGGATCGCCAATGATTGATTCCAACGGTATCGCCGGAAGATCGTCACGGCCGGTGCCAAGGTGTTTATCGCTGATAATAGTTCTGATGGTCTTGTTCTCTTTCAGCAACTCCGGCAGTTTGCGGCGAAATTTCGTCTGCGCGAACAGCAACCGCGCGTCGCAATCAGTGAGAATCTTGCCAAGAGAGTCGGCGCCCAGTGATGTATCCAGCGGCACGGCCACCAGGCCGGCCTTGAGAGCGGCGAAAAAGAGCACGACATACTCAATGCCGTTTTCAAACAAAATGCCTGCACGGTCACCGGGTTTGATGGCCAACGGTCGGAGGTACTCAGCCAACCGGTCGGAAGCGGAATTCAGACCGGCAAACGTGATGCGGCGGTCCTCGTGAGATACGGCGATCCGGTCCGGGAATGCCTGGGCCGTATTAATCAGCAAGTCATGGATTTTCATGAAGTGGCCGTTGTGTTTGACCGGTTCCAAGAGCCTTGGTTCCGAACCGTTTCCTGCTATGATGCCGTCGATCCACGCACCTTGTGCTGGATGAAGTTGACGAGATTATCGATGGAATCGAGGTTGGTAGGGAGCATCTCGTCATCAGTGGGCGTCACGTTGTATTTCTCTTCCAGGTGAGCAGTCAACTCCAGCACGCCGGTGGAATCGATGATGCCGTTCTTCATGAATGAGTCGGCATCTGCAAAAACAACCTGATCATCGCCGATCAGGAACGAGTCGGTAATGAACTGCCGGAGTTCTTTCCTCAGGACTGTCTGATCTATCACCATATCATACCTTTCTTAGTCACGGTCTCTGTGCTCTCCAATAACTCACTCGGCATGGAGGGGCGGGAGTTTGAGGTATTCCGTCGCTTTGACCTTTCGTTGAATATTGGCATAGCCATGTTGCGCCTGCTCCGGAGTCAGACCGAGCACTGACGCCGCTTTTTCCGCCGGCACGTTGTGCTCCAGCGCATACCAGAGCATGTCCATCTTGTAGAAATCGAGGCCAAAGAAGAACTCTTCCTGAGTGACTTCCGCGCTATACGTATCGGTGGTCGGTGTACGGTCAATGATGTCGCGAGGCACTTTCAAGTATTCCGCCAGTTGGTACACTTGGATCTTGAATAAGTGGGCGAGCGGTTTGAGATCCGCGCCGCCGTCGCCGTATTTCACAAAGAACCCCTGTTCATGCTCATCCTTATTGCCGGTACCGATCACCGCCCAGTTCCGTTTCTCGGCATGGTAGTAGAGCGTTGTCATCCGGAGACGCTGCTTGAGATTTGATGAAGCCACAATCTGCAGGTACGCAGCCAGAGGCATCCGCTTGGTCCTGGTCTCTCCGGACTTGTTCATAATAGTCAAGTGGAAGAAGTTGAATGTATCCTTCTCGAGGATGTTCGTTGGAATGGTAATCTTAGCGGTCCAAGAGGTGTCGAACTCGGGGAATACGGAGCGGATTGCCTCGTCCCGCCTTTCGTAGCAACCCAGACCGGCCAGACCGCCGCTGATATCTTCTTTGATCACTTCAAAACCGAACTGCGCCGCCAGCTTGCGCGCCAGTTGTTCACTGAGTGGCGATGAGTCTTTTTCCGGCATCATAATGCCCAGCACTCGCTCCGGCCCCAGCGCGCGGGTGCACAGAGCCGCGGAAACCGTGGAGTCAATCCCGCCGGAGACCCCGATCACAGCGCCTGTTTTATGAAGACGAGTTCGAATCTGAGTTCGAATCGTACTGCAGAGATGTTCGGTGACCGCAGCAGCATCGATCTTTAGGCTGTCCTCGTTAAATTCCACCATCTGTCCTTTTTCTAAGCCTCCAAATATCGTTCTATGGAAATGCCGGTTGGCGAGTGGCGAATATAGGCGTTTTCCTGTCTCGCGCAACCATCAATCGAGGGATCAGCCGACTGCCTAATTCAGCGCTACCCGTTGGCAGACAACAGACTCCTCATGATAATCCTTATCGGCATACACAAAGAACCACTTAGACTGCCGTCGGGTTCACTCTCAGGGCAAGACTTTGACAAATCTTGCTGACTAAGATGGAAGCGACCGGTGGCCATAACTCCTTTTGTACCTTGACCCTACATTTGAGCGTCGGTATTTTAGGGAACCATCGGCATTGCCGACGTTTAAGAGCATAGAATGCAATCTCTTAGGAAGCAAGTTCACAAGTTCAAGAGTAGATAAGATTGGCACGGCTATGAATCAGACCGGTCAGAACCGCGACGACAAGAACGAGATCAGCCTCAAGGAGATTTATGCTGTCCTGGTCCGGCGAAAATGGCTGCTGATTGTACCGTTCATCCTGGTCAGCATACTAACCTACTTGGGGTCCTATCTGATTACTCCGATCTTCGAGTCATCCACTATCGTATCGATCAGCCCGCAGTTTCGGCTTTCCGGTGATCTCCAGCGTCTACTTGGGATAAACGACAATTATCGCCAGCGGACCTCAGACGAGAGCGAATTGCGCAGTATCTACAACGACATCACATCTTCTTACTATGTTTCTCAATTAGTGGAGAAGCTGCACATTGACCGGAGTCCCGGCCTGGCGAGTCAGGTTCAGAAGCTCGCTTCAAAGCACCCGGATGTCGAGCCGACCCAGTTGGCCATGAACCTGTTGCAGGATGATCTTCGAGAAAATGTGGACGTTCGATTTGCTGCTCAGGATCACGTGAGGATCACCGTCCAGTCGCCGGTTCCCAAACTGGCGCGAGATATCGCCAATACTCTGGGCGAGTTGTTCATTCAGGAGAGGGCCAAGCAGGAGCTATCGTCGATTCGTAACTCACAGGATTTTTCCGATGTTCAGGCGCAGAAATACGAAACGGTCCTCGACAAGCTGATCGGCGATAGAGCTGATCTACAGCAACGCCTGCAACAAGTTCAACTTGATGTGGGAATCGGGTCGGAGACAAACCGTCTCGATCTTCAGGCGGAGCTAGACCGAATGGTCAGCGACCTAGCTGACGCGAAGAAGACGCACGATGATCTCAATGTCCAACTGGATCGCGTGCCGGGGTTGACGCGGGCTTCGCTCAGACTGCAACCGACGCCGGATCTGAATGAAATCCGCAATGATCTCAAGCAACAGACGGACGGTATTCTCAGTCTGTCATTGCGGTACCCGTGGAGCGATCAGCAGGTTCTCAACCTCAAGTTGAGACAGAACTCCTTACTGAGCAGTATTCAGAATATCAATAAGAGACTGGTGGCAGACCAGCTTAAGGGGTACGATGAGGGAACACGCGATCTGTTGACCCAATACTTCAATTCGCTGGCCATGGTGGATTTCCTTACGAACAAAGCCGCCAAGGTCAAAGAGGCACTGGACCAGTTGATCAGCAGAGTAAGCCAGATATCAAGTTATCAGGGTCGGATTGCCAGCCTTGATCAGGAGATTCAACAGGCCACGCAACTTCGCAACTATCTCAAGAGTCAGCAGGAAGGTTCGAACATCCAACAAGCGCTGTTCCAAGACATGTCCTCAACGAAATACCGGGTCATTGAACCTGCCAAGTTGGGGCTTGATCCAGTCAAGCCGGACCGCAAGAAAATCGCGGTGATGGGTTTGTTACTGGGACTGGTGGTGGGAGCGGCTGCGCTGATACTTCTTGAACTATTTGATTCGTCGTTCAAGAAGGTCGAAGATGTTCAGCAGATTCTGGGGCTTCCGGTGCTTGCGGTAACGCCGAAGATCGAACTTATCAGTAGATTGCGGAAGTAAGCTCTCTCCCTACCGAACGACGATCAGCTTCCCCTTAATATCGGAATTCGATACGTACCAGAGGTACATACCGGAGGATACGGTTGAACCCGCCTCGTTCTTTCCGTCCCATTGAACGTCGGACCCGGTAAGATTGCTCCAAGTCCGAATCGGTTCGCCGGAGATAGTCATGAGAGTGAGAGTCGATCCCGACGGCACCTCGGTGAAGGTCGTTTTCGGACTGGCGTTCATCACAAATGGATTAGGGTAGGCGTGGATTGAGGGCTCGACGGTGAATGTCGCGGTCGGGCTGTAAGCAAGGTTGTTCGCCCGGGCTCTCCAATAATACGTCTTGCCGGCCTGAAGCTGGTCAGAAACCTGCCATACGGTTGTATCCACTCCGGGCGCGGCCACGCCTGAGGCAGCCATACCGACAAAGCTCGAGTCCGTAGCGATCTCGAAGTAGTAGGCGCTGACGGCAGCACCCACTACGTTCTTTGCCGCCAAAATCGGTCGCGACGTGGCGACCACCGCACCATTGGCCGGCGCGACCAGGAGAGGGGTCTCCTGGTCGTTGTCCGTAATTATGATGATCTTGGCCTGGCCGCTGGCGATGTTTGAGAGACCGGACAGGTTGGCCCGCTCATCCATCGCCTTAATCCCTACATGGTATGTCTGACCGGGAACAAGTCCGCGCATCGTCAACGTCTGAGGCGTCCCGGCCCCGAGGGGCATCGGGGGTGGGGCGTAGAGTGGCGAAGCGTCCCAGTTGGCTGCCGTCATCACGCCAGTGGAATAGCGTATGAGATATGTGGTGGCCGTGCCGGTGACGCTGTCGTCGCCCGGCGCAGTCCAGTTCAGGACTAGTTCGCCATCGGCCGAGCCGGGGATGGCGCTAAGGTCACGGATCGATGCCGGTGGTGTCACGTCGCCGGTGGTCGCTCGTGTCGCCACGTTAGATAAGGCCGACCAGTTTGGCACTTCATCGGCCGTCTTGATGGCAAAATAGTACGTGGTGCTCAGACTGAGACCGGTAACGGTAAAGGTCTCTAAACTCCCCGCCACTTTAGGCGACGGTTCGCCGGTAACCTGAGTAGCGGAGGCGAAATTGCCCGCCGTGATTGCCGAGGTCGAATACCTCAGGTCGTAGGTGGTCGCAGTGCCGGTGGAGCCATCGTCACCGGGTGACGTCCAGGTCAGCGTGACGGAATTCTGGGTGGCGCCGGTGGCACCCAGATTGGCGATTGCGGCCGGCGGCGTGGACTCGGTGAGAGTAGTACGATTAGTTATGTTGGAAATCGTCGACCAGTTCGGCACCTCGTCTGCCGTCTTTATCGCGAAGTAGTACATGGTACTCGAATTCAGGCCAGTCACGACAAATGACTCGGCACTGCCCGCGACTTTCGGTGCTGGAACGCCGCTCGCCTGCGAAGCGGAACTGAAATTCACAGCCGTAATCAACGAAGTCGAGTAGCGCAGGTCGTAGGCCGATGCGGTGCCGCTGCTGCCGTCGTCGCCCGGCGCTGTCCACGACAATGTCACTGAGGTTGAAGTCTCGTTCGAGGCGCCAAGGTTTGCAATGGCAGACGGAGCCACTGTTTCAGCGACTGTAGCGCGGCTGGCTATATTTGACAATCCAGACCAGTTGGGGATTTCGTCGGCGGTCTTGATCGCAAAATAGTAGGTTGTGCTACCATTCAGGCCGGTAACCGTGAACGACTCAGCGTTACCGGCCGCTTTAGGCGACGGTTCACTGGTCACCTGAGTCGCGGCATCCCAATTACCATCGGTGATAGCGGCTGTTGAATAGCGCAGGTCATAGCTGGAAGCTGTTCCTGTGGTGCCGTCGTCACCCGGCGCTGTCCATGTGAGCGTGACCGAGTTCTGAGTTGACGCACTGGCAACAAGGTTGGTGATATTGGCTGGCGGCGTTTGCTCGGGTAAGGTGGCCTTGGCTACAACGTTGGAAAGGCCTGACCAGTTGCCGGCGTCGTCGGCCGCTTTGATCGCCAGATAATACGTAGTGCCGGGATTCAGTGCCGTGACATCAAAGGTCTGGACGGTACCGGCAACCAGAGGTGTCGGTTCACCACTCACCTGTGTAGCCGCGCCCCAGTTGGCGTCAGTGATGGCTGATAGAGAGTAGCGGATATCGTATGAGCTTGCCGTTCCGGTGGTGCTGTCGTCACCGGGAGCGGTCCAGGTCAGCGTGACCGATGTTGGCGTGGCGCTCGGGGCCAGGAGTGCTGCGGTTGCCGGGGCAGCGTTGAGGATCAGCACACCAAGCACTGTCAGCGCGAGCGCATGAATGGACCTCTGGGGAAGCGAAGCCCGGGGAATTGTCATATGGAGTATCTCCTTATTCTATATTCACGGTCCCTTGAGGACTGAAACAGTTGTTTCAAATTCCGGGCCGAGTATGAAAGGATTCGTAAGTGGTTGATAGGTGGACCGTTAAGGGACTAGCAACGACCTGCGTTTCAGGTTGAAGCTGTGCGCCGGGAGGTCAAATGCTCATTGGATGAGCAGGCGAGGCCGCCAAGACGGCGGAAGTGTTCATAGTGATGAGACGGTGATTAGGCGCAAGCTAGCAGATGCGCGGGAGTTGCTCGCCGACCGGCATATCGAGCATCCGCCAACTGCCGAGGATCGTTTGCAACTGAACTTGTCCCGGGTCCGATGCGGTTACCGAACCGATTATGACTGCATTTACTCCTCGAGGATGGGAGCGCATCGCGGCAAGAACCCGATCTGCGGCTTTCGGTGAGATTGCCGCGATCAGTTTACCTTCGTTGGCCACATGCAGAGGATCAAGGCCGAGTAGGCCGCAGGCGGAAGCCACAGCGGTCTGAACGGGAATCGCTTTTTCAACAACGCGAATGCCGACTTTAGAGCTTGACGCAAATTCATTAAGGGTCGCAGCAACCCCGCCACGAGTAGGATCGCGAAGAGCATGCACCGCATCTCCGCCGGCGGCAATCATGACCCGCACTAGATCATGCAACGGCGCGGCATCGGAGACGATGGATGTTTCAAACGCCAAGCCTTCCCGTTGAGACAGCACGGCAATGCCGTGTTCGGCGATGGAACCGCTTATGATCAGGATGTCATCGGGTTGGATATTGGAGCCGGAGATCGTGAAATCATGCTCGATCTGACCGATGCCGGTGGTATTGATAAACAGCTTGTCCCCTTTCCCCTTGTTTACGACTTTCGTGTCGCCGGTAACGATCGTCACGCCGCACGAGCGGGCTGCGTCTCGCATGGAAACGACAACGGTCTGCAAGTCGCGGAGCGAGAATCCCTCCTCAATGATAAATCCGGCCGTAAGGAATAGCGGCATCGCGCCGCACATGGCAACATCATTGACCGTGCCGTAGACGGCCAGTTCTCCGATATCACCGCCGGGGAAAAACAGCGGGTCGACTACGAACGAGTCGGTTGAGATCGCCAGGCGATTCCGGCCGACCGTAACGACAGCCTGATCGTCCATGCGATTGAGCGTTGGATTATCAAATGCCCACTGAAAGAGTTTACCGATCAGGTCGTGCATCATCACGCCGCCGCTGCCGTGTCCAAGCTGGACGGTGTCGTGCTGCGCAATCGGGAGAGGGCATTGGGCAAATGATTCAGGGCGAAGGTCTTCTTTGCTCATACATTCCCGCTAATGCGAGGTTATGGTCCGATCTCGATGGTAACTGTAATACGCAGCGCAGGCTCCTTCGGATGAAACCATCGTGGCGCCGAGTGGCGTCTGAGGGGTGCAGCGTTTGCCGAACGCACCGCACTCGTGCGGTTTCTTCAACCCCTGCAAGATTAGCCCACTGATGCAATCGGCCGGTTCGGCTACTTCAATTTCATTTACCGAGAATCGGCGCTCCGCGTCAAAGGCCGCGAACTCCGGCCGGAGTTTCAGGCCGCTTTTTGGAATGACACCAATGCCACGCCACTTGCGATCAGTGATTTCAAATACCCGGTCGACTGTTTCCTGAGCGGCGATGTTGCCTTCGCGGCTGACAACACGGGCGTACTGGTTGTCGACCGACGCCTGACCGTTTTCAAGCTGCCTGACTGCAGAGAGAATCCCTGCCAGCAGGTCAAGCGGCTCAAAGCCGGTAACCACGATCGGCACCCGGAATTTCGACGAAATCAATTCGTATTGCTTCCACCCCATCACCGTGCAGACGTGCCCGGCGGCAAGATACGCCTGCACCCGATTTAACGGTGAACTCAGCAAGGCGTGCATAGCCGGCGGCACCAAAACGTGTGAAACAAGCAGCGAGAAGTTGTTCAACCTTTCCTGTTTTGCCTGCACTACCGCCGTCGCGTTGCCCGGTGCGGTCGTCTCAAATCCGACCGCAAAGAAGACAACCTGTTTGTCCGGGTGCTCCCGCGCTATTCGTACGGCATCCAGAGGAGAATACACGACGCGGACGTCACCCCCTTCCGATTTAACTATGAACAAGTCCTTTCGAGAGCCGGGGACGCGTAGCATGTCGCCAAAAGATGCGAATATGACATTAGGCTGGGAGGCAATCGCTATCGCTTTGTCGATGAGTTCGAGCGGCGTGACGCAAACGGGGCAACCGGGACCGTGCACGAGTTCAATCTGCGGCGGCAGCAACCGATCGATACCATATCTGACAATGGCATGTGTCTGCCCGCCGCAGATCTCCATGATAACCCAGGGCTTGGTGACGGCCTGCTTGATTTCACGAAGAATACGGCTTGCGGCCTCGGGGTCCTGGAATTCAGACAAATACTTCACGCGCCGGACACTCCGTCAGATTGGCCGGTTTCCCGCGACTCACTTTCATTGAGTTCCCGCCAGAGAGCAAGGGTCTTTTGGGCCTCGTCTTCATCGATCACATTCAGAGCAAACCCGGCGTGAACGATCACGTATTGTCCGACTTCCGATTCCGGCACATAGGCGAGGCAGACCAAGATCACCGTGCCGCCGAAGTCAACCCGGCCCATCGGCAGTCCATTCTCCTGGCTCTTTTCAATGATCATTCCCGGGATTGCAAGGCACATCTGTCAAACTCTCTATAAACCGCGGGTAGCCGCGTCGGCAATTACAACCTGACCAAGCGCCAAACCGCCGTCATTGGCCGGTACTTGACGATGTGTCAGGACTTTGAAACCTTCTTGTTTCAGGCGTTCAACCATCAACTCGAACAAATATACATTCTGAAAGACGCCGCCGCTAAGGCCAACTGTACTTATTCCGGAACTTGCTCTCGCCGCCGCCGCGGCTTGAACAAGCAGTTCAGCGAGAGTCCGATGAAACCGTGCGGCAATCCTCGCGTTATCCTCGCGCGCACGGATGTCCCCGACAATAGCTCTGATAAGTGGCGCAATTCCGATTGGTCCGCCGGAAAACCTGTCGGGCGCGGCATCCTGATACCAATCATCGGGGGATGCTGAATATCCGCCAATTGCCATCTCCAAGAGCATGGCTGCCTGTGCCTCATACGTAACTTCACGTCTTAAACCGATCAATGCCGCCACGCCATCAAACAACCGACCGCATCCGGAAGTCATAGGGGAATTAAGTTGTTGTTTCATCATTTGTACAAGGATACGTCGTTCAGACGGCTCGATAGCGTGTAGCGATGCAATGTCGAGATTATCGATGTCTTCCCCGAAAGCATGATGAGCATAACTCAGCGCCATTCGCCAGGGCTGGTGAATCGCTTGCGCACCGCCCGGCATGGGGACCGGCTCCAGCCACGCGAATCGTTCAAAAGACCGGAAATCACCAATCAGCAACTCGCCACCCCAGAGCGTGCCGTCAAGACCGTACCCGGTACCGTCGAGGATGATCCCTATCGTCCGTTCGCTCACGCCGTTCTCCGCCATGACCGACGCCAGATGAGCATGATGATGCTGAACGCCGATTACCGGCATTTCCGTCTGAGCTAGCGCCCATTTGGTGGAGAGATACTCGGGGTGAAGATCGTATGCGATCACCTGCGGAGTCAATTCCAGCAGACGCTTGAAATGCTCAATCGAATGGTGGAAGAACTCCAGCGCGGAGGGATTGTCCAGATCGCCAATGTGCTGGCTGAGAAAGACTGTTCGGCCACGTGATAACCCGACAGTATTCTTAAGTTCGCCGCCAACGGCGAGGATATTCTTTTCGGTAGCCGACCTCAGAATGATCGGTTCCGGTACATAGCCGCGAGAACGCCGAAGGATTCGCGGTAACCCGGCAGCCACACGGGTAATTGAATCATCGCAACGCTGTACGATCTCACGATCATGGAGAAGAAAACAGTCGGCAAGCGTTGCCAGTCGCTCACAAGCTTCATCATTGCCGATCGCTATCGGTTCATCAGAGTAGTTGCCGCTGGTCATTACGAGAGCATCGAAATTATCCCTAAACAGCAGGTGCTGAAACGGCGTGTACGGCAGCATGAACCCCAGATAATTCTGGCCGGGAGCGATGGATGCCGGCAGGTTGGCACCCGGCTTGGTTCGAAGAAGGACAATCGGGCGCGTATGATGCAACAACAGGCATTCTTCTTCCGGCGAAATTACACAATACTGTTTGATCTCCGCGACATCCGGAGCCATCAGTGCAAACGGTTTCTCGGCCCGCCCTTTTCGTTCTCGCAGAGTCCTCACTGCGGAATCATTATGAGGATCGACCGCCAGATGAAACCCGCCCAGTCCGCGAATGGCAACAATCTGTCCCTGCTTGAGACATTCAATAGTCCGCTCGATCGCATCCGCTCCAACAACAATGCCCTCTCGATTGCGCCACGTGAGTTGTGGCCCACATATCGGACAGGCGTTCGGCTGGGCATGGAACCGCCGGTTTGCGGGATCGTGGTATTCCCGTTCGCAGTCGGCGCACATCGGGAACACACGCATGGAGGTAAAGGGACGATCATATGGAATTCGTTCAACAATCGTGTAGCGCGGCCCGCAATTCGTGCAGTTGATGAAGGGGTAGCGATATCGCCGGTCGTTCCTGTCAAACAACTCCCGGAGGCAATCGTCACATACGGCGACATCGGGTGCAATCAACGTGCCCGCGATCTGCGTCCGTGAACTGGTGATGATTTTGAAAGTGGTCTCGCCCAACGGAGGCAATTGTTCCGAGCGGAACTCCGTGATTCGCGCCAGTACCGGCAGTTCAACCTGCAACAGTCGCTGGAGTTCGTCAATAGACGCGCGCGCCCCCTCGATTTCGATCGTTACGCCGACGCTGTTGTTCTGGACAAACCCCGCCAGTCCCAATCGGGAGGCCAGGCGAAACACGAATGGCCGGAAGCCGACTCCCTGCACGATCCCGTTGACATGGAGGCGATGCCTTTCGATGCCGGCTGGTGCGGGAGGTTGGTGCGGCGAAGCTTCCGGAGTCACAGGCGCTCACCCGTCTTTCTTCGCACGAACCTGATTCCGCAGCCACGCATACCATGTTTGCAGTCCTTCACCGGATCGACAGGAGAGTTCTATGACAGTGAGTTGACCATTGATCGTCAGCGCGTTCTCACGCACTGTAGTTAAGCTGAATTCCGAGCTTCCAATCAGATCGGTCTTGTTGATCACCATAACAGAGGACCGCCGGAACATGCCGGGATACTTGAGCGGTTTGTCATCCCCTTCGGTAGTGCTGATCAGAACGACTTTCATATCCTCGCCCAGATCATAACTCGACGGACAGACGAGATTGCCGACGTTTTCTATAAACAAGATGTCCAGTTGGTCGAGCGGAACGGATTCCAGCGCCTTCGTCACCATGCGGGCATCAAGATGGCAGGTTCCGCCGGTAACAATCGGCCGGACAATTTTCCCGCCTGCCCGCTCGAGCCGACGGGCATCGTTATCCGTCTGAACATCGCCGGCCACCAACGCAATTCTCAGTTCGGCATTGAGCACAGACAGCGTCTTTTCCAGAAGACTCGTCTTCCCGGAGCCGGGCGAGCTAACCAGATTCAGGCAGAGCACTCGGTGTTTCGCAAGACTCTGCCGAAGCTCGTCCGCGAGACGGTCATTTTCGGAGAGGACCTTTTGTTCAATGGTCACTTTTTCAGTCATATCCTAATCCGGCACCTCCAAATATGCGATGTCCAGCTCTGTCCCGCTGGTGAGCTTAATGGTTCGGCTGTCGCATTTGGGACAGACAAACACGTATCCGGCGACCTCAAAGGCTTCGCTGCAACTTTCGCACTTGCCGCGAACCGGAACGCGCTCGACTTTCAGCTTCGCCGGACCCAGCGCGGTATCCTTGGCAAGAATTTCAAACCCGAATGTCAATGCTTCCGGGTCAACGTCGGTTAACGCCCCGATTCTGAGGGCAATCGCCGCAACCGACGGCAGGTGCCGAGTCTTCATCTCAAGCAACACTGCATCGACAATGTTCTGTGCTATGCCAAGTTCATGCATAAGACGGCCTTACCATACCTTTCAAAATATACGTAATTTCCCTCTGAGTCTCAAGGACGATGAAACTGTAGTGCCTCTCTTGTGGTTATAATATGCTGAGAGACAGTGATGCCTAAACAGGTTCGGGCACGAAAGGAATAGCATTCAATGAAAGCGCGTACCGGCATAATCCTCGCGGTCCTCATGGCTGCGGCAACCTGCACTGCGGACGTGGCGGGGCAGGCTGCAGATACAGCGAAGATCAAAGGCTCCCCTGTGACCATTCAATCGGCGAGCTTCACCCCGGCTGGGAAGCAAGGAGACTCAAAACCAATGCAGCCCGATTATATGAATATCCCGTTCAAGACCATATCCGGTCATGATTCGACACTGGCCGCGTTCAAAGGTAAAGTCATACTGATAGTCAATGTCGCCAGCAAGTGCGGTCATACACCGCAGTATGCCGGCCTGGAAAAGCTCTACGAGCAGTACAAGAGCAAAGGGTTGGTTTTGATAGGGTTCCCGGCCAACAATTTTGGCGGACAGGAACCGGGCACGAATGAACAGATCGCCAGCTTCTGCAAGACAACCTACGGCGTGACTTTTCCCATGATGGCCAAAATCAGCGTTAAAGGGGAGGATAAGCATCCGCTCTTTGTGCAACTTACCGAGAAGTCGAACATCCCCGGTGAGATAAAATGGAATTTCAGCAAATTCCTGCTCGATCGCTCGGGCAAACTCGTGGCGCGCTTTCCCTCCGAGGTTGAGCCAGCCGACCCCCAATTGACTTCCAACATAGAATCCCTATTATAGGGACTTGACCAACAGGTGGTCTGGCGGTCTCACTTGAGATTCGCGTACAGACCACCTGCTAGAACGGCTCGGAGATTGTTCGCGGTCTGTTGACCGCGAAGGTCCGAGCATTGTGTCGGGTGCCCAAATGTTCCGCCTTTTTATCGCTATCGACCTGCCGCCTGAAATCAAGGAGAGCCTGCTTGCTATCGGTGGCGGTGTGCCGGGGGCGCGCTGGCTGACCGCCGAGCAGCTTCATCTCACCCTGAAGTTTGTCGGCGAAGTGGATGGCGGCGTATTCCAGGACGTTATCAATGCGCTGGGCGAAGTTGCCTCTGAACCGTTTGAACTCACGCTGAAGGGAGTCGGACATTTTCCCCCTCGGAGGGAACCGGAAGTGCTTTGGGTCGGGGTGGCGAAGAACGAACGGCTGGTGCAATTGCGGAATCGGATTGAATCGGCACTGGCGCGCATTGGTTTGGCACGAGAAACGCGCAAGTTCGCGCCGCACGTGGCCATTGCCCGGCTCCGTGACGCCCATATCGAGCGGGTGGCCCGGTATCTCGCTGAAAATAGTCTCCTGAGGATCAATGGCTTTCCGGTCACTGAGTTCGCCCTCTTCTCCAGCGTACTGGCGTCGGAAGGAGCTTTGCATCAAGTCGAAGCCGTATACCAGCTTCATCGCAACGGAAGTCGGGACAACCAGGAATGAAAAGTCACCGCAAGGAACTGACCTTCAATCTCCCGCAGCGACGGTGGTTCGTGAATGTCACCCGGGAGGTAGCGATGGCGATTCAAGAGAGCGGCGTGAAAGAGGGGTTGGTTCTGGTGAACGCCATGCATATCACGGCTTCCGTGTTTATCAATGACGATGAATCCGGCCTGCACCATGACTACGAGAAATGGCTGGAGCAGTTGGCGCCCCATGAGCCGGTGACTCAATATCGCCACAATGATACCGGTGAGGATAATGCGGACGCTCATCTCAAACGTCAGGTGATGGGGCGCGAAGTAGTCGTGGCCATTACTGACGGGCGGCTGGATTTCGGTCCGTGGGAGCAAATCTTTTATGGGGAATTTGACGGTCGGCGCCGGAAGCGCGTCCTAATCAAGATTATTGGAGAATAAGACTTACTGAAGATAGTGAAAGGGATGACAGAATGCGGAAGATGAGACAGATAGGTCCGGGCCTGTTTCTTGTCCTACTGCTCTTAGCGGTAACTTTACAGGCAGCCGAACTGAAACCGCCGGTGGCGAAGATCGTGCCGAGAGTGGACACGATGTTTGGCGACGTTCGGGTGGACAACTACTTCTGGCTGCGGGATAAGGAAAACCCCGAAGTCCTGGCCTACATCGAGGCGGAGAACGCCTACACCGATTCCATGATGAAGCACACCGAAGGGCTTCAGAAGAAACTGTACGACGAGATGCTGGGACGCATCAAGGAAACCGATCTCTCCCTGCCGATGCATCAGGACAGTTTCTACTACTACTCCCGCACTGAACAGGGGAAGGCGTACGGCATTTTCTGTCGGAAGAAACTAAACCTCAACGCACCCGAACAGATTCTGTTGGATATCAACGAGCTGGCTGCGGGACACGAGTATTTTTCGGTGGCGGCTATGGATGTCAGCCCGGACCACCGCTGGCTGCTCTATTCATTCGATACCGCCGGCTCCGAGCGGTACGTGCTTCGCATCAAGGATCTCGTGAGCGGCCAACTTGCTTCCGACATGATAACCAACACCCATTACAGTACCGCCTGGGGCAATGACAACAAGACGATCTTCTATACCACCGCTAATGAAGCGTGGCGCGCTTACAAGCTCTGGCGTCACACGATGGGGACCGATCCGTCGACCGACGTCATGGTCTACCACGAACCGGACAGCATGTTCTCCGTCTCGATCGATCGGACACGCAGCAAGCGGTATCTGCTCATGAGTCTGACCAGCATGATTACGAGTGAAATTCGATTCCTCGACGCAGATAATCCGACCGGTGAATTCAAGACAATTGAACCACGACGGGACGGCACCGAATACTCGGTTCAACACCGGGGCGACAGATTCTACATTTACACTAATGACGGGGTGCAGAATTTCCGTTTAGTCACGGCGCCGGTTGCCAATCCCGGCAAGGAGAACTGGCAGACAGTTATGTCCGGCTCGGACTCGGTATATCTGACCGGGTTTGACCTGTTCTCCGACTGGTTGGTCGTCTACGAACGAAAAGCGGGACTGCAGCAGATCAGCGTGACCGACTTCAACAATAACGAAGGCCACTACATCTCCTTCGATGAACCGGTCTATACAGTCGGTCCCGACAATAATCCTGAGTTCGTCACCGACAGCCTTCGATTCAACTACACTTCGCTCTTGACGCCGCAATCCATATATGACTACAACTTTAAGACGCGACAGCGCACCCTGAAGAAACAGACTGAGGTGCTGGGCGGGTATGACCCGACTCAGTATCAGCAGGAGCGGTTGTTTGCCAAAGCAGCCGACGGCGCTATGGTGCCGATCGCGCTGGTGTATAAGAAGGGGATGGTGAAGAACGGAAAGAACCCGGTCTGGCTGTATGCGTATGGCGCCTACGGTATCTCTACCGATGCTGAGTTCAGATCAACTCGTTTGAGCATGATAAACCGTGGGTTCATTTACGCCATTGCGCAGGTGCGGGGCGGCTCAGAGATGGGACGCAAGTGGTATGAGGATGGAAAACTGCTGCACAAAAAGAACACGTTCACCGATTACATCGCTTGCGCAGAGAAGCTGATTGCCGACAAGTACACGTCCGCCGATAAGATCGTCGCGAATGGCGGCAGTGCAGGCGGACTGCTGATGGGGGCAATAGCCAACATGCGGCCGGACCTGTTCAGGATCATCACTACTGAAGTGCCGTTTGTCGATCTGATGGGGACGGAGACTGATGTCTCCCTTCCGCTCACGGTCGAAGAGTTCGAGGAGTGGGGCAATCCGTTCAAGGAAGAGTACTACAAGTATATGCGCTCCTACTCCCCATTCGACAACGTGGAGAAGAAAGTGTATCCGATCATGCTTCTTCAGGGTGGCCTCAACGACACACGAGTTAGCTATTGGGAGCCGACCAAGTGGGCGGCGCGTTTGCGCGCCAACAAGACGGACAATAACCTGTTGCTCTTGAAGATTCAGACAGCGGGTCATGGTGGAGCATCGGGACGGTATGGCCGCCTCAAAGAGATCGCGTTTGACTACGCCTTTGTGCTGGATCAGTTGGGGATAAAGGAATAGGCACCGGCGCCTTACGAAATGACAACGGCCGCTCTAATGAGCGGCCGTACGCGTAAACAAAATCTGAGTTAGACTCAGCCCTTTTCCATCATCTGCCAAACGCGGCCTTCGAGCATCAGTAACTGCCCCGGCGTCTCGGCCAGTTTGACCATGCCGAGTAGTTCGTTCGCGGTGGCAACTTCCTCCACCTGTTCCGAGACTTTCCAGTTGATGAAGCCCTGAGTGGCATAGTCTCTTTCTTTGATTGCCATCTCCACGATTTCATGCACCATCTTCGTGGTCTTGACTTCGAGCTTCACAAACGCCTCAATCGCTTCTTTAGCCGACTTGAACGACACCTGCGCCGGTGCGACCGGGCCAAGAACAACATCCGCCCCTTGGTCAATTATGTAATTGGCGATCTTCTCAGCATGTCCGTGTTCCTCGCCCGCCTGCCGGAAGAAAAACTTGGCGAATACTTTCAACCCGGCCGACTCGAACCAGTAGGCCATGGCCAGATAGGACCGTTCGTTTTCAAACTCGTGATTCACCTGCACATTTAGACGCGCTGCCATTTTCTTTGAGATCATCATATCAATACTCCTTATTCTATTTTGTCATTCGATTATCAAGAAGAACGGCTGAGCGTAACCGCAGTTCCCAAAATCAATCGCGAATGGGGAAAAGTCAACGGAAACACCGACAAACAGATCGGATGATCCCCCCCGACAAATGAAATTCTATTTCAGTAGGACCATTTTGCGTGAGGCGGCGAAATCGGTAGTCACGAGACGATAGAAGTAGATTCCAGACGCGAGTGGTCGGCCGTCTTCAGATGCTCCATCCCATTCCACCGAAAATGACCCGGCCGGCAAATTCTCTCGATCGTAAGTCCGGGCCACCTGTCCGAGAAGATTGTAAATCGTAAGAGTGACTTCGGATCGACGGGGCAGCGTGAATTCGATACGAGTAGTCATATTGAATGGGTTCGGATAGTTTTGGTCCAGAGTGAATCCGGAGGGTAAGTTTGCCTCCAAAGGTTCGTAGACATCGGTAGCCCCTTCAGTCGACACAGTGGAGACATACAGGTCCGATCCGCCGGCGGAAAAAGAGTAAGTGTATCCCGCCAAAACCAGAGCGCCGGCGCGATTGACGCCAACCGCTCGGCAGTAATCCGCCTGATGCCCGCCGAAGGTCTTTGTCCACGTGCTGTAACCGAGCGGATCGACTTTGACTATGTACTGATCCGAGCCGCCCGCGCCGAAAGACTCGGTGGTTCCGGCCAGAACGTAGCCGCCATCAATAGTCGGACAGACCGCATACGCCCGGTCATCTTTGATACCGCCGAACGTGTTCTGCCACTCGACATTGCCAAAACCATCAAGTTTGACAATGTACGCGTCGCTATAACCTAACCCGAAAGATGCGGTCGAGCCGGCGATGATGTAACCGAGGTCCAGAGTATTTTCAATAGCATAACCGACATCCGCCTTGGCCCCGCCATAGGTCCGTGCCCACAGTGAATCGCCTGAGGAGCTAACTTTCACCGTGTAGATGCTGGAGTATCCTTCGCCGAAAGATCCGGTGCAGCCGACCGCGATGAAACCGCCGTCAGGTGTCTCCCGAACGGCAAATCCGGACTCTCCCCCGGCCCCCCCAAAAGTCTTGGCCCAAAGTGAATCGCCGACGGCATTAAGCCTCAGTAGCCAGAGATCACCATAGCCCTTCCCTAATGATGCCGTCGTTCCACACACAATATAGCCGCCATTGCGAGTTGCACGAATCGACCATCCCTCGTCGGTTTGGGCGCCACCGTAGGTCCGACTCCAGAGCAGATCTCCCCAACGGTTCGTACGAATGAGATAGAGGTCTTCTTTGCCCCGGCCAAACGAGAGTGTCGTCCCCACCATGATGAATCCGCTGTCAGGCGCGATAAGTATGTCGTGTCCGTAGTCGGCCAATGGCCCGCCATACGTTCGTGACCAGAGAGTATCGCCGAGAGAATCGGTGCGGATTAGATAGACATCGTGGTCGCCGGCACCATAGGAAAACGTGGAGCCAACCGCGGCATAGCCGCCGTCGGGCGTCTGCACAAACGCGTAGCCTCCCTCGTTATAGACGCCGCCGTAGTGTTTTGACCAGACAATATCTTGCGCTGATGCGGCCGACGCCATCGCGACCGCACCAGCCAAGATCATGAGCTTCCTGCTCAACGCATTCATCCAACGACATCCCAAGTCCATCGGGATCAACCTTTCCTGCTGTCCAATTCCTGAACAGCTCGCATCAATAAGTATCGGACGCACTCCCCATTTCCTTTAGTCTCCCTGGCCCTCCATGTAGGAGAAACCCCATACGGGACAGAAGCAGGCTTTTCTCGGTAACCCCGTTGTGCCACTGTAAGTTATTGTGATGCTGTCGCTTATACCGGCCATGTGGCGCGGCATTGGCGTTGCATCTCTTCTGTTTCGGAGAACCTTTGGAACACGAAGCAGGAGTTGTTTTTATGATTTCACGACTCACACGCGCGCGCGCCACAGCAGCGATTGGCCTCACTTTGCTGACTGGGGTAGTGGCCGCCCAAGAGCGAGCCACGATCCTGGCAACCGCTACGGTGGTGTCCAGCCTGACTATAATCGGCACGAACAATCTTCAGTTCGGGACAGTCACGCTTGGTGTCAACAAGTCGGTTGACAAAGCCACCCTTGGTTTCGCTGGTGAATGGACAATCTCGGGAACGAATTCTGCCGAGTTGTCGATTCTATTTGCATTGCCGGATTCATTGCTGACGATCGACAGCTTGTCGGGGATGCGGATTTCCTTTGCGAGTTCGGATGCATCGTATGGCTCATTGCCGGCGCACCAGACGGCCCCTGTCGGGATTCTAGATCCGAACGGTCCGAGCGCCCGCCGCTTAGGCGTGAACGGCCAAATGTTGATCTGGATCGGTGGAACGGTATTCCCAAGAATCTCGCAGACCGGCGGCGACTACAGCGCCGAGATTCTTCTTACGGTAGCTTACACCGGCAGCTGAGGCGGTTCAGAAATAGAACTCTGGAGGAGCCGGCCCCGATGGTCGGCTAAGGCTGTTTGTGACCTGTCAATAACGTGTTGTGCTGTTCGTGTCCGAAGCATCGGGCGGTGCAGTCGAGGGACGTGCATCGGCTGCACGATAGAGCCGGCGCTCCTCCCGCTTGTTGAATCTTGACTGATGGTTCGACCGGCCTTTGCTTCCTCAAATATGAGGAGTGCTTCCCGATCGCAACAATACGTGGCATTGCTGATGTGTATTGCGCTTACGATTATCGGAGGCGCAGTCAGCGCGCAGACAATCAGCGCTGTTTCTGACCTGAGTTTCGGCAACGTGTTTCCAAGCGTTCCCAAAGTGGTTTCCAAGTACGCCGCGGGAGCCGCGGCAGAGTTTCATGTGTCCGGCACCGCCGGCTTCGAAGTTCAGATCACTTTTCTTTACTTGCCGACTTATATCAATCAGAGCGGCTTCACGCTGAACGTCATCTTCTCCAATACCGACTGTGCGATGGATTCCAGCGCCACCCCGAATCAGTCGAACCCCGGATATGACGACCTGAATCCCTGGCAACCGATTACTTATCGGCTCGGTATGAATGGACTGACTATCTGGCTGGGGGCTACGGTAATTCCCAATATTGGTCAAAAACCGGGCATCTATTCGGGACCGATTCAGGTCCGGGTCCAATACACCGGCAATTGATTTTTGCATATTGCTGTTTCGGTGTTCAGGGCTACTGCATTCCTTGCAGGGGTAGCGGTCAATTCCCTCGAATTAGTAACAATTCCTCTCCATTCGACGATTTTCGGAGTAGTGAAACGAACCAGCGACGGAACTCCGGCTCCGTCCGTTTAGGGAGATGACAATGAGCATTCGATCCAGCAACCTTTCGATGAGAACTGTTTGCGTTCTCTGTCTTCTCACTCTCTTGGCTGTGAACGAGAGCGCCTATACCCAGGATGTAGCCAATGGTCAGGCTATAGCCAACGTACTGGCGGTTCTGTCGGTAGCCGCTACTCAGGACCTGGACTTTGGAAACATCTTCCAGGGAGTAGCCAAAACTCAGGACGAGACTGACGATGCTCTCTCCGGCATCTTCACGATCACGGGTGCCGCCAACGCCGGGCTGTCAGTCTATTTGCAGTTGCCTGAGTATCTGGCTTTAGCCAGCGGTGCAGACCGGCTTGTCATCGCATTCGGAAATCAGGATTGTACTTTCTCTGTGCTGGATGCCGTCGCCCCGTCGACTCCTTCGGCGCCGGGCGCAGGCGCATTGCTAAACCAGGACCCGAGATCATTGGCTGGAACGACCGTTGGCGCAGGCGGAACATCGCAAATTTTCTTAGGCGGCAAAGTGATCCCCGCGGTCAACCAGTCCGCCGGCGCCTACGCAGGCGATATCGTCTGTACAGTTGCCTATACCGGCACCTGAGGAGCGAACCATATTTGACCGATTCACCAGAGGGCCAAGCGGCCCTCTCTTTTTTTGCCTTCGAAGCGCCCACCCCGTTAATCGCCTTGAAGTTACAAGGGGTCCGTGTCCATCTGAAACAAGCCTGCAGGGGTGAGCATATAGTGCCTCACCCACCTTGGTCATCTCAAATTGGCAAAATGCCAGAATTTTTCGCTTTGGGCTGTTAAGAATTTGATCTGATGACCGAATAAACAGCAGTAAGAAAGCGAATTTAACGCGGTTTTGTATAGAGACTAAACAGGAAGTGGAGTCAAGTATGAACAAGAGCCTTCTGTGGCTGAGACGGTTGACAACCATCGCCCTGATATCGGGGTTGAGTGCCATTGTGCCGTTTGTCTCAGCGCAGTCGCAGGATGTTGCTGTTGGACAGGCCACGGCTACCGTGTTGGCCATTCTGTCGGTGGCAGCCACTCAGGACTTGGACTTCGGTAACGTCTACCAGGGCGTGGCCAAGGTTCAGGACGAAACTGACGATGCCCTCTCCGGCATCTTCACCATCACCGGTCAAGCCGGCGCCGACATCTCCTGCTACATGCAGTTGCCGGACTATGTGGCGTTGGCCACCGGCGCTGATCGTATGACGATAGCGTTCAGTACCACTGACGCGACGTTCTCGGTCCTTGCGGCCGGTGCGCCGTCTACACCGTCGGTTCCGGGATTAGGCGCTACACTGAATACGGATCCTCACAACCTGACCGGCACCGTAGTAGGCGCTGCAGGCACGTCGCAGATATTTCTCGGTGGTAAGGTAATTCCGTCGGTCAACCAGGCCGCCGGAGCTTACACCGCTGATATCGTGCTGACCGTTGCCTATATCGGTACATGATGATGAGGAAACAGGGACGCGATTAGGGAAACACTAATAAGGGTAATACCTAGAGCATAAAGGAGACGCACATGCGTAGGTTCTTAACAAAGAAAGTCAGCGTTTGGTCGCTTGCATTGGCGGCGCTGGCCCTAATGACAGCCTCAGTCGCGCAAGGGCAGGATGTCACCACGGGATCAGCCACAGCCACGGTGCTGGCGATCTTGTCGGTGACGGCCACTCAGGACTTGGATTTCGGAAACGTCTACCAGGGCGTGGCCAAGGTCCAGGACGAGACTGACGATGCCCTCTCCGGCATCTTTACTATCTCCGGTGCAGCAGCAGCCGACATCGCCTGCTACATGCAGTTGCCGGATTACGTGGCGTTGGCCACCGGCGCTGATCGCATGACGATAGCGTTCAGTGCCACCGATGCGACGTTTTCGGTCCTTGCGGCCGCCGCACCATCCACACCGTCGGCTCCGGGCGTCGGCGCCACGTTGAACACCGATCCTCACAACCTTACCGGCACCGCTATTGGTGCTGCAGGCGTGTCGCAGATATTCCTCGGCGGCAAAGTGATTCCGTCGGTCAATCAGGCCGCCGGAGCCTACACCGCGGATATCGTGCTGACCGTTGCCTATATCGGAACGTGATCGACAGTAGCATGTCTGCGGCCGCATGAGCTGGAGCCGCGCTGTGAGCTCTTCAGTCTGAGTCTGGAGTGACCGGATAAGACTCATAGAACGTGAATGCCAAACATGGGATGTACGATATGAACAGACAAATGACGACAACCCCACCGTCGGATGGACCAAACCAGCGGTGGGGCTTCCTTTTCCTGATAGTGTTCTTCCTTGCACTCGCCGGCAATGCAATATCCGGCGTTCTGGTCGCCCCAACCGTAGTTTTCATAAGTGACAAGGGTCGCACCGGTCGAATGGAAGTGCAGAACCCGACCAACGAGCCGCGCGAAATATCGATTCACTTCTCCTACGGTCTGCCGATTTCCGATTCCCTGGGCAATGTTTCCGTGGCGATGCAGGATACCGGAATCACAGATCCGCGTTCAGCGGTCGACTGGGTGAAAGCGTTCCCGAAGAAACTGGTCATACAACCGAACGCGACCCAGGTGGTGCGATTGGTCGCCAATCCGCCGGCCAATCTTCCCGACGGCGAATACTGGGCGCGAATTGTGGTCCGATCACAGGAAGGGGAAACGAACATTCCTGCTCCCACTGCTGAAGGCGCTATTACTACGAAACTGAACATGATCATGCAGACCGCAATCATGCTCAAGTACCGCAAGGGCGCAATTACATCGCAAATCGAACTCAAGGGCGCCCGCGCCGTGCAGAACGACTCTCTCGTTATGGTGACCATTGATCTCACCAGCACAGGGAGCGCTTCGTATGTAGGGACGCTGGGTTGCCGGCTCCTTGATGCCGACAAGAAGGAACTGGTGCAGCAGCGCTGCGACCTGGCAGTGTATCGTGACCTGAAGCGGCGAATCGATATTCCCATCAAGAATCTGACCGGTAAGCAGCCATTTCAGGTTGACGTGTCAGTCAGCACCAGTGGCCGGAGCGATATCGCGCCAGAAGACATCATACCCGGCAATCACATTCAGTACTTGGTAGCGGTTGAATAGCCGCACGCGTGAGGAGAAGAGCTACCGGGACAAGATATAGACACGATTACGGCGCGAAGAAAGTTCAGCGGAGAGAGTGAAAGCCATCGGTCAGCAAATGGATATGCACCGAATTCGTAGTAGACGGCCAAGGAAGGCCCGCCTCGCAAAGGCGGCTTTTCTCGTTCTGATGTGCGCTTGTGGGTCGGGACTGGCCGCTGAATTGGAAGAGATCGCGGTCGAGTTCGAAATACCCAAGGTCATGTCGAAGGACATTCTTGTGCGCTATGACGGCACGACCATGTACCTTCCGGTCGTCGAGATTTTCAAGCAGCTCGACATTAACTGCTCCCTCAGTCCGCAGACGAAAAGGCTCTCCGGCTTCTTCATCAGCAAGGACAATGTGTATCAAATCGATCCGCCGGCATTCAAAGCGATTGTCAACAAGCGCGAATTTCCGCTGCTGCCATCGGACTGCTTCGTCGAGGGGAACGAAATGTTCATTAGACTCGAATTGTTTCAGACGCTCTTCGAGCTGAACATGCAGTTCAACTTCTCTCTCCTCCGAGTCGTGCTCCCTCTTAATGAGAACTTGCCGTCCTACCAGAGATTCAAACGGCAGAGAGCCAGAGAAAAGCTGCGCAAAGCGGAGACTTCTCTGCATAACGTACAAGCGGTGCCGAAGAAGCGCGATTACTTTGCCGGCGGCGTGGCTGACTGGCTCATTTCGGCCAGCCCCGTCGGTGGAGGCGGGCACTTCTTCGATCTGAGTCTCGGCTCAATGTTGCTCGGCGGAGATTTCAGTCTCTCCGGGAGCGGCAACAGTGTTAACGGCTTCGATGCCGACCAGATGACCTATAAGTGGCACTATGCGTTCGATCGAAATCGATACGTGACTCAGGCCGAGTTCGGTTCCGTATACACGGTCGGCCCGCTTTCGCGCGGTTTGAAAGGCGGTTTGGTGACCAATCGACCATTGGTACAGCGAACCCACTTCCAAACCATTCATCTTACGGGCAAACTGGAACCGGGGTGGGAAGCAGAGCTGTATATCGACAACAAGTTGATCGATTACGCTGTTTCGGATCAGACCGGCGAGTATGATTTCACGGTTGATCTCGTCTATGGTTCCTCGGTGACAACCCTCAAGCTTTACGGTCCCAACGGAGAGGTGCGCTCGGAAGAACAGGAAGTCAGGATTCCCTATACTCTTGTGCCTCGCGGTGCGACCGAGTATTCGGTTGGTGCGGGTTCGATCGTCACACCGTTTGGCAAGCGGCCGCATGTACTGAGTTCGGCGTACTACGGCGTCACCAGCCGGCTCACGCTCGGCGCCTCTGCTGATCTGCCGCTGAGTCCTCGCGGTCAAGAGAGGTTTCTCTACGCGGCAGAGGCCATATACCAGTTGCCAATCAATTTGACAGTCAACGGCGCATTCTCGCCGGACAATCTGGCCCAAGTGAGTTTGAATTACTCTCTCCCGTCCTTCGTGACAACCGGAGCGAGCTTCACGCGGTATTACGACAACCCCTACAACGCAACACAGCAACAGATCCGCAATGCGACCTTTTTCGTGTCGGCTCCGTTCAAAATACGCCGTCAGTACCTTGGCGCAAGATTCTACGTGTCCCTCGACAAGTACGCGGCATTCAAGAGCACTTCCATGAACGCCGGGCTAAATGGCTCATTCTCGTTGTTTCATTTCAACTATTTGGGGAAATACAAGATCACCTCATATCCTGAACGCAGCATGCGATCGATGGCCAGTCAGGTCCTTTTGAGCGCAGATTTGCTTCGTTGGCTGAAGCCACAATTCCGAATTGACTATGACCACGAAGTAAATACCGTCGCCCGATACGGCGTTTATTTGAATAAACGGGTCTTCCGGACCGGTCAGGTCACTCTGTCATACGAGAGGAATCCAATCGCCAAGAGCAATGCAATAATGCTAACTGTCAATTTCTTCAATCGGGCCGCCTACTTCAGTTCGCGCGTATTGTATACCGAAGGCGGTGTCTCCATGAATCAAATGCAACGCGGCTCGATCCGATATGATCGGGTCGGCGGTGCGATTCGATTTGACCGCCGCGGCGCTGTCGGCCAGGGCACGGCAGTCGTCCGACCATTTCTCGATACCGACGACGATGGCATGGTAGACGATGGCGAGTCTTACCTTCCCGGTGTCCGGGCCAAGATCAGCGGCGCGAGTGGGCGGATAATGGGTCGCGATAGACTCTACTACTACGATGGGCTAAGGCCGTACGACGATTTCACGGTACAGATCGATCCCACAAGCCTGGACGACCCAACGCTCAAACCGGCGTACGAGAATTTCAAAGTATCCCTGAATCCGAATGTCGTGACAACCGTCAACGTGCCAATCGTGGTGGCCTCAGACATCGGTGGAAAGGTAGAACGGGAGACCGCATCGGGAAAAGTCGGCATCGGCGGCATCGTGGTAAAGATACTCAACATTTCCAAAGACATTGTGACCGAGATCACGACTTTTAACAGCGGTGAGTTCTACTTTCTCGGTCTGGTGCCGGGCAGCTACCGCGCGTATGTGGATCCGAAGCAACTGGCGCAATTTGGCTACACCACGACTCCGGAATCGATTCAGTTTGACATCGCGCCCTCTGCTTCAGGCACTTCAATCGAAAATATCAACTTCTCTCTTGTTCCAACGCCGTAACCTGTCCAGCGTTTCTTCTCCCCGACCACTTTCGACAAATACATCCAAGTTCACTGGAACTGATTTCGGTCGTTCGGTGTTGCAACGGGGACTACAGATGCCTATAATGATGATACGATTATGAGTAGAGCGCGTAAGACAGTACGTCACCAAACCGGTCGGACTCCAGTTTCACCATTGTTGATACTGGTTTCATTGCTGCCCCTCGGTACGGCGATTCTGGCGGCAGGGATGATGTCGGCGCGACATATCTGGTCAATTGGCTTGCCCGGATGCGGAGCAGGAGGCGGATGTGACTGGGCGGTTAAGAGCGAATGGAGCACCCTGTTTGGGTGGCCCGTGGCGTTTTTCGGTCTGGCGTATTTCTGCGCCGTTCTGACATTTTGGCTGATCACGGCCCGGCATGGCGTTTGGCGGCCGATGCTGTACGTTGTCCGCTTTGGCGCGCTGGCATCCATTGGCTACCTGATGCTGATGATCGTGCTTGGGCATTTCTGTCTCTGGTGTATCACGACTCATATTTCCAATCTCGTCTGGTATCTCGCTCTTGAATTCAGCTTCCGTCCGTTTCACAGACGCTCTGTACGGTCGCCAAGAGACCCGCTGGTGGCAATACTCGTGTTTCTGATAATTGCCATATCAATGAAATCACTGGCGGTTCGACAGCAAATTGTGACCGAAGAAGTAGCGGAAGAGGCTGCGCTTCAATCGGTATCCCGAATAGGGGTTGAAGAGCCTGTGGCTGCCGATAGCGTGGTCGGCGTTCCTGCTGGGACTGCCGACACCGCAGTCGTGCCAAAGAAAACACGCCGCCTCTTCGGCGGCCGATACTGGACCGGCGCGACGGATGCTGCGGTGCGCATAGTCATTTTTCACGATTACCGGTGCCAACTTTGCAAAGAAGTTGAAGAGCAAATCAACAAGTTGCTGGCAGTGCGGAAGGACCTTGCCGTTTCGATCAAACAGTGGCCTTTTGACAAAGAGTGCAATCCAAACATCCTCGGTGAAAATGTTCACCCCGGAGCGTGCTTGGCTGCGCGATACGCGGAGGCAGCCGGCTTGATCGGCGGAGACAGTGCTTTTTGGCGGATGCATCGCTGGATTATGGCGGACAATGGTGAGGCTACCATCAATCAGATAGCCGCACAAACGGCGCAGATGGGGCTTGATTGGCAGCAACTGCAGCGAGCGATACAAAGCAGTCAGGTTGACAGCGCCCTGGGCGCCGATATTCAGGATGGGCTTAAGTTCGGCATCAAGTTCACGCCGATGCTCTTTGTCAACGGTTACGAGCTTCAGGGCTGGCAGTCGGCCGGGGCGATACCTGCCGCAGTCGAGCGGGCCGCAGAGTTCGCGCAAAAGAACCCCAAGCTCAAAGATCAGCCGGATGCAGCGACCGAGCGGGAATTCAATCAATGGCTGGTCCAGCCGATGACGAGAATGCAGATTCGGAAAGACGATCACGTCCGCGGGCCGCTTGGCGCTCCGGCCGCCGTAATTATGTACGGCGACATTTCCGACCCCTATAATGCCGCCGCCTACGAGTTGCTTCATCCCCTTATCGAGGATACGTCCCGAATCTGCTTCATTTTCCGAACCTTCCCACTTCAAGCGGAATGCAACGATATGGTCCAGCGCAAGATCAATGATCGGGCCTGCGAGGCAGCGCGAACACTGGAAGCTGCGGCGGTTGCTGGTGGGCAAACGGCCTACCGGCGGGCCTTTCGATGGTTCATGGACCGACGCGGCTATCTGCCTGATTCGCTAATAGCGGCGGTTGCCGAAGCAGTTGCGATTGATCACCAGGGATTGGCGCAGTCCGTGAACGATCCATCAATTGACGGTTACATCGGGGCCAACGTCGAATCGGCAAAACAACTGGGGGTGAACACTTCTCCAACTATCTTCATCAATGGCCGCAAGGTTGCCAATTGGCGCACGCCGGGCTTGCTGAAGAAGATCATATCGCACCTTACCGGCAATTGAAGTTCCAGAATCCCGCTGCTACTGTTTCACCTCCGCCAACACCGACAGGAATGGATTAAAGCGAAGCTTCTTCGGTTTCGACGGCAGAACGAGCGGAAGATCAACGACCGGCTGATCGATCAGCAGACGCACGTACTGCTTCTGGCCAGTCCCATACTCGATCTCCAGCGGCACGTACATTCTGAAGTCGTCCGGTACATCTGCCTGTTCGACATGCAGATCGGCCCGGAACTTCCCCGATCCAGTGTCAGGCGCTATCTTGTAAGTGAAAGTGTATGTCGGAATGTCGCTGCCATAAACCCATTGGTCAAAGAACCAGGTCATGTCGATACCGGCATGCTTCTCCACAAGTTGTTCGAAATCGGCTGTTGAAGGGTCCTTGTCCACATAAGTAGAATAGAATCCCTTCATCAAGTTCACAAATCTGTCTTCATTCATCGATTCTAAATCGACAAACAGATTGCGGAGCATATGAAGCACCAGGGCACCCTTCTCATAGACCAAGATTCCGTAGTGATCGGGTTCTTTATAATTCGCAGCTCTGATCCCGAGCGCAATCGCCCCGGCGGTCTTCCGCTCCGCCAGAACTTCCTTTCGAATCTCATCCAGCCGATCCATAAATTGATCGTTGCCGGCTATTGCCTGAAGGTACATGAGGGAACTGTATTCTGCCAATCCCTCAGAGAGCCACTGGTCGCGATATGATTCATAACCGACCCCTGCCCCCCACCACTGGTGAGCAACTTCGTGGGAGCGGTGCAGACGGTCGTAGCCCCATTGGTCGGTGCTCATCCACGTCGCCACCCCCAACTGGATCGAGCCGGGGTAAGCCGTGCTGGAAGATTGCAGTACCTCCGATACGGCGAGGCGGTCAAGCGGGTAAGGTCCAAACAGATGTGAGAAGACGCGCAGGCTCCCCGTCACATCATCGGCCACTTGCCGCTCCATATGACTCCCAATTGATCCGAATCCCGGGGCCAGATATGATCCGAGCGCAGTATGCATGTCTTTGGAGAAGTAAATATCCACGGCCGTCTTTTCTTCCTTGCCGAATTCGTACTTATTAAGGAAGCCGATATTGAAGGAGACATTGTGCTCCGGGTCAGGTACTTCCCACTCGGTGACGAGCGTATCTTTGACGGTCGTGCTACTCAGCAGGCGTCCCGTACACAAAAACTGATAATCAGATCGGGTGTGAAATTTCATGTGAAATCCGGCGCGATGTCGACCTGATTTTGGATACCACGAGGATCCGGCAAACACATAGTAAATCCCCAGTTCCCGCTCGGCCACATCCCCCGCATAGAAGAAAGTCAGGGGCACCACTTCACCGACCTGAAGCGGGCGAATAAACACCAGCCAGAAGCCCAGGTAATCATCGCCGTCTTTGTACTGCCGGAAAGACACAGGGTTGCCCGCGGTGTCCAGAACGCTATCGACCTTCATTTCCTCACTCAGATCGAGATAGGAAATCTGGGTCGGAATAGAGTCGACGGAGAATGTCCCCTTCACGACGCCCGTGAACTTACCATCCCCCCAAATGGTCGCATCGACATCGTAGTGAGTCGGCGCCAGTCCCCCTTTGTACGTGCCGTTGTAGCGCCCGGCCAGGGGATCGGCCGCAAGGGAATAAGAGCAGATGGATTGGAAGAAATGCCCCGGTCCGGGCAACCATTCGTGTTTGAACAGTCCCATCTCTTCAATCTTAGTGGGATCGCATTGCACCACCACGTTACCCCCCTTGTCGAGGGCAATTGCAGCGGTAAGAAACGGTTGAGGTTTACCGGAGAGAAGATTGGTCAGCGTCTGAAAGAAGAAGTAACGACTCTTGTAGGTTTGAAGGACATCCAGAAGTCCATCCTTCAACCGATCAGAACGGCGGCCGCCTGACACGCTTTGGACCTGTGCTGATCCCCTCAGTTGCTGGTAGAGCGTATCGTTGAATAGAATAAGTGCTTTGGTGAAAGTGCGATTGAGCGAATCGGCTTTGAAGAATCGGCCAATTTGTTGCCGCTCCATCCCGATCGGCGGGTAAAACAGCAGGCGCCCCTGGCCGGTGAAGAAACCGCCGTACCGAACTCTGGCAGAGTCGAGAAAGAGTGGCTTAAAGAGGATGAACTCGCCTTTGTCGAGATATATCTGACAGTCGCGGAGTGAAATAGTGGCGTATGAAATCGTCAAAGTCGATTCCCCCATCAACGGTGCCTCGTACATCTGATCCAATGCATCCAGCAGTTCTTTGTCGGTGGCCGCGTATGCCGGACAGAACCAAACGAGTATTGAGAAGGCCAGCAGGCCACAGGCAGAATTCACGCGAGTCATATACAATTCCCTCCTATGAAGCTGTTATCCGCAGGCGCCTCTAGATGCTATCTGGCGTCGTACGACTTCACCGCCTCGATACGCTTCTTGAGCGCCGGGTGATCATAGAACCAGAACTCGACGAGCGGGTTCGGGTCCGGGTCGGACAGGTTATAGGCCGACAGTTTCTCAAAAGCGGTGGCCGCGGCGTTGCCCGATATCCCGGTAATGGTCATGCCGTATCGGTCGGACTGATTCTCAAAGTAACGGCTCAACCCGTTCGACACCGGCTGAAAGACGAAAGAGAACACCGTCACAAAGATCATGACAAGCGGAAGCGAAGCAATGTCGCCGAGACGATCAAACCTGAACCTGGTACGAAATCGGGTGATCGCCGAGTGGATTGTCTTATCGGTCAGCCATAAGACAAACACTAGGAAGATGATAGCCATTCCCAATCCCCACCAGATGTGGTGCATGACATAATGCCCCATCTCATGCCCCATAACGAACTTGATCTCGTCATAAGTGAACCCCTTGATAAGCGTGTCGTAGAGCACGATCCGCTTGGTCCCGAACAGGCCGGTTACGTAAGCATTGATCTTGGAGGATTGTTTGGAGGCGTCCACCTCGAATACGTGCGAGCCCTCGATGCCGGCTTTGTCCGCCATCGTAAGGATTTCCGCTTCGAGTCGTTTGTCCTTGAGCGATTCGAATTTGTTGAACATCGGCATAATGAACACCGGCGCGATGACGACAAAGAAGATCATAAGCGGAATCGCACCTATGGAGAAGAGCAACCACCAGCGTTTCACTTTGTTGACCAGAAAGTAGAAGAACCACATCGGGATAATGCCGATCACAAGGAGGAGGCCGAAAGCCTTCAGATTGTCCAGAAACCATTCGCCGGCAGACTGATTCATGAAGCCGTACTGCGATTCCACGACATAGCCGCGATAGAAGTCGAACGATATTTGAAGCAGGAAGAGTGCCACCAGGAAGATCACCATGTAGAACCATGTGACGAAGAACCGCTTCCGCGCGACACCTGCCCAACTCCGAAATCGCGCCGAGAGCCCAGTGAAAAGAAGCAAAGCATACACGCCGATTGAGATAAAGAACTCAACAAACCGCCAGATGTTGACAAACCGGGCATAGCTGCGGAGTTGCTCCTGGCGCTCTGGAGAAAGAGGATACTCCGGTGCGCTCCCCTTTTCCACGGTGGTTAGCAGTGTGACGGTATCGGAGGTTAAAGGCGTGGCACCCGTCGATTGGATGCTGGCGGAATCAGCATGAATGAGAGAATTGCAGAAGAAGAAGAATACCAGTGCCCCGAAGATGATTGATCTCATAGCCCTGTCGCTCCTGCAAGGGGTTTGTAGAGTAACGACAAGAAAGGAACTGCAGGGTAAAGAAGTCAAGCAAGGAGAAACGAAAACGCCATCCAGCAGCGGCCAGACGGCGTTGGGAGTTTGCTTTGATCAGATTCCGATTATTCGTAGACCGAGACCTGTTTCCCTTTTTTCCCGACCCGCTCGTATTTGACGACGCCGGTAATCTTGGCGAACAGCGTGCAATCTCTCCCCATACCGACATTGATTCCCGGTTTTATCGGGGTTCCGCACTGGCGGACAAGAATCGAACCGGCGGTTACTGCCTCGCCGGCATAAACTTTGGTGCCGCGCCGCTGACCGCCGGAATCGCGGCCGTTCTTCGATGATCCGACACCTTTTTTGTGAGCCATAGTAAACCTCTATCGACAAGTAACTACTTTTTTCCACGAGTTTCGATGCCCCCGAATATGTCCACAATTCGCGAGCAACTAACTAATATAGAACTCCAGACGTCATTGGCAAGAGAAAACGTAACATAATGTAACCCAATGGGTTTGCGGCGTATTTACGGGGCCACAAAACAGACCCGGCCTTGAGAACCAACAGTCTCCATCACTGGTCAAGGTCCTCTTGACGTAATTGGGATTGGAAGAATCGCCTTTACTCCAAATGGTCGGACAGCTACTTTGCACGCGATTTGGGCCAATCAATGACGCCAGAGTTTTAGAAGAATCGACGTGATAGGAATTGCTCCGTGACTTCCTGGATAAACCTTGAGAGCCTTCCGTGCGCTATACTAATGGCGGTTGGGGCAGTTCTGCTATTTGTCAAGCAGAACGAGCGGACAGCTCGCATTGCCTGGAGCGTCCTTCTGGTAATCGGCATGATACATGGTGTGGGGATGTGCCTGCTGCCGGAAAACCTCTTGAGCCGGAATGTCGTTCATTACTTTCTGGGAGCAAAGTACGATTTTCCTTACAGCAAGTTCTATTCTCTAACCAGCGCGGCCACCGACCGGCCTCAAATTTTCATGCACGACCTCGATCACCCACCGGGGTTTATTCGCGATGATCCTTCCGAGCAGCGAGCCTATTTCATCGACCTGTTGAGAGCGGAGAAGATCGAATTTGACCCGATGATTCCTCTTACCGACCTGCAGCGTCTGGCACAGGAAAGCGGCGTGGTACATCGCGAGGCTCAAAGGATTCTACAAGAGAATTTGCCGCCCGATCAAATCGAGAGTTTCTGCCGTGACGTGAGGGCCGCACTGATCACTGAAAATCCCGACCGGGACATCGAAGGGATTGGCAATGATATCACGCTGGATTTCGGTTACAACGGTTCGCCGTTTTACACTCTGGTGCGACATCTGGACCCGACGTTGTATTTCCCGTTTGGCCGCGCCACGGCTTTGCTCAATATGGTTTGGCAGGTAATTAGTCTGCTCGTTTCAATCTGGCTGATCGGCTCAGCGTTGGGAATGGGGTTGACCTCTCGCATTGCCACTGCAGCGCTCATTTTTGCATCGTGGGACTATGTTGCGTGGGACCTTCCCGGTCTCTCGTTCGCCGGCTTCTGGCTGCCGATAGCGCTTGCGCTGTGGGGCATCAGCCGTAACCGTTCGATAATCGGCGGTGTCGCCATCGCATGGGCGGGGCTGTTCAAACTGTTCCCTTTCGTATTGATACTTCCGTCGGTTGTCGAGCTGGTGCGTTCCGCCTGGCGCAAATTGCGCGGATCGGCGGCCAAGATCGATTGGCGATTCGGTTTGACTGTGACCGTTTCTGGATTTGCCGCAACTCTTGTCTTCGGTGGAATCGCCGTGCTATCCGGACGGTCCTGGAGCGATTTTTTCGGCAAAATCATAGTGCAGTTCAGTTCCGATGCATATGTCGCAAACAACGTGAGTGTGGGGCAACTCCTGCTGGTATTCGGAATATATCGCTCGCCGATTACGACTTTGGTTTCTTTGACTGCACTGGCTTTTCTTGCGTGGCTTATCTGGCGAACAGATTCTACGGATTCACGAGGCCGTGTTCTCTTACTGCTGCTCGCGGCTATGCCTTGGTTCACGTACCTCTGGTTCAATTACTACACGATCGCTCCGCTCGTATTGCTCGCATTCGTGGCACAACGTCACCGGCTCGGAGCCGCTATAGGCGCGGCGTCGCTGACAGTTGTCTTTGCGCTGCCGCCTTTCGATGATCCCTCTTTGACCGGCAATCAGTTATTGTGGCTGTTGAAGGTAATTCCATATGTCGCCATTCCCGCATGGCTCGTGTATGTCCAATTCGGTGTACAGTTCCGGGAGCGCCTGGTCCGTCGGATCGGACTCATTGCTGCGGTCGTTCTCATCGCAATTTTGGGTGGTGAGGCGGTGCGGCAATCGATGATCCGCCGGTACGATGCTGACGGTGGACAATATCTTGACCGCGGGCAGGCGCAGGCAGCACTCGGTTGCTACAATTCCCTGCTTGGCATCGCCCCCGGAAACGCGATGGCGCACATGAGCAAGGGAATCTGCCTTGCGGGGATGAAGCAATATGACGAGGCTGAAGCGAGCTTCCGTCGCGCGGCGGAATTAGCTCCTGAGCAGCCGCATACATTCATGAATCTGGCCCATCTGCTGCTGATGCGCGGCAAGCTTGTTGAAGCTCGACGGCAGATCGAGAAAGCCGTGGCCCTCGCCCCGTGCGATGATGCTATCTGGGTTGAGCAGGCGCGAATTGTATCGGCGCTTGGCGATCGAGGCGCCGCAAAGGGAATGGTTACTCGTGCGCTGGAGCTGAATCCGCAGAATCGCGAGGCACAGGCGCTGGTGCGGGCTGGCTATTGAGAAAGCAGTCAGGAGCACAAGGCTCCTGACCTACAAAGGGCGCTACTTCAAATTATAGAACGTCTCTCTTCCGAGATACATGGCGTTGCCGCCAAGAGTCTCTTCAATCCTTAGCAACTGGTTGTACTTGGCGATTCGGTCAGTCCTGCAGACCGAGCCGGTCTTAATCTGCCCGGCATTGGTCGCCACGACAACATCAGCGATAGTGGCATCTTCGGTTTCGCCCGAGCGGTGAGAAACGACCGCCGTAAAGCCGGCTTTCTGCGCCATCTGAATCGCATCGAGCGTCTCGGTCAACGTACCGATCTGATTCAGCTTAATCAGGATCGAGTTGGAGGCCTTCTCCTTGATGCCGCGCGCGAGCCGTTTCGGATTCGTGACATACAGATCATCGCCGACTATCTGAATCTTGCTTCCCAGTTCCTTCGTCATCGCTTTCCAGCCGTCCCAGTCATCTTCGGCTAAACCATCTTCAATTGAAATGATCGGGTACTTCTTCACGAGTTTGGCGTAGAAGTCGATCATCTGGTCGCTGGAAAGCTTCTTCCCTTCCGCTTTCAGATGATACTTCTTCGTCTTGGCATCGTAGAATTCAGTCGAGGCCGGGTCGAGCGCCAACAGTATATCCTTCCCCGCTTTATAGCTGGAGTTTCCGATTGCTTCCATGATAACCTGGAGAGCTTCCTCGTTGGACTTGAGGTCCGGCGCAAATCCGCCTTCGTCCCCCACCGACGTATTCAGCCCCTTCTTCTTGAGGACTTTCTTCAGATGGCCGAACACCTCGGCTCCCATCTGGAGCGCTTCCGCGAAACTCTTCGCCCCCACCGGCATGATCATGAATTCCTGAAGGTCAACGTTGTTGTCGGCGTGCTTGCCGCCGTTGAGGATGTTCATCATCGGTACCGGCAGCAGCTTGGCATTGCAGCCGCCGATGTATTCGTAGAGAAACCGTCCCCGGCTATCCGCCGCTGCTTTGGCTGAAGCGAGCGAGACGCCAAGCAGCGCGTTAGCGCCCAGTTTCCCCTTGTTCTCGGTACCGTCCATCTTGATGAGATACCGGTCAAGGGCGACCTGATCGTATGGATCGATCTGGTCCGCCAGCAGCGCCGGGCCGATCTTCTCGTTCACGTTGGTAACGGCCTTTGACACTCCTTTGCCGAAGTAGACCTTTTCGTTGCCGTCCCGGAGTTCGACCGCCTCGTGTGCGCCGGTCGAGGCTCCCGACGGGACCGCGGCCCGGCCAAGAGTGCCATCGGTCAGACAGACATCAACTTCGATCGTGGGCGTTCCCCGGCTGTCCAGAATTTGACGGGCGTGAATATACGAAAATGCCGACATGCTGGTTCCTTTCCTCATGTTTGCAGTCAAGCTACCCGTACCACCTGTGCCGATCAACAAGTTTTTCATCGCGAGTCCAGAGTTGACAGCGGCACCGCATCGGCAATACATTTTGTCGCATGGAGCAGCTTTACCAATGTGCTTACTGTGGCGACGAGAACGAGATTGAGATTGACCCCGGCGACGGCGAGCGCCAGAAACTATCTGGGGAATGCAGCAGCTGTGGTCAGGCGAACCTGATCATCGCGCAGTACAACTTTAGTTCCAATGAATTCGACCTCTCAATTATGCGAGAATCCTCCGAATAGACCGATGACAACGAGGCATATATGACTTCTACTCGCGAGATTGTTTACAAACCAACCCGGGCTCGGGATCTGGTACCGGCTGCAAAGATGATTCTGCTCAGTATCAATCACCTTCGCACAGGAACCGGCAAGACAATTATTAAGCGGCCAATTCGTAAGCCGCCCCCCTTTATCGTTCACCTGTGTAAGACCAATCCGGGACTGAGCTATTGCGCTTGGCATGGAAGCCGGATTGTCGGATTCGGTCTCGCGGTAGTTCATGGCAAGCAATGGTATCTGTCCGATCTGTTTGTCCATCCGAAATACCAGGATCGCAAAATCGGCCGGCAGTTGATGGACCGAGTCTGGCGCGACGAACCGGGGATGACTCACGCGCTGGCCACGTTCTCCTACAATATGCAGGCGATAGGACTTTACAGCCGATATGGTATGGCGGTGCTTGAGCCATTGGCATTCATGGCTGCAAAGATAGAGCATTTCACGAGACCGCAATCGGCCGGACTTACAGTGGTGTCAAGAGTCTCAAAAGCTGACATGGCATGGATTCATGCACAGGAGTCCCACATTCGCGGGTACATCCACGAAACCGAGTGGAAATTCTGGCTATCCAATAAGAACTTCACCTTGCGCATCTACAAGGACGGTTTCCGACGGGTCGGCTACTGTCTCTCGACTGCTGACGGCATTTTCGGACCGGCCGGCGCGATCTCGAACCGATACCTCGCGCGCATCATACAGGAGCATCTGGCAGGATTGCAGCCGAACAAGGATCAGGTGATACGCACCTTCTGCCCAACCAACAATCTCTCATTATATCGCCTCCTTCTGAAGTGCGGTTTCCGTCTTCGTGAGCTGAATGTCTTCATGTCAGACAAGCGGTATGGCGACTTCCAGCGGTACCTGCCGGCTGACTTGAGCGTCTTCTGAGACTGACCGGATTCGAAGTCGGAATTGTTTTCCGAGCAACGGGCGCGTATCTTGTGCTTCGGGTATAATGTCGACAGGAGAATAGCCATATGCTCGACGCAATCGATCGCCAGATTCTGAGAATCCTTCAGCAGGATGCTCGAACACCCAATAATGAAATCGCCAAACAAGTGGGGATTGTACCGTCGGCAACTTCCGAGCGGATCCGCAAGCTGGTCGAGAAAGGGATTATTGCCGGCTACGATGGTCGCTTGAATCCGCAGGCGCTGGGGTACGACCTGGTGGCGTTCGTGTACGTGCGTACCGATGAGCCGGTCGATACCCGTCACACCGGCGAGGCCTTGGCGGCGATACCGGAGGTGCAGGAGGTTCATAATGTTGCCGGCGAGGACTGCTATCTGGTAAAGGTGCGGGTGAAGGACACCGAAATGCTCGGGCGGTTTCTTCGGGAAAAGATCGGAGCGATTAAAGCGGTGCGCAACACCCGGACGACGATTGCGCTGGAGACATTTAAAGAAACGCTGAGTGTGCCGGTGGATGAAGTCACCTGATTTCTACACCGCGCGACAGCATTTCTTGTATTTCTTGCCACTGCCGCAGGGACAGGGGTCGTTGCGGCCAACCTTATCGATCGTACTTTCAGACGATTGTCGGGTTTGAAGCAAACCCGACCTACTGAAACTTGTTGCCACTCGTATCGCTTGGAACAGGTAGATCGTTTTTGGCTCGCCGGTCTGGCCTTTGCCGGTGAGAGAGACGATATCGGTCACATGAAGCAGCGGCTTGAACCGCTCGATGATGTCACGTTTGGGGTCTTTGTAAAGCCGCAAGTGAGCAACGTCGTCATAGTCCGGCACGGAAGCGATTAATCGCACGCTGGGCGGAATATTATCAATCACTTTGAAATCGTCCAGATGTTCCAACACCTCAAGTGCGACGGCAGCGTCGTAGTCATGCGGCTGATAGCTGGATGGGTCGTAGGCATCGCCGACACGGAAATCCGCTGTCGGGCAGAGTTTGCGGCTGCACTCCACTGCGACCGGACTGAAATCGAACCCCCGATACTGATGCCCCCGCTCGACAATCATCTTCCCCAGGTCACCGACCCCGCATCCGATCTCAAGTACGCGCTTAGGTGTGCTTCCCTGCTCGATCATTTTCAGCACCTGCTGATAGAGCGGGTGGTAATTGTGAGTGGCATACCCCCGGGCGTAGACGGAGTCGTAATACTCGTGTCCCTGTTCGTCGTGGGTGGTAGTGATCATGCGTCCAATGCGACCCTTTTCACACTGTATCGGCCGATGCGGGTGGATGGTTTAGGGGGCGCAGGGAGCGCAAACTGGTCACCAAACGGTCGCACTTGGCTTCGAATTGGCTTCATTTGGCTTCGTTTTTTTAGGCTAAGTGATTGCTGCATAACGATAATTTGGGTTCGTTTCGTACAAATAAAGGGGGCCCCATATTTTCAGTACCAATCTCTCGGACAGGCGCGCTTCCTCAAAACCACATGTCACACGCACACGCATAGATTACTCCTCTCACATAAGCGCATGGGTTGGATATTAGATGCGAATTGACATTGAATTTGCGGGGGGTAATTGGGACTCGTCTCTAAAGCGCGCGTATCTGCGCGTTCCTGTTTGCGATTGACTTAGCTGTACTTGTTGGCTATGAGTAAGGGCATGGAATACAACATTTATTGTGATGAGAGCTGCCATTTGGAGCGAGACACCCACGATGTAATGGTCTTGGCGGCTGTGTCATGTCCTAAAACGAGAGTAAGGTCTGTCTCGGACAGAATACGAGAGTTGAAGCGGCAGCATGGTTATCCCATCAGTGAAGTGAAATGGGGAAAGATATCTCACACGAACATTCCACTGTATCTCGATCTTGTTAAGCTGTTTTTCGACGATGAAGACTTGCGATTTCGCGGATTAGTGGCGAAAGAAAAGCAAGCGCTCAGGCACGATGATTTTGGGCAGGATCATGACACATGGTACTACAAAATGTATTTCCTTCTATTAAACGGCATCCTCGCACCGAAGGATACATTCAACATCTATCTCGACATGAAGGATACCAGAGGTGTAGAGAAAAGGCGAAAACTCCATGAGGTTTTGTGCAATGCGAAGTATGACTTTCGGAGAGAGATTGTTCTAAAGGTACAGCAAGTTCGATCTCAAGAAGTCGAAATTCTGCAATTCGCCGATATTTTTGCGGGGGTCTTGGCATACTGCAACGAGGGTTCAAGCAGCAGTCAACCGAAGCTAGCAGTAATCGAAAAGACAAAAGAACTGTCTGGTTATTGTCTGACAAAATCGACTCTGATTGGGGAACCCAAGTTCAACATTTTCTGCTGGCACCCTAGGACTGGGAATTTGTAATGGACGATAAGCCAGATTGGCTTCCCGACCCGCTCACTATTGAGCGTTACAACTCAGAGGTTTTAGAAGATGTTTACAGGAGATTCTGCCGGGATCTGGTAAGAAACTGCTGCAGGTATGGAGGTGTCAGCGTTTTCATAGCGAACAGAGATCTCTTGAAGGGCAAAGAGCGAACGTTTTGGCATCTGATCTCCACAGGTGAAAGTGATTTGGATCGAGAAATCGATCTTGATCGTTGTCGGCATCTGAATTGGATACGACCGATTATTGAGAATAGTGCCGATTCGCGAGTCTTGAAATGGACTGTCATCCAGAGGAGAACAGAACGCACCAAGCTGTGGCTACGTGAAGCCGGATTCCTAATTATTCTAGATCGCGGAAGGAACTCGTACAGAATAGTGACAGGCTACCCAATAACCAGTACAAAGACTAAAATGAAGTTGGTACGAGAGTATGAAGCCGCTGCTAAAAACCAGAAGCCGCCTTCCTAATGGAAGACGGCACCGGGACTCCTTCTACGACTCGGTAGATGAGCTACTCTTAATAACGGCATTCCCCAAGAGATTCCTAAGCTTTTTCTTGTTTTTTTGACAGCTTTCCTGTTGAAACATCGTGCTCCAATCCCGTCATTGGCTGGCTAACGGCATATATGCCTATCACTTAACCGTTATATCACAAAATGATTTACTTCGGCCAAAACAAAGCGCAGAATATGGCTATGGCGGCCGGAACTAAGATCGAATGGACGTGGCGGACGTGGAATCCGACTACCGGCTGTAATAAGGTCAGTCCGGGGTGTGAGCATTGCTATGCCGAGCGGATGGCGCGGCGGCTGCACGGCATGGGCGTCGCCAAAATTTCGGAATGGGTTCGAAGTGACACTGCACCCGGATGTGCTCGAAGCTCCCCTCCGGTGGAAGAAGCCGCAGATTATTTTTGTCAATTCGATGTCGGACCTGTTTCATGAGCAGATTCCGTTTGACTATGTCGCGCAAATGTTCGATATCATGTCCCGCGCACATCGGCACATTTTCCAGATTCTGACCAAACGATCAAAGAAACTTGCCAGAATAAACGGCAGACTGCCGTGGCCGGAGAATGTCTGGATGGGAGTGACCTGCGAGAGCCAGCCGTATCAGTTCCGAATCAATGACCTTCGGAAGACCGGCGCCCGTCTCAAATTCCTGTCGCTGGAGCCGCTGTTGGGGCCGCTGCCGAATCTCGATCTGAGCGGGATCGACTGGGTGATTGTGGGAGGGGAATCCGGGCCGGGGGCGCGACCGATGAAGAAAGAATGGGTAGTGGAGATACTTCGGCAGTGCCGGGCGCAATCGGTGCCGTTCTTCTTCAAACAATGGGGGGGCGTGAACAAGAAAGAGGCCGGGCGGCGGTTGAACCGAAGGTTATACGAGGAGATGCCGGAGATTCCTCAACCGGTTGAGATGGCGGGGCAGGCGGCGCTGGGGTTGTGAGTGTCGGGTTTCTACGGGCTTCGCCCTCCGAGACCCGACCTACGGTTACTTTTTATTGACAATCTGACAGCGGTAAGTAATAGTATAGCACTCAAGAATGGTTCATAGGATATATATTGTCCGAAATCAACGTCAACGGAAGGAGTGCTCCCCATGAAGTCTTTGCTATCAACAGGGATTGCTATTTTGGCTTTAGCGGTGATGCTGGTGTTTTACGGCTGTGGCGACGATTCCAAGAGTGCCAATCCCGAGCCTCAGCCGGAGGAATTCGGGGTTGATACACTGCTGACAGGCCTCGAGTATCCGTCCGCGCTCTGGGTGCGGGGGGATCGTGTGTACTTTGCCGAGACGAACGGTCGCAATACAGGTTTCGGCGGCGCGGTGGCAGTTAGCGTCTACAAGCTGAGTTCACACGCTGAGTCCCTTCTGGTCAATAATCCGACCTGTTCTGATGCGGTAGTAGTCGCGACGGACGGCAAGATTTATCTTGGATCCTACACCAGCAGTATTCCAGGGGAAGCCGGGTCAGTGAGTGTGGTAGATCCTACCGCGCTGGTCGAAGCCGACGTAGTCGACCTTGAGATAGCGGTATGTGACATGTATATCGAGGCTGACAACGACATAGTGGTGATCGGGTCGAGTGATCAGCTGACAGCCAAGAGTCTCTATCGGTTGCCGGTTGGAGCTTACGCCTCGCCAGTAGTGCTCAAGACGGGTCTGGGCCGAGTGTGGTGTGTCACGGAACAGGGAAGTGACATTTACTACTCCGATCAAAGTGCGATTCATAAGGTCACAGGGGCGGCGCCTGTAGAAACCTGGTACAACAAGAGTGTGATGTCATTGGCTGCGTCGTCCAAGTATATGTTCTATGCCGATTATTTCGGGGGTACGGTAGGAATGATTGACTTCGCGACGAAGACAGATTCGACGCTCGTTTCCGGCTTGCACGGTCCGCATGCAGTGCGATGGGTGGATGCAACAAGTCGTCTATACTTTGTGGAGGTGGGGACCCAGGTTAACGAGTTCAAGGACGGGTCGCTGCAGGTGGTCACTGGGATACAGTAATCCACGGCAAAATCTCGACAGTGTGAGAGGGCAGAATCACAATCGGTTCTGTCCTACCTTATTCCTATTCAAGATAGAATGTCAGGCTTGAAGCAAACCCGATCTACAGAATCGCTCTTATCGCTTCCAGCAGTTGCTGTTTGTTGGCCATGGAGATTTGGCGGCCCTGGATCGGGAGGTTGGTCAGGGTGCGGGCGTATTGGCGAAGCTTCACCACCGGCATCGCTTCGAGTTCGGCCATGCCCAGCAAAGTTGTGGGAGATGTCTTTTCAACATGAGATGGCTGTGATGTCACAGTTGCGGGTGCGGCGACCGCTCCGATTTTGTCAGCTGGTTCACCGGCGGCGCGGGTTGTCGAAACCCTAGGGGGTTTCGACCTACTAATTGGTTGCGGTGCAGGTTTCGGGGCTGGTTTTGGCAACGGTTTGGGCGCGGGTTTCGATGCGGGTGGTTGGGTTGTCGAAACCCTAAGGGGTTTCGACCTACTAATACCAGACCTACTAATATCGGGCCTACTAATATCGGGCCTGCTAATATCGGACCCGCCGATGTCAGCCTTGCTACTATCAGTGCGAGGTATGTCACCGGTTGGATAGTATCGGTCGATGAAAAGCTGATACGGAAGAATCGGGCTGACCATCTCATTCGGGCGCGGGATCACGTGCATCGACACCAGTTGTTGCGCCTGCTCCGCAGCGCGTGCTCCGGCATCGACGGCCGCAACAACTGCTCCCCAGTCCCCTTCGATCTTGACGATAACGCGGCCCGATTCGGTATGCTCTGCGGAGGCGATGCTCACTTCGGCCGCCTGAGTCGCGGCGCGAGTGACCTCGATCGCACCGAGCATCCCTTTGGTCTCGATAAGTCCGAGCGCTTCAGTTGACATCGCCGACAATGTGCGAGTTTGGAATTTCAAACGCAACGGTAAACAATTGCGCTCATGCGGCTTGGGGGAAAATTAATCGCCCGCACTCCCCTCGAGTACGGGCGACCTCGATACACCAAAGAAAAGAGGACCTTCCTAGCACCAACACAGCGCACAGGAGTAAAATGACAACGGCAGAAATAGCAATGGCCGTGCCACAGTCGCACCTGCTCGCACGCGACGAGTTAACCAATTGTGTTACAAAGTGGTAGCCGACCAAACATGGATTATGTGATGCGACCGGCGGTAGTGCAATTCGTATGGATATACGAGTCCGTCGCAAAGAAAAGCGGTAAGCGTCTGATTAACAAACGCTTACCGCAACCAAGGAGTATATCGAGATATCGTGTCAATTCACGAGTTCTGACCTCTCCGCCTGCGCTGTCGAATCACGCAGACAGATTGCGACGCCCCCGTCTGAAACGGGGGCTCGCAATGACTGAGATGCCCCAGCAGCGGATTCATCAGTTGGGAGCACCTGACGGCAGGCTGATGCCGTACCGTTTTAGTTTCGTTCGCACGGTAGCCTCGTGCACGCCAAGCAAGCGAGCTGCCTCGCATTTGTTGCCGTGCGCGGCCATCAAGGCCTCGAGGATGAGCATCCGCTCAAACTCGATCACCCGGTTGAACAGGCTGCCGGTGGTTTTGGAGCCGGTTAGTTTGTCACCAGCAAAAACCGAACGAGCCAGCTCGACTAGGTCTCCCTCGACTACCATCTGCGCCATGATCTCCAGTCGTTTCACTTTATTCACGAGTTCACGGACATTGCCGGGCCAGTCGTATTCGACAAACTGATGCACCAGTTCGGCCGGGAGTCTCGCGCCATTGTCGAGAAGGCCTCGCTCCGCCATGAAATGGTGCAGCAGAAGGGCAATGTCTTCCTTACGCTCGCGAAGCGCCGGGATATGGAACGTGATTCCGCTCAGGCGATAGTAGAGATCACGGCGGAAAGTACCGTCAGCGACCATCGCCACAAGATCGCGGTTGGTGGCCGCGACCAGCCTGATGTCGATCGGCACCTCCGTTGTTGCGCCTAGAGGGACGACAGCACGACGTTCGATCACGCGGAGTAGTTTGGCCTGCAGCGCGAGCGGCATGTCGCCGATTTCATCGAGCATCAGCACGCCACCATTGGCGGAGACAAGCAATCCGGGCTTGTTGGTGTCCGCGCCGGTGAAGGCTCCTTTGCGGTAACCGAACAGCTCGGATTCCAGCAGTGTCTCCGGTAAGGAGGCGCAGTTGATGGCGACGAACGGCCCGGCAGGGCGGACGATCGAATGATAGTAACGCGCCATCTGGTCTTTTCCGACACCGGTCTCGCCGGTGAAGAGAATCGCCAAATCGGAGCGGCCAAGCGCCGGAAGTTGCGACAGGAACTTCTTGATGGCCGGGTCGCCGGTCAGGAATTCGCGGTTAACCGTCCCGGCGGTCATGGCCGAGTCAGTGTTGTGGGCCGCAGTATCCAAATCCTGAATCATGCGGCTTACTTCATCGCGCAGCGCAGCAATCTTGCTGGCCACATACAGTTCCTCAGCGCGAAACAGGAATGTCATGCGCTCACGAACCGAGAACAGTCTCGATGATCCGGCGGCCTTGAGGGCATCGGCCTTTTCCCAGCGAACATCAGCTTCGGAAAGCACTGCAATGCTCGTGGAGTAAGCCTCGACCGCTTTGGCATTCTGCCCGGCCGCATCGGCGATCTGGGCATTGAGTTTCGTCAGCGCGCCGATTTCGACTTTGTCTTCGGCCTTGTTATAGATCGTCAAAGATTTGGCAGTGAACCGTTGTGCCTGACGGTACTGCCGAGTGCGGACCATCAGTTCCGCCAGATGACGCATCACGCGCGCAGCCAACGTGCTGTTGGGGGCGATTCTCTCAGCGACTGACAGGGCGCGATTGAGCGAGCGCTCGGACTCGGGATGCCGTCCCGACCGGTATTGCAGTTCGCCGAGATAGGTGAGATAGACGACTTCGTCGCGGTGGCTCTGCTCGGCGATGATCAGCGGATAGGCGTGATCCAGAGCTTCTTCCGCCTTAGCGTACTCCGCCTGCTGGATATACAGATAACCAAGCGACAGGTAAGCGCGGGCGGTTTCGATCTGATCGCCCAATTCGGAAGAGAGTTCGATATTGAGATTCAGATGCTTCTCGGCCTGAGCGAGGTCGCCGGTGAAAGCGTGGATGCGGCCGATATTTCCCATCATGAAGGCGAGTTTCTTCTTGTCGCCAAGGGTTCTGGCGATCTCCACCGCATCCATCAGACAGGCCAGTGCATTGCGATAGTCCTTTTGGCGGAAGAAGAGTCCGCCCAGATGATTGAGCGCCCGACTCTGTCCTTCGGGACAGTCGTTGCGCCGGAATATTGATTCCGCATCGCGGAAGGCTTTTTCGGCTCCTTTGAATTCTCCGAGATCACGCAGGATACCACCGAGAGTGAGAAATATCTCGGCCAGCAGGACGGTATCGCCATCGGCGGCCGCCATGGTATGCGCCAAGCGCGCGGTGCGTAGCGCCGCCGCATTTTGATGCAGCGAAGCGTACGCCTGCGCCGCCTGGTGCACGACCGCGCCGGCGGAACTTCCACCCGCCTCTTCAAGCAAGCTACGATTAGTCTCGTACTGCCTGATGATGGCGGCGAAGTCCCGTTTCTCGCGAAGCGTCGCCATGAAGTGCGCAATCGAGTCGCAGAAGCCTCGATCGTTAGTATTCACATTCTTCATATGGCGGTCGCCTCAGTTTGCGATATTCGGGTTGATGCAGGTGCCGTTCTGCGGCGTGTTCGGCTTGGTGTTGGGAGTAACGATTGTCGGCGTCGTCCTGGTTTTCACCGGATGGATGTAAAGCCATCTGAAAATCAACCGGTGGGTGATGTCAATAACCGGGATACCGGTTGCGGTCGAAGCCGGTTTGACGTCCTGTCTGATATTGTTCTGGTCACCGCCCCAGGGGTGATCGGGCATCGGGCCAAGATCGTCGGGGCCGTACGGGGTCGTTCGTGATACGACCGGGTTCTGGAGGCTGACCACGAGCAACAGCACGATGGCCGCCGAAGTAATGGTTTTACGCATAACACAACTCCTTGGTTTGAGTTATAGATGAGTGACTCTATTCCAATCCATAGTATGGCGATATGTGAGGGCGGTGAGGTGTGAGGTGGGCCATCCCTGTCCTCGCTATAAAATACGTACCGGCAAAGAGTTGTGTCAAGGGTTTTGTTGGGGTTTAGTGGTCTGGCAGGTCTAGCGGTCCGCCTGTGGACCGTGCGACCTGTCGGCGATCAAAGAGTTGCCGTCAGGTGACAATCCCGCTTCGCGGGATCAACACCTGACGGAACAGCAAATTTCAAGTAATGGCCCGGCGTTGCGAGCACACCTGCAACACCGGGCCGTTGAGTACTCAACCGGACTAGTCCAATTGAGCCTGCCCCTCAACTTGTTCGGTCGGGTCTTGACCGCCATCGGCGGTTGTGACCCGACCGCAATCTCGCGGAACCGCGAAGGGGTTCCGCGCTACGACAACTTGGCAGGTCCGAAGCGGACCATGCCCTACTTCAGCAACATCATCTTCTTCGTCTCGGCGAAGTCACCGGCGGTCAAGCGATAGAAGTACACGCCCGACGCCGTCCTGGAACCATCCCATGCATGTGAGACTGTTCCCGCATCGGAATGACCATTGAACTCCTCAACCATCTGACCCGTCACGTTGTAGATGGTCAGCTTATAATCGCTTGCGACCGGCAAGCTGAAGCTGATATTCGTACTCGGGTTGAACGGGTTGGGATAATTGCTTAGATTCGTTGGCGCTTGCGCCAGGCCCGTGCTCTTTGGATTGCCAACCATGACGACACAGTCCGAGCCCTCTATGGCGGTCCCGTCAAGAAGCTTGCCGGTTAGCTTGACCGTCACATAATCACCGACCTTCACTGTGCCAAGCGCCTTGGCGAGATCCTCGGCATAGAACTTGAGCGCTAAGTCAACGAACCCATCCGGTCCAAGCGCATTGCAGGTGCAATTACCGGTCTCATTCATTGGGGTGGCAACATCTTCGAGCGACCAACGGATAACCGGAACACCAGCGAGTTTCACCGACGCCGGATCAATTTGTGATACGTCGAAGTCGGCCGTTCCAAGAATGGCCACAGGAAGCACATTCTTTTGGGGCTTGCTTTCATACGGCGTCAGTCTCGCTGCACTACCCAAGCCGGTGGTTTGGCTTTGCTCCTGTCCGTCATACGTCTCGGCCACGTTTCTAATATTGAGCGGATTCGGGCACGAGCCGGGCTTGATGTCAACGTACACTGGTAGCGGTGGAGGAGGGCCTGGTTTCACACAAACATCATCAAACCAGACTGTCCCCTCTTGAGCCGCAAGATGCACATATTGAAGACCCGCCATCCAGGACTCCCAAGGAGTTGTAAACGCGCCGTAGTTGGTGCCATTAATCCAGTATTTGGCTTGCAGGTTTCCATTGTCGAGGTGCGAGTATTCGACACGCACTGTGTGCCATTGATTTGCAGGCAGGTTCACCAGCACGGTAAATGGTCCCACCTCCGCTTGGAAATCCCCATTCTCGAAAACTTCGAATCCGCCCAAAGTGGGGCGATCCGTCCACTGGGGGCCGGCAGAGACACCCATAGTGGCCCTCTGTGGATGACAGCCGTAGAGGTTTTCGGTTCCATTGCGGATCGCCATCTCAACGGTAACAGGGAAGACAGCATCCAGTGGATGAACCGCAATACCTGCCCAGCAGCTTCCGATCACACCGAACACCTTAAGGGAATTATTACCGGTGTGCACCGTACTGTTGTCGACGGTGATGGCGCTGTTACCAGTATAAGACCATCCCCCCCCAGGGAAAGTGCCAGCAGAATAGGTCTCGAATCCGTCGCACCATGTATCAACTGTGCTCACCTCGACGTAATCGAAATCACTCACATCATCCGTATTTTGGGAAAAGCGAAATCGTTGGATCACATTTGGTATTGCCCAAGTTTCGGAGACAATGGGCGTGAAATCAAGGTCCCCATCCTGTTTTGCGAATAGCTCACCACCGTCACTGCGAATGATCGCCTTGACTGTACGCCACTGGTTCCAAGCTGTTGGTCGCAATGTGAGGATATTGGTCCATTTGCCAAGAAGCCAGCCGCCCAGGCCAGTGTTGTCGATATCTGTATACATTATGTGATAACTGTCGCTGCTGGATGGCCCCCACCAAAATTCAAGCTTTGGCAACGAGAAGTAGGGGCCGGGACCAGGATCACCAGTATATGTTCGCTCGCGCCATTCAATCACAAGTGGCAACGGGAACGAACCAGACTTCTCGGCATAATCGTCAACCGCACCATTGGTGCCAATACGGAGCCAACCGTTCGCAACATCTACTTGAACAGATGCATCACTGGCTGTCCACGTTCCGGACGCGATAACATCGGTATCAAAATGCTCTACAAATAGCGTTTCGGCCATAAGCGCTTGCGGCAAGACGCTGAGCAAACAACCTGCCGCAATGACCAACAGCCACTTGACTAACTTCCTCATACACTACCTCCTTCAATTTTGAAATTGCTTTGTAGAAGTGCTTGTTTGAAGAGAGAGTAGCTACCAAGTTGCCGATTTGTAGAATAGACAGTTGGAGTTAGCGGCTTTTCTTTGAGTTGAAGTAGATGCCTTTGGCAGGGTGATAAACAAGGGAATCCCCGTGATACACAACCACTTCCCTAAGCATGGACTCGCGGAGCCCTTCGAAATCTGTGATCCGTGATCGACCCGACGCTACCATTAACTGGTTTATCTGTTCCCGAGCACCATCCTCAAATTCCAGAGTCAAAGGGATGAAGTCCCGGTCAAGTGTCCAGTAAACGTGTGGAAGTTTGTCAACTTCCTCTATTTTGACGCCGTTGATGGGGAGGCTGTAACCTTCGGCGACTACAAGGAAATATACTCCGCGGAGTGTGTCGAACTTAATGGCTCCGGCGAGGGCAGACTTGACTTCGTGATCCTGTGAGAGCGGAGTTTCGGGTAAAGAAACGTACCGAATCTGGCTCCCTCTTGGCATCCCGGACATTCGGTAGAGTGAGTCGTCATAGGGGGGGTTGACTCCACTCAACTTGAGAGGCTTCAATGCTATCATTACGACTCGCTCCACCCTATTGTCCGTACCTCCGGTGATAATCTCAGACTCCCCATCGCTATCAATGTCCGCCAAGGAGCTATTTCCCAACGCTCCCGCCCCGGTCGTAAGGAACGGACCTGACACACAGCCGGAAGTATCAAAGGCCATGATCTGAAATCGCCACGGCCAATTTGCGGCACAGTCTGTCAGAGCGAACTTATGTCCATTCCTATCCACGTACGGTTGAATATCGGCCGGATTATAGTTGAACATTTCGGGGCAATCGGGATAGCCGGTGTCCCCGGGGTATCTTGTCTTTGTGCACGTGCTCTTTCGCCAAATCATGCTTCCGTCGTGATCATAGTAGACCAGAGTTGGCATTACCGTGCTGATAGAAGGGGCAAAGAACAACTCTTCTCTCCCGTCTCCGTCGGTATCTGTTGCCCAGTAAGAACGGCGCTTGTCGTCGGACTGTGGATGGTTGAGCTGGTACTCGAACGGTTCAGATCTCCAGATAGTCTGGCCCCGCGCATTAACCGTCCGAAACCTGTCTCCCTCGATTTTAACCCCCGCAATATGCCAGTCAAACCAAGGCCCTGCTTTCGGGTAGATGAGACAGATGAGGACATATAGCAGAACGAATAGCAGCGGCACCTGAACTTTCGTCGTCCGGGTCCACTTGGAGGCCTTGCGACCCACAAACTGGCCGATGCAGACACGCTCGGTGCGGACCACATTGCGGTCCTCGATAACATCGCGAATATCCTCTGCTGCGATCAACTGCATCCGGCGTCGTGGGTAGAGCTTCTGAAGTTCGCTCAGGATTGATTCTGCGGTGTCGGCAGATGCTTTGGGCAGAACCACGTATCTGACCGGTGAGGAGAACGCCCGCCGGAGTTTGACCGGCAGCGTATCGGCATTGACCGGCAACAATCGGCCATCGGGTGCTATACTCGCTGTGAAGACCACATCAGACGATACAAATCGGTCATACCGCAAGATCTCCGGTCTAAGCAATTGTGCGTAAGCAACGAGCGCTGCGGCGAGGCCAATCGAATCCCCGGTGATGACCTGCTTGCTCTCCGCGATCTCAAACCGCGCCCGAAATGCTGCATGCTCCGGCTTCCGCTTACCCTCGGCGCGTGACAACAGGTGCCGCACTGCCGAGAGCGAGTTGTACACGACGCCGATAAACGGATCATCTGCTGATTTAACCTGACTCTCGAAAACGACTTCGTCCGGTTGTGTCTCGGTCTTGGCGCGTCGCTTGTCCTCAAGCCGCTCAACGGAACCGACGAATGTCCGCATCCGTCCGCGCGATTGCGCTGAGCCATCAGATTCAACAAACAGGCAGCGGGCACGGTCGAACCACAGATGGCCGGAGGCGGCATCCCACTCAGTCGCGATCTGCTGGAGCATTTCCGCAGCGCAAGGCGCTTTCTCCTGGAAAGACTCAGCAGCTGTCTTGAAACGCTCAAACTCGGAGCGGAGGTCAGGTTGTTCGATTGCCGGCAGGTCACATCCCGCTCCAAGCGGGACAAGACCTGCCGGAACGCTAATTTCTCCGGTAATGCCAAGCGCGACATTCACCGCCTCCTGCGTTTCTCCGAGATAAGCATATTGCCGAATGAGCGCCTTCTTGATTGAGCGGGAATCATCGGCGCCGATTGCATCGGCGACAGCTCCGAGTTTCAGCAGTTCTTCCGGAGAGCAGTCGCTGAAATCGGCGGTTGCGGCGGTGTCGGCAAACAGGGCGCGGTATTCATCCAGATAGGAGCGGTACGATTGGTTATCACGGACGCCGTCAAGTCGCGGCCAGAAATCGGCCAGCGTGAGTAGCTGGGTGTCGCCGGCATGCTGTTGCCCGACCTTTGATTTGAGGGCGGCGAATTCTTTCGCGAATTCCAGAGGGGAAACAGTCATGACTTAAACAGCCGAATTGTCAGCGATTTGGGTGTGCCGGAGAGAGCAAACGTAGCCGCACGAGTGCCGCTCATCGTCCCCTTGTGAACAATATCGTTTTGTATCGCAAAAGCCAAAACAGTGTCGGCCGCATCGATACCTGCGAGTTCCAGAAATTCAAGAGTCAGTTTGTGCCCCTCGGTTTTTCCTTCGAGCGTGACGCGCACCCGATCACGGTGACCGGTTTCGAGAATCGTTTCGGCGCTGTATTCGGACTTCTCAGGGTCGTACTGTAGAGCATCGAGAGAGAGATTCAATTCAGGCAATTTGACCTCGAACTTGAGTTGCTCCAGCTGGTTGTCGGCGATATTGGGCACGTCGGCGCAGCCGGATTCATCGGTCAAGAACTCGTGTCCAAGGGCCGGAAGTCGGAGAAGCACGTGTGATGTCAATTCGGGGTTTTCGGCAATGAGTTGCACCCAGAGACGATCTTCGGGGCGGCTTCGCATCAGCCGCAAGACCATTTCCGGATTGGCCGAATAGTACTCCCCGACATTCTCGACCTGAGGGGCGCGTTTGCGCGTGCCATCGGCGGCGAGAAGAGCGTGGCCGGGAGTGATTCGATGCTCTGTCAAGGGAATCAAACCAATTGTCATACCACGGACCGCTCGGTCGAACAGCATATCGCGAAGCTGAATTGCCTTCAGGGGGAGAGCGCCCTCCTGCGCCTGTTCGAGAGCGTCGAGTTCCAGCTTCACCTCCTCAAGAAGTTGCCTGCAGAACTCGCAAGTGTCTACATGCGACTGCCAGGCATGACTTTGCTCGGGAGGCAGACTCCTTCCGAGAAGCAGATGAATATCTACTCGTCTGAGGTGCATCCGGACCCTTTCTTTTCGCCGTCGATATGAATATAGCCACCAAGTTCACGAATTGTCGGGTCCTCGCGCAGGATCGCGATAAATCGGTCTCGGCCTCCGTACAACACGGTTTCAAACACATACTTATAGTCGCGGAGATAGCGGGAATGTGTCTCCGGCGGCATCGATTCCCGGAAATACGTCGGGATTGGATCGGTTTCGCCCGAAGAGGAAAAATCTTCCATGTATCGCGCAAGAGCATGGTAGAAGAACGTTCCTTCTTCAACGGTGAGTCGTCCGCTACTGACAAATCGATCCGTAATCTCAGAGTGCGCCGAGGCGATAGCGCTCTGCCTGGCCAGTTCGGCCCTCTTCCTAAACAGGGCCGATTGGGGGTTTGGGAATGGATCTGCGCATCGAGCGTTCCCCTCGATAAATCCGGCATTCACTCCGACCATAAGCGTCAGGAGATCGGATAGACGCACACAGAGGGAATACGATGTCAGTTCCTTCAGCAACCGGAACAGATCATGGCACCAGGACGTGCGGCTGTTGGAATGAAGAAAGGCAATCTCCACCAGATGTCTCAATTCGCCTATTGGAATCAGCTTGTTTTGATCATGATTGTAGTCACCTTCATCCAATCGAATTAGAGTCTCCGAAGCCGCTCCGGCGCTGAACATGATGAACGGCGGTTGTTTGAGAATGTCTTTGATGCGTCGTTTCAGGTTTTCGGTTTGTGGGTCCCGCTCCAGCTTGAGACGGCTCAGTCGCTGGCGAATCTGAACGGTGAGAAAGGCGGTGAATAGAGATTCTATCCTGTCTCTCTCACTTTCGGGAAAATCGGCGTTGCAATGACCTTTCAGGAACTCAAACAGGTCGGGAAAGAGTAGGTTGTCTCTGGTGGCAGCGATCTCGCCAAGAAGATCGACAGCCAGATCAGCCAGAGCGTCAGAATCAGTGCGGGCATCCAAAGGCAGTCGGTAGCCCCGAAACCGAAGATGCCGTAGATATGCCAGGGTCTGACGGTAGGTCAGCGCAAAGAAGGCATCGAAACGCCGTCGCTCCAAAGGCGACCGTAGAAAGCCACTGAGAATGCCCCAATTGGTGTCTGTCATCACTTGCACGCAAGTGTAATCAACAATAATGGACTACTTGGTACTACAAGGTAAGTCGCGAAGCGTATTTCCGCAAGAGAGAATGGCTTTCAATGACGGCTGGAAGCGCCTTGCTCTCACGCGGCGGGTTGGCGAGAGCGGGCGATCAGCGCGAGGAGAAACGCAGCGACCAGGCTGAATTCGGCCCACATCCACGCAGCCTCGAGCAATGTAGTAAACAGCAAGAGCGCGGACAAAGTAAGGAGGATGACCGCAACGTCAATTCGGAAGCCTGTGCGTGAATCCCGCCACGTTTTGAAGGCCAGCCGGAACTGGTTTATGAAAAGAGCCAGCAGCGCCGTCACACCCAGAAGGCCGGTTTCGGCTAAATAGTGAAGCGATAAGTTGTGGGCCGAAAGCCCGCGAACATAGTAATTGAGTGGGTCCAACCTGACCGATGGCATTACCTCGGTAAGGTTACGGAAATTCCCCGGTCCGATTCCCATGAGGGGATGTTGCCAGAACGCCTTCAGCGCTTCGGTCCATAGCACGACGCGAAGTCGAAACGTGCCGCCGGGAGTGGTGGTGAGCAACCGTTCAAATCGCCCAATCACGCCGGAGAACAACACGGCCTTGAGCAAAAAGACGGTGAGAATGGCCGCAGCCACCAAAATCAGGACCCACCGAACACGCCGCCGCACCAGAGACACTGAAGGAGTGAGACCGATAGATGGTGTGGTGATATCGAAGTCGGAGACAAGCCGGGTGTACTTCGCCGCAAGCAGAATCAGAAGGGCGCAGGCAGCGAACGCGAAAATTAGCGGCGCGCGTGATTGCGTGGCCACCAGTCCGCCAAGAGTAACGACGGTGCCGAGAGCGTACCGCGCGGATTTTCCCGGTGCGGCCCATAGAAAGAACCCCAGCCCGATCGGAGCGGCCAGCATGGCGAAGTCATCCAACGCGACAGTCACCAGACCGAACGATCGGGTTTGCCCACGGGCGATCAGGAAATCGGCCAGCGCGATGCCGGCGTGAGCGGTGCAAATCCAGAAGAAGAATCGCAGGAGTGTCGTAATTGTGGTCTTCGCCGACAGCCGATAGATCGAAAGGAAGACCAGAAGCGTGACGGCGATACGAATCATTGGACGGACCGAAGCGGCCAGACTGAAACCGAATACTCCCGTCAGAAGAAGCGTGATCCACACGAAGAGAAAGTTGCCGGCTAACGGGGGTACGCGGGAATCAGCGGAGTCGCGCAACAAGATATCAAGGGTTGCCGCCAGAATCAGTAGAACCGCACCGACATCGTACAAATATACGTTCAATCCCGGCAGGAATGCCGAGGGGATAAACAAGAGGAAGACAAACGTGTACAATGCCAACCTGGGTTGGGTAATGATGAACAGTATCGCCGGTATCGCTATCAAGGCGGCGCTGTAGAGCAGTTTGCCACGGAAAGCCATAGCGCATACGAGAGCGAGATAGAGAATAGCAGCGGCACCCAGATAGATTCGAAGGCGGCGTGTGTCCAGCGTGTCAGAAAAACTGATGGCAGAGACGGTAGACATGGAGCTAAACTACGCAGGGCCGTCCTGGGCGTCAACCGGAATTGCCGGACGGCTCGGCGGAAACATCGGCCCGGTGAACGGGTTATCAGAGAGTAGAATGTTAGTGGTCTTGGGCGAGCCGGAACTGAAGGCTTTTCAGAGAAGGATTCTGCGCTTCTATGAGAAGCATGGGCGTGATCTCCCCTGGCGCAAGACCACTGATCCGTATCGTATTACGGTTGCGGAACTGATGCTTCAGCAGACACAAGTGGAACGAGTGCTACCGAAATATATCGCGTGGATAAAGCGGTGGCCCAACTGGAAATCGCTGGCTAAGGCGGACAATAGAGAACTGCTGGCGCAGTGGTCTGGGTTGGGGTACAATCGGCGGGCGCTGTATCTGGGGAAGATGGCACGAGTCATTGTGCAGGAGTATGGCGGCGAGATGCAGCGCGATCTGGTGTCGCTTGAGAAATTGCCGGGCATTGGAAGATACACTGCCCGCGCGATTCTGATATTCGCCTTCAACGAACCGATTGCTACGATTGACACCAATATCCGCCGCGTACTGCTCCATGAATTCAATCTGCCCGATGCTACTCCCCTTGCGAAAATCACAGAGTTAGCGGAGGCGCTACTTCCGAAGCGACGTTCACGCGACTGGCACAATGCGCTGATGGATTACAGCCGATTGGTTCTTCCGAGGCGACTGCCGAGCATTCGGTCAGGAAGCAGTCAATCGAGGTTTGAGGGGTCACGGCGACAGATTCGCGGGGAGATAATTCGGCAACTTGTTTCGCGTAAGAGCGTGACGATCAAATCGGTCGCACTGCGGTTGAAGCGGACAGAGGAAGATGTTCTGAAAGCGGCGAAGAGTTTGGAGAAAGAGGGGGTGATATGGTTGAATCGGCGGACGATGCGACTTAAGTAGCAGATTGTTTTCGATAGGGGCAAACCCACAGCAGAGCTGTGGGGTACAAGTGGTATGAACCGGGGACATGGGTAACAGAATAGACCGGGGACATAGGTAACAGTTAGCTTACGGCCGTAACCGAGGAGGTTAATGTGCCGTGGAGAGAGACTGGACCTATGGACGAGCGAACGAAGTTTGTGCTGCTGTACGAGCATGAGGGATGGTCGG